>Ga0137413_10001000_pt1 | contig 10573 bp, 9 predicted proteins | sample CZODoug2_1_16fun_FD_108280 | JGI IMG/M metagenome (GOLD analysis project Ga0137413, IMG submission 108280) | Vadose zone soil fungal communities from Angelo Coast Range Reserve, California, USA - CZODoug2_1_16fungal (Illumina Assembly) | ecosystem: Environmental > Terrestrial > Soil > Vadose... | reverse complement strand
GCGGACGTCACGACCTCCATCGTCAACGCCGAGGTCGAGCTGGACGGGGTGACCCGGCAGATGACCGACCAGGAGCTGGGCAACCTGTTCCACCTGCTCGCCATCGCCGGCCTGCACACCACCCAGGGTTCGCTGGCGTGGGGGCTCGCCTACCTCGCCGACCGCCCGGAGCAGCGGCAGCGGCTGCTCGACGAACCGACGCTGCTCCCGTCGGTGATCGAGGAGGTACTGCGGATCGAGGCGGCCGTCTCGCCGGGGCGCAAGGCCATGCGGGACACCGAGCTCGGCGGGGTACCGGTGCGCGCCGGCGACCAGCTGCTGTGCATTCTCGCCGGTGCCAACCGGGACGAGCGGGAGTTCGCCTCGGCCACCGACCTGGTGGTCGACCGGGTACCGAACCGGCACCTGTCCTTCGGCGCCGGGCCGCACCGGTGCATCGGGTCGCACCTGGCCCGGGTGGAGCTGGCGATCGCGTTCGGCGAGCTGCACCGCCGGATCCCGGACTACCGGCTGGACCCGGACGGCTCGGTGGTGTCGCACGGCAGCCAGACCCGCGGCGTGATCCGGATGCCGATCCTGTTCACGCCCGAGACGGTGTCGCACTGAGCGCGGACGGGGCCGGGGCATAACCGCGTTGGTCACCGACGGGCTGCGCTGGTGGGCGGTGAACACCCCGGAGAGCCCGGCCATCGTGTTCGACGGGCACGACACCGTCAGCTACCGGGAGCTCGACGGCTGGACCGACGCCGCCGCGCACGCACTCGCCGCGCGCGGCATCGGCCGGGGCGACCGGGTCGGGATGATCGGCGCGAACAGCCTGGAGTGGTGCGTCGCCGCGATCGGGGCACTCAAGCTGGGCGCGGTGGTGGTGCCGTACAACAACCGGTTCGTCGCCGCCGAGCTGAGCTACCTGGTGGACAACTCGGACCCGGCGCTGGTGCTGGCCGACGATCAGCACCGGGCCCGGATGGCCGAGGCGTTGGTCGGTGGATCGGTGCCGCTCGGCGGGCTCGCGGAGTTCACCGGCCTGCGCGGTGGCGAGCACCGGTCGGTGCCGAGGCCGGACGCCGCGCCGGACGACGTCGCGGTCCTCGTCTACACCAGCGGGACGACGTCGCGGCCCAAGGGCGTCGGGTTCACCCACCGCGGCACGGCCGCCTTCATCACCGAGTGGGCGTTCATGGAGCCGGCGCTGCGGCAGGGCGCCGGGATCATCTACGTGTTGTCCATGTCGGGCGCGCCGGGCCTGCTCTGGCACATCCTGCACCCGCTGACCCGGGGCATGACGATCCACTACGAGCGGGGTTTCGAACCGAGGACCACGCTGTCCCGGCTGGCCGGGGGCACGGTCGCGGTGATGCTCGGGGTGCCGGTGCTCTTCGAGCAGATGGCCGCGCTTCCCGAGTTCGCCGAGGCCGACCTGTCGGCGCTGGAGCTGGTCAGCGTGGCCGGCGCCCGGGTGCCGCTGCCGACGATCAGGGCCTGGCTGGCCAAGGGCGTGACACTCCGGCAGGCCTACGGCATGACCGAGCTCGGCGGCAACTCGACGATCAACCCGGCCGGCGAGGCGCTCACCAGGCCGGAGTCGGTAGGCCGGGACGGGATGTTCACCCGGCACCGGATCGTGCGCCCGGACGGCGGCGAGTGCGACCCCGAGGAGCCCGGCGAGATCATCGTGCGCGGCCCGGCGGTGACCGCGGGGTACTGGCGCAACCCGGAGGCGACGGCGGAGGCGCTGCGCGACGGCTGGTTCCACAGCGGCGACGTCGGCGTCCGGGACCGCGACGGCTTCATCCGGGTGGTGGACCGGATGAAAGACATGATCATCTCGGGTGGGTTCAACGTCGCGCCGTCCGAGATCGAGTCGGTGATCGGTGACCTCGACGGGGTGGATGAGGTGTGCGTGATCGCGGCTGACGACGCGAAGTTCGGCGAGACCCCGGCGGCCATCGTCGCCACCGCCGGGCCGATCTCGGCCGAGACGGTGGTAGCGGCCTGCGCCGCGCGGCTCGCCGCGTTCAAGGTGCCCCGCTACGTGGTCTTCCAGCGTGAACCGTTGCCCCGGATGGCCAGCGGCAAGATCGCCCGCCGCGAGCTCAGGGCCCGCTACGCCGACCTGGCCGCGACACACGAGAGGGTGCGCTGATGGTGGCACTGGACATCGAGCTGCCCCATGGCTCGAAGGCAGACCTGGCGAAACGGCTCTTCGCGCACATCGAGAACAAGGCAACCGACCTGGCCGACTCCACCATGCGGGTCGACCACCGGGAGTACCTCGACCCGGAGCTGGCCGCCCGGGAACGGGAGGCGATCTTCGGGCGGGTGCCGGTGGTGGCGGTGCACGGCTCGGAGATGCCGGAGCCGAACGACTTCATGGTCACCCAGCTGCCCAACAACGAGGTGCTCCTGGTGCGGCAGCGGGACGGGGCCGTCAAGGCGTTCGTCAACGTGTGCCGCCACCGAGGTGCCCGCCTCGTCCCTCAGGACTCCGGGTCCCGCAAGATGTTCACCTGCGGCTACCACGGCTGGAGCTACGGGCCGGACGGTGCGCTGCGGGTGGTGTCCGGCGCGAACACCTTCGGCGAGGTCGACAGGTCCTGCCACGGGCTGGTGGAGCTGCCCTGCGAGGAACGGCACGGGCTGGTGTGGGTCATCGACTCGCGCGGCGCCACGATGAACCTGGGCGAGTGGCTGGGTCGGGAGCTCGACGAGACCCTGCGCGCCTACGAGCTCGGCGAGTACCTCTGTTACCGGGTCGGCACCTTCGACGAGCCGATCAACTGGAAGGTCCTGGTGGACGGCTTCCTGGACTCGTACCACATCAGCGACACCCACGCGAAGTCCGTCGCGCCGTACTTCTACAGCAACACCCAGGTCTTCGACCGGATCGGCCGGCACGGCCGCGCGATCTCACCGAGACGCTCCATCGACGCATTCCTGTCCGAGCCACCGGAGAGCGTGCCGATCGAGAAACACGTCACCATCGGCTACTCGTTCATGCCGAACATGGTGCTGCTGCGTCAGCCGGACCATTTCCAGCTCCTGAACTTCCTGCCCCACCCGACGGACGCCCAGCGCTGCCGGATGCAGATCCGGTTGCTGATCCGGGAGCCGGCCGAGACCGAGCGGCAGCGCGTGTTCTGGGACAAGAACTGGAAGATCCTGATGGACGTGCTGCGGGACGAGGACATGACGCTGAACCGGGACCTGCAGCACGCCCTGTCCAGCCGTGACGCCGAGTCGTTGGTGTTCGGCCGCAACGAGGTCGTCAACCAGTGGTTCCACACCTGGTTGGCGGGCGCGCTGCGGGATCCGCAAGACTTCGGCTGATCGCCCGGGCGCCGGGTGCCGGACTGGACGAGGAGTGGGATGAAGATCGACCTGGCCGCTGTGTCCGCACGAGTTGTCGAGGCGGCCGGAGCGTGAGCGGGGGCAGGTTCGACCTCACCGGGCACGTCGCGCTGGTCACCGGCGGTAACAGCGGCATCGGGCTCGGGATGGCCCGCGGTCTCGCCGAGGCGGGCGCCCGGGTCTGCATCTGGGGGACCAACGCCGAGCGCAATGCGGAGGCCGCCGAGTCGATCGGCGCGCTGGCCACCGCGATGCGTGTCGATGTCGGCGACGAGGCGCAGGTGACCGAGGGGCTGCGCGAGGTGGTCGGCAGCCACGGGCGGCTGGACTCCTGCTTCGCCAACGCGGGGCTGCCCTCCGGGCGCAAGCCACTGGTCGAGACCAGCCTGGCCGACTTCCGCCACATCACCCGGGTCAACCTGGACGGCGCCTTCGTGACGCTGCGGGAGGCCGCTCGGCACATGATCGAGCTGGGCAACGGGGGCAGCCTGGTGGCCACGTCCAGCCTCTCGGTGCTGATGGGGCAGGCCGGCGGGTACGCGTACACCGCGAGCAAGGGTGGCCTGGTGACCATCGTCAAGGCGCTCGCGGTCGAGCTCGCGCGCTACGGGATCCGGGCCAACGCCCTGCTTCCCGGCTGGACCGAGGCCGGGATCACCACCGATGCGTTCGCCAACCCGACCTTCGTGCGCAATGTCATGCCGCGGATGCCGGTGCGCCGGTGGGGGACCGGCGACGACTACGCCGGGATCGCCGTGTACCTGGCGAGCAGCGCATCGTCATTCCACACCGGCGACTCGATTCTGATCGACGGCGGCTACGCCGCGTTCTGAGATACCCGCGGCGCTACGAGACGACGCTGGCCTCCGCCGCGGCCGGGGTGGTGCCGTTCGTGGGGGGCGGGATGCCCTGCTCGGTGAACGCGGTGGCGATCGCCTCGAACATCGCGCGCCGCACGCCGACCTGCTGACCGGGCCGGGTGGTGACGGTGAGGCGCAGCGTGACCCCGGCCGTCGTCACCGACTGCACGCCGAGCATCGTCACCTCGCCGAGCAGGTCCTCGGACAGCGGCGGCTCGGCCACCGCCTCCCGGGCGGCGCGGGTGGCCACCTCGGTGGCGTGGGTGATGTCGGCGCCGTGGCCCAGCGGCACGTCGACCAGCGCGATGGAGAAGTGCTGGCTGAGGTTGCCGACCCGGGAGACGGTCCCGTTGCGGACGTACCAGAGCGTGCCCTCGATGTCGCGGATGGTGGTCACCCGCAGGCCGACGCTCTCCACCGTGCCGGACGCCGGGCCCAGGTCGACCACGTCACCGACGCCGTACTGGTCCTCCAGCATCATGAACATGCCGGACAGGAAGTCCTTGATCAGGTTCTGGGCACCGAAGCCCACCGCGACACCGATCACCCCGGCGGACGCGAGGATGGGCGCGAGGTTGACGCCGAACTCACCGAGGACCAGCACGAATGCCGTCCCCAGGATCACGAAGGAGGCGATGGAGCGCAGCAGCGAGCCGATGGTGGCGGCCCGCTGGCGGCGCCGCTCGACCGGTGACGCCCCGGTGTGGTGTCGCGTGCCGTGCGCGGCGCGCTCCCGCAGCGGGCGCAGCAGCGCCGGGGCGCGACCCTCACCGATGCCGCGGGACACCCGCGCGATCGCCCGGTGGCACAGGCCCCGGATGACAATCGCGATCACCAGGATGAGCACCGTCTTCAGCGCGCCGTCGATCAGCACACCGGCCGAGTGGGCCAGCCAGGTCTGCCCGGTGAAGCGGTAGATCACCTGGCACCACGAGCTGTCGGCGGCGGTGCACCCCGAACTGTCCAGCGGGTTGTTCGGTGCGAGGGCCAGGGCCCATCCGGATGCCAGCGTCATTATTTCGGGTTACCTCCAGTAGATGTGTGGGTGGGGTGTCACGGATCCCCCAGGGAACCAGGTCTCCGCCCGAGGCTGGCCGCCGGCCCGGGCGTGTCGCAAGGTGGGAAATCTCATGGCCTCAGGAAGTGCCGGCAATCCGGGGGTGACCGCCCCGGGCGTGAGCGGCATCACCCGGTCGAGTGGTAAGCGCTTCACTGACCGTTCATTTCAGCCTTCTACTGTCATGGAATGGCTGACACCCGACAGGTTGACAGAGCCGCCACTCCCCGGTGGCTGCCGCTGAGCACCGCGCTCAATCTGCGGGACGTCGGCGGGTTGCCGGTGACCGGCGGCGGCTCGGTCCGACCCCGGACGTTGCTGCGCAGCGGTTCGTTGCGCCAGCTGTCCCCGGCCGACGCGGCGACGCTGGTCGCCGATTTCGGGCTGCGTACGGTGGTCGACCTGCGCACGCCCGACGAGCTGGCCGTGGACGGCCCGTCCAACCTGGCGAAGGCCGGCGTGGCCACCGCCCACCTCCCGTTGATCAGTGACGTCGACGACGCGGTCCTCAAGGCCCAGGGCGACACCGACGCGGTGCGGGTGCTGGCCGACGCCTACCAGGCCTTCCTCGACCAGCGCGGCGAGCACCTGGTGACCGCGGCGCGGCTGGTGGCCTGGACCGGCTCCGGGTCGGTACTGGTGCACTGCGCGGCCGGCAAGGACCGCACCGGCGTCACCATCGCCGTGCTGCTGGACGCGGTGGGGGTGGAGCGGGCCGCCGTGCTCGCCGACTACGACGCCACCAACGAGGTCATCGCCGACGTTCTCGCCAGCCTGGTGGCCGCGCTGGGCGACGAGTCGATGATCAGCCGCGTTCCGCTGGCCATGAAGCGCGCGCAGCCGGACGCACTGCGCGCGGTGCTCGACCGGATGGACCGCGACTACGGCGGCGCGGCGGGGTGGCTGCGCTCGCATGGTTTCGACGACACCGAGCTGGACCTGCTGCGGCACCGCCTGGTGGAGCGCCCGGCCTGAGTCCAGCGCGCGGGGTGCGGTCGGTACGGGTCCTCGGGGCCGGGCCGGCGTCACCGCTGCGCCGAGTGGGATTGCGGTGCGGACGGCAGGTAGGCAAGAATCAAAGAAAGCGAGTACACACTGCACTGAGTCGACACTGCATTGGGGGCACTTGATGACGATGCCCGAGGCGTACGACCCTCTCGCGCCGGAGGTCAAGCAGCATTCGCAGGCGGTCTTCGAGACCCTGCGGGCCCAGTGCCCGGTGCACCACCACCGGATGCCCCCCTCGGAGGTGGAGCGGCAGGAGGCGAGCTATCTGGTGGCCGAGCCGACCACCGAGTTCTGGTCGGTGTTCCGCTACGAGGACGCGGTCCGGATCCTGCACGACCCCGCGACCTTCTCTTCCAAGGAGGGCCCGGGTCCGGAGCGAATGGCCCCGATGAGCCCGGACGGCATGCTGCTCACCGCCGACGCACCGGCGCACCGGCGGCAGCGTCAGATCGCCAACAAGGCGTTCCTGCCCCGCATGGTCACCCAGCGGTTGCCGCTGGTCAGATCGGTGATCGACGATCTCATCGACAAGGTCGCGGCCCGTGGCCAGTGCGACCTGATGACCGAGATCAGCTTTCCGCTGACCGTCGCGATGATCACGGACTTCTTCGGGGCCGGCGGTGAGCGGCGCGATGACATCACCCGCTGGGGAGCCGCGTCGATCGCGCTGATGGGCGGCGACGCGAAACAGCTCGAGGCCGGCACCATGGCGACGCTGGAGCTCTTCGGCTTCCTCTCCGGGATCATCGCCGAGCGGCGCGCGGCGTTGGCGGCCGGCGAGAAGCTGTCCGACGACGTGCTGTCCGCCATGATCATCGCGGACCATGAGGGCAGCAGCTTCAAGGACGAAGAGATCCTGATGGCCGCCCACCAGTTCCTCACCGCGGGCTTCGAGTCCACCGCCACGGCCATCGGCAACGGGATCCACCTGCTATGCACCAACCCCGAGGAGCGCGCCAAGCTCGAGGCGGACTGGTCACTGGTCGACTCGGCGGCCGAGGAGGTTCTGCGGTTCGAGGCGCCGGTCGAGGGCACCTTCCGCACCACCACGAGGCCGGTGACGATCGCCGGCCAGGACCTTCCCGCCGGCGCCAAGGTGCGGGTGGTCTACGCCTCGGCCGGCCGGGACGGTGCGCGGTTCGAGGACGCGGACACCTTCCGCGTGGACCGCCCGATGGTGGACGTGCGCGGGCACCTCGCTTTCGCGGTGGGCCCGCACTCCTGCCTGGGCTCCGCGCTCGCGCGCGCCGAGCTGAAGGTCGCGATCGAGACGGTGCTGCGCCGGCTGCCCGGCCTGCGGCTCGACCCCGACCAGGCGGCTACCCGGTCCACCGCGCTCACCGTCAACGGGTTCACCAACCTGCCAGTCGCCTGGGACCCGGCGCAGGCCCGACCACGGCTGTGGGGCGAGCAATAGTCGCTGGGGAACCGGGCGGCAATGCGTTACTCAATGCATAACCGATTCCGTGTTCCCGCCGGCGCGGGCGGGAACACGGCACGGTTCAGTACACCATTGCTCCGGCGTCGACCGGCATGGTGATCCCGGTAACGTAGCGGCCCGCGTCGGAAACCAGGTAGACAATCGCGTTGGAAATGTCGACGGGTTCGATCAGGGGCACCGGCAGAGTGTTGTGCATCGCCTCCATGAGGCTCGGCTGCTTCTCGGCCAGGGCGTAGAACTCGGGATTGGCGACCATTCCGGTGTTGACGCCGGTGGGGTGAATCGTGTTGCACCGGATCCCGTAGGGGCCCAGCGAGTTCGCGTACGAGCGCATCAGGCCGATCACGCCGTGCTTGGCGGCGATGTAGCCGAGGAAACCGTCGTTCTTGACGTCGAGGACGCGCATCGGGGCCTTGAGCCCCGCGGTGGAACTGGTGATCACTATCGACCCGCCGTCGCCCTGCTCGATGAGCCGGGGGATCGCGGCTTCGCAGGTGTGCAGCACGCCGGTGAGCATGATGTCGATCGCGTCGTGCCAGGCCTGCCGCTTCTGGGCCTTCTCGCCGATGACGGGCATGATCCCCGCGTTGGCCAGCACGATGTCCACCCGGCCGAACTCGGCGATGCCCTCCTCGAGTACCGCCGACACCGCCTCCTGGTCTCGCACGTCGGCCTTCTTGGCGACGATGCGCCGGTCCAGGGACTCGACGTGTTTGACCGTTTCCTCGAGGTCTTCCTCGGTGGCCTGCGCGTACGCCACGGTGTCGAACGGCGCGCAGATGTCGAACGTGATGATGTCCGCGCCCTCCTGCGCGAGACGTACCGCGTGTGACCGGCCCTGGCCGCGGGCGCCGCCGCTGATGAAGGCGACCTTGCCGTCGAGAACACCCATGCTCGGTACTCCTCTTTGAGTAGATCGGGGCGGCGGACATCGGCTTGTCGGCCATTCGCCCGCGTTCGGGGAGAAGTGTCCAGCGTAGCGTGGCCGCACCGATTGCGCGCCCCGATCCGCTATCATTCCGCTCCGGATGAGCCTATATCCGGCACGATTTCAGTGGAAGCTGGAGACGCTCCCGCCCGACCGCGAACACTATCTTCAAACGGTCGTGGGAATAGTAGTAGCTGAACCGACCTCGCGGAGCGACCACATGACAGAACGGGCCGGCCTCGGGAACGAGGACATCAGGCGGGACGAGCGGGACGGCATCATCACCCTCACCTTCACCCGGGACCGCAAGCTGAACGCGGTCACCGAAGGCATGCTCGACACGCTCCGGGCGGCGGTTGCCGACCTGCGCGACCGGGGCGACCTGCGGGTACTGGTCATCACCGCCGAGGGACGCTACTTCACCGCCGGGGCGGACCTCACCGCGCTGCCGGTCGGTGAGACCGGGCCGGGCACCCCTGGGCCGGTGTTCCGCGGCGCCTACCGCCGGCTGCACGAGCTGTTCGACGAGATCGAGGCGATCGAGAAGCCGGTGATCCTGGCCGCGCAGGGGCCCTGCCTGGGCATCGGTGTCGAGCTGGGTGCGAGCTGCGACTTCCGGTTCGCCTCCGGCGCGGCGTTGTTCGGGCTGCCGGAGGTGCGAAACCTCGCCGCGCTCCCGGGTTCGGGCGGGATCAGCCGACTCACCCGGCTGGTCGGCCCGCACTGGACGAAGTGGCTCGCGATGGCCGGCCAGCAGGTCTCCGCCGCCGAGGCGCTGTCCATCGGCCTGGTGCACGCGGTCTACCCGGTGGACGGTTTCGCCGCGCGGGTGAGCTGTTCGCCCGCGACCTCGTCAGCCAGCCCGAGGAGGCGCTCGGCCTGGCGAAACTGGTCATCGACGCCGCTGCCAACTCCGACCGGACCTCCGCCCGGCACGTCGACCGGATCGCCAACACCGTCCTGGTCAACAGCGCCGAGCACCGCGCCAAGCTGGACGCGTTCGCCCAGCGCAAACGGTAGCCCGGCTCAGACCGCCGCGAGGCGCCATCTGGGCACCGGAATTAGTGCGCAGATTTCCGGCGCGGGGCACTAGATCGGGTGCGCTGGAGATACCCTCGGTTGATGATCGCAGGCGACAGGGTGCCGGACTTCACCCTGTGCGACCACACGGGTCGGGTGCGGACACTGTCTGTGCTTCTCGCCGACGGCCCGGTGGTGCTGTTCTTCTTCCCGATCGCGTCGTCACCGATCTGTACCGCCCAAGCCTGTCATTTCCGTGACCTCAGCAACGAGTTCGCCGCACTGGGGGTCCAGCGGGTGGGCATCAGCACCGACACGGTCGACAAGCAGGCCCACTTCGCGCAGCAGCGCGCATTCGACTACCCGTTGCTCTCCGACGTGGGTGGCGCGGTGTCCGAGCAATTCGGGGTGCGGCGAGGGGCGCTGATCAAGCTGGGCGGGAAGATGGCCGGGCGTCGGGGGGACCGCCATGGTCGGCATACCCGACGCCGAGGCCTGTTGGCCCGGTTGTTGCCGGTCAAACGGTCGACGTTCGTCATCGATGTCGACCGCACCGTACTCAAAGTCGTCTCGAACGAGCTGCGCGCAGCCGTGCACGCCGACCAGGTCCTGTGGTTCCTGCAGAACCGCAACTTGCCGTCGGGTGGTTCGCCCCCACCGCGCGAGAAGCACCGCAAGCACACGTAGCTCGGACAGTCATTCGTGTCGATGTCCGCCGCGGAGATCGCCGGCGAGGTGCGGGCGCTCAAGGCGGAGGTCGCGCCCGATTCACGCAGCGATGCCGCTGCTGGACGGAGGGTTCATCCAGCAGCGGCAGTCCGCTGCCGAGGCGTTGGCCCTGCTCAGTGATGTGCGGGGGGCGCTGGGTGCTGGGGGCCGGGGTGTGGTGCGGGCGGCGCTGGGTGCTG
>Ga0137413_10000998_pt1 | contig 10574 bp, 4 predicted proteins | sample CZODoug2_1_16fun_FD_108280 | JGI IMG/M metagenome (GOLD analysis project Ga0137413, IMG submission 108280) | Vadose zone soil fungal communities from Angelo Coast Range Reserve, California, USA - CZODoug2_1_16fungal (Illumina Assembly) | ecosystem: Environmental > Terrestrial > Soil > Vadose... | reverse complement strand
TCGGTGCGATTCCGCCGGAATTGGACGAGCAATTACCGACGCTCACCGAGGACTCATTCCCCGGTGTGCTGGCGAATGTGATTGCCGGCCGGGTCGCAAACCGGCTGGATCTGGGCGGCGCCAACTACACCGTCGATGCGGCGTGTGCCTCATCGCTGGCGGCAGTCGACGTGGCATGCAAGGAGCTGACCGCCGGCTCGAGTGATCTGGTGCTGTGCGGCGGAGTCGATTTGCACAACGGCATCAACGACTACTTGCTCTTTTCGTCGGTGCATGCGCTGTCGCCGACCGGCCGATCCAGAACCTTCGACGCCGCCGCGGATGGTATTGCGCTGGGCGAGGGAGTGGCCTGCGTCGCACTGAAACGGTTGACCGATGCGCGCCGGGATGGCGATCGGGTATACGCCGTGGTCAAGGGAATCGGCAGCGCCAGCGACGGCCGGGCGCTGGGTCTGACCGCACCGCGGCCGGAGGGCCAGCGGCGGGCGCTGGAGCGGGCGTACCGGAATGCGCAGATATCGCCGGCCGACGTTGGTCTCCTCGAGGCGCACGGCACCGGCACGGTCGTTGGCGACCGCACCGAGCTCGCCACCCTGACAGCCGTTTTCACCGAGGCTGGTGCCGAGCCGGGTAGCTGCGCGCTCGGCTCGGTGAAATCGCAGATCGGTCATACGAAATGCGCCGCTGGTATGGCGGGACTGATCAAGGCCGCGATGGCGCTCTATAACGGAGTCAAGCCACCCACCATCAACCTGGAAAAGCCGAATCTGGCGTGGGACGAGGGCTCCTCGCCATTCTCGTTCTATACATCGCCGCGGCCGTGGTCGGCGCCGGCGGCCGATCGCGTCGCCGGGGTCAGCGCATTCGGTTTCGGCGGTACGAATTTCCACGTCGTGTTGGGCGGATCTCCCGGTCCCGATCGCCGACACGGCCTGGATTCCTGGCCGGCCGAGCTTTTCTGCTTTGCCGGCGCGGATCGCGCGGCCGCGCAGCGGGCGGTGGCGAAGCTGCTGCAGCTCATCGCCACCAACGACGAGCACCACCGGCCGTGGCGGCTGCGCGACCTCGCCCGCACCGCATCAACGTCCGGGCCGGCCCGGATTGCCGTCGTGGCCAGCGATCTCGATGAGCTGGCGACGCTGCTGCAGCGGGCGGTAGCCGGTGAGCATGATCCGGCCGCCGGACTGTTCCAGCCGGAGTCGCCCACCGGCGGAAAGGTGGCATTTCTGTTCCCGGGCCAGGGCAGTCAGCGGCCCGGCATGCTTGCGGATCTTTTTGTGGCATTTCCGGAAGTGCAGCACTACCTGCGGCTCGGAGACCAGTGGGCCGACCGGATCTTCCCGCCCGCCGCCTTCGACCCCGAGCACCTAACTGTCCATGATGGACATATTCGGGACACGAGGGTGGCGCAGCCGGCGTTGGGCATCGCCGGGCTTGCCGTCGATCATCTGCTGCGTCGGGTGGGCGTGCGACCGGACATGGCCGGCGGCCACAGTTATGGCGAGCTGGTCGCGCTGGCCAGTGCCGGCGTGTTTGATGCGCGTACGTTGCTTGACCTGAGTTCGGCACGGGCCGAGGCTATTTTGGCGGCCGCCGGCGACGATCCTGGCGCAATGGCCGCGGCCTCGGCCAGTGCAGACCAGGTTGCCGACGTCTTGGGTGCGACGCCGGACGTCGTCCTGGCCAACCACAATGCGCCCCGCCAGATCGTCCTGTCTGGGCCCACCGATGCAGTCGAGGCGGCGGTGCAGGTCTTGCGGGCGGCGGGAATCGGAGCGAAACGAATACCGGTCGCGTGTGCTTTTCACAGCCGCTGGTCAGCGCCGCGAGTGCGACGTTTGCCGACGTGCTGGCCGCGAGACGGCTGGAATCGCCTGACCTACCGGTGTGGTCGAATCGCCGCGCCGAGCCGTATGGCGACGACGTCGGAGCCGAGCTGGCGGCGCAGATCGGCGCACCGGTGCGGTTTGTCGATGAGATCGAAGGAATGTACGCCGCCGGGGCGCGGGTCTTTGTCGAGGCCGGTCCGGGCAGGGTGCTCAGTGGGCTTGTGACCGCAATTCTCGACGACCGTCCACATCAGACTGTCATGCCAGGACAGGGTGGCCTGCGTGGCTTTCTGTCCTCACTGGCACAGCTCGCGGTCGCCGGGGTGCACATCGACATCGGTTGGCTGTTTGCCGGGCGCGATGCGCTGGACGTGACCGACCTGACCCCACCGCGCCGCCCGGGCTGGACCGTCGACGGCCATCTCGTTCGTACCGCGGACGGCGATTTCATTCCCAGCGGGCTCGTGCCGGCCAGACGCATAAAGGAGACGACGTTGACCCAGTCAGGTCCCGCCGACAGTGACGCCTTGCTCACCGACTTCCTCCGTACGAGCCGGGAAATGGTCGCCGCCCAACGCGACGTATTGCTGGCCTATCTCGGTACGCCGGCGGGTCAGCCTGCCGGACAGCTGGTGTGGCAGCCGGCGGCGCAATCGGCGGCCCAACCCGCCATCGCACCGGTCCAGCACGCCACGCCGGCGCGGCCCGCGACGGCCGCGCAATCCACTGTGGACGACGAAGCGCCAGTAGATGTGCTCGGCACGGTCCTGCAGATCATCAGTGAGCGGACCGGATATCCGACCGACATGATCGAGCTGGATCTCGATCTCGAGGCCGACCTCTCCATTGACTCGATCAAACGCACCGAGATCGCCGGTGAGCTGGCCACCCGCCTCGGCGCCGGCGTCGATGCGACCGCGCTTGACGACGCCGCGCTGGAGGATCTCGCGAATGCCCGCACAGCGCGCGCGATCGCGGACTGGCTCCTGAACCGCCTTGGCGAGCAGCCGCCGGCCGTGGCGGAACCGGCGGTCGCCGCGGAGCCAGGACCGGCCGCCGTGGCGGCGGCCGAAGTCAGCGTCCCCGCTGTTGCCGCGCCGAAACGGCTCGTACCACAGTGGACGCTCATTGAGGATGTCGCGACATTCGCGGATAACGTACTCGCGGAAACCACATTCCTGCTGCTCGGCGAGGGTGGACCGATTGCCGATGCGGTCCGGGACCTGCTTGTATCGCGCGGCAGCTCGATTATTACCGAACAGTCCGGCCCGGTTGACGGCGTAATCCATCTCGGCGGACTCACTCCGGGCGACGAAGAGTTGCTGCCCGAGGCCATGCCGGCGATTCAAGCCGCACTGCATGCGTCGCCGCGCTGGCTCGTGGCCGCATACCCGACCGAAGGCAGCGACCATTCCGCCGGCGTGCGTGGACTGTTCCGCACGATCGAGCGGGAATACCCTGGGCTGACCGCAAAGGCGATCGCTGTCAATCCCGTCGCTCCGCCCGCCGAAATCGCAAAACAATTAGTCGCCGAGTTGCTGACCGACGATCGAATTCCGGTCGTCCGACGGGTCGGTGGTGCGCGTTATCAGCTGACGTCGGCCGAGGAGCCGTTGCCGTTGCTGGCAACGATCGGCGCCGGTCCGGCCGGCGACGGGGTGGCCGAGATGGCGGCGCTCGGTCTCGATCGAGACTCGGTGGTGGTCCTGATCGGCGGCGCCCGCGGCATCACTGCGCAGGCGGCCGTCGCATTCGCCGCCGCCAGCCATTGTCGCCTCGAATTGATCGGGCGTACACCGCTGCCCAACGAAGCGGTGCTCGCGGACGCGGCCGACAAGCGAGCGCTACGTGCGGCCCTTATCGCACAGGGATTGTCCGCTCCGGCGGAAATAGAACAGGCCGCGGCGGGAATCCTGGCGGGCCGGGAAGTGGTGGCGACGTTGGCCGAGCTCCGCGAGCTCGGCGCCGCGGCCGACTATCACGCGGTCGACGTACGCGACGAGGAGGCGATGCACCAGGTAATCAAGGAGATCTATACGCACCATGGCCGCATCGATGGAATCGTCTATGCGGCTGGTGTGATCGAGGATCGGTTGCTCGCCGACAAGGATGTGGAGTCGTTCCGTAGGGTTTTCGCCACAAAGGTGGACGGGGCCAGGTCCATGTTCGCAGCGATCGACGAGTTGCGGATCAAGCTCCGCTTCGTGGTGCTTTTCGGCAGCGTGGCCGCGGTCTGGGGTAACCGGGGCCAGGCGGACTATGCCGCGGCCAACGATGCGCTGGAGACGATCGGCCAACTATGGGCCGAGCGGTCTGGTGCCCGCTGTCTGACTGTCCACTGGGGACCGTGGGCACCGACCGGGCGGCACGGCGGGATGGTGTCACCGGAGCTGCAGCAGGAATTCACCCGGCGCGGTGTTGCGCTCATCGATCCCGAGGAGGGAACGGGATCGCTGCTGCGCGAGCTTGCGTGGGGCTCCGATCCGGTCGTGGCCTATACCGCGTCGGGCTGGTAGCGGTATGGCTGTGCAGGAGCCGATCGCGATCGTCGGTATGGCGGTGATGCTGCCCGGCGCGCCCGATCTCGAGTCCTACTGGCGAAATCTCGTCGATGGGGTGGACGCAATCACAGAGGCGCCCGCTCATCGATGGGACCCGGCGTTCTACGATCCGGCCGCGTCCGCCGACCGGGCCGACCGGGTCTATTGCCGGCGCGGTGGATTTATCGATGACCTGGCCGAATTCGATCCGACCCGATACGGCATCATGCCGAATTCGGTCGCCGGCACCGAGCCGGACCAGCTGATCGCGTTGCAGGTCGCGGCATCGGCAATTGCCGACGCCGGCGGGCCGGATCGGCTGCCTGCTGCCGATCGGGTCGGGGTGGTGGTCGGCCGGGGCGGCTATCTCACGCCCGGGCTGGTCCGGCTGGAACAGCGCGTGCGGACGGTGAATCAGCTGGTGCATACCTTGCACGAGCTACTGCCAGACGTCGCGCCTGATCGGCTAGACCTTGTGCGGCAGGCGTTCAGCGATCGGCTCGGTCCACACCAACCCGAGTCGGCGATCGGGCTGGTGCCAAATCTGGCGGCGTCGCGGATCGCCAACCGGCTCGACCTTCGTGGGCCGGCGTACACAGTGGACGCTGCATGTGCGTCGTCGCTCATTGCGGTCGACCACGCCGTCGCCGAGCTGGCCACCGGACGATGTGACGCGGTGCTCGCCGGCGGCACGCACCATTGCCACGACATCACGTTCTGGAGCGTATTCGCGCAGTTAAAGGCGCTGTCGAAGAGGGAGCAGATTCGCCCGTTCGACCGCGGCGCCGACGGCATTCTCATCGGTGAGGGTACCGGTGTGGTCGTGCTCAAACGGCTGGCTGACGCGACGCGGGACGGCGACCGGGTCTATGCCGTGGTGCGCGGCACCGGGGTATCCAGCGACGGTCGCAGCGCCAGCCTCTTCAACCCCGAGCCGTCCGGTCAGGCAATGGCGGTGCGGCGGGCATGGGCGGCGGCCGGCCTCGATCCGACTGCACCACAGGCGATCGGGTTGCTGGAAGCGCACGGCACCGCGACGCAGGCCGGCGACACTGCCGAGCTTGCCACGGTGGCCGACGTATTCGGCACCAATGGTGACCGGGCGGTCATCGGCTCGGTCAAATCCATGATCGGGCATACGATGCCGGCCGCCGGAATAGCCGGTTTGGTGAAAGCGGCACTTGCCGTGCACCGCGGCGTATTGTTGCCGACCTTGCATTGCGAGGATCCGCGACCGGAGCTGGCGCAGACGCGATTTCGGCCGATCGGGGTTGCCCAGCCGTGGGAGGGCGATCTGCGCCGGGCCGGGGTCAACGCGTTTGGCTTCGGCGGCATTAACGCACATGTCGTGTTGGAGCAGGCACCGGCGGCGACCGGAGTCGGTCCAATTTCGGTGAGCGAACCGGAGCGGGTACTGCAGCTGGCCGCGGCGGATCCGGCGGCGTTGGCCGAAATACTGTCCGCCGACGACGCAACCGTGTTGGCCACGCCCCTGCTGCCCGGCCCGTGTCGGTTGGGAATCGTGGCGCCCACGGTCAGGCGGTTGGCGCTGGCCCGCCGAGTCGTGGCAAAGGGCGTTGCCTGGCGCGGCCGTAGCGATATCTGGTTCACGCCCCGGCCGCTGCTGCCGGCCGGCAGGACCGCGTTTGTCTTTCCGGGTCTGGAGGCCGATTTCGCACCGCGCATCGACGACGTCGCCGCCCATTTCGGCCTGTCTACAGTGGAGCACTCGGCGTCCAATGTCGGCCGGCACGGCCTCGGCGTGTTTTCCGTCGGTCGGCTCCTGGCGGATGCCCTGAATCGGCTGGACATTCACGCCGACGCCGTCGCAGGTCACAGCGTTGGCGAGTGGACGGCAATGGTGAACGCAGGTCTCTTTGCCGGCTCGTCGATCGATGGCTTCCTCGAGTCGTTCGACCCCGACTCGGTGCAGGTGCCCGGTCTGGTCTTTGCCGCCATCGGCGCCGGCGCCGACCGGGTCGAGGCGGCGATCGCCGAGCTGCCCGGCGTGGTGGTGTCGCACGACAACTCACCCAACCAGTCGATTGTCTGCGGGCCGCAAGTGGTGATCGGTGAGCTTGTGCGGACATTGCGCCAGCAAAACGTCCTGTGCCAGGTGCTGCCGTTCCAGTCCGGTTTCCATACGCCAATGCTCGCGCCGTATCTCGAGCCGATCCGGCATGCCGTCAGCCGGTTCGAGCTGCGGTCGCCTACGGTGCCGGTCTGGTCGGCCACGACCGCCTCGCCATTTCCGGCCGAGCCCGCAGCGGTACGGGAGATCTTCCTTCGGCACCTGCTCGAGCCGGTACGCTTCCGGGCCCTGGTTGGGGCAATGTATGAGGCCGGGGTACGGATATTCCTGCAGGTCGGTACCGGCCAGCTCGCGTCGGTCATCGGCGACACGCTCGCCGGCCGCGACTATCTCGCGGTGGCCGCAAATGCGCCGCAGCACGGCGGTCTGGCGCAGCTGCGCCGTGTTGTCACGGCGCTGTGGGTAGAGGGCGCAACGGTCGATGCCACTGCACTGGATGCGCGGCAAAAAGCACCCGGCCCATCGCTTGGCTCGGCCCGCGCCGGTCGCCCGGTGCGGTTGGATCTCGGTGGCGCCCTGCTGTCATTGGGCGATGGGGCGCATGGTCTCGTCTCGACGGATCGGGCGCCGTCCACATTGGATGGCATGGCGAACGGCGATCCGCTTGCCGCTGAGTTGGCCGGGCTGTTGCGGGAGACGGCTGACAGTGCCGTCGCCGCGCTCGCCCTGCGGGACGTCCAGAAAACCGAGCAGCAGCCCACCACGCCGACGGAGCGCGAAAGCACTGTGCATGTGTCGGTTGACGGCATGCCGTATCTGCGCGATCACTGTTTCTTCCGGCAGCGGGATGACTGGCCCGAGATCACCGACCGGTGGCCGGTAGTGCCGGCTACGACGGTCATCGCGCACATGATCGAGGCCGCGGAGTCGGCCGGCCCGCGGGCAATCGCCGTACATAACGCGCGGTTTGCCCGGTGGGTGGTCGCGGCGCCCGCCGTCGACGTACCGGTGACGGTGCGGCCGGAAACACCGGCGCGAATGCAGGTATCGTTCGGGCCGTTTGCGCAGTCGACAATCGAGCTGGGCGATGAGTATCCGGCGGCGCCGCAGATCTGGCAGCTCGATCTCTCGACCGAGCGTGCGCCGGATATTCTCGCCGACCAGCTTTATACAGACCATTGGATGTTCCACGGCCCGCAATTCCAGGGTGTCGTCAAGTTGACCGGGCTGTCGGACGCGCATGTACGCGGGGTGCTCCGGACACCGGCGGCGCCCGGTGCGCTGTTGGACAACGTCGGTCAGCTACTGGGCTACTGGATCATGACCACACAGTCCAATCGAAATATCGTGTTTCCCGTCGGGGTACGTCGGATCCGCTTCTACGGGCCGCATCCACCTGCTGGTGAGGAGCTCGACTGTGTGATCGCAATTCGGTCGATCACCGACGCCGAGTTGACCGCGGACATTCAGCTGTGCCGAGCCGGGCGCGTGTGGGCGGAGCTGGACGGTTGGGTGGACCGACGGTTCGACAGTCATCCGGAAACCCGGGCGGTAGAACGGTTTCCGGACCGCAATACGCTCTCATGTCGCCAACCCGGCGACTGGACACTGGTTTTCGAACGCTGGCCGGATCTAGCGTCACGCGACCTGATCATGCGTAATCATCTCGCCGCGAGCGAACGCGCCGACTACGACCGGTGCGGCCCACGGGTCAGACGGCAGTGGCTGCTTGGCCGGATAGCGGCCAAAGATGCCGTACGGCAAGGCATGTGGGCCGCCGGGGAGGATCGGATCTTTCCGGCAGAGGTCGCGGTGTCCAATGCGGACAATGGGCAACCGCTCGTGGCCGGCGCGCACGGTCGGGCGCTTCCCGACTTCGGCATCTCGATCGCGCATTGCGCCGAGGCCGGCGTCGCGTTCGCTCGGCGGTCCACCCGCGTCGGCATCGATATCGAGGAAATAGCCGAGCACCCCGGCAGCGCGGTCGGCTTCGCCCTGTCCGAAGACGAATCGGCCCTCATGGCGGGGCTGAGTGGCGAACCGCACCTGTGGTTCACCCGTTTCTGGACGGCGAAAGAGGCGGTCGCCAAGGCCGAGGGCACCGGGCTGCGGGGCGCCCCGCAGCGGTTCGCGGTCGTATCGGCGACCGAGAGCGCACTGACGGTCGAGGTCGATGACCGTCGCTACGAGGTTTCGTGCACCACCATCAGCAATCCACCCGATTTACCGCCGAGAGATTACGTAGTCGCGTGGACCTGCGCGCCGGCGACCGAAGCAGATAGGGAGGCAGCCGCGTGAACGACAACGTGCTCGGCGAAATAGCCGAAATGCTCCGCGAGGTGCTCGACGAATACGTCGTGGATGATGTCGAGATCACCGTGGATACGAAGTTTTACGACGATCTGGAAATGGAGAGCATCGACCTCGTGGCCCTCGCCGGCCTGCTCGAGGAGCGTTACAGCGGGCGGGTCAATTTTGCCGAATTCATCGCAGACCTCGACCTCGATGAGATCATCACGCTGACGGTCGGCCAACTGGTCGACTATGTCGACCGGTCCATGCAGTCGGTAAAGGTTGTCTGAGCATGACGACCGTATTGGCCAATGGCCTCAGCCACCACGTACAGCGAATGCCGGCCAGCACCGGTAATGCGTCGATCACCGTCGTGTGCATTCACGGCATCCTGACCGACAGCCTCGCGAGCTACTACTTCACTCTTGCCAAGCCGTTGGCCGACGCCGGCGCCGATGTCTTCATGTATGACCTGCGCGGGCACGGCCGTAGCGAGCGTCCACCGACCGGCTACGGCCTCGATGAGTTTGTCGCGGATCTGTCGGCACTGCTCGACGAGGTGGGTATTTCCGGTCCGGTATATCTGGTCGGAAACTCTTTCGGCGGAACCGTAGCGTTCAGTTTTGCGGCTCGCTACCCGGACCGCGTCGCCGGCATCGCAATGATCGAATCCGAGCCGGCGACCGCGGCGTGGGCGGAGAAGATGACCGCCAACCTGGGGCGGGCCGCCAAACAACTGGGCCGTTGGGATTCGCTCGTCTGGATCCGTACTCATTACGGCGCCCATACCGTGCGGCTGGCCAGGGCAGCGTTAAAGCTGCTGAATGCCAGCTCGATCGAGCGGGACATTCCGGCGAGTCCGACCCTCTCGCCGGAGCAGGTACGGTCCATCACCTGCCCCGTACTGGCCATTTATGGCTCCAAGTCGGATCTCGCCGAGCAGGCGCCGCTGCTGCGGGACGAGATGTCGAATTGCACAACACTTGTGATCCCGGGGCAGGAACATTCGGTGTTGATCGAGGTGCCGGACACGGTGCGGGACACCGTCCTCACGTGGCTGGGCGGGCGCGAGCCGGCGGGCGTGCGATGAGCAGGTTTCTTTTCGTGGTACCGCCGCTGGTCGGCCATATCAATCCGACCGTGGGAGTGGCTACCGCGCTCGTCGACAACGGGCACGAAGTGGCTTGGGCCGGCAACCCGGAGATCATTGCGTCCCTGGTCGGCCCGAACGCCGCAGTATTTCCATGTGCCACGCCGGAACTAGGCGACGGTCGGACCCCCGACATGCGCGGTCCCGCGGCGTTGAAATTCCTCTGGGAGAGCTTTCTCATTCCATTGGCCGAGGCGATGACCCCTGGCGTCCGCAACGCGGTCGACGAATTCGCGCCCGATGCGCTCATTGTGGATCAGCAGGCAATCGCGGGTGGCATGGTCGCAAATGCGCTCGATCTACCGTGGGCGACGTCGGCAACGACCTCGGCCGAGCTCGCCGATCCGCTGGCGTCGATGCCCAGGGTGGCGGAATGGCTGGCCGGAATGCTCGCCGATCTCCAGGCGCGGCTGGGAATGCCGCCGGTTGGCGATATTCGATTCTCACCGCATCTGGTGCTGGTATTTTCCACGATCGCGTTGACCGGCCTGGTCGATTACCGGGCCGGGCAGCTGCGATTCGTCGGGCCCTCGATTGCCGCCCGCCCGCCGGCCGACGATTTTCCGTGGGACTGGCTGGACCCCCAACGCCAACACGTCCTGATCAGTCTTGGTACCGCGAATATCGACGTCGGCGCGCAATTCCTCAGCGAGAGTGCGCGGGCGCTGGCGGAGCGGCCGCATATTCAAGGCATCATCGTGGATCCGGCCGGCACAATCGGCGAGACGCCG
>Ga0137413_10000991_pt1 | contig 10588 bp, 8 predicted proteins | sample CZODoug2_1_16fun_FD_108280 | JGI IMG/M metagenome (GOLD analysis project Ga0137413, IMG submission 108280) | Vadose zone soil fungal communities from Angelo Coast Range Reserve, California, USA - CZODoug2_1_16fungal (Illumina Assembly) | ecosystem: Environmental > Terrestrial > Soil > Vadose... | reverse complement strand
GCCTTTGGGTTCAAGAGCGCGCCATCGGTCAGCGTGCCCGGGGTGACGATGCGCACCACCTGGCGCTCGACAGGGCCCTGCGCGGTGGCCGGATCGCCGATTTGCTCGCAGATCGCAACCGATTCGCCCAGCTTGACCAGGCGCGCCAGATACTGTTCGATGCTGACCGCCGGCACGCCGGCCATGCGGACCGGGGCGCCGGCCGAGGCACCACGCGAGGTCAGCGTCAGGTCGAGCAGACGGGCGCCACGCTCGGCGTCCTGGTAGAACAGCTCGTAGAAATCGCCCATCCGGTAGAACAGCAGATGGTCTTCGTGCTGCGCCTTGATGCGCAGGTACTGCTGCATCATCGGCGTGTGGCTTAAGCCACTGATTTCACTACGTTTTTTGTCCAACGACGGATGACTCCGCTGGCCGCTGCGTTTCGACAGTGGCGAGACTACACGTTGGCCAACAAGCCCCAAGGCATGGCTTCCTCACAGCGCGCGAAGAAGGCGGCCAACGTGTCGATCTCGGCGGACGTGCTGGAGGCCGCTCGCAGTCACGACATCAATTTATCGGCGACGCTCGAGTCCGCGCTCGAAGATCAGCTGCGGCAGCGGCGGCGCAACGAATGGCTGGCAACGAACGGTGACAGTATCGAGGCCTACAACTGCGACGTCGAAAAACGCAGCACGTTCGGCGACTCTCTACGCAGCTTCCGATGCCACAGGCTATCTAATGATCACTCCCCAGCTCGCTGGCGTTGCAGCCCGCGAGCTCGGGCCGGTGGTGGCGGGTGCCTCGCCTGATCGCCCGGCGATCATCGCGGCGCTTGATTTTCTGATTTCCGGGATCTGAGTGCGTACCGACGCAGTAGGGCCGAATGTCGGCTTGTCGGTCCATGCCCGATCAGCCTATACACGCCGAGACCGGTCGCCCTTCGCGTCCAATCGACCCTCTTGCAGACATCGCTGATGCCAAATAGCGCACCTCCACAATTACAAACCGGACCTGCCACCGAGTCAATTTCGGCACTCGGGCGGCAGGTAGGCATACATGGTCTTCTCCTCGCTTGGCTCCGTGCGAAGCGCAGACCTCGCGGTACCGCAGGTCCAGACGACGGTCCCGTCGGATCTGGTTGCAGCAAAGAGAGCCAAATGCCTTCCGTCCAGGTCCCCATTCTTGGTTCCAGCGATCGTGGCCACCAAAGAAGCGGATGTGGGGCCCCTTGAGTTGTAGTCGATCGACTTGCCGGAATTCGAGCGGTATTCCCATTCTGAGGCTTTTGGAAAGGCTTTGCCTCGGGCAGCGTACGCCTGCATCAGAGAAGACTTGGCGCGTTCGAGCTCGGCCAGTACGTCTGAAACCGCCTGTTGTTCAGTTTCGGCCCCGGCTGCGCACGCAAAACACAGAACTGCAGCAAACCATATTTGCTTCACAGGATCCTCCGCCAAAGACCTGAGGGGCAATCTACTCGCTTCCTGCTGACGGTAGCGAAGGTCGGCCCGAAGGGTAGCCTCGGATCAGTCGGCCTCGTTAAGATGGCGGCAATCGAAATACCAGCGTAGCGAACGTCTAGGCCGTATTGCACGCAACTAGTACGATACAGTTCCCACTGCTGCGAATCACCGCGGTGGCTTGAGGGCTTGGCGATGGGTCCGAACCAGTCTGAGGCATCGGTTGACGCGGGGCGCGCGGCCCCGGCCAGCATTCTGGTGGTCGAGGACGAGAGCATCGTGGCGCGCGACCTGGCGGGCGCGCTGGTCGAACTCGGCTACACGGTCCCGGCGACTGTCGCCACCGGCGAGGACGCGATCGCCCGCGCCTGCGAGCTTCGGCCAGACGTGGTGCTGATGGATATCCGGTTGAAGGGGGCGATCGATGGTATCCAGGCGGCCTCCAAGATCCGCGAGAGGCACGACATCCCGGTGATCTATCTGACCGCTCACTCCGACGAGGAAACCTTGCGTTCGGCGATGCAGGCCGAGCCGCTGGGTTACCTGGTCAAGCCTTTTTCCTTGCCCCAGCTTCGCTGCGCGATCGAGATCGCTTTGCGTCGGCGGGCCGTGAACGCCCGCCTGCGCGAGCACCAGCAGTGGGTCGCGACGACGCTGCGTTGCGTCGACGATCCGGCGGCTCTCGAACGGCGAGTGGCCGAGCGCATCGCGGATCTGGAAGCGGCCAATCGGGAGCTCGAGTGCTTCACGAACGCCGTTGCTCGCGACTTGCGCGAGCCCCTGCAGGGGATCGATGGTCTGAGTCGATTGCTGATCGAGGATTACGCCGGCAAGCTCGGGCCTGAGGGGCTCAGAACGCTCAAGCTGGTACGAGAGGCCGCCGGGCGCATGAGACAGGTGATCGACGACGTCCTGCTGCTGTCGATCGACGACCTTTTGCTGATGTCGCACGTTGCCAGAGCCGAGCCGTGCTGGGACACGATCGATCTTTCGGGCATCGCGATGGACGTCGTGGCTCGGCTGCGCGAGTCGTGCCCGCAGCGTACGGTCAAGGTCGTCATCGAGAAGGGCGTGCGGGTCGACGGCGACGCGAGCTTGCTGCGGATCGCGCTGGAGAATCTTCTTGGAAACGCCTGGAAGTTCACCGGGCAAGTCGAACACCCGCGGATCGAGTTTGGCGCCATCGAGAAGAACGGCGCCCGGATCTGCTTCGTTCGGGATAACGGAGCGGGTTTCGACGTGAATCACGTCAACCAGCTTTTCCTCGCCTTTGAACGGCTCGATTCGGACGATCCGTTCGAAGGCCATGGACTCGGGCTGGGTATCGTGCAGCGTGTCATCGGCAAGCACGGTGGCCGGGTCTGGGCGGAGGGGGCTGTCGGCCAAGGGGCGACGTTCTACTTCGCCATATAAGGGGGCGTGTCCAAGACCATTGCGTACGCCGCGGGCGTCGCGGTCGCCTATTACGTGGCCGGCCGCCTCGCTCTGTTCCTGGCCATTTCGCCTGGCTACGCGACAGCAGTTTGGCCCGCGGCGGGCGTCGCGCTGGTGGCAGTCCTGCTGCTCGGCTACCGCGTTTGGCCCGGGATACTCCTCGCTCATTTCTTCGTCAACGTCTTCACCGCCCTCGATGCCTCGAGCCCGGGGGCGTTGCTCAAATCGGTCACCTTGCCCCTGGCCATCGCTGGCGGCGGTGCGCTGCAGGCAGTGTGCGGCGCTGCGCTGATCCAGCGCTACGTCGGATCAACGATCGCGCTTCAGGACGAGAAAGAGATCGTCAAGTTCCTCGCGCTGGGCGGCCCCGTCAGTTGCGTGATCAGCGCCACCCTGGGGCAGGTCTGTCTGTTTGCTTGGGGCATGGTTGCCCCATCCGACATCCCGTTCAGCTGGTTCACATGGTGGGTCGGAGACACGATCGGCGTGATGATCGTCGCGCCGCTTTTGCTGGCGTGGTTCGCGCAACCGCGCGAGCGCTGGCGCGCGCGCCGGGCCGCCCTGACCTGGCCCACCGCGGTCGCGCTGTCGCTCGCTGTCGGGCTGTATCTCTACGTCAGCGGGCGCGAGCAACAGCGCGTGCGCACCGAGTTCGACCGTGCGGCCGACATGTTGGGTCGGGTGCTCGCGAGCGCGATCGGTGGCCACCTGGACGCGGTCACCGCACTTCAGGACCTTTACGCAAGCGTGGGAATGGTGGATCGCGCCAGCTTTGCCGCGTTCGCCGCGCCTCTTCTTAAGCGACACCCGGGAGTTCAGGCGCTTGAATGGGCGCCGGTCGTACCGCTGGCGCAGCGGGCCCGGTTCGAGGACGCTGTGCGCCGCGAGGGTTACCCGGAATTCGCGATCAGCGATCGGAACCCCGATGGCCGCATGGTGCCGGCGGCGAGCCGCGCGCAATACGTGCCGGTGCTGTTCGTGGAACCCTACGACGGCAACCAGGCCGCTCTGGGCTTTGACCTGGCCTCGCTGCGCAGCCGGCAGGAGGTCCTTGACCGTGCGCGAGATTCAGCGCTGCCGGCTGCCAGCGGGCGCCTCACCCTGGTGCAGGAGCAGGGAGCGCAAGTCGGGGTCCTGGTGGTGCTGCCTGTCTACGATCGGCTTTTGCCTCGGGACACGATTGCAGATCGACGGGCCGCGCTGCGCGGCTACAGCCTGGGCGTGTACCGAATCGGTGATCTTGTGCGAGCGGCGCTGCTCGGGGCTGACTCGTCGCAGGTCGATCTGACCGTCACGGACGAATCAGCGCCGCAAGGCGAGCAGCTGCTGTACGAGCGCCGCGCCCTCGGCGCCAGCTTGCCTTGGGGCCGGGTCGTCAAGACGGTCGTCGGTGACCGCAATTGGTTGATCCGGCTTGCGCCCGCCTCCGACTACGCCATCGCTCACCGAAACTGGCAGGCCTGGGCGGTCCTGGCGGTCGGGTTGCTCTTCGCCAGCGTGCTGGAGATGATGGTCCTGCTGATGACCGAGCGCGCGGCCGCGATCCAGAGCGTGGTTGAACAGCGCACCGTGCAACTGCGCGATGCGCTGAAGGAGAAGGAGACCCTGCTGCAGGAAATCCACCACCGGGTGAAGAACAATCTTCAGGTGATTTCGAGCCTGATTAACCTGCAGCTGCGCAAGCTCGGGCCGGGTTCTTCGCAGGATGCGCTGCGGGAGTGTCAGACCCGGGTGCAGGCGATTGCCCTGATCCACGAGAAGCTCTACCAGTCGCGCGACTACTCGCGCGTTCCCTTCGCCCAATACGCGAAGAGCGTGGCCGGCAACGTATTTCACGCCGCCGCCGCGTCGCTCGGGGACGTGAAGCTCGAGCTCGAGATCGGGGAGGTGGCGCTTGCGGTGGACAAGGCGATCCCTTGCGGCCTGATCTTGAACGAGTTGATTACCAACGCGCTCAAGCACGCGTTTCCGCAGGAGCGCGGCGGCACGGTCCGCGTCGAGCTCGATCAGACGGGGACCGGACTGGTGAGGCTGGCGGTGCGGGACGACGGGGTCGGTCTGCCGGCCGATCTGGACGTACGCCAATCCGATACGCTCGGGATGCAGCTTGTGCGCACGCTCGCCGAGCAACTGTCGGCAAAGCTCGAAGTCGTTCGGGGCGCCGTCGGCACTTCATTCGAGGTCGCGTTCCAGGCCTGAGGCCTCGAGAATTCCTTTCGTATCAAACGCTCAGCGGCTTTCAGAGAGGAGCACGTGATGGCCTATTCAGCCGAGCACAAGCAGGGCACGCGACGGAGGATCCTGAAGAGCGCCCGGCGACTGTTCAACAGAAGGGGATTCGCAGAAGTGACGATCGACGAGATCATGAAAGACGCCGGCTTGACTCGCGGTGGCTTTTATCGGCACTTCGATACCAAGGAAGAGCTGTACGCCGGCGCCGTCCGGCAGTTTCTTTGCCGGGACGCCCCGGAGCCCTGGCAGTCCAAGCACGTCGATGCGTGCGCACAGGGCAAGGCGCTGGCGCGGATGATCGTTGACGCGTACTTCTCGCGCGACCACTTCGACGACCGAGAAGGCTCCTGCCCGGTGATCGGGCTGCCTTCGGATGTCTCCCGCAGCGGCGAGGTCGTGAAAGCGGCGTACCGCGAGGTCGTGGAAATGATGATCGGTATTTTCCAGGCGAACCTTGACGGGCCGCGGGCTCGCGAGCGCTCGCTCGTTCTGGTCGCCCTGTGCGTCGGGGGCATGGTTCTGGCCCGGTCCGTGGACGATCCTGATCTGGGAGACGACTTTCGCAACGCGGCGCACAGGCATGTGCTCACGACCGGCGGCTGGAGCGACGGTCATCGTGGGTAGTCGGTAGCGGTCGACCCGTGGTGGCGGTCAAAAGATGATCTTGAACATCTTCGCGCCGACCAAGATACTTCGCCGTATGAGAACTCGGCCACGGTAGGTCACCCGGTCGGCCGCCTGAACCATGCGGTGAGCGATGAGCCTGTCTGGGACACTGTTTGGCGTGGTCTTCTGCTTGGTTGCGCTGGTCGCAATCTCCTATATCGTCGAGGCGCTGCGGCCGGCCCCCAAGCGGCCTGGACAGCTGGACTGGGCCCCCGACATCCAGATCCAGTATCTGGACCTGGGCGACGCGACCGTCCGTTACATCAAGACCGGGGCGGGCCCCAACCTGCTTCTGTTGCATACGCTCAGGACGCAGCTCGACCTGTACGAGAAAATCGTTCCGGATCTTGCCAGGCGATTTACCGTCTACGCGTTTGATTTCCCGGGGCACGGCTGGTCGGATATTCCAAAGGCTGCGTACGCGCCCGAGGATTTCTACCGCTGGACGGCGGCCTTCCTTGACAGGCTCGATCTGAAGCAAACGACGGTCGTCGGAACCTCGATCGGAGGCGTGATCGCGTTGCTGCTGGCCGCGCGCGGGAACCCCCGGATCGACAGGGTCATCTCGGTCAACCCGTATGACTACCCGCCGGCCGGAGGAGTGCGCAAGAGTTCTGTGGCGGCCAGGCTCGTGCTGACGTTCGCCGACGCGCCAGTGCTGGGCGCAACGATCACGCGGCTGCGCAACCGGTTTGTTTCCGACCTGATCTTCAGGGGTGGCGTGGCTTCGCCCGACGCCCTGTCCGATCAGCTGGCCAGGGAATTCTACGAAGTTGGGGCGCGCCCAGGTCATTATCAGGGTTTCTTGACCCTGCTGGCGCATGAACGGCAGTGGCCCCGGGCTCGCAACGAGTACCCGAACATCAAGTTGCCCGTGCTGCTGGTCTATGGCGACCAGGACTGGGCGCCCGATCCGGAGCGTGCCCGAACGCGCTCGCTCATTGCGGGCGTTGTGGCCGAGACCGTAGCGAACAGCAGCCATTTCCTGTCGCTCGATCGTCCGCAGGATTTGCAACGCCTGATCGTTGGCTTCTCCCAGCCATCGAGTCCAACCGGCCTGCGCTAGCGTGCTCTCGAGGCCAGCATGCGAATATCGGACAACCACATCCACTTTTTCATCAGTTACGCGGTCGCGTTTCTCGTCTTCGGCCTGATCGCCAAATGGTATGTCTGGCCGCGCATCAAGGATCGGGCGCCCGGGATCGCGCTGCCGCCATTGCTTCTTTACGCGTGCTTGCGCGTCAACGGCCTGATGTTCCTGATGCCAGGGCTCGTTTCGCCCGAGCTTCCGGCAGGCTTCGCGGTACCGACCGCCTACGGCGATCTGACCGCCACCATTTTTGCCCTGCTGGCGCTTGCCTGCGTTCGCTACCAGAGCGGCGCCGCAACCCCGATGCTGTGGCTGCTCAATATCGTTGGGCTCACCGACCTGATCTACGCCAACATCGCCACCTTCAAGGATCACGTCGATCCCGTTGATCTCGGCGCCTCGTACTACCTGGCGGTACTCAACGTGCCCGCCATGATGGTGGTCCACGTGATGATCTTCGCCTACTTACTCAGACGCGGGCACGCCCAGCACCTGCCGACCTGAGCCCGCGCCGAGCGCAAAGATCGCTGTGGGTCCCGGCGGGCACCATCGATCCTGGGCTCGGGGCTGGGCGTTGTCTTCTTTCGAGCGATTTCGAAAATGGAAGCATCCAGATCGGTGAAAGGCGAATCCGCAGTGCTCTGGCGGCCGCCCCGGGTCAGCGCTGATCGTCGCCCTTGCGCAGGGAATCGCCGTCCGCGGTGTGAACCACGGCGCCCAGGGTGAGCAGCCAGTCAAGCTCGTCTGCGCCATCGATGCGCAGTACCGTGACGTTGCGTTGGTCATCGGTGACCAATTCTCCCGTTTTAAAGCCGTAAAAATCGGCCAGACGGTAAGTCGTATCCATCTGCTGGCCGGCCTCGGCGGTGATATAGCGGGACTCGCCGTTGCGCGAGACCTCGTTGAAGGCGAACCGCTTCAGGTCCGCTCCGGAGAACTGCGCCTTGTACTGCGCGATGTCGTCGTACACCCGCATGACTTCGGAGATCTTGTGTAGCCCCAGTTCGTAGATGAGCTGCGGCGCGGAATCGACCACGAACGGCGATCCCTGTTCATCGTTGGCCACGCTGCCGGCCGTGAAATATGCGACCGCCATCGCGCACTGCACCGCGTCCATGTCGGTGCGGTTCTGGTGGCAAAGCCCAAGTGCGTCGGAGACGTAGTGGCCGGTTGCGTGAGACTTGTCGTGGTACATGGCCGAACTGAGCATCCGGGCCAGGACGACCGCCTGTCGTACCGGCACGCTTGGGCCCAGCCGGCGCTCTGCCGACAGGATCCCGTAGGCATCGGCAGCAGCCTCCTGCGCCAGCCACGGGAAGATGCTGGCGTCGGCCGCGCGCCCATCCGGCCGGTTCAGGAAAGCGTTCCTGAGCTTGCAGTGCCCGATCTCGTGAGCCAGCGCAAACATCGCCTGTGCCCTCGGATCGATCCGGTCATTCAGGAACCGGCCCAGCGGCTTCAAGGCGTCACCGGTGTTGGAAGACACGCGCACGATGCACTTGATGCTGTTGCCTTCGACTCGCGATACCGAAAGGGAGCCGCTTTGCGAATCCCGATAGGAGATCTCGACGTTCGGATCGAGTTCGCGCGCAAATTCGGCGCCCGCCTGCATGTACTCATCGGGCGAGCCGGACGGCACTGAAAACTGGGTCGCCTCGTGCGTGCCGGCGATTGCGGCCGGTAGCAGGACCTGCAGCCAGATCATCGCGGCCTTCAGGATCAGCGGCGCCGCGGCCAAGCACGGCGAGGCAGTCGAGCGTGAAACGCAGAGGTTGCCCATGGCGTCGGTTCTCCCGGAAGCCCACTGTCGATCCGGCGCGCCACGGTTGCGGTTGTGTGCGCCGGGCAGAGCTTGACCGTGCGGTCAAGCCTGACGTGTGTCGCGCCTTCGATTCGAAAGGATCGCCCGGGTGAAACGATCGAAGGGACGATAACACCTGCCGTCCTTCGATCGACGTCGCTCTATCCTGCTAAAGCGCAACGAGCGATCTTCGCTTGCACTACGACGCCACTATGAGCGAATCGTGAAGAAATCACAATGCGATCCGGCCCGTGAAAAAGGTAAACCAACGAGACGCCAAAGACCGCGATTGCGCGGATGAGATAGACGCCAATTCTTGTGCGCACAGGCGGGTCACGGGAAAAAATTAGCGCCTGCATCGACCGCAAAGATGAGTCGATGATCGGCTCGTTGAGGGACCGGTTGCTCTCGATTAGCGTGGACGTCCGAGGCTCAACGGGTTAACCGGAAATTGGGAAAAGACGATCTTGAATGTAGGTTTGCTCACGGGCATATTGCCGGTGACCGCTGTTACCACGACGCTAAACCATGGAGGCGCGAAATGGATAGGACTCAGACGCAGAAAGTTCCCGAGCAGCAGCGCTACCGATCGCGCAAGATTCTGCTCGACAGCGATGTCTATTGCCCGTATTCCATGAGGGAAAGCGACGGTGATGCCGAATGCGATCACGACTTCGAAGCCGAACCCAACGTGACCCAGGCGACCTTCGCCATCTGGAATTGCACCGTCTGCGGGCGCGCGGTCAGGTTTGATGTCTGGAATTAGCGGCGGCGCAGCGCAAGACCCAATATGCCGCCCAGCGCGATCAGCCAGATCAAAGCCCAGGCCGGCATCGATAGGCGCAGGAAAGTCCAGTCGACCTGCGTGCAATCGGCGTAGCCCTGAAAGATCCTGGGCAACGCGCGTCCCAGCGGCAGGTTACTGAGCATGTACTGCAGGCTGGGGCCGCACGAGGATTCCTCGGGCGGAAACAGCTGCAGGTGCACGTGCCAGCCGGCTACGCCGGCACCCGCCAGAGCGCTGATCAGTGCCAGCAGTGCAAACAGGGTCGATCCGCGGCGGGGCAGCGCGGCCGCAAGCGCGGCGAACAGTGCAACGAGCACGAAGGCGTAGCGCTGAAGGATGCACAGCGGGCATGGTTCGAGCTGATCCACGTTTTGAAGGACCAGCGCCGCGGCAATCAGCGAGGCGGCGATCAGCGCTGCCAGCGCGTACATCAGACGCGGGCGACTCAGCAATCGTGCCGTGATCGAGGAGGACATGGTCGTCTCGAACAGCCGATAGTTCTCAGGCGCTACGACGTGAAGCCGGCTGCGTGTCGCGCATCAACTCCTGCAGTTGCGCAAAGACCTTGGGTGCGCCGCATACGACATTGCCGCTCATCAGATAATCGCCTTCGCCGTGCAGGTCGGCAATCAGACCGCCGGCCTCGACGATCAGCAGGCTCCCGGCCGCAATGTCCCATGGCGACAGGCCGAACTCCCAGAATCCGTCGAGGCGGCCAGCTGCCACGTACGCCAGATCGAGTGAGGCCGCACCGGGCCGGCGCACGCCTGCGGTGTTCTTGGTCACGCGCGTGAAGACGCCCACATACTCGTCCAGATCCTCGAGCCGGCGGAACGGAAAGCCGGTTCCGATCAGACAGTCCTGCAGCGAATCGCGCTTGGACACCCGCAGCCGCCGATCGTTCAAAAAGGCGCCGCGGCCGCGCGTCGCGGTGAACAGTTCATTGCGGGTCGGGTCGTACACGACGGCCTGCGTGATGTGGCCGCGGTGCTTCAGGCCGATCGACACGGCAAACTGCGGGAAGCCATGAATGAAGTTGGTGGTGCCGTCCAGCGGATCGATGATCCACAGGTAGTCGACGTCGCCCTCCGGTCCGCTGGCGCCGGACTCCTCGGCCAGGATCGAGTGATTCGGGTACG
>Ga0137413_10000990_pt1 | contig 10595 bp, 10 predicted proteins | sample CZODoug2_1_16fun_FD_108280 | JGI IMG/M metagenome (GOLD analysis project Ga0137413, IMG submission 108280) | Vadose zone soil fungal communities from Angelo Coast Range Reserve, California, USA - CZODoug2_1_16fungal (Illumina Assembly) | ecosystem: Environmental > Terrestrial > Soil > Vadose... | reverse complement strand
TTCTCGCTGCGGTCCCCCCGCTGCCAAATTGTTCGACTGATTTGTGCGTCAAAAACGTAGGTGCTGAGATCGGGGGCGGTTGGCCGGGAAGTCCAAAGAAGCGAAGCTTATCGGCGCATCCCAGGATACACAAGAAGACCGCGACACAACCCACCGCGTTTTCGGTATCTTGTGATGACGGGCGTCAACGGGCACGCGGTGGCGTGACCGGGGGTCTCAACTCGCGTCGCAGATATGGGGCAACCGGTGCCTGCCGCCCCCGAGCATGATTGGTCGCTCCGAGCACCATCTGCATCGGCCGCGGGATTGGCGGCAGCTCAGGCCTTGGCCCGCTTCGCCTCGATCGTATCCCAGATTTTCGCGGCCACATCCGGTCCACCGAGCCGCGCGATGGCGCGAATGCCCGTCGGCGAGGTGACGTTGATCTCGGTGAGGTTGCCGTCGATCACATCGATGCCGACGAATAGCAATCCGCGCTCGCGCAGTGCCGGGCCGAGGGTCGCGCAGATCTCCCGCTCGCGGTCGCTGAGGTCGGTCGCCTGCGCCGCGCCGCCGCGCACCATGTTGGAGCGCAGATCGTCCGGCGCCGGCACGCGGTTGACGGCGCCGGCGAACTCGCCGTCGACCAGGATGATCCGCTTGTCGCCATGCTTGACCGCGGGGAGGAAGCGCTGGATCACCCAGGGCTCCTTGAATGTCACGGAGAACATGTCGAACAGCGAGCCGAAATTCATGTCCTGCGGCATGACGCGGAACACCGCGGCGCCGCCATGGCCGTGCAACGGTTTCATGACAACGGCGCCATGGGTGTCGCGGAAGGCGTTGATCTCGTCGAGGTCGCGCGAGATCAAGGTCGGCGGCATCAGCTGCGGGAAGTTCATCACGAATAATTTTTCTGGCGCGTTGCGCACGCTGGCTGGATTGTTCACGACCAGGGTCTTGGGATGGATGCGCTCCAGGAAATGCGTCGAGGTGATGTAGGCCAGATCGAACGGCGGATCCTGCCGGAGCAGCACCACGTCGAAAGCGCCGATCGGCTCGCGCCGGGGTTCGCCGAGGGTGAAATGATCGCCGGGTTCGTCGCGCACGTTAAGCACCTGGACCGGGGCGACGAGTTCCTCGCCAGACAGCGAGAGCTTGTCCGGCGTGTAATAGGACAGCCCATGGCCGCGCTTCTGCGCCTCCAATAACAGCGCGAAGGTCGAATCGCCGCGAATGTTGATGCGTGCGATGGGGTCCATCTGGACGGCGACGTTCAGTTTCATATTGGGGGTCCGCAAATCTGGAGGATCAGGTCTGGGTGATAAGGGATTACGGGCTCGCGTCGAATGCCGCTAACAGATGGCGCGGCAAATGCCGCGGCGCAATCAGGATGGCGTCAAAACGCAACTCAAATTCGGCATGTTCAGGGTGTGCCACCAGCCAGGCCTGCGCGGCATTGATGATGCGGGCCTGCTGGCGCGGCGTCACCGCGAAGGCGGCCTCGTCGAGGCTGGCACGGGCCTTGACCTCGACAAAGGCGATCAGATTACGCCGCCTAGCCACGACATCGATCTCGCCATGCGGAGTGCGGAAGCGCCTTGCGAGGATGCGATAACCCTTGGCCATGAGGTAGGCGGCGGCGCGCGCCTCGGCAGAAAGCCCGGTACGAAATGCCGCGACCCGTTCGGGCGAGGCGCCGTCAGTCTTTGCCATGGCCGTCCTTCGGGATGATTTCCTTGGCGCTGACTTCCCTGGCAAGCTCCAGCGCACGGGCATAAACGGTGCGGCGTGGCCGGCCGGACAGTTCGACCACGTGGGCCACCGCGTCCTTGACGCTGTGATGTGCGAGCGTATTGCGCAGCAGATCGTCCAGTGCGTCCGCCGTCATGGTTTGCGCATCTGCGGCGGGCGGCCCGATCACCAGGACAAACTCGCCGCGGGTCTCGAGCGCACCGGCGTCGCGGGCTAATTCGGTGAGCGTTGCGCGCCTGACCTCCTCATGCAGCTTGGTCAATTCGCGGCAGATCGAAGCCTCGCGCGAGCCCATGAGGTCGGCGAGATCACGAAGCGTGTTCTGCACGCGGTTGCCGGATTCGAACATCACCAGCGTCGCGTCGATCCGGGCGAGCTCGGTCAATCGGGCGCGGCGCGCGGTCTCCTTCGGCGGCAGAAAGCCCTCGAAGAAAAACCGGTCGGTCGGAAGGGCTGCGACCGAAAGCGCCGTCAGCACCGACGAAGGGCCGGGCAGCGCGATCACGGCATGACCGGCGGCACAGGCCTCGCGCACCAGCTTGAAGCCCGGATCGGAAATCAACGGCGTGCCGGCATCCGATACCAGCGCGATGGAGCCGCCTTGTGCCAGCCGCTGCAGGATCTTCGGCCGCGCGATTGCCGCGTTGTGCTCGTGGTAAGGCTTGAGCTCAGCCGCGATGCCGTAGCGTTCGGTCAACCGGCGGGTGATCCTGGTATCCTCGCAGGCGATGACGTCGACGCCGGCCAGCGTCTGCAGCGCACGCAGCGTGATATCGCCGAGATTGCCGATCGGCGTGGCCACCAGATAGAGGCCGGCCGGCGCTTTCGGCGCGGTCACCAGATGGCCGTCCACCACAAACGTCCTGGCGCCGGGTTCCACCGCAGCTTCACTCTTTATTGGGGCAGCTTTTGCGCTCATTGTGCTAGCTTAGAGCGGAGATAGCCCTGGCGCCACAATTGCTGCCATCCGGGCGCGCTGTTGTTCATGCGGCGTTCAACGGTGAAGAGGCTATTCTCTGTCACTTTTCGTGACGACTTTCGCCCTGCCTGGCGCGGCCATAACCTTTTTGTTTTGGTTAACTATTCGCCGACAATATGCCTGAATCTCTCCATGATCGCTCACAAGGAGGGCGTTCTTGCCGAATTTGTGGTCAAGCCCAAAAGACACGTCCGAGAGACACGTCCAAGAGAGATGATGGCGGGCCCGCTCAAATCCAGAACCGATGCTTCGGCGGCGCAAACCCCGGGCGCCACACGGCGGGCCGCGATCGGCCTCTTGCTGGGCGCGCCTCTGCTTTCGGCCTGCGGGAGCATGCAGCAATTCTCCAATCCGTTCGCCAGTTCGGAAAATCCCGCTCCGGCCGGGCCGCCTCAGCAGCCGGCGGTCGCGGGGAATGGTCAGGTCAAGGTGGGCCTGCTGCTGCCGCTGTCGGCGTCGGGCAATGCGGGCGTCGCCGCGCAATCGATGAAAAATGCCGGCGAGATGGCGCTGGCGGAATTCCAGAATCCGAACATCCAGCTTCTGATCAAGGATGATGGCGGCAATCCCCAAGGCGCCCAGCAGGGCACGCAGCAGGCCCTCGACGAGGGCGCCGAGATCATCCTGGGGCCGCTGTTTGCCGCCTCGGTACCGGCGACCGCGCAGGTCGCGCGCGGGCGGAGCACTTCGTGCATCGCCTTTTCGACCGATTCGAGCATCGCGGGCCGCGGCGTCTATCTCCTGAGTTTCCTGCCGGAGTCCGACGTCAACCGCATCGTCGAATATTCCGCGAGCATCGGCAAAAAGTCCTTTGCGGCGCTGCTGCCGGAAAATGCCTATGGCAATGTGGTGGAGGCGGCGTTCAAGCAGGCGGTCGGCCGCAAGGGCGGGCGCATCGTGGCCTTTGAAAAATACGGCGCGGATCGCGCCACGCCGGCGCGCACGGTGGCGCAGGCGCTGGGCCAGGCGGACGCGCTGTTGCTGGCCGATGACGGCGATTCGGTCGTGGCGATGGCCGACGCGCTGACCGCGGCCGGGGCCAATTTGCGCAACATCCAGTTGCTCGGCACCGGGCTGTGGGACAATCCGCGCGTCTTCGCCAGCGCTTCGCTGCAGGGCGGCCTCTATGCGGCCCCTGATCCTTCCGGCTTCCGCGCCTTCGCCGGCCGCTATCGCGCAAGGTTCGGTGCCGAACCGGTGCGAACGGCGACGCTGACCTACGACGCGGTGGCGCTGGTCGCGGCGCTGGCGAAAACGCCGGCCGGCCATCGCTATTCGGCCGATGTCCTGACCAACCCGTCCGGCTTCGCCGGTATCGATGGACTATTCCGCTTCCGCTCCGACGGCACCAATGAGCGCGGCCTTGCGGTCATGCGGGCCGCGACAGGCGGCGGCGTGCCGGTGGCTGGTTCGCCCAAAAGTTTTGGCGCGTAACAAGCTTTGCCGCCTAACAAGGCGTCTCGCTCACATCGAAGGATTCACGCCGCCAGATCGGCGACCACCGCGTCGAGCACGGGAAAGCCTGCCTGCGTGACGCGCAGCCGGCCATCGGCCTCGACCGCGATCGCGCCTTCTTCGCGCAGCACCGCGATGCGGCGCGGATCCAGCGCGCGCCCGGCGAGCGCGGCGTAACGCTGGGGGTCGATGCCTTCGGCCAGGCGTAATCCCATCAGCAGAAATTCGTCGGCGCGCTCGACGCTATTGAGACTTTCATCGGTGACGACGCCGTGGCCGTTGGCTTCGACCCGCATCAGCCACGCCTCCGGACGCCGGTCGGTCGCGGTCGCCTGGCGCGCGCCGTTGATGTCGAGGCGGCCGTGCGCGCCCGGCCCGATGCCGGCATATTCCTCGCCACGCCAATAAACCAGATTGTGCCGGCATTCGGCGCCCGGCCGGGCATGATTGGAAATCTCATAGGCCGGCAGGCCATGCAGTGCGCAGACCTCCTGCGTCACGTCGTACAACTCGCGCGCCGTGGCTTCGTCAGGCGTCTGCAATTTTCCCGTGGCGTGCAGCCCGAAGAACGGCGTGTCTTCCTCGATGGTCAGTTGATAGAGCGACAGATGCTCGCAGGCTTCCGCGATCGCAAGCTTCAGTTCGTCCGCCCACATCGCCGGCGTCTGGCCGGGGCGGGCATAGATCAGGTCGAACGAATAGCGGTCGAAGGCGCGGCGCGCGATCGCCACCGCATCGAGCGCTTCGCGTGCGGTGTGCAACCGTCCCAGCTTCTTCAGCGAGACGTCGTCTAGTGCTTGCACGCCGAGCGAGACCCGGTTGACGCCGGCCGCGCGATAACCGGCAAATCTTGTTGCCTCGACACTGGTCGGGTTGGCTTCCAGCGTGACCTCTGCGTCCGGTGCGACGCGCCAATGCCGGCCGATCGCATCCAGGATCGCGCCGACCGTCCGTGGCGCCATCAGTGACGGTGTGCCGCCGCCGAGAAAGATCGAGGTGACCTGCCGGCCAGGCACACGCGCGGCCGTGGTTTCGATCTCTCGGGCAAAGGCCTTCGCGAACCGTTCTTCGTCGATCGCGGTATGGCGAACATGGCTGTTGAAGTCGCAATAAGGACACTTCGACAGGCAGAACGGCCAGTGCACATAGACGCCGAAGGCGCGTTGCTCAGCGCGGGTCAAGGCAGAGCTCCGCGAGCTTGACGAAGGCCCGCGCACGATGCGACAGGCCGAGCCCCAAAGGCGGGAGTCCATGCTTTTCGAGGCTAGTCATCTCGCCAAAAGTCCGGTCGAAACCATCCGGCAGGAACATCGGATCATAGCCGAAACCGGCGCTGCCGCGCGGCGGCCAGACCAGCGTTCCGTCGACGCGCGCCTCGACTTCCTCGACATGATCGTCGGGCCAGGCCACGCAGAGCGCGGAGACGAAATGCGCCTTGCGCTGGTCGGGCGCGGTCGCGCCGCGTTCCTGCAGCAGCCGCTCGATCCGCGCCATCGCGGCGTTGAAATCCTTGGTCGGCCCGGCCCAGCGTGCGGAGAACAGCCCGGGCGCGCCACCGAGCGCATCGACCACGAGGCCTGAATCATCAGCGAAAGCAGGAAGCTTGGCAGCTATCGCCGCCGCGACTGCCTTGATCCGGGCGTTGGTGGCGAAAGTGGTGCCGGTTTCGTCCGGCTCGCCAAGCCCCAATTCGCCGGCCGAGACGGCCTCGATGCCATGGGGCGCCAGCAGCTCGCGCATCTCGGCGAGCTTGCCGGGATTGTGGGTCGCGATCACGAGCTGGCCGCTGATCTGGCGATGCATGAAGACTACGCCACGGCCATTTTCTGCAAATCGACCAGCCGCGCCACGCCCTTGCGCGCCAGCGCCATCAAATTGAGGAATTCGTCCTGCGAGAACGGCGTCTTTTCCGCCGTGCCCTGCACCTCGATGATGCGGCCATCGCCGGTCATGACGAAATTGGCGTCGGTGTCGGCTTCGGAATCCTCGGCATAGTCGAGATCGAGCACCGGCGTTCCATTATAGATGCCGCAGGAGATCGCGGCGACGTTGTCACGCAGCACGTTGGTCTTCAGCATGTTGCGGGCCTTCATCCAGCCGATGCAGTCGGCCAGCGCGACCCAGGCGCCGGTGATGGAAGCGGTGCGGGTGCCGCCATCGGCCTGCAGCACGTCGCAATCGACCGTGATCTGGCGCTCGCCGAGCGCTTCCAGGTCGACGGTCGCGCGCAACGAGCGGCCGATCAGGCGCTGGATCTCGACGGTACGGCCGTTCTGCTTGCCCGCGGACGCCTCACGCCGGGTCCGTTCCAGCGTGGCGCGCGGCAGCATGCCATATTCGGCCGTGACCCAGCCGCGGCCCTGACCCTTCAGCCATGGCGGCAGCCGGTCTTCCAGGGTGGCGGTCACCAGCACATGGGTGTCGCCGAACTTCACCATGCACGACCCTTCGGCATATTTGACGACCCCGCGCTCCAGCGAAACGGCGCGCAGTTCGTCCGGTGCACGGCGGCTCGGCCGCATGGGAACTCTCCGGAAATCAAGCAAAATCGCTTCGCGCTGCTTGTAGGAGCGGGAAGCGGAGGCGGCAAGGCCTTTGGGCGGCCTTTTCAGGACGCCAATGGCCGCTTGTCATGGGGCTTGCGGACCGCCAGACTATTGGGCGGTACAAGGAGTTGACATTGGCCCACCACGATCCGATAGGCCTGATCAGCCCGCATGCCGGGCTCGCGCAGCTCAACGAGCGGTCGCGGGACATCTTCCGCCAGATCGTCGAGAGCTATCTGACGACCGGCGAGCCTGTCGGCTCGCGCAATATCTCGCGCCTGATCGCGGTGCCGCTGTCGCCCGCCTCGGTGCGGAATGTGATGGCCGATCTCGAACAGCTCGGCCTGATCTATGCGCCGCATACCTCCGCAGGGAGACTGCCGACCGAACTGGGATTGCGTTTCTTCGTCGACGCCTTGATGCAGGTCGGCGATCTGACCGAGGCCGAACGGCAGTCGATCCAGACCCAATTGGCGGCGGTAGGGCGGGCCCAATCGGTCGAGGCCGCGCTCGGCGAGGCCCTGACGCGGCTCTCCGGCCTCACCCGGGCCGCCGCGGTGGTGTTGACCGCCAAATCCAATTCACGATTGAAGCATATCGAATTCGTGCGGCTGGAGCCGGAACGGGCGCTGGTCGTGCTGGTCGGCGAGGATGGCCAGGTCGAGAACCGCGTCTTGATGTTGCCGCCCGGCGTTCCCTCCTCCGCGCTCACCGAGGCCAGCAACTTTCTCAACGCAAGGATCCGGGGGCGCACGCTTGCCGAAGCGCGACTGGAATTGGAAACCGCGCTGACGCAGGACCGCACCGAGCTCGATCAGCTGACGCAGAAGGTGATCTCCGCGGGGATTGCAAGCTGGTCCGGTGGCGAGAGCGAGGACCGGCAACTGATCGTGCGCGGTCACGCCAATCTTTTGGAAGATCTGCACGCGCTGGAAGACCTGGAGCGGGTGAAATCGCTGTTCGACGATCTCGAAACCAAGCGCGGCGTGATCGATCTTCTCGGCCGCGCCGAGCGCGCCGAAGGCGTCCGGATTTTCATCGGATCGGAGAACAAGCTGTTTTCGCTGTCCGGTTCCTCCACCATCGTTGCGCCTTATAGCGACGGCGCCGGCCACATTGTCGGCGTACTCGGCGTGATCGGGCCGACGCGGCTTAATTATGCCAGGGTAATTCCGACGGTAGACTATGCCGCGCGCATTGTGAGCCGGATACTCGGCGGCTGACCGGGCGGATCAGGGGAAGGGTTTCGCTTGATTTTCCGAGCCCAAAGCACGATATCCCGGCCAGCATCCCCTCCTAGTCAATTCCAGGCGATTCTTCGAGAAGGCAAGCCATGACTGACCCCGACCTGCAGAAGAACGAACCGGTGGACCCGGCGCAGGCCAGCGAGCCCGTGGTTTCAAAACCCTACATCATGCCCGACGATCCGGAGCCCGGCTCGGCGGAAGTTTTGGCCAAGGAAGCGGCCGAGGCGCGCGACAAGATGCTGCGCACGCTGGCGGAGATGGAAAACCTGCGCAAGCGCACCAGCCGCGAAGTCGCCGATGCCAGGACCTATGGCATCACCGGATTCGCGCGGGACGTGCTCGATATTGCCGACAATCTGCAGCGCGCGCTCGACGCGTTGCCCGCCGAAGCCCGCGAGGCCGCCGATTCCGGTCTGAAGGCGCTGATCGAAGGCGTGGAGTTGACCGAACGGTCGCTGCTCAACACCCTGGAAAAGAACGGGGTGAAGAAATTCGATCCGTCGGGTGGAAAATTCGATCCGAATTTTCATCAGGCGATGTACGAGGTTCCGGACCCGTCGGTTCCGGCCGGCACCGTGGTGCAGGTGATGCAGTCGGGTTTCATGATCGGCGATCGCATACTGCGGCCTGCGCTGGTCGGCGTGTCCAAGGGCGGTGCGAAAGCGTCCGCCGCCGCACCTGCCAACGGCAATGAGCCGGATACCGCCGCCTGACGCTTGATCCGAAAGCGTCAAAGCCCTGCATTGATGCGGGGCCAGGACGGATCTCACGAAGCGACCGCGCCCTGGGTTCTTAAGAAAGATTCCAAAAGTGGGCCGCTGGCCTAGCCGCGCGGCTGGATACCGTCGCGCACGGCGCGAAAGCGCGGAAACGCGGCCGACCATTGGTCGCGCGGCGCGCTGCCGATGATTCGGAGCATGTGCGGGCCGCCGAATCTCAGCCACTGCACCACGGTGACCGACGTGTTGTCCTTGCCGCTGGTGGCATCGATACGCGTCTCGTAGCCGGGCATGCCGTCGATGCGGATCGGTTCGGACATCGTGATTCGCGCGTCGCGAACGCCGGGAATCGTCGTCGCGGACTGCTGGGCGAACCGGCCACGGTCGTCCGGCTGCGGCGGCGTGGCGCCGAGGACGCCGATCACCATGAACGGGGCCGGCTCGAAACCGGTCGCCTCATCGCCGTCGGCGAGCACAAGGGCCGCGCCCGGCGCAAGCGTGTGGACGTTCTTGAACTTGCTGAGTTCGGTCAGGTTGAACGGCATCAGTCCAAGCTGTTCGTCGACCGGGACCTCCTTGCGGATCGCGGTGGAGGCAAACATCTGGCGAACCGCGTCATCGGAATAGATCTTGGTGGCGTTGTCCGGAATCTGGACGGCGACATAGCCGGAAAAAGTGCCGCCCGACACGATCATCGAATAGCGGCGTACGGCGTTCGCGCCTTCCCTGGCACTTTCAACGGTGTAATAGGCCGTGCCCGCCGAGGTCTCGATCTTCTCCGGTTTGATACCGCCGGCGCCGGCCGGATTGGCCTTGAAGGCGCTCGACACCTCGCCATAGGCCTCGGCAGGAAGCTCCGTCATCAGGACCTTCACGCTCTCGTCCTCGGATTGGAAGCCCGAGAAGGTCTTGGCGCGGGAGAGGCCGACCAGGGGCGCCAATCCCACCCGCAGACCCGGCGGGAACGTCGCGTCCGCCGCCAGGGCAGGTCGCCAGGCGAGAGCCAGTAACGTCGCCGCGGTCAAAAATCGAAGGCACTTCATGAAGAACCTATTTGGTTTGCATTGGGGCCGTTCAATGGTCGGCCGGAATATGAACCGGCACCCTGCTTCGGCGCGCCCGCTTTTAGCGGTTTTGATGGTCCGGCAACAGGCCCGGGCGGGATTCCGTTCCTCTCGCCGTTCCGCCTGCCGTCCATCTCGCCGCGGCGCTTACCGTTCCGTCCGACGCCGAACTGGCCGGGACATGCGCGGTCCATCCGTTAATGGGATATTGCTGCCCGTCATGTGCGTGGGCATTATCTTCCAATGATGGGGGTTTTCGTGCTTCAAGGTTGCGGGCCGGTCCTTGCGGGCGGATACCCCTGTCCTATATGAGGCTCACAGCCGCGATATCGCGAGTATTTGATCGAAGGGGGTATGGATTGGGGTGCCGTCCGGGCCCTGCCGACCTGCCGCAAACGGAAGGATATAAGGACCATGGGAAAGGTCATTGGGATCGACCTCGGCACCACTAATTCGTGCGTTGCCGTAATGGATGGTAAAACGTCCAAAGTCATCGAAAACGCCGAAGGCATGCGAACGACGCCGTCGATCGTCGCGTTCAGCGATGATGGCGAACGCCTCGTCGGCCAGCCGGCCAAGCGCCAGGCCGTGACCAATCCCGAGCGCACCTTCTTCGCGGTGAAGCGCCTGATCGGCCGTCGCTACGACGACCCGATGGTCGAGAAAGACAAGAAGCTCGTCCCGTACAAGATCGTCAAGGCGTCCAACGGCGACGCCTGGGTCGAAGCCGACGGCAAGACCTATTCGCCTTCGCAGGTCTCCGCGTTCATCCTGCAAAAGATGAAAGAGACCGCCGAAGCCCATCTCGGCCAGAAGGTCGACCAGGCGGTCATCACCGTTCCCGCTTATTT
>Ga0137413_10000988_pt1 | contig 10607 bp, 12 predicted proteins | sample CZODoug2_1_16fun_FD_108280 | JGI IMG/M metagenome (GOLD analysis project Ga0137413, IMG submission 108280) | Vadose zone soil fungal communities from Angelo Coast Range Reserve, California, USA - CZODoug2_1_16fungal (Illumina Assembly) | ecosystem: Environmental > Terrestrial > Soil > Vadose... | reverse complement strand
TGAAAATGGATGATGCGGCGGTAGAGAAATTTCTCGCCTCCTCATCCCACGCCCCCGCGCAACAACTAGAGCCCCAGAATCCAGGCGCCGGTGCGTTCGTCCGCGCTGCACCCGGAGCATTGGTTCGCGCAGCCCCCGGATCATTTGTGAGATCGGCACCCGGAGCCTTTGTGCGCGCAGCACCAGGCGCTTACGTCCGGGCCGCTCCTGGTGCTCTGGTACGCGCTGCCCCAGGAGCCTTTGTCCGTTGGGCACCCAGCGCCGTGGTTCGAGCGGTTCCCACGCACTTCGGAGCTCAAAGCGCATTCGTACGAGCAGTCCCCGGCTCATTCGTCAGGGCCACCCCAGGGGCGTTCCCACGTGCAACGCCCGGAGCATTTCCTCGCGCAGTCCCGGGCTCCTTCGTGCGCGCGGCTCCCACTTCGCTCGCGCGACAAGTACCGACAAATATGGGTCCTGTCATTCTCGGAACGTGGGTGCGCTAAAGGCATCCGCCCCGCGCGCCAGGAGTACAATCGTGGCCACAACCGCCGAAACGTTCGCGTGGAACGCGCCCGAGTACTGGAATCCCATTCCCGAATGGGCATACAGCTGGCGCCCCTACGCCAACCCCGACCTCATCTGGATCGACGCCGACTCCGACCGAGGCCTCGCATCGTTTGTAATCGACCCGTGGAATCAACACTGGGCTGTCGTCCGCGAACCCGCAGCCAAACTGCTCAAAAGGTGTGACGGACTGGCTCGTTTCTCACAACTTTTGCGAGATCTGCCGACGAACACCGAAGCTCCCCCCCAGGGATACGCTGCACTCGCGGAGGAACTGGCAGCAGCGGGACTTTTGTTCAACTGCCGAGACTCGCACTCAGCAAGCGGCGGTCCCGTTTACAACGTATCACCCGTTACCGGGATGCACCTGGAGGTGACCAACGCCTGCAACATGACGTGCGAGCATTGTTACGTCTCGTCGGGCCGCAAGCTCTCCAATGAGCTCTCGCTCGAAGAGATAAAGGCTGTCATCGACATGCTCCCACCCTTCACAGGGAAGCGGATTGCGCTTTCCGGTGGGGAGCCAGCCGCGCGCAAGGACCTCCCCGAAATCATTGACTACTGCACAGCCGCGGGCCACGACGTGGATGTCTATACCAACGGCAAGAAATTTCCGCGTGCATTGGGCGAACACGTCCTGGAGATCAACAGGCGAACGCCACGTACGGTTCGAATTCAGGTCAGCCTGGAAGGCGCCACGGCTGAAACCAACGATGCGGTGCGTGGCAGAAACTCCTTCAAATTTGCATGTGAGAGCCTCGCGATGTTCCGCGAGTTGGGCCTCCAACAACACGTGGTGATCTTCGTCTGCCTCACCGCTCACAACATTCACGAAATGCACGCTCTCGTGAAGCTGGCAGAAGAATTCGACGTGGGAATGCTGGTGTTCTCGCAGTGGCAGAAGCAAGGAAATGCGTCCGGGATCCCTTGGGCTTCCATTGCGCCCTCAATCGAGGACTGGGTGGCTGCCGGAGAGTTCATCCTAAACTATCGCAGCCCCCGCCTGCGGCTATTCGGCAATTTCTTCGGCGATATCGGGAACGATCCTGTCGAACGGTTTAACCTGGATGCGCCCCTGTTTCCCAAGCACAAGTACTTCTATAACGCCTTCCCGAGGATCTCCCCTACCGGTGGGGTGTGGGCTGATCAACTGTGGGTGGACCCGAGCTGGATGCTCGGCAATCTGCGTGAGAGCTCGCTGCAGTCATGCCTGGAGACACCGAAGTTCTACGAGCAGATGCAACTCATGCGGGACAGAAAAATAGCTGAGTGCGAGTCGTGTCAGTGGAAGCTGCTGTGTGAAGGCGGATCGCCTGGGCACACGTATGCGGAGTACGATGGGGACATGAATCATCGCGACCTGTTCTGCGGGGCGCGCGTAGTCTGGTTCGAGCGATTCGTGCTTCATCAGTTGCGACGCATTCTGGGAGAGTCTGTCCATGTCCAATTCCGGCGACCACCGGCCCAGGAACTGGCGCGAGCAAATCAAGGACATCGCAGCGGGTTGGCTATTCTCGGACTGCCCATCGTTACCGAGCACGGTTATCCTGCCGCTTGAGAACCCTGATCTCCACGACCCCAGCACGCTCGAAAAGCATCTGATCGACCGAGTCCAGGCACGAGCCGTGACCGTGGGCACCTACTGCGGGCAGCGCATTGGCGTCTTGACGAGCAAGTTTGGTTCGCCTGCGGTAGCTATGGTTGCTGAAACGCTGGCGCAGTTTGGCGTTCACAACGTGGTGGGCCTGGGATTCTGCGGCGGTCTGAGCCCGTCGGTCGCGAGCGGAGATCTGCTCATTCCTGTTGGGGCCGTACGGAACGAAGGAACCACTCCGCACTACGCTCCCCCGATCTTCCCTGCGCTCCCGGACCTGGGAATTCTTTCGCGATTGGAGCTGCGATTGCAGACGACCACTCCGATGCGAACTCACCGGGGAATCGTGTGGACTACGGATGCGATTTTGATGGAGACGTCCGAGGCTGTGCGCGAGTGGTCGGACCTAGGCGTTATGGGAGTGGACATGGAATGCGCTGCTCTTTTTGTAGTGAGCCATTTGTCAGGGATCAAGGCGGCCGCAGTGCTAGTGGTGTCAGATCACCCCGAGCGGGGTGAATTGGCGAATAGCGAGCGGGTCCGAGTCGCCCATGACGCGGGGGCGTTGGCTGTGTTGGATGTGGCAGCCGCGCTGTCGGCCGACAGTCCTTGACTTGAACCGGGATTCACGTGTGACCGCGTCGCAACTAACAGGCGACACCTCCACCGAGCGTCCTATTCTTGAATCGTGCGGACGGGCGCGCGTTTCAAGTTTCCTGGACATGTTGCTGATCGCTTGCACCCGCACCGTGTTCTCCTTTGCGTAAATTCTCCTGATTTCGGCGCGTTTGTATTTCGGTCCTTCGTCGTGCGTCGTCGGATTTCTGTGAATGCTTTCGTTCTGCAAGCCATAGGCTTGCATGCCCGGATCCACGGCGCGGTGGCCTTCGGTAAGCGTGATCGAATCCAAATCGAGTGTCCGTACAGAAATTGGCGGTGCGAGGGACGCACTGCGTAAAAGCGATCGAATCGTCGATATGCGTCCTGGCGGCACTATTCTGATCAACATGTCCTCATGTATAACGTGGCAGATGTCAAGTCCGTCACATCCGCAAAAATGCACCAATGTCTCAAGGTGTATCGTCCGCATCTGTATATGGAGTCGCGACTGTCACCACTCAGCATTCGAAGATTGCCAACACATTGAGGTCGGGTCCCCTCTTGAGCGACCCTACAATGCGAACTCCCTGTCGATTGCCGCGACGGATAAAGTTGTACCCAAATGTGCCCGCTGCGTAGAGCCCGCGTGGGCAGACGTGTAGATGTAATGTTTCACCCTCGACACTGAGGCGCAGACGAAAATCCAGCCACTCCAACTTGCGCCCATCGGTAGCAGCTTTTTCGAGGATCTCCATCGCCACCCGAGAGTTATAGCGACCGCTAATGTCTTTCCAATAAGCCAGCCTTTCCTTTGAGGCTGTTGCACTCGTAGCGCTCGGGTAGACTGGCCGTGACGTGTCCTCTGGTTTCCACAGCTTTCCGATGAGGTTTTCGTAGAGCTCGGCGAATCCGCCGGCCGAGAACTCGCACATCGTGGGGATGATAATCGCTTCTGACTTCACGTCGAGAAAAATGAGCGATCGGGGGAAGGAGTCGTTGGCCTGCTCCAGCGTCTCAAAATCGAGCATCGCACCGGCGAGGGTCTGAATACCTGAGGTGGGACAGTCCATGAAAATAAGGCGACTGTGAAATCGCTGATCGGCCACATAGACCGCCACCAGTTCCTCAAGCTTGCGACCTGCAGTATGGACGGCCTTCCAATCGTGTTGAGCGGTTGCCTGTTCGCTTCGCTTTCGCGTGTGCTCCAACTTACCATCCACCTTCAACCTGGCATCGGCACCGAGAAAGGAGAGGAAGGACGGCAATCCGAGGCCTGCCTCGCCTGCTCCGCCCATCAGCAGCGAGTTGGTCCGCTCGTTGATTTCGCCGATTGTCTTGCCTTGCAATTCGAACTCCGGCCGCACCACCGCATCGTAGAAGCTCGCAATCAATGGTTCGTCTATGAACAGCGGAGCGTCGGCGAGCCACCACAAACGCTGTAGCGCTATCTCATGTGCGCTGCCAACTGACATGGGCATCCCCCGTACTTCGAAAAAAGTGCGCGATCCAGCTCAACACGACTAGTCCCGCAGGTCAATTTGGTGCTCGCACGCAGTCCGCACCAGGTTCCGCCACCGAGCGATGTCCGCGCGTGGTGCTACGAGGGTCTACTCGACCCCCCTCGTATCCTCACACCTCAACACTCGTGCGGCTCATGGCGCCAGAGGCGCCGATGGACTCCGGGCGAGTGCTTGACCGGCGGGCTTAGGACAAAATGAGTGAAAATCACAGGCCTCGCACGTGTCGCGGTCCTCGCAGGTGGGCCGCCACACGCGACCAATATTGCCGTCCGTCGCTTCCTCGCTAATCAGAGACTCAATCTCATGGACCACGCGATCGAACTCGCCGGTGGCCAGATTGATCGCAGCGGCGGTTGCCGGAACGACGCGGACCGCACGCCGCCACCGGTATCCGAGGCTCAGCAAATGTTCCGGATCGCTTCCCGGGCGCCAACGTTCCAGACGTGCGCGGTCATCGGGCGAGTCGGGCAGCTCATCCGTGGTGCCGTCCTTGAGCCCCTTCTTGAGATTCAGTATGTCATCGGTCCCAGGGGAGAGCTCGTGCACATAGAGCAGGATCCCGGCGACCACCCTCACCGGCGGATCCCGGCGATTGCGCAGCCACGCATATGTATGAACTTGCCATTCGCCCTGCTTCCAAAAGGGCGAGTCGGTGTTCGGACGGTGGGCGCCCTTGTAATCGACGACCACCTCATACTCCTGAGGCAAATCCGCGCACGCTGCGTGCAAGGCTAGGCGAAAGCGGTTGTCAACGGGGCACTCGTTGACTTTGACGTGCGACAAGACATCCACCACGCCAGTCAACTCGTATCGGTCTGCGCGTAAGGCGGTGGAATTCGGAATCAGTCTCGATCCGTTGATCGGCTCTTCGGCCGATGTCACGAGGGGGAACAGATACCGGCCCACGAGATTCACTGCAACTTGCGCGCGGCGGTACGCCGCATCCCGCACTTCGCGGTTTCGCGGCCGCTTGCCCTGATTGGCAAGCGACAGCTCGATACGCTCCCCGAGAACCCCGATATCGTGCGGAAGCCGATTGGGATCGGGATTCTTGCGATCATCCCAACTGGTCTTGTTGCACGGCCAGTCCATGGAGAAATCCGCAATCTTGTCCGCCCAGAGTCGATACGCGGCTTCCATCACCCCGTGAATGAATTCGCCGAACCACAACTGAACCGGTCGCGAAGGGGGCAGTGCGCTCCCGTTTTGGTAGCGATATTGGAGACCACACCGCATGTAGGACAGCAGATCGCCCGTAAGACTGTAGCTTGGCACGAGCTTGGAGGCCCGGCGAGACTCAAGCGCCATCCGCTAATACTCCACGATACCCGTTCCGCTGACCGAGGCGGGTGGTCGGCGGGCCGGCGTTGGGGTGTTGTCTTTCCAAGGCCAGGTACCGCTTTGCTGCCAGAACGTGGCGACGTTCTTGATCCTGCACTTGTACGCCAACAGATTCGTATGTCCGAGCAGAAGTAACGCAGTCTGGGGCCGACTGTAGGCAACGTAATACAAACGAATCAGGTCCTCGAAAGTGCGATCCAGCGCCGTACGGCGCGTGCGCAGCGAACCGACTTCTGTGTAGGGAGCCAAATCATCTTCTGCGCGAGCCACATTCGAGGGATCCTCGGGAAAGCGTTTGAAGCGCTGTTTCTGATGATCAGTTTTGAAGTCGGCCCCCACATCGACCATGACCAGAGGAAACTCGAGTCCTTTGCTTTGGTGAATCGTCATGACGTTGAGGTGATTGCGAGGAAGATGGGTCAACAAGTCTTCATCGACGTCCACGACATTCTCTGCAACGGGGGTCAAAATGTCACGCAGGATGCTGTCCCGGCTGCGCTCGGCATGGGGTGCCTCGCGCATGATACGACCTTGATAGGGAGAGAAGGCCGTGGCCTGTGTCGCACTGCGTGTGATGGCCTCAAGATAGACCTGATACTCGGGCAGGTTCTGGAACTGCGGCATCCACGTGAGTAGTTTGTATAACAGATCCAGTATGGGCCACTCGCGCGGCCATTGCATCCCGGGCACTTGGGCCCGGCCCTGAGTCCACGCATTCACGAAGGCGGCGAGCCCGTGGGGTGAGGTCGGCGCGGGGTTAGTGCGCATGAAGTTCTGTGCCACATCCCGCCAGTGAGTGATCGTCCGCTTGGCATCGCCGGTGATCCGCAGATTAAGAAGTTGGTTCCCCGTCGGGTCTAGACACAGGCACATGAGCCCGAGGAGTTGACCAACTTCCAGAATGTCCTTGAGTGGTAAGCGTGGTGTCTGGGCCGCCTCCCCCAGAGAACCAGACTGACACATGATGTGCCCACGATGGTAGTGGGCACTTGGTCGTGTCCACATGAGGTGTACGAGTGGACACAACTAGTGTGCGTAGTAGTGTGATCAGCGAAGTGCGAGGCAGCGGTGTACGCCGGCGGCAGTTCCGATCGATCGAGCAAAAGCGCCAGATGGTGCAGGAAACCCTCAAACCCGGCGCTTCAGTTGCGATCATTGCAAGGCGTCACGGCATCAACGCAAACCAGTTGTTCTCCTGGCGGCGGCAATTTCGAGGGGGCGCTTTGGAGCTGGCGGATGCGCCCGTGGACGAGGCGGCAGCCTTGATGCCGGTGGTAGTGGAGCCAAGTTCGGTTCCGAGCGAAGCCGTTGCCGTTGAGTCGGAAAATGCGGGCCGGATCGAGATCGAGTTCACCGGTGGACGGCGTGTGAGTGTGTGGGGCCGAGCGGATCTGGAAACGCTCGGTGCCATCCTGCGGGAGTTCTGTCGACCATGATTGGGTTAGCACCGGGGGTGAGGATCTGGCTGGTGTCCGGCATCTGTGACATGCGTAAAGGAATGGATTCTCTGAGCGCCCACGTTCAAACCGCACTATCTGAAGACCCCTTTGGTGGCCAGCTCTTCATTTTCCGGGGACGTCGAGCGGACAGACTGAAGATTCTGTGGCACCAGGCACAGGGACTGTGCCTGTACTACCGCAGATTGGACGAAGGCCATTTTGTATGGCCGCAGCCAAGCAGCGGGACAGTGCTGTTGAGTGCCGCGCAACTATCGCTTCTCTTGGAAGGGATCGACTGGCGCCGAGCTCACCGAAGTGGCCCTGTTGAGACAGATCCGAAACCGCCGACGACGGCAGCGTAGAGACTCTCGCCAGTTGAAGTTGGTTCTGAGTTCACTGCGACAGAGCCGAGAGATCTCGGAGACGGGAGCGGTTTTGCCGCCAACAACACGTGCACAGAATAATGTGGCGCGTATAATCCGCTGGTGCCCAACACTCGCGCATCCACCGAACTCAATCGCCTGAGGCAACTGCTCGCGCAGCGCGACCGTAAGGTCGAGGCGCTGCAGATCGAGATCGAGCGCTTGCACATACAACTGGCCCGGCTGCGGCGCTGGAAGTTCGGAAGCTCGAGCGAACAATTGAATCTGGCGATCACCCAGATCGAGCTGACACTCGAGGTGCTACAGGCGGTGGCGCCTGAACCCAAATCAGCCGAGACTGAATCCACGGCGAAGCCGCGGCGGCATCGCCCGGCCCGACGCGCGTTGCCCGCTCATTTGCCGCGGCAGACCCTCGTACACCAGTCGCCTGAGGTCATCCAGGGCTGCGGGTGTGCAAGCTGCGGCGGCACGCTTCGTAAGCTGGGCGAAGATGTAGCCGAGTTATTGGAGTACGTGCCGGGGACGTTCAAAGTCATCCGTCATGTCCGTGAAAAGCATGCCTGTCGCAAGTGCTCGCGCATCGTGCAGCCGGGAGCGCCCTCATGCCCCATCGAGCGCGGCCTGGCGGGACCTGCATTACTAGCTCATGTCGTCAACAGTAAGTACGGGCACCACCTTCCCCTCAACCGGCAAAGCGAGATCTACGCGCGCGCCGGAATGCCGCTGGACCGATCGACCCTGGCGCAGTGGGTAGCACACTGTTGTCGTCTGTGGAGACCTTTGTTATCGAGTGTCGAGCACTATGTTTTGAGCGGTGAAAAGGTCCACGCCGACGACACACCGCTGCCGGTGTTAGATCCCGGACGAGGTCGTACTAAACGCGGACAGTTGTGGTCTTATGTGCGCGATGACCGCGATTGCGGTGGGCATGATCCACCGGCGGTGTGGTTCGCATACTCGCCCAATCGCAAGGGTGCTCATCCGCAACATCATCTGCGTGACTTTGCAGGCTTGCTGCAGACCGACGCCTATGCGGGCTACGATGCGATCGCTGAACGCGCACCACGCAAGGCATCAGCCAATGCACGCGCACGGCGCGTGCTGTGCCTGGGTCACGCCCGCAGGCGCTTCAACGATCTGCATGTGGCTGCACGCTCGCCGGTTGCCTTTGAGGCGCTGCAGAGAATCGGTGAGTTATATTGCATCGAGCGTAAGATCAAAGGATGCACGCCGCAGGAGCGGTATCGCGTCCGCCAGGAACAGGCCGTGCCCCGTTTGAAGGCATTACATGTGTGGCTAACCAACACGCTGGTGAAGACCTCAAAAAGTTCAGCGCTCGCCGGGGCTATCCGCTACACCATCAAGGAAGCTCATTGGACTGCGCTCACTTACTACTGCAAGGATGGTCGCGCGCAGATCGATAATCTGGCGGTCGAACGTCAGATCAGACCGGTGGCTCTGGGCAGAAACAACTTTTTGTTCGCAGGCTCTGATGCGGGTGGTGAGCGAGCTGCGGCTGCCTATAGTTTGATCGGTACGGCGCGCTTGAATGGCATCGACCCGGAGAAATATTTGCACTACGTGCTGGAGCGAATCGCCGACCATCCCGTCAGCCGCATTGTTGAGTTACTTCCCTGGAACGTGCCGCTCCCACGCACATTGCCGATTGCCCGCGATAGCTCAACTGTGGCCACTGAGTCCCTTGGTTGAGCTGACATCGTGGTTAATAGCTGGGTCATTGATCTGCGCCACTATCTCACGCCCGCCGGTGCATTTGCCGAAATGCCATCTCGAGCAAGACTCTTGGCGGAGTACTTCGCCAGTATCGTGGTAGATGCGACGACGCATCTCGATGATCCACCCACTGTTCGTTGCCGACGCTGGCCGAAGCACCAACGCTGCAAGGGAGTTGTAGTGTCCTATCCGACCGCAGACGAGCACGAGAGCATTTACTGGCACTGCCCTATTTGCGACGACCATGGAGTCATCCGAGGCTGGCAGGGGACGCTCTGGGATGGCTTTGCGCATGAGCACTCCTGCGCGAGCTGATCTGGAATCTAACAGAACACCGATAGCGACTGCATCCTATGTCCGATGACACTACAGACACTGATGATCAATGGGCACACATAGAGGCTCTGATGAAATCAGGCGGCCAGATCACGCTGGGGCGGATGGCGCCTCTGGATGGTGTTGCGGTCGCCGGTGATGAGCACAATCTTTACGCAGCCCTACGACGTCGTCCGGATGAGACTCTTCCAGCACTGTTGCAGCGCCTGAACCAGGCGATCGGACTTGCGCAGAGCGGCGGCACCCGGACCAACGAAATCAACGACAGTCGGTACGTCCTCAAACCGCCCAGCACTCGCAAAAGACGCTAGCGGTCAAGAGGGCCCAGGGACCACGCTTACCTTGAGTGCTCGGCCCCGCGGGTTGAAAGTGGGGATGCCTCGGGCTTGAAGCTCCTGGCGCAACAGCCAGGGTATTCGAGCCTTGCCCGGCTTGCCAAAAGAAGGTCGACCGAACTCGCTGACGCTGTGGGCTAGAAACACCGCATCCGCGACATCGCCCCCATTTGCATCCGGGTGCAGTCGTACATTCGTTCCGGGAATGATGCGACCCCCATTTCGAAAAACGTCGTGGATGAGGGTGGCTAGATCCCTCGCCAACTCATCGGGGCTGGTGCGGAACATCCCCATCAGGGGCACATCTTTCTGACTGTTAGCCCCTGAGGCGATGATTTGAGGCTTGGGCGGCTTGACGCGGGCAGACTCTCCCGCGCGTACCCTGCTTCATGTCGCCGCGTGAGAGCGTAAGTAGTTGATTGGAAAGGGAGGGACTCGAACCCTCGACCCCGGCATTATGAGTGCTCAGCTCAAGCAGAAAGCTGCTTAATATCAATAGCTTATGCCGCTAAAATGCGATCGCAAGGTCGTTTTCGTCCGCATGAGTCCATATAAATCCGGATGAAACTGTCACAGAAAGCGTCACACTCATATTGGCAGTCGTGGAATCCGCGGAACGGCGTCACCGGTGTTTGGCCCACACTTCGACGCGGTCGAATTCCTGCACATCCCCGGGTGTCGCAAGAACTCTTCCACCTACGTCTGCCGCGAGATCGGTCGGAAGTTGCTGCCCCATCGGCGGTACCCACGCGCGCACTGCCGAATGCCGTCCGCATCGG
>Ga0137413_10000984_pt1 | contig 10625 bp, 5 predicted proteins | sample CZODoug2_1_16fun_FD_108280 | JGI IMG/M metagenome (GOLD analysis project Ga0137413, IMG submission 108280) | Vadose zone soil fungal communities from Angelo Coast Range Reserve, California, USA - CZODoug2_1_16fungal (Illumina Assembly) | ecosystem: Environmental > Terrestrial > Soil > Vadose... | reverse complement strand
TCCTTGCGAGTCGTAGTAATAGTAGACATTGCGCCCAAGATCGTCGCTAGCTTGGATGACGCGATTGGACCCGTCATAGGTAAACGTGAGCGTGCGACCGCTCGGCGACTCCACGCTCAAGAGATTGAACCCGAACCGCGTCAGCCACACCGTGTTTCCATATCGGTCATGCATCGAGCGCAGCGCTCCCTGCCGTCCATCCGGCTGACTTATCGCGTCCGGGAAGCACATGACCGTACCGTCCAAACGGTCGAGCTCCCAATAGCAGGTTCCTCCAGTGTAATGGATGGTCGCACCGAAATATTCGCCCGTTGTACCGTTCGCCGCATATACGGCACCGACATAGCCGGTTCCGTCCGAGATCCGGCTAAAACGCACATGCGCTCCGTCCGGTAAGATCAAATCCTGATACGTCCAGGGATTGATCGAGCCCACCAGGAAGATGTCATACGCCAAACTCGCTCCGATCCCAAAGGCGCGCGAGGAGTTGTCCAGTTGCCGGTATACACGATGGACGCTCAGAGGAATGACGTCCGATACAACGAGATCTGTCCGGTCGAGTAGGAACAGTCCCGTCGCGCAGTCAACGGGATCGCCGGCGCTGGCCTGACCTTTTGCCTCGCAAGATCCGTTGGGCCCGATGGACGGCGCGGCGGAGGGTAGCGCAACCATCGCGCCGGAGAACTCATGAATCACGACACCCGCATCCGGAATGACCTGCTTGCCGTCGCGGCTGACCGTGCCCTGTCCATAGACATACCAGCCGCGCTCGTGGCTGTCGTAGTTCCAGAAATCGATTCGGGCACCCGGCTTCGAGCGGGAGAAGTTCGGATAGATCAGGCGCGCGCCCTCCGCGGCGCCGGGTATCGTCTGCTGCAACTGAGCGCCACCGGGCTGCACGGTGAAATAGACCGGTACAGGAAAATTCGGCAGGGGAAACGGCGGTTGGTCCACCGGGATTGCCGTGAGGCTCACCTGAGTGACAATGTTGCCCTTCGCGTCGCGAATCACAGTGCCTTTCGCCACATGCAGCTCCAGCCCTGGAATGTGCGCGTTGGTCAGGACAACTTCGGTTGTCGTGGGCGAGGCAATCGGGGTTTGCTGCTCTACATCGAGCCGCGTCATCCAGATGATGAAGGGCAGTACATTGGTCTGCCCTGCTTCGATTGCAGCGCGATACTCATATCGGCCATATTGATGATGCTCGTCGTTTGCGCTGGCACCATCGATCACCAACACCTGCTTTCCGCTGGGGATGTTCTCAAGGAGAAACTCGCCGTTGGCATCGGTCTTGATGATCGTGCTACCAATAGACAATGAGACTTGGGCCAACGGCTGGCCATTCAGCCGCAGCACCTGACCTGCCAGCGCGGTCACGCCTTCGGGCGCCGCAGGGAGTCCGTCTTTGACCTTCTTTCCGTACAACTTCTGCGCAACCAGCGCGCGTTTGGGTAGATGTTGGAGTGCGGCCGAGGCATTGCCGCTGCGCCAACTACCCTTCAAGTTCTTCGCGGATGGTGTCCAGAGTTCTGTATCGTCGAGCGTTGTGACGACACTGAACACCGGCGTGCGGGGCTTGGTCAAAGCAGCCGTGTGGAAACTGCTGCCGCTCGTCTGCAACTCTCGCCCCTGAGCATCTTTGGCAGCTTTGATAAACACACCATATGAACTGTCGGGCAGCAACTGCTGCTCCGGTGTCACGAATACGAGCACGCCCCTCTCCGCCGCGCTGACCTTGGCAGCAACTGCGCCGTTGGGACCGATGAGAGTGACTGTTTGTCCATTGAGTGTGGCTGGCTGCAATGCTTTGGAGAAGCGTATGACAATGCGCGATCCGACCGCGACACCTCCAGCGCCATCCGCGGGCGAAAAGCCCTGTACGGTAGGCAGTACATCGCTGTAGCTCATCGTCGGCAGAACTGAGCTCGGAGCAGACGACAAAGGCAGGAATTGGGAATTCTCCGGATCATAAAGGACACCGGCCGCGTTGCCCCCGCCCCCAGTCGCCATCGTACCTGCAACCACAACATAGCCACTGGGTAGAAGCGCGGTAAAAGGCGCGCGTGACCCACCCACGATACGAACGGCGATGCCTTGAGTTTCACCCGTCGCGGGATCGAAGATGACCGCGTCCTCGCGCGTCGTTCCCGAAGAATCGGTACCCCCCACGACGAGAATCCGACCATCCGTCAGGAGAGTGGCTGTGTGACCGCTGCGTGACAATTCCGCAACATCGCCGAACATCTCAAATTGTTTCGAGTCGGGGTGGTAACGTTCGACTGTCGATACGGCCATTCCCTGAGAGTCACTGCCACCGATGATTAGTACCGTGCCGTCCGGCAATACCGTGGCAGTCTGCCCAGAGCGCGCAATCTGCAGGTGCTGTGACGGCGGTGTTAGAGGATTAAACGAGCTATCCAGGATTGTCGCTCGATCCGACACCTTTGCGGATCCAACGGAGCCGCCCAGAATCAACCACGTTCCATCAGCGAGTGCGGTCGCACTCTGTCCCTCCACCACGGTAGGTGTTGGCTGAACAATCCGGGCCTTCACGGTGGCGAGTGGGTCGATCGATGTCGTCGGCGTGATTTGCGCCGCCGTCGGTGCAACCGAGAGCGTTTCCGCACCCAGACACAAAAGACCCAGCGCCAAGGCGCGCGCGGTCTGCCGAAAACGATCACTCATGGTGTGTACTCACGATGAAATTGTTTCGCACCGAGGGCAATATCGCCGTCAATGCGCTGTGGGGATGTCGCTGTGGCTGCGAGGAAGATGCGCTCGCACTCTCAATAAAAACTCGGATCTCGCGTCGCTCGGCTAGCGAGAAATTCACCGGATAGCCCTGCTTCAGGCCTCGATAATAGAGCTCGAGATCCACTGCTTGCTGTAAGGTCGCCACACTCCCGTCATGCATGTAAGGGGCGGTGACTCGAGCCGACCGCAAAGATGGCGTCCTAAAGGCACCGATGTCCTTAGGATCCAAGGTCACAACAAACCGCCCCAATTCGGCCACTCGTCGATCGGTGGGAATGAGGTCAATTCGCTGTTGGAGCGGTAGATGGGCCAACCGAGTGGCAATTTTAGGGAACTCCGCGCCCGCCCCGCGAAGCCCTACCGCCGACTCGTGGAATAGATTGTCGGTGAAGGACGCATTACGGGCTCCCAGCATATGACAGACCGAGCACCCCACTTTGCCGTTGAACAGTGCAGGGACCGCCTTTGCCTCCTGCGATAGTGCATCGTCGTCGCCCGCCACATATTGGTCATAGGCGGTCTCCGGTGGAACGAGCGACTGCTCGTAGACAGCGAGAGCGTGCGCGATGTCAGAGACGCGAAGATGGCCGTTGAGATTACCCAGTAGGTGCTCGAATGCCCGCATGTAGTTCTGGTTTTGTCTTACTCGATCGAGCAGTTGCGCTTCGCTCGACAGTCCCATTTCAGCGGGGCTGAATAATGGAAAGCGTGCTTGATCCGCTAGGCCTTCCGCCCTGCCGTCCCAAAATAAGGTCCGGTAATTTGCAAGTCCCACCAGACTCGGTGCATTGCGTGTCCCCCGATGATGCCGGTTTCCCATGGAGAGGGGCCGGGAGTCTGAGAAAGCATGGTCTTTCAAATGACAAGACGCGCAGGAGACACGGCGATCGCCGCTCAGGCTCCTGTCCTCAAACAACGCTCGGCCCAGGTTGACCAGACTTTCATCGGCTGCGTTGGCTCTAACACTCGCGACGAGAGCAATCACCAAAATCACCACAGACAACAACGTGTCGGGATACAACTTCGCCAAACCCATTACACGCCCCCTTGCGTGCAGACCGCGAAACCGTTGGATCGCTACCAAGATGGCGCTCAGCTCAAACATACGCGGTCGATCATTCCCGGAAGGCACTGGGATCGTCTCTCCAGGCGGGTGACTAGTTTCCCGTGAGTTGCAGGGACAGATTCAGAGCGCATCCCGCGAATGGCTCCACTTCCAAGAGGTACGGGGCTGTCACCGTCGTCACCGGCAAGGAGTAGGTGGTCGTCGTATTGGCCCCTGGGAAGAATCCGCGCCCGTTTGAACTCGCCTGTAAATATTGCTCGGCGGAGGCGTACCCCGCTTGAGCGGCATTCTGAAACTCGATGGCGGCCCGACAGGATCCAGAGTTGATCACTTTCATGCTCAACGAATGCGTCGCGGTTCCGGATACAGAAAGCCGGACGGATTGGCCGACAACCGTGCTCGAAACTGGCACTACAGAACCGTTTACGGCGATGGTTCCCGAAAGCGCAGACGACACGGTGAGAGTCACTGAACCAGGCACAATAGAACGGGGATCGGTGGTGGAGGTCGCAGAGGGGTTGCTGTTGTTCGGCCGAACCACATCTCCAGTATCTGGAATCACCCACACTGTGTATTGACCCGTCTGAGTGAGCTTCAGGACATTGGTCACGGCGCCATTGTTGAGAAGGTCCTGTGTCCGCCAGCCCGGCACGTCCGGAACCGCTGCGGTGTTGGGCCCATCGATTCCATAGTCCACATTCAAGAGAGTCCCGCTGCCGGCTGGACTCAATTCGACGCTGGTATACGTTCCGGCAACGCCTGAGAATGTGAATTTTCCGATTTGACCTACCTTGCCAATCGAGAGCGACGCAGAGCCGTTCATGGTGACGGCCGCACTGGGAGCACTCAACAGCTGAACATCGAAGACGCCTGGATTGCCCTGAACGAAATCGAAGAAGTACGTGTCGGTCGCGGGAATCTGTTTGAATTGAAATGAGGCATCCGGCGTGACCGTGTCATGCCAGATATAGGTGGCGTAGGTATAGAGCCCTTGCGTCAGGGATGCCGAGATACCCGACGGCGTAAAGCCGCTATAGGCTGGATCGTGCGTAGTATGCAGGGTGAGCGCCTGTCCCGCCGTTCCTTGGAAGAAAAGGCGTGCATAAGTGTTGGCGCTGGCCTGATTTGCGACTACATATAACATGCCGGGTGACCCATCCATCGCGAGATTTACGGCGGAACCGGCCCAAAAGTTATATCCGCCCGATCCTCCGTAGCCTGGATCAATCACGAGGGAGAATGTGCCGCTGCTCGGCAGGGGCGTGCTCAGCACCAAGCCGGCCGCGTTTGATGCGATGGCGGTCTGCCAAACGACCGCCCCATTCTTGTCGATAACTCTGAATATCGGGTAGCCTGGTGCGTTGGAGGTCGGTGCTCCACCATTTTGAGGATTGAACAGCATCCCCAGGGTTTCACCCTGAATCCCGGTAAATGTCCAACGATGGACTTGACCGATGATGCTATTGATCAGTGTGTAGTTGGAATTCTGTTGCCACATTGTGTTCATCACTTGCACATCCGCCTTGGCAACTGAGAAAGTGAAGTTGCTGGCGGACGTTGGATTTGTGGCGGCGATCGTATAGGTGCCCGAACGCGGTAATGCGGGCAGGTCTATGAATTGGCCAGACGATATCGCAGCAATGGACTGACCGTTCGGAGCGTAGATTTGCACGGAGGTACTTCCGGCAGCCATGCTTGACATCACTCGAACAAACTTCTCGCCTTGTTGACCATTGAAGAATCCGAGCAGCACTTGGCTGGTGTTTGCAAAGCTGAGCGTGGCGGCCGCGCCATTTTCTGTGACGGAACCCGATGAGCCGACATTGGCGGCCGTATACGGCGAGGGAGGTATAACGAGATAGCCGCTTGACTGTGCAGTGCCTCTTGGAGTCACGACTTGCAAGTGCCCCGACGCAACGTTGGGCGGGATCTGGACGTTCAGTGTGGTGGGAGTGACGGCGGTCACCGGGAGCGCTATTCCATTCAGCAGCACTTTGTTGCGAGCGAGAACAGGATCGAAGTTGCTTCCTGCGACAGTCACCGCGGCTCCGACGACGGCAATCGTGGGACTGAAGCTCACCAAGGTTGGAGCGGCGCTGGCGGCGGTGAGGTTGAAGGGGCGGGTACTGGTGACGGTCGTTCCGCCCGTGGTGATGCTAATGTTGCCGGTGCTGGCGCCGGCAGGCACGCTCACCACCAAGCGGGTCGCAGTCGCCGAGACCACCGTGGCAGCGGTGCCTCCGATGGTCACGGCGTTGGAAGCGGCGGTGGTGGAAAAGCCCGATCCATAGATTGTGATCTGACTACCTGCGGCGCCCTGTTGAGCGGAGATACCACCCAGGGTCAGTGAAGTAATAGGTGCGGCGACAGAGCTGGTAATATTTCCGGCCGGGTCGTAGGCGTAGGCCTGTACCGCACTCAGACTGGACATCTCTGTTTGCACCAGGCGCCCGAGTGCATCGTAGTCATAGACGACCGTGCTGCTCGATCCACTGGCCGTGGGTGTCGTGGCACTCAGCACATTGGAGGTACTGACATTGCCGGCTGCATCGCTCGCCTTGACCCGGAAGTTGTAGATCGCACCGGCCGTCAGTCCCGTGACGTTGTAAGAAGTGGTGGTGACGGCTGATCCGAGAGGCGCGAAGTTGCTGCAGCCAGGCCCTGCGCAACTCTCGACCTGATAGCCGGTCACCCCCACATTGTCAGTCGAGGCGCTCCAGCCGAGGTTGATCTGGGTGCTCGAGACACCCGTTGCACTCAGCAGCACCGGCGCACTCGGCGCGGTGGTGTCTGTTGTGCCGCCGGCAGAGGTCGTTGCCGTCACCGCAGTGGAGTAGTTCCCCCAGTTGCCGGCCGCATCGGTCGCTCGGATTTGATAGGTGTACGTCGTGGACGCCGACAGACCTGTGTCGCTGTAGTTCGTCGCCGTGCCTGAAGGACTCAGTGTCGTGCAGGTACTGCCCTGGCAGCGCTGGATTGAGTACCCGGTGACCCCCACATTGTCGGTCGAAGCCGTCCAGCTCAGATTGATTGCGCTGCTCGAGGCGGCCGTGGCCGTGAGGCTGCTGGGCGCTGTGGGCGCCTGCGTATCACCACCACCGGCCGAGGTCGTTGCGCTGGCTGTACTGGAGTAGGTGCTGAGATTGCCGGCGGCGTCGGTGGCACGGACGCGGTAGCTATAGCTGGTGGAAGCAGTCAGTCCGGTGTCGCTGTAGCTGGTCGCGGTCGGCGTGGCGATCTGCGCGAAGGTCGTGCAGCTCGCACCTTGGCAGCGCTCCACCAGATACCCGGTGACTCCGAGGTTGTCGGTCGCGGCCGTCCAGCTCAGATTGATCTGGGCGCCCGAGACGGCCGTGGCCGTCAACCCACTGGGAGCACCCGGAACTGTTGCATCCGCCAGTGCCTGAATCTCCGTCGTACTGAGCACCCGGTTATAGATGCGCACATCATCGATGCTCCCGGTAAAGGGACGCGCCGAGTCAACCTGCCGGTTACCGATGCTCAGCGGGGTCGCCGAATCAGTCTGCTCTGGCCCAGTGCCGGAAGTGCCAGTGCCATCCGCGTTCACGCCGTTGATGTAGAGGTGAACGTGCGCACTACCGGCCGTGCCGTCCCAGGTCATGAGCACGTGCTGCCAGGTATTGAGCGCAATCGACGTACTGGAGGTCAGCGCCGTCACCCCGGTGGTATCCTGGTCCGAGGTGAAGTTGATCTGGCCAGCGTTAGTGGTCCCGAAGAACCAGCCGACATCGTTATTGTCCTTATCGATGATGCGTCCACCGGTGCTGCTGGTTGGTTTGATCCAAGCGGAGACGGTCAACCCGGTCACGTAGAGATTCGCCAGTGAGCCTGACCCGCTCACAGTTCCCAGCTTGGTACCCCCGAACGTCAGCGCCCCCGATCCGATCTTCCCACTCGTCCAGCTCGGACTGACTAAAGTCGACGTGTTACCACTTCCAGAGGCATCCGCCGCCGTCGTTCCACTCCCCTCGTCAAACTTCCACCAAGCCACCGGCCCCGTGTCCGACTGTGCTGGCAGGCTGAATGCCAAGAATAAAACCACCCAAAATGATCTGTATGTGATCCGGGCGCCTGACACTTCGCCCCACATACTCGTCCACAAATTGCACTGCTCTGTCTTTGGAACCGAGACTGTTATGCCAGCTACGCGATACCTCACCGACAACGCAGTTGCTATGGTCTGTCGAAGCCGAAGAGTGAACCCAGAAATTCGTCGCAGCCAATTTTGGCGCATAGAGATCCTGACGCGGTGCAATGGCCTTCGCGTTTCTGTGCAACAACAGTCCCGATCGACGAAGTCGTCAGGAATCAAGTCAATCAGTGGTATTAAATAAGAATTACGTGGGCAAGACGCACACGCGTTCACCGGCAGAAGTACCCATCTCCATATCGCTCCCTGTCCCGATGCACAGTCTGCTTATTGTTGCAGCTCTTGCGTTGTTACAAAAATTAGCATGTAGACCAACGTCGATGCAACGCCAAACTGGCATGAAAGTGAAAATATTTATCCGCGCGCGATCGACGGTTGTAACATTGACTACGGCGGGTTTGAACGATACCGAGGTTCAACGGCGACACAGACGGCATTCCCGAGTAAAGATTGCGCGGTTCACGCGACCCTCGCGGGATTGCTTGACGGCAGCGGGTGTTTATTATCCGTCCACGACAGTGCGGTATGGCGGCCCGCATGCGGACAACTGCCTTACGCTGCCGTGTTCATCTCCATCAGCCCGCTGCGACGTCAAGTTTCCACCATGACCTTCAGATTCGGAGGGCCAACCGCACTTGGTGGTGGCTGGTTACATCCCGTAGCAAGATATTGCAACTGAGAGTGTGCATAGAGTGTCCACAAACCACCAGATTCTCACGTCGACCTATATCCAACATTGCTTGGAGGACAGCGTAACCGTCGGGCTAATGCACATTGACGTGAAACTGCGCGGAAATCTTCGCGCTTGGGCTATGGAAAGCAGAGGCACACGTCGGGGTATTTACCCGGCTGGAGAGTCCCCGCGATCCCATCCCCCAACTCGTCCCCTTCTGCTAGGGAAGCAAGAGCAGAGTACGACATGTCGAAAGCGTGCGCTAAACGTTCGAGCTTGGTGGCCTGTGCATCGACTTCGCCCCGCAGTATGCGGCCAATGGTTGACGCCGTTACTCCCGATCGCTTGGAAAGCGCGGTCTGCGTCCTCAAGTGTCTGCTGGATGCCATCAAGCCTCTGATGGCTCGACTCCACTCGGGTCTGGCCGTATGTTTTCGTTTAGCCACGAATGCAGCTAACCACGCGTCTTGATCTGGTGTCGCCCGGGAGAAACCAGCACAGGTCTAATTCCGTACACCTCAGCTCGGCGGCCAGGAATTCCATGTCTTCTAGGGAGATATTGATAAGGCCCTCTTCGAGCACCAGATGTAGTCTTCTTCAAACCCGCAGCGTCTGCTGAGTTCCCTTTGAGACCACCCTCGCCGCTTGCGAATCGTCCTGACAACGTTGGCTCTCGTGGATACAAAACAAGGCAGAAATCCTTTCGCTTCGAAATCGCCAGTGGAGGTCCTGAAGAAATATGGTGAAATGTTCGTGAACAGCGCAGTGATATTCTCGCTCAATCGGCAGACCGGTGACCTCCAAGTAACCTACAAGGAGAAACAGCTCGGTTCAAACATTGCCACCGACGTCACGAAAACGGTGTGCACAGTCAAGGATGGACAATGCCAGTAAACTCGCGCATCCAATTGATGTCGACCATAGCGGGAACGTGGATTGTGGCGCCGGCTGCCGATTTCTGGGAGGTTGAGCCCAATTCGCTCGCCCTTACTAGCTGCGTGGTGCTGGCACTTTTGAGTCTTTTCCTGTGCGGCTTGGGGCTTTCCATCGCAGCAACGAGCCTACGCCTGTCGACCGCCCGAGTTGGGATCCTTGCTGTGGGAGAGCTTCTCGCACTTTCCATCGTCGAAATCGCGGCTGTCCGAATATTTTGGGCCAGCGAGACTTTCAAGTACCTCCTCTTTCGCCAAACCGTTGGCTGGGGCTGTGCTTTTCTTATCGTCGTGATCTCCGTAGGGATATTCCTGCTCAGAAGCCGGCGAAACCTCCGTCTAAATCAACAACGCGAGCCAACCTCCCGACTCCGGATAGCCTTTACTATCCTGGCAGGTCTCGTTGTGTCAGTTGCTATCGCGTATGGATTCGCGCGCTTGCGGACATACGCGCCGAGTGATGCAGTCTTCCGGACCGCGCGGACCGCGGAGTCGGTCTTTATTATCGGCCTTCCTACTCTTCTTCTCACCGCGTTGGTCGTAGCGATCTTCCCTCTCGAAAATCGCATCGTTCGCCGCTAGCCCCGGCGTGGTTACGGCCCACGATTCGTAACATGACCTGGTAGATACCAAGGATGGCTCCAACCTCAACGCGCGCATCTACGATGACCCGACCAACGGAGCTGATCCAACCACTGATCGGAGGTGATTGTTGTTATATGAACGAGATTCGATAGTCGCCAAGGCAGATGCGGTACATGACCATTTGGAAGATCCAAGAGTACGACCATGTCTACCAAGGGGATCAAACGCCCGACTTGCACATTCCAAACAACAGAGGAGACAACTGCAAAAATTCTCGAAGCTGAAATCCACAGGTATACAGCCCACAATCGGCCTGCACATAGAACCGTACGGTCCCGGAAACGCGGTCCCCGGCAGAAATAGTCTTGTCGCAATCGAAAATACCGGAGACCATTGATGCGCGCGACGGACTCAACCGCTCCCATCCGGCCAAGACTATCTGTA
>Ga0137413_10000982_pt1 | contig 10627 bp, 9 predicted proteins | sample CZODoug2_1_16fun_FD_108280 | JGI IMG/M metagenome (GOLD analysis project Ga0137413, IMG submission 108280) | Vadose zone soil fungal communities from Angelo Coast Range Reserve, California, USA - CZODoug2_1_16fungal (Illumina Assembly) | ecosystem: Environmental > Terrestrial > Soil > Vadose... | reverse complement strand
CGTGTTGAGGATGTACTCGACGTTGAGTTGGTCCTTGGTCTGCAGGTTCATCAGCGCGTGCGCGAGGCCACGGCCGCTGATGAACAGGTCGCGCACCTCCAGGATCGAGACCTTGCGGTCGGTCCACTCCTTGTCGTACCAGAGCTTGCCCGCCATGATCCGGCTGAGGTCGAGCTCGCGGGCGGCGTCGGAGAACACGTGGTGCGGCACGCACGCCTCGTGCGGGCAGGAGCCGCCGAGGAAGGGCCACTTGTCCACGATCAGCGGGCGGCCGCCGCGGGCCTTCAGGAACGCGCCGCAGAATCGACCGGCGGCGCCGCCGCCGATGATGATCGCGTCGAACTCGCTGGTGTCGTCCCGGTTGATGTTGTAGATGGGTTCGTCCAGGTGCGGGGATTCGCCGGTCTCGACGATGCCCTCGATGAGGTCCGCCCACTCGTGCAGGCTGGGCTTGAGGGGGGTACCGAACACGTCCATGTCGAGGCCTCTCGTCCGCCGGGTGCTGCGTCCAGCGTCGGCCATCGCGGGTGATCAGTAAAGTTCAGGTTCCTGATCGCTACGTTGAGTTTTACTGATCATCGGGGATGCCGGTGCGTCGAGCCGGTTCCCGCAGGTGCGCACGACACAGCTCACGGAAGGCCAACGCGCGACGGGTGGCCCGGGCCCAGGACACCGCGGCCACCTGGACGGCCACCGGCTCGACCCGGTCGGCGATTTCCCGCACCGCGATTTCATGGCCGGCGTAGGTGATCGGGAACACCGGACGTTGCAGCAGGACGGTGTAACCGCGCCCGGAGGCGACCAGCGCGCGCACCCCGTCCACGCTGATCGCGCTGCCGACCACCCGCGGGGTGATGCCCCGTTCGGCGAACAGGCTGCGGAAGTACTCCTGACCGGGCGGCATGTCCAGCATGATCATCGGTTCGGCGGCGAGTTGGGCCAACCGGATGCGTCGACGCGCAGTCAACGGGTGGTGAGCCGCCAACTCGACGTGCGGGCGTACCCGGTAGAGCTCGGTGCACTCCAGGTTTGGCTCCAAGCCGATGTCATACATCACTGCGAGCTCGCAGGTGCCGTCGTGCAACCAGGCCTGCAACTGGGCGATGGAACCCTCGACGAAGCGGATCTGGACCCCCGGGTGCGCGGTGGCCACCACGTCCAGCGCGGTCGGCATCACGTACGGCGACAGCGTGGGAAAGCAGCCCACGGTCAGCTCCCCGGACAGCGCCTGGCCCAACCCGCGGGCGTTGGCCTGCAGCTCCTCTGCCCGGGCCAGCAACGGTCGGGCGTCGGCCAGCACCTGACGACCCGCCGCGGTCAGCTGCAGCGGCTTGGCCTTCTGGCGCAGGAACAGCTGCACCTGCAGCGCCCGCTCCAACTGGCCGATCGCCAACGAGATCGCCGACGGGGACACCTGCCACCGCGCCGCCGCCGCCCCCATGGTCTGCAACTCGACCACGGCGACGAAGTACTCCAGCTGGCGCAGCGATACCCGCAGCAGCGTGGACATGGCAGGAACGTAACGGACCCGGGCAACCGCTCCTGCGGCGGAACGGCTGATCAGCGCCCATCGAAGAAGGCATCGTGCCGCGCCGGGTCGGCGGGCAGATCACGGAAGTCCGCGATCCGTCCGTCCGGCGCGAACACGATCAGGTGCACCTCGTCGATGTCCAGGGTGCGTCCGTCGCTCACCCGGGTAGCGGTCTCCCGCACATGCACCACCCCGTACTCGTCGTCGGCGTAGACGTGGTGCAGGTCGAAGACCTGGCTGCCGCCGGTGAGTTGGTAGGACGCAGTGAGGGCGGCGACGATCTCCTCGTGCCCCTTGTGGTGCCCGGTCATCGGACCATCGCCACCGACGTGGAAGACCGCGTCGGGGGCAAACGAGTCCAGTACAGCGGCCAGGTCGCCGCTGCTGTAGGCGGCGTAGGCGGCGCGGACCCCGGCGGCGTTGGCGTGCTCGGTCATGGCGAATCCTCCTTGGTAGGGCAATTGACGGTGCGTCATGGCTCAAGCCTGGTACCGCGGAGGTGCTCGGGCCAATTCCCTACGAGGTCATGATTCTGCCGATTCCTCGGCCAGTTCGGCGTGCCGCGCACGCAGCACCGCCTCGGTGTGCGGGTCGGCCGGGAAGAATGACTCGATGGCCAACTCCGACACGGTGATGTCCAGCGGGGTGCCGAAGGTGGCGAGGGTGCTGAACATCGACAACTCGCCGTCCTCCGGCCGCAGGCCGCGCAGGCGCAGCGGGAGCACCACGCCGATCGGCTCGTCGTCGATCGGTTCGCCCTCGGCCACCGGATAGCCGCTGACCTCGGCGTACAGCGCGGTGAGCGAGTCGTCCGGTGCGTTGTGCACCGCCCGGACCAACTGGCCCAGCAGGTGTCGGCGGTACTCGGACAGATTGATCACCCGGCGGGCTAATCCGTTCGGATGCAGGCCCACCCGCAGTGTGTTCAACGGCGGGGTCAGCAGCTCCGGGTCGCATCCCTCGATCAGGATCGCCACGCTGCGGTTGGCCGCCACCAATTCGAAGTGACGGTTCATCACCAATGCTGGGTACGGCTCGTGCGCACGTAGCAATTGCGCCAATGCGTCCTGCACGGTCCGCATGCCCGGCGCGTCCAACGGACTCTCCCGGAAGCTGGGGGCGAACCCGGCGGCGAGCAGCAGCCGGTTGCGTTCGCGCAGTGGCACGTCCAGGTGCTCGGCCAGATGCAGCACCATCTCCCGGCTGGCCTTGGCCCGGCCGGTCTCCACGAAGCTCAGGTGTCGGGTGGACACGCCGGCGTTGGAGGCCAGGGCGAGTTGGGAGAGCCGGCGGCGCCGCCGCCAGTCCTGCAGCAACGGACCGAATTCGGGCCCCGAGGGGCGGCGCGCGTGCGCAGTCTCGACCACGCGCCCTGACGCTACGCCGGCCGCGTTATCGGATCGATTACCCGGCAGGTAACGGTCGGCTCCGGCCCACCAACGCGGTGGCCACGGCAGTGGTCAGTGGTACCGCGAGCACCAGCCCGATGGAGCCGACCAGGGTGCGGGCGATCTCCTCGGCCAAGGGCTCGGAGGTGAGCACCCCACCCAGCGGGGCGTGCGCGATGTTGATCAGCAGCAGCACCGGCAGCGCGGTGCCCGCGTAGGCGAAGACCAGGGTGTACACGGTCGAGGCGATGTGGTCGCGCCCGATGCGCATGCCGGAGGCGAACAGCTGGGCGCGGGACTGCGTCGGGTCGGTCTCGTGCAGCTCCCACACCGCCGAGGCCTGGGTCACGGTCACGTCGTTGAGCACCCCCAACGAGGCGATCACAATGCCGCACAGCAGCAGCCCGGACAGTTGGATCTGCCCGGCGAACGCGGACAGATATTGGTCGTCCTCACTGCCCAACCCGGACAGGTGGAAACCGGAGACGGCCACGGACCCGAGCAACGCCGTCGTGGCCAACCCGAGCAGGGTGCCCAGCAGGGCGGTGGTGGTGCGCACCGAGACGCCGTGCGCGACATAGAGCACCACGAACATGATCGCCGCGCCGCCGACCACGCCGACGGCCAGCGCAGAGCGCCCGTCCAGCAGCGCGGGCAGAATAAACTTCGTGAGCACCAGCGCGGAGATGCCGAGGCCGGCCAACGCGGCCAGCCCGCGCAGCCGGGCCACCGCGACCACCAGCACCGCGAACAGCACGCCCAACCAGATCATCGGCGTGGTGCGGGCGAAGTCGGCGAACGCGTAGCTGTCCGCGGGCGCGATGCCCCCACCGTCGGCCACCTTGGAGACCAGCAGTTCATCACCGGCGTGCACGCCCGTGCGATAGATCTCCGGCTGCACCAGCACGGTGGCTTCCTGGCCGGCGTCGGCGCCGTGCTGGATGCGGACCACGACCTTGCCGCAGCGCACCTGCGTGGGCTTCCCGCCCGGGCCGATGGTGCTGCCGGTGCCTTCGCAGTCGTACGGCGCCACGCTCAACGCCGTGGCGTGCACCAGGCGGGCGGGTTGTTCGTCGGGGGACAGCGGCAGGGCGGCCCGGGGACCATGCGGCCACATCACGATCATCGCGATCACCGTGATGGCGGCCAGTGCGCCGACCACCGCGGTCAACCATGCGACCAGGCGCCGATCTGCCCGGATGCCCGGTCGTCCGCGGCTGTGTCCATGCCCGTGTCCGTGGCCGTGCCCGGGGGGATTCCCGGGTCCGGGCGAACGGCGGTGACCCGAACCCATGGATGCCTCCAAGCGTTAACCGCGACCCGCGCGCCGGGGGCTGGTGCGAACGGTTTCGTAATGATAATCGTTGTCAAAGAGTGCGCGGCCTCCCGCCCGGCCGCGGCGGAATGGAGCAGCAGGTGAACTCTCGGTGGCACTGGGCCCGACGCCTCGGGTCCTGGTCGGTGGTCGGCGCGCTGCTGCTGGCCGGCCTCGGTGCCGCGCCCGCGGGAGCGGACGCAACCAACCCCGCGACCGCGCAGGTGGACCCGTCCGGCGAGCCGCAGCTCGCCGCGCTGTCCGAGCACACCACCTACACGTTGTCGCCGCAGTTGGCCGCGCTGCTCGGCACCGACCGGCTGAGCCCGGAAGGTCTGGCGAAACTGCGTGCCGCCGCCCGCCCGGAACTGGCCGGGGAGAAGACCCCGCCGATCGGCACCACGCTGCTCTGGCCGGCCCTGGACATCGTCAAGGGCATCCCGCCGGGCATCTACCTGAAGCCCTACACGTTGCGCGGCATCGGCGACAAGATCGAGGTCTGGGTGGCCTCGGGGTGCGACGCGACCTCGTGCGGCACCGCGTTCCCCGCCGGTGACTGTCGGGACCGGGATGTGCCCGGCTCCACCACGATCACCGACGACCAGGTGAAGTACCTGATCGGCATCTTCGACGGGACCATCTACCCGAAGGAGACCGCGGCGTTCTCCACGCCGCCGGACCACAACGGCAGCGCCACCATCCCCGGCCTGGTCCCGTTGGGCCTCGACTTCTCCGGCAACGGGGAGCACACGGTCACGCTGGTGGACAACGTCCGGGACGAGAACTTCTACGACTTCCCGAAGAACCAGACCTACATCGCGGGTTTCTTCGCCCCGGTCTTCAACCAACTCACCGACCGCAACGTGATGACCATCGATGCCTTCGACTGGCTGCACCGCACCGGCGCCCACCCGCTGGACGCGCCGAACGACGACCCGTGTAAGTCGCGGCCGGGTCGACCGTTCACCTACGAGGCGGTGTTCGGTCATGAATGGCAGCACCTGCTCGAGTCCTACCAGGACCCGGCCGAGTTCACCTGGGTGAACGAGGGCCTGTCCATGTTCGCCGAGGCGCTGGACAAGTTCACCGACGTCCGGCCCCGGGTCAACGAGGCCAACGGGCAGTCCCAGATGCTGTGCTTCCAGGGGTTCGGCCCCGTGAAGGGCAAGTCCAACCACAACCCGCGTCCGTGCGGCGGACCGCAGAACTCGTTGACGATCTGGGGGGACGAGGAGTCCGTCAACCCCGACTCGATCCTCGCCGATTACGGCAACGCCTGGTCGTTCATGCTTTACCTCTACGACCATTACGGGCTGCAATTCATGTCCGACCTGCACCGCGACGGGACGCACCAGGGGCTGGCCAGTGTTCAGTTCCTGCTCGACAAGCACGCCAACGGGACCAAGGTCGCCGACCTGCTGCACAACTTCCAGTTGGGCAACCTGCTGGGTGGCTTCCTTGACCACCGGGGCAACAACGTCGCCACGGTGTCCGGCATCGCGCGGGACAAGGTGGTCAGCAAGGACATCGACGCCACGCTGAACCTCGCCGACGACAGCTGCTACGCGCTGCCCGGCGCGGCACCCAACGGCGCGGACTACGTGCGACTGCGCGACGGCGCCGGCAAGTACCTGGCCGGGGCGCAACTGCGCTCGCTGTCGTTCACCGGGGACAAGACGACGATCGTGACCAAGGCCGCCGGCTCCGACCAGCCGTTGACCCTCGGCGGGGACCAGGGCGGCGGTGCCGCGGCCGCGGTTGAGGGTTGGTACATCAGCCTGGTCGGCATGGACCCCACGGGCCACCGAGCGCTGGTGCTGTCCCACCCCGGATTCTCCTGGGACCTCTCGGCCAAGGAGCTGAAGCGGTTCGCGCGGTACTCCGAGGTGGTCGCGGTGGTGGCGCATGACGACACCGCGGACTCCACCGACGACACCAGCGGCGGCGAGGCCTACGCGCACTACGCGCTGAAGGTCAACGGCGACGACCAGCCCGGCGGGTAGCCCTGGCACGATTGTGTCTGCGCCGGACCGGGTACCGGAGGTGACAATCGTTCCCCACCAACGAGGTACTTGATGACTGTGCTGGCAACCGGCCAGTTCACCGACGCCCGGGACTGGGCGCGTGGTGACGGGCTGCAGATCGTCATGGTCGTGCTCGGGGTGATCCTGCTCTCCCGTGCGGTCGGCGCAATCGGGCGGCTGATCACCGGCCGTATTGACTCGGAGACCGCCCAGGACGAGGCCGACACCGTCACTCGGTCCGAGCGCATGCGGCATCGGCACTCGGTGGCCCAGGTACTGACCTGGCTGGCCAACGTGCTGCTGGTCAGCATCGCCGTGGTTCGGGTGGTCAACCTGCTCGGTTTCGCCGTCTCCGGTCTGGTCGCCCCGGCCGCGGTGCTCGGCGTGGCGCTCGGGTTCGGCGCCCAACGCATCGTGCAGGACCTGCTGGCGGGCTTCTTCATCATCACCGAGCGCCAGTACGGCTTCGGCGACGTGATCCGCATTGCGGCGCTGGGCGACGTCAAGGGCGTGGAAGGCACCGTGGAGGAGATCTCGCTGCGCATCACCCGGATGCGCTCGGTGGACGGAGAGGTGATCATCGTCCCGAACGGGCAGATCGTGCAGGTCACCAACCTTTCCCGGGACTGGGCGCGGGCCGTGGTGGACATCCCGTTGCTGCCGTCCACCGACATCGCCGAGGTCAACCGGATCCTGCAGGAGGTGACCGCGGCCGCGTGGGAGGACGAGCGGCTGCGGCAGCTGATGTACGACAAGCCCTCGGTCACCGGTGTGGAGCGCATCGACGTGCGGCAGGTGACCGTGCGGATCGTCGCGCGCACCGTGCCGGACAAGCACTTTGAGGTGCAACGGGCGCTGCGCGCCCGGGTGATTACCGCGTTCCGCAAGAACGGCATCACGCTGCCCTCGGAAGCTGTGCTGTTGCCGAGCCCAACGGCGGCGAACTCATGAGGCGGCTGCCCCGCACGGTGCTCGGGGGGCGCGCCCGGACATCCACGGTGTTGCTGCTTGTGGCCTTCCTCGGCGTGCTCACACTGTGGGTGTCGGTGCGTCCGAGCACCCAGGAGGTCGTGGTCCGACAGACCCGGACCATCACCACGCAGGACACCGAGCTGCCGCGCCGGGCACCCGTGACCGCGGCTACCCGTCGGCCCACCCCCACCCCGACCCCGCTTGCTACCGCCAATAACGGCAAAGCCTCTTCGGCGCCGGGCACGGTCCCGGCTCCGCTGCCGGTGGCGCCGCCGCCCGACGCCACGCCGGGGCAGTCGCCCGCGCCCACAGGTTCGCTGTCCCAGATCCTGCCGCCCGGGCAGGCCACGCCCGCCCCGCCGCCGCCGACGGATGCCGCCGCGCCGCCGGACACCGCGCCCCCGACCTACCCCTAGCGCGCGCGGCTGGAGGCTCCGTCGGACTAAAGGCTCTGTCGGACTAGAGGACGTGGTCGAAGAACCGGCCGAGCGCCGCTCGGCCGTACTCCTCGACGGCACGCCTCCCGGCCTCTGGCGTCTCCACGCCGGGCGGGAGGTGCGGGGCCCACGCCGCGGTCAACTCGGCGTCGACCTCGACGTGAAACTGCAGACCCCAGACCTGCTCGCCGAACCGGAAGGCCTGGTGCGGGTAGTGCGTGGAGCGGGCCAACAGCGTGGCGCCGACCGGCAGGTCGAAGGTGTCGTGGTGCCAGTGCAGCACCGGCGCCATCGCGCCCGCAGGCCCCAGCATCGGGTCGTCCGCGAGCACCTCGACCTCGCCCAGCCCGACCTCGTACACCGGCCCCCGGTACACCCGGGCGCCCAGCGCCGCGGCCAACAGTTGCGCACCCAGGCACACCCCGAGCACGGGGATGCCGCGGTCCACCGCGGCCGCCAGCAATGCCCGCTCGCCGGGCAGATTCGGGTGGTCGGTGTCGTCGAGGGCGCCCATCGGGCCGCCCATCACGACCAGCCCGTCGATGTCCGCAGCGTTCGGTAACCCATCGCCGTTCGGGATCACCCGCACGTCCACCGTGATGCCCCGTTGGGCGGCCAGCGTGCCGATCAGCGCGGCGGGTTCGTGGTGCACGTGTTGGATGACAGCCCAGCTCGGCATGCCGGCATCCTGCCGGCCGGGGGCAAACAGTTACGGTGGCGCGCGTGACGCAGACCGGAATCCGCGCCGATCTGGCCCGGGTGATCGCCAACCGCGGGCTTGACCTGCTCGGGCCGTGGTTGGGCCCCGAACAGGTCAAGCAGGACGTGCTCGCCGTGCTCTACGCCGGCCGCCACCTGTTGCTGGAGGGCCCGGTGGGCTCCGGCAAAACGTTGATGGCCTCGCTGATCGCCCGCGCGCTGCCGGACATCGAACTGGCCGCCTGCGACTTCGGCTGTCTGCCTGATCAACCCGTCTGCCCGCAGTGCGTGGCGGGCAACGTTGCCACCCGGGTGGTGCCCGGCGTGCAGCGCATGGTGCGGGTGCAGGGCTCCCCGGATCTGCTGCCCGAAGACCTGGTCGGCGACTTGGACCCGGCCGCCGCACTGCGCTTCGGGGCGTTGGACACCCGCGCCCTGCGACCGGGCCGGTTGCTGCGCGCGCATCGGCGGATCTGTTTCCTGGACGAGGTGAACCGGCTGTCCGAGCGGCTGCAGAACCTGCTGCTGGAGTTGCTCGAAGAGGGCGCGATGACCATTGGCGGCTACGACCACCGCTTCGTGGTGGACACCGTGGTGGTGGCCACCATGAACCCGGCCGAGTACGTCGGCACCGAGCGGTTGTCCGAGGCCTTGTCCGACCGGTTCGAGCGGGTGCGCCTGGACTACCCGAAACCCGAGGACGAGGTGCGCATCCTGCGCGAGCGGGTCACCCTGACGATGCCTCAGTTCGATCGGGCACCGGCCGCCGCGGCCGAGGCCGTGGTGTCGTTCGCCAACCAGTTGCGCGGCGAGGCCATGGTGCGCACGCCGCCCAGCGTGCGGGCCGCGCTGTCCGCCTACGAGCTCGCGTTGACCCATTACGCGCTGGCGCCGGCCGCCGGATGGCCGGCGGCGGTGCGCTCCGGGATCCGGGTGGCCTTCCGTGGTCGGGTGGCCTTGGCGCACACCTCGCCGGACGTGGACCGCCTCGATGCCTGGTTGGACGGCCGGCTCGGCGAACTGACATGAGCAACCACCACCTTGCGTCCGACGAAGGGTGGGTTATAACCCACCCTTCGTCGGACGTAGCGACAAGGAGGGCAGACGTCGCGGCCGACTTGGCGGCGGTCGCCGACCGGTTGCGCGGGCACCCGGAGGTGCGCACCGGCCCCAGCGTGCGTGCGTTGTTGGCCGCGCACGAGGTGTACGACGCGCTGAGCCGGGTGGTCGGCGAACAGGAATACGTCGAGCAGGTGCTGCGCGCCGCGCTGCTCACCCTGCCGCACCGACTCCGGGTACGCCCCGGTGTGGATGCCGAGCAGTTGGTCCGCGACGCGGTGCTCGCGGTGGTCTCGCCCTGGGCCTTGGTGGTCGGGGAGGACGACGTCGATGAGTCCGTGGTGGTGGAGGCCGGCGAACGGCCGGTCTTCCAACTCCAGGACGCCGCGGACAACGACCCCCGGTATCGCGGTGGCGGGATCGGTCCGGAACCGGCCGTCGAACAGGTCGTGGCACACCTGCTGCACCCGGTCCGCCGCGGGCCATTGGCCGACGGCCGCACCCGGTCGCCGGGTCGACCCGCGGCCGGGGCGCGCGGTGCGCCGCTGCCCATGCACCCGGGCGATCGGCGTCGCGACCTGTCGGTGCGGGCCACGTTGCGTGCCGCCGCGCGTACCGGGGCAACACCCGCGGACTCGCTGCGGGTCCGGCCGCCGTTGCCCGATGTGGCCTGCGACGTGGTGCTCTGCCTGGACGTGAGCCAATCCATGACCGGCGCCGCCGTGGCGCCGCTGGCCCGGTCGTTGATCGACGTGCTCACTCGGGACACTCACCGGGTCGGCATCGTGGTCTTCTCCTCCGGCACCACCGATGTGTGCGGGCTGACCCGCGACCCGGTGCTGCTGCGCGGCGCGACTGCCGCGTACGAGCCGGCCAACCCGACCAACCTGGAATCCGCGATCTGGGCCGGGCACCGCATGCTGGCCCGCACCGGGGCGCGTTCGCGGCCCGGCGTCATCGTGGTGGTCACCGACGCCGAACCGACGGTGTGCGGCACCCCGGTGCGCCCGACCCGGGGGGCCGGCGCCGCCGGAGCGCGGCAGGCGGCGCTGCAGGCCGCCGCAGAGGCGCGCGGGGACGGCATCGCGGTGTCCGTGCTGGTCCCCAGACCGGGCCAGGTGGCCCGGGTGGACCTGGAGTTCGCCGCTCGGTTGGCCGATGCCGGCGGCGGGCGTGCCGCGTGTTTCCCCGAGGCATCCTTT
>Ga0137413_10000980_pt1 | contig 10634 bp, 8 predicted proteins | sample CZODoug2_1_16fun_FD_108280 | JGI IMG/M metagenome (GOLD analysis project Ga0137413, IMG submission 108280) | Vadose zone soil fungal communities from Angelo Coast Range Reserve, California, USA - CZODoug2_1_16fungal (Illumina Assembly) | ecosystem: Environmental > Terrestrial > Soil > Vadose... | reverse complement strand
GGCCCTTCGGCGCCCAGGACATCGGCGTCGGCGCCGACGGCACGCTGGCCTGGATCGCCCAGTCGCGGCTGAGCGGCTGCAGCTCCACCCTGTTCGCGGCGGCCGCCGCCATCGGTAGTGACCCGATCATCACGCCCGGCGAGGGCTGGGGAGGCGTCACATAATGACGCAGGCACGCCCCTTCACGACGACCAAGCCGCCGCCCATCGAGTCGCTGGGCAAGGCGTACTTCACCCCGCTGATGAGCCCGCTGCCGGTGGTGACTCGCCTGCCGCAGCCCGCGCCCAACGCGGACACCATCACGGAGTACCTCCGCATTCAGGCCGCCGGTGGCCCCCAGCTGGTGACCACCGGCCAGGAGGGCTACTTCTGGCAGTGCAGCCTGATCCTGCACAGCTATGCCCCGGCCGACCAGGAGGTGCTGGCCGAGGAGAACATGACCACCGCCGTGGGCTGGGGGGCCAACGCGCAGGGCACCACCATCGTCACCAGGAGCGGCGTGCCGTGGTATTGCTCGTACAGCACCGGCCAGGTGGGCACGAAGATCATCGATCCGAGCGTCGCCCTGGTGCGCTATCGCGGCCTCGCGACCTGGCGCATCATGGGCCGCCCGATGTAGTCTCGCCGAGGTGGCAGCCCACGGGGAAATTCACTGCGTCGCGCGGTAGGGCAGCTTGGTAGCCCGGGAGACTCATAATCTCCAGGTCGTCGGTTCAAATCCGGCCCGCGCAACCAACGCGCTATAGTCGCAGTGTCTGGAGCACTAGCCCCAGAAAGTGAGCCCGAGACCCGGCCGGACGGCCGTGGCGCTCGGGCTTCGCGCATTCAACGTCAAACCAAGGCCAAAATGAGTCAACTTTTGACCTTCGACGGCCAAACTTGCAGGTCAACCCTTTATACAAAGGGCCTAGTTATGAAATACGTATGAAAGAAATATGTCTCAGGCCCAGTGTGTCTTGTCAGCGCCGACATGATGCTCGATGCAGCCCGGTCCGCAGTGCGCGGGCCGCCTGAGCTGCTGATCCCGATACTCGGCCTCGATGTGCGCCCAGTACCGCCGCCGCTGCTCGGTCGCGCCCACCGGCCAGATGCGCAGCCGTGGTTCCAGGGTTAGCTCGACCAGGCCACGCTCGGCCAGGGTGTGTACCGAGAATTGCACCTGGCGCATGGATGAGCCCAAGGCATCGGCAATCTGCCGCGTGGTGAGAAACGATCCACGTGCTTCGCGGACCAGGTCAAGGATGCCGCGCTGTGTTGCGCCAAGGCCTCTACTCACGGCCCCTCCGGGCTATGGCAGCCTGTCGATGATCCGCTGCAGTTCGTTGGCCACCTCGGTCAAGGCATCCCTGCTCCGCCCGACGACGGGATCGGTGTATGGATTGACCGAGCGCGCCACCTTGGACATGCGCGTCACCGTGCGCTTCAGTTCATTGATGTCGAGCTGGTACTCGCTGGTGTCCACCTTGGCCGGTGGGCTGGGCGTCCCAAGCGCGCTGCGCATCGCATCCGACTGACTCCACTTGGCAGCGTGGTCGTCCGCGATCATCTTGAGCAGGTCCAGGTCACTGCGCATCTCGCTAAGCGCGGGGCCTTCGAGAAGCCACTGCCCGCCGTCGCGCTGAGCGATGGTGTAGGGACCGGCGTTGAAGCACGTGCCCTGCTCGTCCTGCCATTCGGTCCACTGCATGTGCGACAGTATCCCTCACCGCCAATGGCCGACGATGCCCAACACGCGAACCGTAAGACGTAGGTTGACTTGGTTAACCCTACGTCGAGGTCGAATTCGCAGGTGGAAAAGCCGCGTCTCGCTAGCGCGGACCCCCATGTGACAGGGATTCTGTCGGTAATCCACCCGAGGAGGATCAATGACTACTGCCATTCCGCCCACGATCATCAGCGACGTGCAGGAGATCGCGGCACCGAGTCCCAAGGTCACCGGTGGCGTTCTGGTCGCCCCGCTGGGTACCACGCTGCCCGTCGATGCCGTGTCCGCGCTGGACGTGGGCTTCGTCAAGCTCGGTCGGGTGAGCGTCGACGGCGTCGACCGCACCGAGGACCGGCCCAACACCGAGATCAACGACTGGGGTGGAGACCTCATCGCGGTGCTGCAGGACAAGTACGGCATCACGATCAAGTTCAAGCTGCTGCAGCTGATGAACGCCGACGTGCAGGCGGCGGCCCACGGCCAGTCGAACGTCACCGTCTCGGCGGCCAGCCCCACGTCGGGCACCGAGATCAAGTCGAAGATGAACTCCAAGCTGCTCGACTACGGTAGCTGGGTCATCGACGCCTACTACCAGCAGATGAGCATGCGGCTCGTCATCCCCTACGGCCGCATCACCATGGTCGGCCCGCTCAAGTGGGTGCACAAGGAGCTGGCGATGTACGACCTCACGCTCAAGCCGTTCCCGGACGTCACGAACAACCACGCGTACGAGTACTGGAACGACGGCGTGCTCGCGTGACCGTGGCAGCGTCCAAGCGCAAGGGCGCTGCGCCGCGCCAGGCCGCCGCCAAGAAGGGGGGCGCGTCTCAGGACGCGCTCGCCCCGGCCGGTGAGGCCGAGCTCAGCGCCCCAGAGGAGTTCGTACCCACGCCACCTGTGGCCGCGATCCCCAAGCCCCAGGTCGAGCATCCGTACGGTGACGTGCCGGTCTACGTTTTCTACCCGAAGAACGTGCGCGACGGAGACTCGGTCGATCCGATCGTCTTCCCGCATATCACCACGATCAATGCCGACGTGGAGTTCTTCTGGGAAATGGACCAGCTGGACCCCATGCACCAGAGTTTCCGGTACATGCAGAAGGCCAACGTGCCGAAGGACATTCAGCGCCGGGTAGTACGTCTGCCCGACACGGAACTGGCTCGGTTCATCCAGGGCTGGTTCATGGGTGTCGTCACGCCGCAGGGGGTGTCGCCGCCGGGGGAATCTTGATGCTGGCGACGGTCATCAGGAAGCACTGGCACGCGCTCGTTCGTGACGTACTGGCGCTGGGCCTCCGCGCCAGCGACATGTTCACCGAGCGGCTTACGTTCGCGGAAATGGTGTCCATCGTCGTGGGCGCTCCTCCGACCAGCAGTGTGCGCTGGTTCCTCGACAAGGGCTGGTCACGCGAGGCGCAACTGCTTGCCAACATGCAGGAGCAGCAGGCGGGCGTCGCAAACATGACGCAGCCATACCAGCGTCCCGGCATCGAGCAGCGCACCGAAGACCCGAACGCCAATGACGGGTTCTTCCGCGGTGAAGCGCTTGAGTGGACCGAGTTCGATGAGCGCGAGCGCCAGCGCGAGTCCAACGCACACGTGGCGGCACCGGGCACGACGAGGGTGAGGACGATATGAGCGCCCCCGGCGGAGAGGGCGGCAACCTCGGCATGCAGCTGTGGGTGTCCGTCCTGCCCACCATCCAAGGCATCCAGGAGCGCTTCAGGGCCGCTGGCACCGTGGCGGGCGGTGCCATGGGCGAGGCGGCCACCGAGGCCCTCGCAAAGCACATCTCAACCGGCGGTGGTGGGGCAGAGGCCGCGGGCACCGCCTACGCCTCGAAGTTCACCACCAGCTTCAAGGGGTCCATGGCGACCCTGCTGACCGGCGACATGTTCGCGGCGGTACAGCAGAAGGCCGAAGAGGCCTCCGCCACCATGCAACTGGCGGGCAGGCAGCACGCAGAACGCTTCCTCGCTGGCTTCGGCGACTCGGTCCGGGCTGGCGGTAGCAGCGGCGCGATCACCATGCAGAGCGCGTTCGATCAGATGCTCTCGGGCCTGCCCAAGACGTTCTCACAGTCTGGCCAAACGGCGCACCGCGCCTTCATGGACGAACTGACCACCAAAGCACCCATCCCCACCTCGGAAGAACTGGCGTTCACCAGGGCATTGCCGGGACTCACGTCGATCTTCGGCAACGCGGGCAAGATGTCCGCCGAGGCGTTCGGCAAGGAGTCGAGCGATGGCTTCGGCCATGTTGCCGAGAAGATCATGGAGGAGTTCCTGCCCGCCAAGTGGCAGGGCGCGATCCAGTCATTGACCGGCGTCGGTCACGACATGGGCAAGATGCACACCGATGCCATAGCCGAGGAGTCGGCAAAACTCGGCGGCAAGATGGTGCCGACCATGGAGAACGTCGGCGCGAACGTCGCTGGCAAACTGGCCGAGTCCGGCAAGCTGGCCGGAAATCTGATGTCAGCGGGCATTGTCGGCGCTGTTGTCATTGGCGCGGAGCTCGCCCTGCACGACATCCAGAACCTGATCAACCTGGCCAACAAGGAAATCGAGACCTTCTGGAACGTAGGCAAGGAAGCCGCCAACACCTTGATGGAGTCGCTTGAGTCGACTCTCGCTGGCCACGGCCCCGATGTCATGGGCGCGATCAACGTCGTCGAGGAGGGATTCAAGGGCCTGGGCGAGTTGCCCTTCAACGTGCTCAACACCGAGATCGACAACACGGTGGGCCGCATCCCGATCATCGGTGAGGCAATCAAGATGCCTCTCGAAGTGGCTGAACAGGCGTTTAGCGCATTCTTCACGGTGTTCGACGAGGGCAAGCAACTGGCCGGTGCGTACATCTCCACGCTGACCGAGGTCGGTGACACCTGGACTGAACTGAAGCGCACCATCGTCGGCCAGACCCTGCTGCCCAACGAGGACATCGGTTCGGGGCTCGAGAGGTACATCGACGCCGTTCGTGAGATCTCGGGGTCCGGCGCGCTGGTGTGGTTCGAGGACGTGGCCAAGGTCATCGGCGAACTCGATCAGCGGCTGTCAGGGCTCGACAACGGCGTCGGACTTACCAAGCAACAGCTCACTGAGCTGGCCAAGACCGTGGCCGAGGGCAACGAAGTACTCGGCGGCATCAAGATCAACGTCGACAATCTCACGGCGGCGTTCAACGACTTCAACGTCCCGGCCGAGGCTACGACCGGGCACCTCAACACACTGATCAACATCTCCCGGCTGACCGGCGCGAACATCAATGAGCTGACCACCGACATCGACGCGGTGGCACCGTCTCTGCAGGCGCTGGGCTACGGCCTCGACGATTCAGCGTTCATGATGGGCAAGCTCAATCAGGAGCTGGGCAAGCCCGCCATGAACCGCCTGGCGTTTGGCATCGGCCAGATCGAAGACAAGATCCACGACATGGGCATCGACGATGTCCAAAAGGGCTGGACCGACGCCATTCAGATGACTCAGCAGTACATCGCCGCGGGCGAGCACGCTGAGGCTGTCGACTTCCTCAAGAGCTTCGTCGGGTCATCGCGTACGGCTGAGACGCTGGTCGACGGCATCAGCAAGGGCATCGTCGACACCCCCGAGAAGATGCGGGCGATGATGAATGGGGTTGGCCCCCTGTTGCATCAGCCTCTTGACGCGGTGCTCGAGGCCACCAAGACGCTCGAAGACTCGTTCCACCAGCTGGGCAACCAAGCGATGGCAGCTCTCGAGCCACTGGGCGTCGGTGTGATGCAGTCCCTTGAGGGTGCGACCGGCCACATCAGTGCGTGGCTTGAGAAGAACGAGGGCACGGTCATCGAGTACGCGGCCAACGTCGGCCACTGGATCCTAAGTGCGATCACCGATGTGGCCGGTTTCGTTGGCGCGGTCTTCACCGACGCCGCGCCCGCCGTCGACGCGTTCGTCAAGTTCGTCGCATGGAGTCTGCGGGCCATCGACGTCACGATGCAGTCGATGCTCGCGCCGTTGGCGATGATGCCATCGTGGCTCGGCGGCGATGCCTTCAAGTCCATGCAGGACTCGCTCAAGGATGCGACCGGGCCGCTCAATGCCATCATGAATGCCCCCATTGGCGACTGGATGAAGAACGCCGGCGCAGGTATGGATGCCCTTGCCGCTGGTGCCGATGCGCTCCAGAAGCCGCTCACCGACCTGCAGACGAAGGCCGAGACCACGGCTGCCTTCCAATCGGCGTTCACCCAGCAATTCAGGGGCGCGGGCCAGGAAGCGCCTGAAATGCAGTGGGCCATCGATCCCGATACCGAAAAGGGCATCAAGCTGCTGGGAGACAAGGCCACTTGGAAGCAAATCCAGGATGAGATGGACAAGCTCGGGATCCATCTCGACATCAACCAGCAGACCGGCGAGATCGAGAAGTTCACCACGAAGACGAAGGCCGAAGCCGACGATCTTAGGCAGTACTTCCTCGACAAGTTTGGCGGTAGCAAGTCCTGGTTTGGAGATGCGCCACTCCTCGGCAAGTTGAACATCGTCGCAGGTCCCGACACACCACTTACCCCCCAGCAGGTCATGGACGGCGTCGGTATCCCCGGCGAGCTGCAGGGTCCAGACGGCGTGCACATCAAGACCACCATCGACCCGCCAGCTACCCGGCCGCCTGGCACGGGATCAAACCCCCCGCTCGTCGGCGGCGGTGGCTCATTCGACGTCACCCCCCACGACACAACCGTGCCGTCAGGCCCACCGCCCGAGCAGCAGGTCACGCCTGGCGTCACGGTGCACGGCAGCTCGTACATGCTGGTGCCCGGCCAGATCGGCATTCAGCCCGCGGCGTTCAACAAGACCATCTCGCAGGTGCAGGACTCGGCCGGGATCCCCTACGGCATGAAGACCTCGACTGGCGTGCAGATTCCCACCGGCCTCGACGTGCGCATACCGTTCGTCGAGTCGACGAAGGAAAGCACCATGGATGCCGCGGGCATCCCGAAGGACTACCAGGGCGATGTGAAGGGTGCCAGCCCCGGCGTCTCTATCGCTACCGGACTCGATGTACTCGACAACCCGGACCGCAAGTCGATTGGCGAGATGATGGACGCGGTCGGCATTCCCGCGTCCTTCCAGGGCACCGATGGCATCACCATGCCGGTGGCGTTCAACATGCAGGGCGGAACGGCAGGCCTCGGGTTCACGGGAGTACCCGGCGGCGGCGGTGCGCCCGTGGGGCCAATTACCGGCGGCGCGAGCGGGGTTGCTCAAGCAATCTTCGCCGCAGCTCAGAGTCGTGGCTTCTCCCCCGAGCAGACGCAGGCCGTCCTGGCGACTGCGCTACAGGAATCCGGGCTCAATCAGGGTGCATCGGGTGGCGGCGGCGCGTGGCAGGGAATCTTCCAACAGGACTCTGGATATCCGAACCGCGGCACCGCAGAAGGCAACATCCAGGGATTCTTCGATCGGCTGGGCCCGCCGACCGGTGACATTTGGGGGCAGATCTTCGCGCTGCAGCAAGGCACGCCCTATAGCTCCCCTGGCGCACGGCGCGGCTATATGAACGAAATTCAATCCCAGCTCGGGCCTGCCCAATCGCTGTACCAGCAACTCTCCGCGGGCGGAGGCACGATTCCGGGCGGCTCGTTCGGCACGCCCGTCAGTGACGGCAGCTACGCGGGGATCGGCGCGACCGACAACTCCTCAACAGCCTTGCCGCGATATGGCGGCATCCCCAACGCCCCGTCAGGACAGGGCCAGGACGTGCTCGCGTTCATGAAGTCGGTCATGGACTCATTCAATGCGAGCACTGGCAGCCACCTCAGCGTTACCGCCGACTACCCCGGCGGCCCGCACGGTCACCCCGACGATGGTGCTGACCACAGCGTGCGCCGCGCGCTCGACATTGCGGGTACGCAGCAGGAAATGGACGCGTTCGCGCGAATGTGGGCGTCGAACCCATCGCTACTCGCCGCCACTCGCCAGCTGATTCACAACGACCCCAATGACACGAGCGTCGGTACGAACTACAACATCATTGGAGGGCACACGACCTCGGGCTACGACACCTACGCACAGTGGATGAGTGGACACATCAACCACGACCACCTCGCCATGCAGTACATCCCAGGCCAACCTGCCAACGGCGGCGGTGCCACCAACGTCGTTCCAGCCGATTACACCAGCGCGGGCAGCGGCAGCGACGTCATCATGGTCGACAACAAGACCAAGCTCGGTCCACCCGGTGCACCGGGGGTGCCCGTCGTGCCAGCGCCCACGGCACCCGGCGATACCTACGCGTCAGGTCCGCCCGACCCGCTGTGGCCGAAGGCGACTCCCGGAGCGCCCGGAGCCATCAGTACCCCCTTCGGCGACTTCAATTTCTCATGGGACATGTCCGATGATGATCAGAAGCTCCTGTCTCCTGAAATGAAGCAGAAGCTCGACACCTGGCTAAACAAGTACGGCCAGAGTTTGAAGCAAGCTGGCGACGACCAGGATGCCATCAACAAGGCCAACGATGACCTGCAGAAGAAGCTGGCTGCCAAGAAGGAAGCGGACGACGCTTGGCAGCGGATCCTCGACGCGGCCATCGCGGCGGGCATCGACACCAATAGCCAGACATTCCTCAACGAACCCAAGTACAAGCAGGCGAAGGACAAGGCCGACGCCGCCGACGCGGCAGCCGCCGCCGCGCAGAAGGGCGTCGACAGCGCCACGGATCGCCAGTCGCAGAATGCGATCAACGCCAAGATTCAAGCCGAAGGCCCTGCGCCTTGGCAGAAGGCTGGCGCGAAGGCGACTCCGGGAGACCCCAACGCCGAGGCGCTCGGCAAGGGCCTGGTCAAGGGCATCTTCCAGGAACTGGGGTTCCCCGACGTCTTCGGCAAGCCGATCACCGAGTGGGGTATCTGGAAGCTGGCAATGGGCGGCGCAGGCGTCGGCCTTGGAATGCTGCAGAACATGACCCAGCTCGGCCCCGGCAACCCCATTCCCGGCGCGTATGGCGGCGGTGCCGGTGCTACACCGGCGGGCACCGGCAGCCCTCTGGGTGGACTAATGAGCGGCATCTTTCCGGGGGTGTCCCAGCTGTTCAACCCGACCGGCACGGGGACCGCGCCGCCGCTCGGGCCAGCGCCGGGGCCCGAGGCCATGCCGAGCAGTCTCTTCGCGCAGGGTTCGAGCGCACCAGCGCCGGCCGTCCAACCAGCCGGTGCCAGCGGCGGCGGCCTGACGGTGTATCAGAACAACAGCGGCATCATGGCCCCGCCCGACGTGCATCAGACCGTGCAAGCAGCGGCCCACTCAACCAGCGCGACGGCCGTCTCCGGCGGCGCTCCGCTCTACCACCTCTAAGGAGGGGCTGCTGTGACGACGTTCCAAGGCAACACCACCGCCGCGCACATCATCCCGCCTCCTGGACCCACGGCATTTGATCAGCAGACGCCAGTCCTGCAGGGCATGGGCACCGGGGCGGTGTACCTCGCGCCCAATGCGTCGATGTTCAACATGGCGGGCGCGGGCAAGGGCCGTCAGGGCGTTCGCTTCGCCACGCAGGTGCAGGGCGACCAAGCGTGGCCGGTGCAGCAGGTCATCACCAACTCGCCATACGTCATGGGTGCGGACATCAACCGGGCCAACGTCAGCGAGCGCAAGTTCGACTTCGGCATCGTCATCGGCAGCCAGGCACCGCCCATGACCGAGTACCAGTACCGCATGGCCGAGGCCAACTGGTGGGCTGGCCAGGACGAGAACAACGACGGCTGGCTGGGCTTCTACACGCGGTTCTCCGGTTGGCGGTGGATTCCGGTGCGCCCGTTCGAGACGGTGAAGACGCCGCAGAAGATGGACTCCACGGCTTTCGGCAACAACGCCAGCATGTGGGACATCTCGTGGATCGCGGCTCGCCCGTACTTCACCAAGGTGGCTCTCTACGACACCTTCCAGTCCGTCCTCGCAGGTGCACCCACCCCGCCACCCGATGCGCTCCTCGGTGGCCTCGTCGATCAGTTGATCGGGCAGACCTACTACTGGGGCCAGATCCCGCTGAGCAACCGCGGCGACCTGCCGAGCTACGCGCAGTTCTTCGTGTCCAGTCCCGGCCAGGCCATCCTTCAGGACAACGCCTCGAATCGACTGGTGCCCATGCCCGAGACGGGGGCCAGCCGGGGGACATACATGGTCGACACCGAACCGGGCAAGCGCACGCTCACCGCCGCCGACGACCCGCAGGACAACCTGCTGTTCGACCTGATCCGACAGAGTCAGGTACTGAACTTCTTCCTGTCCGGCATCTCCAACCAGGGCCTGCCGCTGCAGCTGACCTGGAACAACCGCTTCATCTACAAGATCCCGCCGCGCACGGAAATCACGCTGACAGTCGGGCACAGCGCGGCCAACGGCGTCATCACGGCCATGGTTCCGCAAAGGTATAAAAGAAGCCGATGATGAGCCTAGCTGCAGAGACCCAGAAGCTTAGCTCGACTTGGCAAAGGCCAGCGTGCATTCTTCGATTGGTTACATGGGGCACACGCCGGTCGCATGTTGCAGAGAATATGAGCCCCGCCAGCGGCAAGCGGCTTCACGTGATCCCAGGTGGTGGCCAGATCTCCACAGATCCAGCAGCAGCCGTTCCAGTAGGCCAGCTTTGCACTCAGCTGCATCTCTGTGATGGATACGCCACCGGCCATCTTCAGCGCCCTGCGCGTCTTGGCCTTCAAGGCGAAGTGCGCTCGTCGCTCTGGCGTCTTGTTGTGCTCTCTGTGCCACGCGCGCAGCGTTTCTCGGTTCGCCGCGCGGTAGGCGGCGTCCATTTGACGTTTGCGCTCGGGGTTCGCCGCGGCCCACTCGCGCGTCTTTTGACGGTAAGACTCGCGCCGCGTGCTCGCGTACACCGCGTTGTACTTCCTAACGCACGCCTTGCATATGGTGCGCCGCGCGCCGCGATCGAGCGCG
>Ga0137413_10000979_pt1 | contig 10640 bp, 8 predicted proteins | sample CZODoug2_1_16fun_FD_108280 | JGI IMG/M metagenome (GOLD analysis project Ga0137413, IMG submission 108280) | Vadose zone soil fungal communities from Angelo Coast Range Reserve, California, USA - CZODoug2_1_16fungal (Illumina Assembly) | ecosystem: Environmental > Terrestrial > Soil > Vadose... | reverse complement strand
TGCAACAATGCGTGTTGTCCGACGGCACGGCTTAGTTCTTGCACGCTCACTTCTTCGTTCGACGGAAAGTCCCTTGGCCTCTTCGTCGCGACCGCACTACTCGCTTGTTCCACCAAACTGTAATTCATTTTCGCTCCCTTCATGATTTGCGGTTCTGTCTCTGGATTCGAACAATCGACGAAATTCATGCGCCCACTGCGGTAGGATCTTGTTCCAATCCCAACATTCGAGGGCATCCTGACGTCCTCGCGCCGCGCGAGCTTGCACGTCGCGGGAATTGGTGAAGACTTCGCGCATACACTGGCGTAGATGGTCGACACCAGGTTCGGCCCATCGATGTCCGGCGATCAACTCGTCTTGGCACGATGCCGGTACGATCTCTTTGACCATCACGGGAAAACTGTTGGCGTCGCACAGAAATTCCGTCGTGCCGCCCCACTGCGTAGCGATGACAGGCAAGCCGGTCGACAGCGCCTCCAGGCAGGTGTGGCCCCAGGCTTCGCCTCGCGACGGCAGCACGAACGCGTTCGCCGATGCGTAGAGACGCGCTAGATCGGCGTGCGAAAGCGGCGCATCCAGCAGAATGATGGTTGGCGTGTTCTCGAGCCGTGCCTCTAGTTCGGTCTCTATAAAGAAAGTGATTTCGGCCTCCGGATCGGCAAAAGAATCTTTGCGCGGGGAAATTCTTAACAGGAGCGCTACGTCTTCGTCCGGCGTGAATTCTTGCAGGTAAGCTCGCAGGAGCACGTCGGTGCCGCATTGGCGGCGACCGTCGGTTACCGAAAGAAAGTTGAAGCCATGCGCGTGCGGGATATCGAGCGGCGGCAAGTCTGGGCGGAAACGTTGTGTATCGACGCCGGTATGCAGCACGCGAATCCTTCGTGCGTCAACGCCCGAGCCAGCAAAAGTTTCGCGGTTGAATTCACTGGGCACCCAAATTTCGTCCATGGCATTGCAGCGTTCGGCCCAGCCATCCGGAACGCGGTCAGTGCCGAACGCGGTTCGCCCCACGCGTGCGCGTCCATAAAAGTCGAGGTTCCATGAGGTTGGAACGCCCGCCTGATAAAGAACGCTGCGGGATGGATCCACTCTTTGCAGCGCCAGACGCTCCAGATTTTTGCGCACTCCTTTCGGCAGCAGGCACTGCACATCCTCCGGACTGTCGAGCGGTACCAGTTGGACGGAAAGCTGATTTTGCGCAAGCCCGAGCGCTTCGGTCCAATTTTCCCGGGCGTCTTCGCTGCCATCATGAACGTTGGCTTGGAAAACGATCCCCGTAGGCAAGTCGGCTCGCAGGTTGTCCGCCCACGAACGTGAACGGGCGGGAGCCTGAAGGCTCCCACATGGTTGCCGCGAATTCGTCGATGGAGTCGCGATCATGGTAAGGAGATGTCTGGCGGCCGCGAAATTAGAGAAGCACCTCATTGGCCAAATCGATGGACAGACTTCGAGACTGAACCCGACGAATTTCTGGACGGATGGATGGCGTCGCGCGGCTTTCACGACCGCGATGTTGAGTGGAAACTGACTTGCTCACTCTTTCCCCAACCGCGTGCCGAAGAGGTGCCTTCTCACGGCAATGACGCAGGTGCTCGCGCCGGTCGCTCGACATTAGGAACGGCCAAGAATCCAGGACTGCTGCGAATGTGCGCACGTGAGCAAGATGAGGAGCGTCTAATGTCTATCGGATCCGACGGTCGTGCAACTGTCAGTGCTCTTCCGGCGGCCAGTGTAGGAAGTGCCGAGATGATTGAGGCGTTGAAGTCGGATCTGTTGATGGTGTACAGAGCCGTTGTCGCGCTGGAGAAACGCGTCAACGAGTACACCGTCAATGCCGTCGAGATTAAGCCGCAGTTGATCGCGTTGAAGGTGCACACCGAGTCTTTCCCGAGCACGCTGCGCGAAATGCGGCGTTCACAAACCGCCACGCAGAAAGTGATTTCGGGCTTTGAAACGCGGTTGCGCAATTTGGAAGCCTGCGTGAAGGGGGCTGGCGCGGAATCCTGAGTCCCGCGCGCTGCCGATCTATGTCCACGCTTCCGCGGGTATCCGTCGTCATCAATACGTACAACCGTGCTATCAGTCTGCAAGTCACGCTGCAGGCGATGCTGCGGCAAAACTATCCAAATTTCGAGACGATCGTGGTGAATGGACCTTCCACGGACCATACGCTCGGTGTTCTAAGAGCACACGGCTCCGAAATCCGCGCCGGGAGTTGCGCGGAACGTAATCTTTCGGTTTCGAGAAACGTGGGAATCGAGATGGCTCGCGGCGAATTTGTGGCATTCATCGATGACGACGCGGTTCCCGACGAAGACTGGCTGGTGAACGCGATCGCGGCGTTTGACGCGGATGAAGTCGCGGGCGTCGGAGGCTTCGTCTACGATCACACCGGTTACGAACTGCAATACAGCTACACGATCTGCGACCGTATGGGCAACGCTTACCACAATATTCCAATTTCGATGCCGGAGTTTTGCTACCCCGGCTGCTACCGGTATCCCGCGTTGCTGGGCACGAACTCGGTGTTTCGACGTTCGGCTCTGCTAGAGATCGAGGGCTTCGATGAACAATTTGACTATTTCCTCGACGAGACCGACGTAAACCTGCGGCTGGTAGATGCGGGCTACCTGCTGAAGCAAATTCCCAACGCGTTCGTATACCACCGATATCTGCCGAGTCACATCCGCAATCAGGAGCGCATCAATACCAATTACCTGCCCATCATTCGAAACCGGATTTATTTCTCGCTCAAGAACGCGTCTTCGGAGCCTGGTCACCTCGCCGCGATCCTGAAAGATTGGGCATCGCTCAGCCGTGATGCCCTCTATAACGTGAATTTTAATATTACCGAGGGAAAGCTTGATCCTGCGGTTCTCGACCAGCTTCATCTGGATCTCGACGTCGCCGCAAGGGAAGGGATACAACGGGGACTGAACCAGCCGCGCCGCCTACTGCATTCCGAAACGGCAAAGAGTTTGCGAGGCGCGACATCCCTCGACATCCTTGACGAACAAAATAAGAATGCGTTCAAGCGTTGCCCGATTCTCCTATCGGCCTCGCAGAAGCTCACGATTTGCCTGTTGAGCCAGCAGTATCCGCCCGGGGTCGTCGGCGGCATTGGCCGCCTAACTCGCGATCTCGCCGGGGGGCTCGCAGCACAGGGTCACAACGTCCATCTGCTGACGCGGGGTTCCGCTAGCGTCAACACGGTCGATTTTGAGGGCGGCGTGTGGGTCCATCGCTTGATCGAAGACCGCCAGCCGCCGCCTGCTCCTCCCAATGGAATGAGAGTGCCGCCACATATCTGGCGCTATTCCGCGCGCATGCTGCGGGAACTCCGCCGCATTCACGAAACACATCCCATCGACGTCGTGGAGGCGCCGATCTGGGATGTTGAAGGGCTAGCTACCATACTCGATGGATCCTTCTGTGTGATCACCAGCCTGCATACTCCGCTGAAAAAAGTTGTGGAGACCAATCCGGATTGGCAAGCAAACTTGACTCCGGAAAGGCTTCAGGGTTACGAGGACCTTGCTCGGGCGGAAGTTCTCGTTGCAAAAAGCGCCCAAGGTGTTAGTGCGAATAGCCGGGCCGTTGTCGAAACGATGCGAAACGTATATGGCATTGAATTCGCTGCCGAGCAACTGTTCATTCTTCCTCACGGCATGGAAGACCGGTCGCAAGGACGAGTCCCCGAGAAAAAGGGCAACTTTATCGACGTGCTCTACGCGGGACGTTTCGAGGGCCGCAAAGGTACCGACGTGCTTCTAAAGGCAATTCCCGCACTGTGTCTTAGGCATCGCCGCGCGCGATTTATTCTTGTTGGCGAAGATCGAATTCTGCCAGACGGCACGACGCTTGGCGGGGAATTCCGGACTCTTCATCGTCGCGCCGAGTTTCGGGACCGCGTGATTTTCACCGGCGAAATCTCGGACGAAAAGCTAGAAACAAATCTCGCGCAATGCGACATCTTTGTCGCCCCGTCACGCTACGAATCGTTTGGGCTCGTTTTTTTGGAGGCCATGATGTTCGGTAAGCCGGTGGTTGGATGCCGCGCGGGTGGCATGATCGAAGTGATCGACGAGGGGATTGCCGGTCTGCTGGCGGAGCCGGGCGACCCCATCTCCCTGGGAGCCGCGCTCGACGCGCTGCTCTCGGATGCCGCCAAGCGCGAAGCCTTCGGGAAAGCCGGCAGGGAACGGTACCTTCAGCAGTACACGCGAGATAAGCTGACCGATCGCACTCTCGACTTTTACCGCCAGGTCCTCGATCGTGCTGCAGAAGCAGAACACACCCAGCCCTCGGCGACAGCAGACCTAGTGGAAATGGTCACCGCACATTCGGGTCAGACCGAGCGCTTCTAACGATAGAGCAGGAGATTCTGGTAGCCGCTCTTCACGAGTGATTTCAGGTTGATTTCTGCCAACCCGGTAATCAGAGAAAAGGCGCGAAATCCCTGCTCGGCCCACAATTCTACAAGGCGCTCTGGGTCTTGCTTCGCACCTGCCATCTGCTCCGGACTCCATTCGCACAATACTTTTATGTTGGGATTTTGTGAAAGGACTCGGCGGGCGCCTTCGAAGACGGCCGGCTCCGCGCCTTCCACGTCCACCTTCATGAGATCAATCTTGCCAGGCTTCTCCGCAAAATATTCATCCAGCGAAATGGCGTGAACTTTGACTCTAGTTGTGGTGTCAAACCACTGCTTGAGCTGATGGGCTGAGTACACTCCAATACTACTGTTACCCGGGCACGAATTTCGAATCGTGAATTCCAGATCGGTAGTATGGCTGAAGACTACGAGGTTTTCGTAGCGGACCAGGTTATTCATCCAATTGACGGCTACATTTCTGCCGAGCAACTCATACGTGCTCTCCTGCGCTTCGAACGCGTAAACTTGCGAAGCGCCAGCGCGGATCGCGAGTAACGAGTAGTAGCCCAGGTTCGCGCCAACATCCACGAAAACGTCGCCGGGCTGGAGAAGCTTTTTCACCAGTTCGGTCTCTTCCGGTTCCCACACGCCATGCAGCAAGAGCCATGGCGCGAGCAGCATATCGTTTGTATCGACGTACATTTTGAAATGGTTGGTGGTGTAAAGCAGAGCCCGATTGTTACCCAAATAGACCGGCGGAGGCAGCGTCGCCGCAAGGGCCGGCAGCGATGGTATTGGGGGCATTTTGCGTTGTGCGTTGGCTCTGTCGGCGGCGGTGCGAGACTCCCGCAATGTGTCCTCGGCGACTTTGTTACCGCACGTGGCCAAGAGCTGCACCAGCGCAGCGCGTTGGCTCTCATCTACGCGCAAGGATGCCTTCTGCAGATGGGGTATCGCTTCCCGGACACGCCCGATGCTCGCCAGCAGGATGCCGAGATTTGCCGCTGCTTCGGTGTTCCCTGCATCCAGCGATACCGCCAACAGGAACCCCGCGACCGCCTTTTCCTTCTGGCCGCACGCCAGATCCGCTGCCGCGCAATCGTTAGCAATCTCCGAAGCCGCTTCTTCGCGCAAAGCCTCCTTCAAGAGTACGGCCGCTTCTTGATACTGCCCCCCGGCATAGAGCTGCAATCCCCTTTGATGACTTGCGTTCGCGTGCGTTCTCGCTCTGACATTTGGTCTTGTGGTCGGCGATGACAGTTCCATGTCCACCTCTCCGAGTGGCTCTCGTATGTACTCCGGCCGAATCGAGCCGGTTTCGTGAACAGGCGAGAGCTTTACGTCCTCGACTCAAGTGCACGTCGTTTACCAACACGTCCGCGGACAGCCACGAAGGAGACCGCGGAATTAGAAACTCCTTACAGTTGCGCAACCAAGTGCTAACGGCGTGAATTCGAGCTTCGACAGGCAGACAAAATGGAGCAGCGGCGTTGCGTGCTTGACCCGCATTGGGAAGTGGGTTGATTATTCCACTGCAGCGTTCGGGCCATCCGTGGCCGGGCGCAACATCGCCGGATCAGCGACGAAATATCAGGAGATCGACAGGTGGAGCTCAATGCGTTCACGCGGATTTGATTTTGTAAAACAATCAGGGAAGGGAATTCTGGTATTTTTGCCACGCGTCTTCCTCTGTCTGTGGTTCGCAGTCTCGACGGCGGGGGCGACTCCCGTTCAAACGCGCGACGATCTCAAAGTCTACTTCGTCGATGTTGAGGGTGGGCAGGCCACGCTGTTCGTTACCCCCGCGGGTCAATCGTTTCTGATCGACACTGGTTGGCCCGGCAACAATGGGCGCGATGCTGATCGCATCGTCGCGGCTGCCAAGGATGCCGGAATTGCGAAGATTGACTACGTGTTGATCACCCATTTTCACAACGACCACGTCGGCGGTCTTCCGCAACTTGTCGCGCGTATTCCGGTCGGCACATTTATCGATCACGGTGACAATCGCGAAACCGGCGATGCACCCACGCTGGAAGACTGGCAAGCCTACCAGCAGCTTTTGGCCACGGGAAAATTCAAGCGGCTTACACTCAAGCCCGGCGACAAACTGCCGGTGAAGGGAATCAACGCGACCGTCATCAGTTCCGACGGGGCCCTGATCAGCAGCCCTCTGCCCGGCGCAGGCGAGCAGAATGCCAGTTGCGGAGAATCGGAGCAGCGGGCTGGCGACCAAACCGAGAATCCACGGTCGCTGGGAACGCTGATCACCTTCGGGAAATTGAAGATTCTCGATCTCGGCGATCTTACTTGGGACAAAGAGATGCAACTCATGTGCCCCGTCAACAAGCTCGGGAAGGTCGACATTTACGTCGTCTCGCACCACGGTTGGCAGCAGAGCGGCAGCCCCGCACTCGTGCACGGAATCGCGCCTCGTGTCGCTATCATGGACAACGGCTCCAAAAAAGGCGGCACGCCTTCCACGTGGGATGTCATCAAGTCTTCGCCGCACCTCGAAGATCTGTGGCAGCTGCATTTTTCCGACGAGGGAGGCGCCGCGCACAATGTTTCCGCGGACTTCATCGCCAATCCGGAAGGGCCCGATGCCGCGAACTATCTGGAATTGACCGCGAAGACGGACGGGAGTTTTGACGTCTTCAACTCGCGAACGAAGAAGACTAAGCACTATCCCGCGAAGTGAGGAAGCAGCCGCCGCGCAGCACGGAATTAGCGGGCGGCGCCGGAATGGGCTCAGAGCCAAGCTTCAGTTAAAAGATAAGAGATTTGCAATCGGATTCCCGTCTTGGGGAGCGTGCGTCTCCCGACGCCGCGGCCCACAATAGAGAACTTCCGAGTTCTCCACTGAGATTTTCATTGCACTTGAACGCCCGTAAGGCAATCAAGTTGCTAGCACACACGTGTTGCGAGCCTTTGCAAAATGCGCCGCTCTGCAAACCCTTGTTTAGCGCCAGAGGACCTACGAAAAATGTCAGGCCAGGATATGCACCGGCAAGGCTTGCAGTTCTTTAAGGAAAACCAATTTGCGGAGGCCGCCAAATGGCTCCGCGAAGCTGTGACTTTAGACCCTACCGCGGAACACTGGAACGACTGGGCCTCGGCGGAATTGGCCTGTGGCCGCACGCAGCAGGCGGAGGCCGGCTTCCGTCAGGCGTTAACGCTGGACCTAGACAACGGAGAAGCCGCGCTCAATCTCGGAGTCTTGTATTCGATGTCGGGTCGGGCCGGCGAAGCTCTTGGCTGGCTGGAGCGCGGCAAGTTCACGGCGGACGAAGCAGGTCGAAGAATGGCCGGCGAACTTCAGGAACAGTGCCGGAGCGCTGTAGGAGCCACTCGAACACAACAGCAGGAGTCTGGTTTTGTGGCGTTGCGCTCTCCGGTGGCGCAACGGTGTCCCCTAACGACGGGGCATGCCGCGAGGCGGGAAGAAAGCCTCTACCTCGCGCAAGATTTGGTTCTCAAAGACGCTCAAGAGGGACGATTCGTTCTGCCCAAGAACGACACGGGCATCTCGCAAGAAATTATTCGGGCGGGTGTTTGGGCGCCAGGTGACGTGAGTCTGTTCAAGCGCCTGATCGAACCTGGACAAACAGTTGTGGATGCCGGGGCCAACGTCGGCCATCACAGCGTGGTTTTCTCGAAAGCCGCAGGCGCCACCGGGCGCGTGATCTCCTTCGAGCCGCAAGCATATTTGTTTAATTTGCTTTGCGCCAACCTGGCTTTGAACGCCTGCCCGAATTGCCTGCCGTTTCGAATGGCACTCGGTGAAGCGAGCGGCACCCTGCGAATGGGCTACCTCGACTACGAAATGACCAGCAACTTTGGCGCGTTGTGCATCAGCACGACCCACCCGGAATGGGGAACCGGCGAAGAGGTCGAGTTGGTCACCCTCGACGCTTTCCTGTCTTCGCGCAAACTGCAACCTCATTTCATCAAAATCGATGTGCAAACCTTCGAACTCTTTGTTTTGCGAGGAGCGCTGCAAACCTTGCGTGACTATCGGCCGATCTTGTTCATTGAGATCTCACCCTTTTGGATGAACAAGGTCAATTCCTACGACTATCGAGAGATCTACGGCTTTCTCCGCCAGTTGGGATATCACCTGTTCAACAAAAAATTGGAGCGTCTCGAACAAGAGTTCGAAACGACGCCAAATACCGACGAGCGCGAGTGGGATGTAATCGCCATCGCAGCCAGTCGATCGTGAAAAATGAAGATGTGGTTTAGAACCTGAGAAAACTTGCAACCACCGCTGCCTACTGGGGCTTCTTGCGCCCTGGAGAAAATTGCAGGCAGTAACCAAGGCCAATCACCAGCAAGATCGCGCCCCACCAGACGTTCGCGTGCAAATGGAACAGCACGACCGGGTTCGTGGGCGGATGGAGCACCTCCCAGATTCCGGCGGCGGTAATCAGGACGCCGTTTACCAGGAGGGAAATGCCGATAAAAAACCAAATGGAAACGCCGCCTTCATCACGCATGTCAGCACCGCCCGTTTGAGTGTGAGAGAATCTACCAGAAAATGATATTCAGCACTACGAAAACCACCGCCACGACGCCAGCCCAGAACACCGGCTTCTCGTAAAACGGCAGATCGCCGACGGAGGGAATGTCCGTCAGGCCCATGACCAGGCCAGCCAACTCCGCATCGGCTTTGGGTTTGGTCGCATAGCTCACGATCACCGTTACCGTTACACACACCAGGAAAGACCACAGCGCCTGGAACATATCTTGTGCAAGCCCTTTGGCATCTGGCGACAATGCCACATAGCGCAGCGCCGAGGGATCGATCTTCACCCAGGTCCACATGCCAATCGAGGAAGCAGTGCCACACAGCAATCCCCAGAACCCGCCCGCCCCGGTGGCCCGCTTCCAAAGCATTCCGAGAACGACCGTGCCGAACAGCGGAGCGATGAAGAAACTGAACAGCGCCTGCACGTAGTCCATGATGCTGGCGAACTGCATTACCAAGTACGCCGTCCCCACACTGACCAATACGCCGATCACCGTGGTCCAGCGGCCCATGTTCACGTAGTGATGATCGGTGCCCTTGCTGTTGATGAAAGGGCGATAGATGTCGTAAGTCCAGACGGTGGTGAAGGCGCTGACGTTGCCCGCCATGCCGGACATGAATCCGGCGATCAGCGCGGTGATGCCCAGGCCAAGCAGTCCGGGTCCGCAGTAGCGCGCCAGCATCAAAGGAAGAACGTCGTTGTAACTGTGCAATCCGGCGGCGACTGCGCCGGACTCTCCGGTCAGTTTCATCGGAAGTACAGCCAAGCCAAGCAGTCCGGGCAAAATGACGATGAGCGGCACCATCATCTTCAGTCCTGCTCCGATGATCGGCGCCATCTCCGCGCTGCGAATATCCTTGGCGGCGAGGATGCGCTGCACGACGAGAAAATCGGTGGTCCAGTAGCCCATCGAAATTACGGCACCCAGGCCAAATACAATGCCGACCCAGTTGATTCCCATGGGGTTGCCGCTAAAAGTTCCGAGCGTGGACCAGAGATGGACGTATTGTTCCGACGCCCTCTGGGCGATCAACACTTTCAGATTGCTCCAGCCGCCAGCCTCATAGAGACCGAGAATCGGAATCAACAGCGCGCCGGCCCAGATGAGGAAGAATTGCAGCACTTCATTAAAGATGGCTGATCTCAATCCGCCCAACGCGACATACACGCCGACCGTCAGCGAGGAAACCCAAATGCTGAAGTTGATGTCCCAGCCCAGCACGATTTGCATGACCTTGGCCATGGCGAACATGTTGACGCCGCTCATAAGCACGGTCATGAAGGCGAACGAGACGGCGGAGAGCGCGCGGCTGGATTCTCCGAAACGTAGTTTCAAATATCCAGGTACGGAGTGCGTTTTGGAGATGTAGTAGAACGGCATCATCACCAGAGCGAGAAACAACATCGCCGGGATCGCGCCGATCCAATACCAGTGGGTGGCTAGAATGCCGTATTGATACGCCGAACCCGCCCAGCCCATTAATTCTAGGGCACCTAGATTGGCGGAAAGAAAGCTCAGGCCGGCCACCCATGCGGTCATCTCGCGGCCGGCCATGAAGAAGTCTTCGCCCGTGTTGGCGCGTCCGCGCAAATAGAACCCGATGGTCAGAACCAAACCAAAATAGAAAATGATGATGGCGAAATCGATTCCGGTCAGATGGACAAGTCGGGTGGACACAAACATCGCCAGTGGCTGAGTCAATTAGGTTCCTTTCCATGGCTGCGAACGTCCC
>Ga0137413_10000978_pt1 | contig 10645 bp, 9 predicted proteins | sample CZODoug2_1_16fun_FD_108280 | JGI IMG/M metagenome (GOLD analysis project Ga0137413, IMG submission 108280) | Vadose zone soil fungal communities from Angelo Coast Range Reserve, California, USA - CZODoug2_1_16fungal (Illumina Assembly) | ecosystem: Environmental > Terrestrial > Soil > Vadose... | reverse complement strand
TCGATTGAAACCGGACACACCGCTGTGAATGTCATGTGTATAGAAAACGGCCTGCGCGGTCGGCCGGCTTCCGGCGGCAAACCGGTTGATCACGACTTCGGCCGCGCCATACTGCCGCGCGCGCTGCCCGAGCGAATCCCAACACTCCGACTGCGGCTCGAAGCAGTGGACGATGGCACCGGGCCACCAGGTCTTGAACTCCCCGAGCGTGTTACCCACATTGGCGCCCACATCGAAAATGACAGGGCGCAACTCGTCGCCGAGCAGATGCTTCAGGGTCTTTTCGCGATTGAAGCGCTGCAGGTATTCCGCCGTGCGCTGCTCATTGGTGGTGCTATCAGACATGGCAGCTTCAAACCTCCGGGCGCGGCACCGCCGCCGCGCCATTCAACAGGACTGCGTCGATTGAATAGGCGATGAACCGATACCCTTGAGCGATCCGCTGCGCGAGTTGCGCGGGCGAGGGAGCCACGACGTGGATACCACACGCGATTCGATGCTGACTCGTCTGGACGAGAACGCGGTCCATCACCGACGCGAAATCAGGATGATCGAACTGCGCCGTGAGACCCATGGAAGCCGACAAGTCATACGGTCCGATCAACACCGCATCCAGCCCCTCCACGGCCAGAATCGTCTCCAGGCTGTCAGCGGCGCGCACGTGCTCGATCATCGCCACGAGCAAGGGAGCCTGTGCCTCGTCGCGATAGGCATCGAAATGCTTGCCGAACAGGTTGGCGCGCGAAAAACCCACGCCGCGCCGGCCCGCGGGCGGCCAGCGGCAGACATCGCGGACATCGCGTAGCTGCTGAGCGCTTTCCACCATCGGCACAATGACCCCGCCCGCACCCGCGTCCAGGGCCTGTTTACAGTCTTTGGTGCTCCCCTGCGCGAGACGCACCAATGGCAATGTGCCGCCGAGCTCGAGGGCGCGGAACAGATCCGGAAGCTGGTGCGCGCTGACAGCGCCATGCTCCATATCCACCGCGACCCAATCGTAGCCGGCCTGGCCCATGATTTCGGCCACCGACGAATGCGGGATCTGCATCCAGCTCCCGATGGAACGGCCGCCACTGCCCAGGCGTTGGCGGATCTGTTGAATGTGAGTCAGTCTGTTCATGATTCGCGCAATGTGTCGAAAGCGGGCGCCGGATGACGCTCCTGCAATTTTTGATTCAGTGTCGTGCGACGCAGCAGAAAGCCAACGCCATTCGCAAGTGCCGCGTCCAGGTCGGTTTCCGAGTCTCCCACCACCAACGCACCGTCGGGCGAGGCGCGTGACAGGGTCAAAACTTCGCGTATGGCCACGGCTTTCGGTGTTGGCGATCCGAACACGCTGCGGAAGCAAGCAGCGAGATCCAGCAGGCGCAGAATCTGATCGATCTCATCTTTGGGAGTGGCCGTGATCAGCACGAAGTGCTGTCGGGTGCGGTGCTCCTGCAGGTACTCACGCACGCCGGGCACCCATGGCGAGTCGATCACTGCCTGCAACACGAGCTGTGAAAAACGCGCGCAGAACTCGTCGACCCGGGCTTGCGTCACGGGCTCACCGGCCCAATCCAGGTAGAGCCGTATCTTTTCATACCGCGACACGCCGCCGTGGGCTTCATGATGCTGGCGAACACGGCTGGCGAGCGCAGGACCAAACGGCAAGAACAATTGCTCATAGCCCACGGTTTTGACGGCAACGGAATCCTTGATCACGCCGTCGAAGTCCCAGAACACCAGGTCGGCCGCCTGCAGCTGGGTGAGGGCCTGGCTCACAGTTTGAACGTATCCCTGACCACGATGCCACTCGCCCGGACGTCTTCAATCAACTGCAAAAGTCCCTGCCCCAGGTCCACGTGCATCGGCGGCACATACTTGCGACCCAGCTTGGGTTGATAAGAATACGGCGTCCGTACGTAATGGCCGGTTTGAGTACCGGGCACGAACTGCACGGAGTTCGGTATGCCCAGCATCTCGGCCAGCATCTCGAGCAGATCCAACACCCGCATGGGCTCCTGGCCCGTCAGCACCACACTCTCATTGCGGAAATCAGCACCGAGAGCTGCGACGCTGGCCCTGGCGGCGTCCTCGACGTGAATATATTCGCGCAGCGCATCTTCGCTGCCCTCATATCGAACGACGCCGGTCTCAAGCGCACTGCGTACGATACGTAGCAGGCCGTTGCCACTATCGGCCCGCGGGCCGTACAACGAGCCATACCGCAGAATCGTGTACTCCAGGCCGTACGTACGCCAATACTCCTCCACATAGTGTTCGGCTGCCTGTTTGCTGCAGCGATAGAAACCACCATCGCGGCTATACACGTAAACGGTGCTGGCATACACGAAGCGCTTCACTCCGTGCAGTCGGCAGGCTTCCAGCACGTGCGCATTACCCAGAATGTTGACTTCGACAGTTTTGATCGGCTGATCCCGCGCCAGATTCAGGTCGGCGAGCGCGGCAAAGTTGTAAACCACATCGGTGCCCGCGATCACGCTGCTCAGCTTCTCGCGATCCAACAGGTCGCCGACAATCATCTCCTGGCCGTCGCGCTTCCAGGCCGAGCCGGCCCGGTCGTATATGCGGACCCGGTACCCGGCTTCACTCAACTGGTCGGCCACGTGGGAACCGAGGAAACCACTGCCTCCGATCACCGTCACCGTTTGCGACTGAGCGTCGCTCACAGGCCCTGGCTCTGCACGTCGTACTCGACTTCAGGCACCTCGCTGGCGAGCGGCTTGCCGGTGAGGAAGCGCACGGCTTCTTCGGTCGCCTCTATTTCCATCCGCGTACGGCAATCGACCGACATGGAGCCCATGTGGGCCGTCAGCAGGCAACGCTCGATTTCCGCCAGCTTGCCGGTGTATGGCTCATGGTCGTACACATCGACGGCCGCACCGCTCAGTTGACCCGACTTCATGACCTCGTACAGGTCGTTCTCATTGATGATGCCGCCACGGGCCACATTGATGATCATGGCGTCGGACTTCATGCTCATGAGCTGCTCGCGGCGAATCATGTTCTTGGTGAGACGGGTGAGCGGCAGATGCAGGCTGATGATATCCGCTTCCTTGTAAATCTGTTCCTTCGTCACCCACTCGAGCTTCATCTCCCGGGTCACCTGTTGGTCAGGGACGGTATCGTTGACCAGGATCCTCGGTGTACCCAGCGCCTTGGTTCTGCGCAGCACACGGGCACCGATTCGGCCGACGCCGATCACTCCAACCGTCACGTCTGCCAACCGCCGTCCGAAGATGCGCTGCCATTTGCCCTGATGCATCTGCGCGTTGGCAACATGCACGGAACGCAGCAAAGACAACATCAGGCCGATAGTCAGTTCGGCGACCGCCGGTGCCGGTGCCTCAGGTGTATAGGAAACGCGGATACCCCGCTTTCGGGCGGCCAGCAGATCCAGCCCATCGAGGCCCACGCCCACGCGGGAAATCAACTTCAGGTTGGTGGCGCGCGCCATCACCTTGTCGGAAATCTTTTCGGTGCCGGCAATGATGACGTCGAAGTCGCCCACGAGGTCGGCGAGCTGTTCTTCAGTCAGCTTCTTGTTATGCGGGTTGATGAGGTAGCGGATACCTGCATTCTCCATCATCTCCAGGGGAAGCCGGTTCTTGTCGCCGAACGGGACAGTGGTAATGAGTGCGCTTGGCATGATTATCCCCTTACGCGGGTTTGAACCCTGCGAACGTTCTGTGCCACACGGTGCTCACATTCGACACGAGCTCCGTACGAGTCAGGCCTGTCAGCCACGGCATGGCATACACGAACGCGGTCACTGCGACCACGTACAGGAGGCCACCCAGAACCATAACGGCCGGTAGGGGCAAGGATGTCCCGACCGCTGCCGTCACTACCGCATGCGTCAGCCATCCGCAACCCAGGCAACCCAGCATTCCGACGGGCTGGAATGCCCAATCGAACGGCCATTTCCACAGCCGTGCGATAATGAAAGCCACGGTGTTGGCCTGAAAAAACTGCAGGGCCACCATTTTGAGGGCAAGCCCCATGGAAGCGAGGCCGAGCCCCGGCACCCGGGCATCGGCAGGCGCCAGCACGAAGTAAGTCACACCGATGCTGAGCGACATGAACAGGATGCCAACGACCACCGAGAGCATCACGCGCTCGGTGGCATACATCATGGTGCCACCGATCTGGCCGAGCGATTGATGAAGTGGATACAGGAACATCACGGCCAACGTGGCAGCGCCGTTCGCATAGGCATTGCTCAGGAACAATCGCAACAGCTCGGCCGACCAGGGCGAGAGGAAGCCGGCAATAATCGCTCCCACGAGAAACAGGGTTCGCGAGATCTGTCGGTACAGAGTCCGCATGCGCTCGTGATCCCCGCGGTAATGCGCCTCTGCGATCTCTTTCCAGAAGATGTTCAGGATGGAGGTGGTTGCAATGAGGGCGACGCTGGCGAATTGCGCACTGACGGCGTAGTACGCCTGCTGCACGCTGCCACCGTAGTTCTGCAGCAACCACCGGTCCGCGAACTCATACGCGAATCCAATCCATGAATACGGAACGAGCGGTGCGCAGTAACGGGCATAGTTGCGCCACAGCGGCTCGACCTCCCTCTCGACCTCCCCCGCGATCTCCATCGGCACCGCAGGCCGCGATTGGGACAACCATTTGAGCATGACGACGGCGGCGATGAGGTATTCAAACAGGATTGCGATGAATACGGCGTAAACCGCCAGCTCTGACATAGACCACAGCATCAGAACGACCAGCAGGTGCATGCAGGCGATCGCGGCCCCCATGCTCTGCACTTTCAGCGTCAGCCGTCGGGATTCGCCGATCTGCTGCACGACGGGCCAGACACTGTTCTGCATGAATGCCGCGGCGAAGGCCAGCAACACCTGGTCCCGGTGCTCCCCATGCCATATGAAATCGACCCACCCGGCGGGGAAGATGAATCCAACGACAATCAGCACGAGCGTGAACTGCAGGCCGAGCCAGAGAAAAAATCCGGCCACGTGTCGTGGCGACTGTTGCCGCTGTGACATGAACGTGTAGAAGGCCGTGGAGCTGCCGAGGTCCAACAACTGGCGGATGGCGAGAAATGTTCCCAGCAGAAAGGCCATCCGCCCGAATGACTCGGGGCCGAGCGCGCGTGCCAGCAACATTCCGGTCATGAAGCTCAGTGCGGCACGGGCCACATTGGCTCCAATGGTAAATGCAAAGCGCCTGCGAACCGATGTCGTCATTGGACGGTCCCAACGCCGGATGCGGCTACGACCTCGTGGAAGACAGACTGCACGACGGCTGCAACATCATCGACCGAGCGACAGTACCGGTGTTTGAACCGGCCCAGCACGTCCCGCACCTCAGGGCTCGACCACCAGCCGTCGATGTCATCCCAAACCCTGGCGATGTGCTCTGCCGCCGACTGAGGTGTAGCGTGGAACACGCCCACACGACTGAGGGCCTCGAAGAATTCGACAGCGGAGTCGCGCAGCTCCCAATGGTTCGGGTCCCAATAGATGACCGTCGGTACATCCATGGAAATCGACTCGAGAAAGGTCGTTGCGTTATAGGTTGAGATGTAGATGCGGCTGGTGCGGATGAGCTCATCCATGGTGGATTCGCCCTGGTCGAGGCGCAGGTCCGGCGCCCGCTCGCGCCAGCGGGCAACCTGGTCCCAGCCGAAGTCCTGCCGATATAACCGGACGGTCAATACTTCGCGAATGTGGACCGGCAGATGCGCAACGAAGGTGCACTGATCCTCGAAATAGTCCAACCATTGCCGCGCGACGATGGCGCTGCACATCCAAAAGCTCCAACGGGGATATGCCACAGTCACGAGCAACGCACGCGACTGTTGCGAATGGCGCACTCCGAGAGGGCGCCGTGCCTTCAATTGGCAAGTAGGTATGACGTTGGGATGCTTTGGATCCGACCAGCCCCAACTGAGATAACGGTCACTGATGGCGACTTCATGGTCTTCCACGAACGACCACCGCCCCGCCCCCAGATGCCCTCCGTGCTGACCCAGAATCAGCGGCGTCCCCTGAACCACCCGTTCCCCGGCGTATGCCTTGAAGACATCATCTGTCCAGGCGGAATTGCTCGTGAAAATGAGCTGCGGCTCACGGGGCCACGGCAGGCGCCGCACCTGCTCCAGCAGATGCGCATAACCCTCGAGATAGGCAACGGGGAGCTGAGCGGGAATCAACTCCCGGATGCAGGCTTCAAACCCGGATGCATCCGATGCGCCGAGCTTCCATTTGCGCTGCTCGGGATCGACCCGAGTTTTGCCTGGAGCAACCGAACGCCATAGTTGCGGAACCTGCTTCATTGCCAGTTGCAGCCTGACTTCGTCAGATGGCGGAAGGTAGGAGGCGAGGAAAAAAGCGTCGCGATCGCGTGCCAGCAACCGCGCGCTTGCGCTGACCAGCTCTGCGATCGCAGTTCGGGTCCTGCGGCCCCATGATGCAGACGCAGTCGGCGCACTACCCGAGACGGCCTCGCGCGGCACCTCGACGCAGGACACCTGCGGGAAATAGCCGCGAAGAATGCAGGAATAAATATAGTGATTCCACTCGTCCCCGAGATATCGGCGCTCAAAATCCGCCATATCGTTCGGCACAAAACTCAACTCGCCGCCGGACAGGACGATGGTGTCGCGAACATTGTGGTCGACGACACTCTGCTCGATGCAGCTCCAGCGGTCAAAGACCATCTGCACGAAATAGCCGAGCCAAGGGCCGATGAGAATGCGCCAATAGCGCACGTCCCGGGCCACGCCGTGAATGCGATTCAGCTGCCCGGACAACTCCAACAACAAGCGCTCGTGCAGCTCGTGCAACCGCCGGTAGTCAGCCTGCAGTTCGACGCGATCGTCCCAGTGATACGGCATGACGATGGCGTCGAGCTTCGACCAGTGTTCCCGGCGCGCATGTCGCCGGCACCACTCGCCCAGAAACAACACCGGCCGGTTGTCCGGCCAAGTGGACTCAATCGCGGTCGTGCACAGAACCCGGCTCAAAGCCACGCCGTCTCGTTCTCCGGGCTCCAGGTACCGAGGAACCACGTCCGGGTCACCTGAGCCTGGTGCACCTCGCCGCTCTCCAGGTACTTCATACCGAAAAAGCGTCTGATTCCGGCGAGGTCCGTAAAGAAATCGCTACCGTATTGCTGCACACCAGGCGGATAGGTGCTCAGCAGGTGCAGTACGTAGGTATCCGGCAACTCGGTGCGCAGAAAATCCAACAAACCGCGCAACTGGCCGAGCACATACCAGGTGATCTCGGCCAGCACCAGCACGTCCGGGCGCCGCTGGCGCAACAGCTCAAAGTCAGCGACTCCGCCGGTCACAAACTGCACCCGGGGATGGCGCTGCCGGGCCTTTTCGACCGCGGTGGCAGCGATATCGACACCCGTGACATCGAGGCCGAGGGCCGCGATCCGGGCCGAATAGTGACCCAGGCCGCAGCCGAGCTCCAGCACACTGCGGATCCTGCCCCGGGCCTGCAGACGGGCCAGCAGGTTGATGCCCACGGCCTTTTCCGAAGCGAACTCCTCGGCAATCGTAGCATGCCACGGATCGGCGAAATCCTGGTACATCTGCTCGAATTCGCCGACGAGCCGCCCGTCGCGAATCACATAGTCCTGGTACCGTGAATACTTTGACATCGGGCGTGCGGCGCGTCAGGCCATATCTTCCCAACGCAGGACGTGATCTTCGGGCAGATCGCGCGCCACCTTGCGGCCGATCACCTGATCCCAGAACAGCGGGCTGACACCATGAGCGGGGCGTTTGTAGGTAATGTCCGTTTCCGCGATCGTCGCGCCGGCCTTCAGCGGCCGGTCGATCACAATCGAGCGGCGCGCATGCTCGCGGGCCGGTGCCTCGCTGGGCAGAGGCTTCTTGTGTGTGCTTCCCAACACCTCCTTCAGGAGGGTGATGTTCTGCTGAAACACCTGCAGGTCATGCACATCCGCGGCGTGGTAGTGATCGTTGCCCGGCAGCGTCTTGTCGTGGGTGAAATGCTTCTCCAGCACCACCGCGCCCTTGAGCCAGGCGGCGCTCATCACCAACATGCGCTCATCGGGGACCGTGTGATCGGAGTAACCGACGACGTTTTCCGGATACGTCCGCCGCAGCCCGTCAATCATGTTGAGATTGGCATTGGGATTCGGGCAGGGATAGTTGAGTATGCATTGCAGCAGGATCACGTCCTTCGCGCCTGCATCCGCCAGCGTCGCCATCGCCATGTCGATTTCCGCGAGCGTGGAGGCACCCGTGGACAGCAGCACCGGCTTGCCCTTGGAGGCCACCTGGCGCAGCAGCGGCACATTGGTGATGTCGGCCGAGGCAATCTTGAAGAACGGCACCAGCGGGTCCAGGAATTCAACCGCACCGGCATCGAATGGCGTGGACGCGAAGTCGATTCCGACCGTGCGGCTGTGCTCGGCGAGCGCCGCATAGTCCCTGGAACCGAACTTGTCGTACTTGGAGAACAGCTCGAACTGACTGCGCGTCGGTTCCTTGCTGGTGTCCCAGTATGCCGGACTGTGCTTCGAGGCAATGCGTCCAGCCGTGTAGCTCTGAAATTTGGCGGCATCGGCACCTCCCTCCTTCGCGAGCTCAATCAGCTTCTTCGCAAGCGCGAGGTCGCCTTCATGATTGACGCCGATCTCGGCTATGACGTACGGCCGCTCGCCGGCCTGCAGAATGCGCGAGCCCAATTTCACCGCTGGCATGTCAGTTACGCTCCCGCATTTGCACGAGTGTGTCTTTCACGAGGCTGATCATCTGGTCAAACTGCTCCTGTGGCATCCACTGCTGGAAGGGGAACGACACCATGTTGTCGAAGAACTGATCGGTATTCGGGCAGTTGGCGTGACCGAAGCCCGCCTTCTGGAACATCGGGTAGCGGTACAGCGGGTAATACTGCACGACCGCCTTGACGCCGGCCGTAAACGTCAGAGCTTCCAGAAACTCATCGCGTGTCCGGCCATATGCACTGCCATCATAGCGAGCGGCCAAAAGATGCCAGGCGTGACCGCACCCCGCGGGCACGCGCTGGAAAATCAATTCCGGGAAGTCGGCCAAGCCGGTCATGAAGCGGCGTGCGCGCTCGGCGCGTTCGGCGTTGATTGCATCGAGCCGACGCAACATGGCCGTTCCGAGGGCGCACTGCACTTCTCCGAGGCAGAAGTTGTAAGGCCACAGGCCGTCGATGTCGAAATCGACGTTGCTCATGGCAGGGATCCAGTAGCGCGGACGGTTGCCTTCGTAGCTGCGCATTCCATTGTGCCGCAATCCCGGCACCAGCGCTGCGTGCGCATCGGAAGCTACCGTGAGCATTCCGCCCTCACCGAGGGTCGTGATGTTCTTGTGCGTATGGAAGCTGAAACAACCGAAGTCGCCGATTGTGCCGGCCTGCCTGCCCTTGTAGCGCGCTCCCATGGCCTGCGCGACGTCCTCCACAACCAACAGGTTGTGTTCCTTCGCCAGCGCCATGATCGGATCCATGTCCGCGACGAGCCCGTACAGATGCACCACCACGATCACCCGTGTGCGCGGCGTAATCAGCGGCCGGATCGTGTCGGCAGTCACCACGCGCGTACCGGCATCGATGTCGGCCCAAACGAGCCTGGCTCCTGTGCGCGCGAACGGAATGGCGGACGCGGCAAATGTATGTGCCGGACTGATGATTTCATCGCCCGGCTCCAGGCGGCACAGCAATGCCGCGAGCTCCAGGGCCGAGGTGGCCGATGTAACCGCAAACGAATGGCGCGCACCGGTGTATTCAGTAAAGGCGCGCTCAAATTCAACCTGATATCGCCCCTGCGTCTGTGGGTCCGCGCGCCGCATCGCCTCCACAACAACGGCGATCTCATCTTCCGTGTACATGGATCCGCGCCCCGACCACGGCACCTGGATCTGCGCAGGCTGGCGCGCTTGCGCCGCTCCTGCCTTCAATGGCATTGCACGCGACATGCTTTAAACCTCTGTTCCGGAATGTTTCGCCTTCAGCCGTTCTTCATAGTGCGTCCAGGCGTTCAGATCGTTGGTCATGTTGTCGGGATGGCGCCGGTAGCGGTACAGGGGCAGCTCGACGCGCGAGATCGTGTATTTCTCCAGGAATCGCGCCCGCAGGTCCCGGTCCTCATGCATCCGTTGCTCATCGTCATACAGGCCGATTTCTATGAGCTGCTCGGAGCGGAACATGATGCCGCAGCCGATGGGATGCTCCATGCAGTTGCGCCGCTCCAGTACATTCTCGGAATCGTCCACCACGAAATAGTCACAGGCAACCGCATCCATGTGCTTATTGGCTTCGAGAAAGCGCTGCAACAGGTACAGGTAGTCGCCCGTTACATAGTCATCCGCGTCGACCCGCACGATGTATTTGCCGCGTGCCACCCGAATGGCGCGATTCAAGCTGCCGGGCAGGCCCAACTGCTTCTCGTTGTGCAGGATGGTGATTTCTTCCTTGAACAGGTTCAGCGCAAAGGCGGTGCGATCCGTGCTCGCATCGTTCACTGCGATGATCTCGAAGTCGTTCACGTGGACCTGTGCCATGATCGAGCGCAGGGCACGGCCGATGAACAGTTCCTCGTTGTAGGCGGGAACTATGACTGAAATCTGTGGCGGGGGTGAATGCTGGGGCATCGTTACAACCGGCGG
>Ga0137413_10000977_pt1 | contig 10652 bp, 6 predicted proteins | sample CZODoug2_1_16fun_FD_108280 | JGI IMG/M metagenome (GOLD analysis project Ga0137413, IMG submission 108280) | Vadose zone soil fungal communities from Angelo Coast Range Reserve, California, USA - CZODoug2_1_16fungal (Illumina Assembly) | ecosystem: Environmental > Terrestrial > Soil > Vadose... | reverse complement strand
TTACCGGTTTTCGGGTCGTTGTCGGCACTGTTGTCATACACCCGCAGGCTCGCCAAGTGCGGTAAAAGCTTGATGAGGTTGGCTCGGCTGCTGACGTAACGCTCGCGGATCTTGTGCTCCGGAATGTTGTGGCCACCCGCGATCGCGCGGCTCTTGACTCGCCGCAGATGCAACTCCGGCGAAGATAGGCCGGCATACCAGACGTTTATCTCGGCCCCGGCCTGCGCGCCCGCCAGCAGCATGTTGGCAATCGTGTTGGCACCGAGGGTCGTCTCGAAGGCAAAGTTCAGTCCTTCTCGCAGAGCGCGTTCCAAGCCCTTGCGTCCGAACTCCCAGGCTTGGGCGTTGGCAACCTCCTGTTTCAAGCCGGGGTTTGCGTCCAACAACACGCGCGCCGCCAAATCCGGGTTGAAATAGGCGACCTTGCGGTCCAGCAGCGCAGCACCCCCGATACTGCTCTTGCCGGCGCCGTTGACCCCGGCCAGAACGAAGATCCGGGCCGGCATTACTTGGCCGCGCGTTTACCACCGGCGGCGCGCTTGGCTGCAGTACCCAATTCGGAAGGAGACATGGCAAAAGCGTCGGACATCCGTTGCGCCGCCTGCGGCCCTTGCATCCGGGCGAACAGGTCGTCGAACTGCTGGGTCAACGCATCGAGATTCGGTTCGGCCGCCTGCTCCAGCTGCAGGTATCGATCGATCGACATCAGCACCATCGCCGGCTCATCGTGCCGGGTGATCACCACCGCACCACGGCTCATCACGGCGCTGGTGACTTTCTGCATGCTGGCGACCAGTTTGGTGGCCGAGACCGTCGGGAGGCCCTGCGTCAGGCGCTCCAGCAGATCCGAACGGGACGACAGTGCGCTTGCCATGGAAGTCCTCATCTCGAACGTGCAATGCTTCGCATAATACACATTTTCTGCATATTATGTAAATTAAGGATCGGGCAATGCGATTCAGCCGGTAGCCGGTCCGGCCAGGGCGTCCGGTCGTCGCGAAGCGCGTTGCGCCCTACTACCCCGGCAACTCGCTCTGCTGGGTGATGATCTTCGAAACCAGCCCGTACTCGATCGCCTCCTCGGCCGACATCCACCGATCGCGGTCGATGTCCGCGAGCACTGACGTGATCGAGCGCCCCGTTTCCCGAGCAATCTCGGCCGCGATGCGCTGGCGCGCGCGCACCAGTTCGCGCGCCTGGATTTCGATGTCCGAGGCAGCGCCGCCGGCGCCGCCGCTGGGCTGATGGATCAGGAAGCGCGTGTTCGGCAGGCAAAACCTGCGCTCCTTCGGGGCCGCCAGATAAAGGTGCGTCGCTGCGCTTCCGACCCAGCCCGTGCCGATCATGTTCACCGGTGCACGGATAAAGCGCACGATGTCGTGGATCACGTCGCCGGACTCGACGTGCCCACCGGGCGACGAAACGAGAAGATTGATCGGGGCGTCCGACGCCGACGACAGCGCGATCAGTCGCCCGACCGTCGTGCCCGCCAGCGTATCGGTGATCTGCCCGAACACCAGGACCGTCCGGGCCCTGAACGTCTTTTCCTCCAGAAATGCGCCAATCGAAGCGCCATCTGCCGCTTTCTCTTCATCCATGAATTTGCCCTCTTTGGATGAGTACACCACGATCGAAACGAAGATTGCTCGGCCTTCCAGAGAATTTTAAGCCATGGGCGTTCTTCGCCGTCGCGCCGAGATACGGGTAGCGCGGTCCAATCCTGCCGGGTGTGCCACAGATTCAATGACTTAAGGGAAATATTCCCCAGGTCTCGGAGGACCTTCCGAGGATGCGAAGCGTGCCGTTGCACGCGGCAGAGCGCAGTGGTAAACAGCGCCTGTCAGCTGGTGCAATGAGGTATCGGGATACAACAAGTGAGAGCCTTGACCGGACGACGCAGCGGCGGCGCGGCGCGCTGCACTCGGCGGCGGCGGTTACGTTGACCACAGCGGGACATTGACTCAGAAGCAGGCGAGCGCCGCGGGTCTGGGATTTGTCGCCAGGCATTTCGACCAAATCGACCATCAGAAGACCGGGAAGGTCCCATTTGGCGACGTCAAGCGCTACCTGGTCGAGCGCGGCGCTCAACTCGACTAGCGCTTGCACGGGTCGGATCTGATCGGCGGGCGCGCGTTCTACCGAAAGAACGTCGCGATCGCCGAGGATTATGGGATTCAAAGTGCTGGTGATAAATCATGCCGACCGCCGACGCGGCCTGACGTCCATAGGGTCAGTGGCTCATCCTTTCTCATTGAAAACACTGCAGGTCGGGCGAAAGCTCCGAGGCGGTATCAACGGTTGACGCAGAACTCAATAATTGTGTCACCGGAGCAGACCAGCAAGTTGTGCGCGGAGAGAAAAGCGCTTACCGATTACTCCACTCACAATAGATCTGTCAATTCACATTAGGGGCAGATAAAATATGTCAACTCGCGGTATGGTCGCGTCGGAGGATTGGTAGCGTATTGATTCCTTGAAGGATTCAATGAGTCGGCGCGATGGATCGGCGCGTTTGGCAGGGGCAACCTGCTTGCCGCGCGAGTGCGTCGAATCGATGCCGCCGCCGAGCCAGGCGCCGGGCGTCGGCGAGTTCCGACGGCCAGCGGCTTGACCTTCGATTCATAGGGCCATACGACCAAAGTGGAATAGCCCTGGCCTGAGCTCGACGCTAGAATCGCCAGAGCGAGGCGAGGCCATGGCGCAACCGAGACTGATCATTGCGGATGACCACCCTTTATTTCGCACTGCCCTCAGGGAAGTCGTGGCGCGCCATATACCCGGCGCGCAGATCATCGAGGTGTCGTCTCTTGATGCGCTGCAAGCTGCGATTGCCAATTATCCCGACTCCGACATGGTCCTGCTGGACCTGCGCATGCCCGGGGCACGGGGATTTTCCTCGCTGCTCTACCTCAGAGCCGAGTATCCCACCGTTCCGATCATCGTCGTTTCGGCTTCGGAGGACGCGAGCGTGGTGCAGAGGGCCCTGGATTTCGGTGCTTCCGGGTTCATTCCGAAGTCGGCGAGCATCGAAGCCATCGGCGCGGCTCTGCGCACAGTCTTGGACGGCGGAATAAGTGCGCCGCGCCTGCCGGAACGCCGCACAAACGCGGAGGAGCAGGAGCGTGAGCTGGCACGAAGACTGTCGACGCTGACGCCTCAGCAACTCAAGGTACTGGTCATGCTCTCCGAGGGCCAGAGCAACAAATACATCGCCGGCCACTTGGCGATCGCAGAAGCCACCGTAAAAGCGCACATCACCGGGATCCTGCGCAAGCTCGGAATCGAACGCCGGACCCAGGCAGCTATTCTCGCCCAGCGCTTGATGCAAACGGGCGAGCGGGCCGAACTCGACAGCCTCGACGACGACGGCTAGTGGCGTGCTGAGTCGGAGGTTCGCCGCACTTCCGACCCAGGACACTAAGCAAGCATGCTGTTCATCACGGCACGCAGGGCGGCCGGCTTAAGCGGCTTGCGCAGGATCTGCCAACCACGCGCAGTGGCCGCGGTCTGGGCGCCCTGTGTGTGATCAGCCGTGATCACGATGCTGGGCACACGCCGACCCCACAGCTCCTGTATCTCTTCTGCCAGTTCGAGGCCGCTTTCGCCTCGGTCGAGGTGATAGTCGACCAGCAGGATGTCCGGAACGGCTTCTGCTTTGCGGACCCAGCTCATCGCGGACTCTCGATCGCGCACGGCCACGGTATGGCACCCCCAGCTCAACAGGAGGGCCTCGATGCCGGCCAGGACTGCAGGTTCGTTTTCCATGCAAAGAACGCGTCGACCAACCAACCGGTCTTCCGCAAGGTCGGGCGCAGTGGGACGCGCCAATGAGACTGCAGCCCTGTCGCCGACCGGTACAGAAATCGAGAAAACGCTGCCGCGCCCCTGCCACGAGCGTACCGACAAGGGATGCGCGAGCATCCTTGCGATGCGATCGGCGATTGCCAGGCCAAGACCCAGACCGCGCTCCTGGTCGTCGTCGTAGTCGTCCAGGCGACTGAATTCTTCGAATATTTTTTTTTGCATCTCCTCCGGAATGCCGCGGCCCGAGTCCCACACTTCAATGCGCAACGTATCACCTTGGCGTCGGCAGCCGAGCAGCACGCGTCCGCGCCGCGTGTAGCGTATGGAATTGGACAGGAAGTTCTGCAACACGCGCCGCAGCAACTGCGGATCGGAGAACACCGCGTGATCGCAATTGGCGGTGCGCAGCCCCAGCCCTCGGTCGCGAGCGATCACCGTGAATTCAGCCGCCAGGGGCCCGACCACTTGAGCAAGTAAGAAATGCTCCAGGTGAGCGTCCTGAGCACCCGCGTCCAGGCGAGAGATATCAAGCAGCCCGCCCAGGAGATTTTCCGCGGCGACAAGCGCCGTTTCAGCTTGCCCGACCAGCGGAGCGCTGGACGGCGAAAGCTCAGAGGAGTCGACCGATGAGATGAACAGCCGCGCAGCGGTCATCGGTTGCACCAGGTCGTGCGACGCGGTGGCGAGAAACCGCGTCTTTGCTTCGTTGGCCCTTTCGGCGGCAATTTTTGCTTCGGCCAGCTCAGCGTTCAGTGCCGTGAGCTCACGGGTGCGCTGGACAACCCGATCTTCCAGCGTTTCGTTTGCTTCCTGCAGCGCCCGTTGCGCGCGCTTGTGGGCGGTGACGTCCGAGTAGCTCGTCACGAACCCGCCGCCGGGCATCGGGTTGCCCAGGATCTCGAAGACGGTGCCGTTTGGAAGCTCGCGTTCGTGGGAGTGCGGCTTGCCCGCGCGCATGAACGCCAGACGCCGCTCGACGGCAGCTTCCACATCGGCGGACACGACCCAGCCGCGGGTCGCGTTGTAGCGGATCAGATCTTGGATCGGCCGGCCGACAGCGACCAATCCGGCAGGATAATCGAATAACTGCTGATAGCGCTGGTTCCAGGCGACCAGGCTCAGATTGGCGTCGACAACACTCACGCCCTGAGACAGATTCTCGAGCGCTGCCCGCAACAGTTCCCGGTTGAATTGGATCGCGTGCGAGGTTTCGTCCAGAAGTCGAACGACATCCTCGGGTTGCATATCGCGACCCAGCAAAGTGGTTCCGAGCACGAGCCGCGCACTCGATGTGCCCAGGACGCCGGCCAACAGATGCTCGACAAAGCGCGCGAACTCGGGCTCCGCTTGGTCTGCGCGATCGAGCGCCGCCGGCCCGACTCGGGACGCGTATTCCGCAAACGATGCAGTTGTTCGCTCCGCCCCAAGAAAACGCTCGACCAGCTCTTGAAGGTCGCCAACCGTTGCTGAAATGCGTGGCAGGCCGCGCCTGGGAGCTTGCGCTCCGGCGGCGTCGTCCAGGAATTTGGCGGCTTGAAGACGCTCGCGAAGTCCCGGCGATCTGAGCAGCGAGACGCCGACATACAAGACCAGGTTCAGCGACAGGCTCCAGAGTACCCCATGAGTCAACGGATCCATGCCGGACATGCCGAATAGCGCTTCGGGTCGAAGCCAGCCAATGCCAAAGGGTCCGTCGCGCACAATTCCGAGGTCGTGCCCGCTGGCCAGTAACACGGCCGGCATGAGCAGCGTGTAAGCCCAGGTCGCGAAGCCCACGGCAAGACTGGTCACCACCCCGCGGTAACGTCCACCCCTCCAAAGAACACCGCCGATGAGGCTGGGCGCAAATTGGGCCACCGCGGCGAACGATAGAAGACCGATCTGGGTCAGCGTACCGGGCCCGGTGAACAGGCGAAAGTAGCCGTATGCGAGGGCGATGATGACCACGATCGCGACACGTCGGACCGTTTTGATCAGACCGGACAGGTCCTGCCCGGGAAGCGGCCCGAGGCGATTGGACCGCAGCAACAGCGGCATCACGATTTCATTGCATATCATGGTGGAAAGAGCGATGGTTTCCACGATGACCATACCGGTCGCAGCCGAGAACCCGCCCAGATAAGCGCCCAGTGCCAACCACGTATGGTTGCCGGCCAATGGCAGTGCGAGCACAAACGTATCGGCCGGCACCGAAAGGCCGGAAAATTGCTCCAGACCGCTTGCCGCGATCGGCAACACGAAGGCGCTGATAATGGCAAGGTAGGCGGGGAAGACCCAGCGCGAGGTCCGTAGATCCGAAAGGACGGTGTTCTCGACGACCGCGACGTGGAACTGTCTGGGCAGGCAGATGATCGCGGCGGCCGCGAGCAACGTCTGGGATACGAAACCCATTCGCCACGAAGACTCGCTCATCCGGCCTGTTACCTGCGGCAGCGCCAGGGCATGCTGGTAGGCGTCGCCCAAGCCGTTTCGCAGCCCATACACGGCATACAACCCCACTGCAAGAAATGCGGCCAGTTTGACCAGCGACTCGAACGCGATCGCCAGGACCATTCCGTGGTGGTTCTCGGTGCTGACCAGATCGCGCGTTCCGAACAGAATCGCGAACGCCGCCAGCATCAGTGCGATCGTCAGCGCGCTGTCGACCAGGTGCGGAGCGTCCGCGGGCGCTCCCAGCCGGAAGTCGAACCCGAACGAGACGGCTTTGAGCTGCAGTGCGATGTAAGGTAGGACGCCGACCACCGCGATTGTGGTCACCAGCATGGCGATCGCTTGATGGCGGCCATAGCGAGCGCCGATGAAGTCGGCAATCGACGTGATGTTATGGCGCTTGGAGATACGAATGACTCGCTGAAGAAGCCGACCGCCGAAGAGGAACATCAGCGCGGGGCCGAGGTAGATCGGCAGAAAGTCCCACCCGCTGCTTGCCGCGCGTCCGACGGCACCGTAGAACGTCCACGACGTGCAGTACACGCACAGGGCGAGGCTGTAGACCCACGGCTTGCGCGCGGGCGGGCCGACGATACGGGCGCGACGGTCTCCGATGTAGGCAATCGCAAAAAGTATTGCGACGTAACCCGTAAAAATGGAAAACAGCGTCCAGCTGCTTAGCATTTGCGCACCTCCTCTTCGCGGACTGCGCGGGCCGCGTTCTTATAATGCAAACGATGCACCCCTTCTCCCGAGGGCACCAGATGTGGTTCCACCGCGTGTTTGCCGTGATTATGGGCGCAGGGACCTCGTTTGGCTGCACCCCGGACAAGAATGTTGCAGTGCCCGCGAACGCGAATCCTCGGCAGGCGCTCTTCGTCGATGCGACGGAATCGAGCGGGATCCGGTTCCAGCATTTCAACGGAAGGAACGGCGAATATTATTATCCGGAGATCATCGGGTCGGGCGTGGCCGTATTCGACTTCAACAACGACGGAAAGCTTGACATTCTGGTTCTGCAAGGCGCTGCCCTTGGCCCTGGTAACGTCGCCAAGGCGGCCAAGGAGACCTGCACGGCCCGCCTGTATCGCAACGATCTGCTGGTCAATCCGGACGGCACACGCAGTCTCAAATATACGGATGTCACCGAGGCTTCCGGACTTTGTTCGCACGGATACGGCATGGGGATCGCGATCGGAGACTTCAACAACGACGGATGCGTGGACGTCTTCATTACGCATTTCGGTGCGCCCAACCAGCTTTTCCGAAACAACTGCGACGGAACCTTTACCGATGTGACCCGGAAAGCCGGCGTGGCGGGCGACGGGCGTTGGGGGGCCAGCGCGACGTTCGTCGACTACGACCGAGACGGCTTTCTGGACCTGTATGTCGCCAATTACGTCGACTACAAGATCGAGAACAACCAGAAGTGCTATGCCAGCACCAGCGCGCGGGACTACTGTGCGCCGTCGGCTTACAAGCCGGTCCCCGGGATTCTTTACCGCAATCGCGGCGATGGAACGTTCGAGGATGTATCGGTCAAGTCGGGTATCACGCGCGCGTTCGGTGCGGGCCTCGGGGTGGTGGCGGCCGACCTCGATGGCGATGGATGGCCGGACATCTACGTGGCAAACGACGGCAATCCCAATCAGTTATGGATCAACCAGAAGGACGGTACCTTCAAGAATGAAGCCGACCTGCGCGGCTGCGCGGTCAATGCAGACGGCGTCGCGGAAGCGGGCATGGGCGTGGATATCGCCGACTTCGACGGCGACGGCACCGAGGATATCTTTCTGACCCACCTGACGCGCGAGAAGAGCACGCTGTTCGTCAACCGTGGCGCAGGCTATTTCGAGGATCGCAGCGTCGAGGCCGGAGTCGCGGCACCGAGCATTCCGTTCACGGGTTTCGGCACGGTCTTCTTCGATTATGACAACGATGGCTGGCTCGATATCGTCGCCGCAAACGGTGCGGTGCATCTGATCGAGGAACTCAAGTCGCAGCAAGACCCCTATCCATTGCAACAAAGAAAGCAGCTGTTCCGCAATCTCGGCAACGGCCGATTTGAGGAGACCACCGCATCGGCGGGTGAAGCGTTCCAGCTCGCGGAGGTGGGAAGGGGCCTCGCAGCGGGCGATCTCGACAACGACGGCGGTACCGACCTCGTCGTCAGCAACAACAATGGTCCCCTGCGCGTGATCCTGAATAAGGTGGGAAGTGCAAAGCCTTGGTTGGGCTTGCGATTGCTCACCGGCAAACGGGACGCGTACGGCGCGAAAGTCGAAGTCAGGCGCCAGGGCGCGCCGACGCTGTGGCGACGCGTGCGCGCCGACGGCAGCTATCTTTCGGCCAACGACCCCCGCATTCTGGTCGGGTTGGGTGACGCGACTCGAATCGAGCGTCTCATCGTGCATTGGCCGGACGGTCGAAGCGAGGCCTTTCAGGTGCCGCCGCTTCGACAGTACAGCACGCTGGTACAGGGCGGCGGATTCAAGGACTCGGGCAAGTGAAATCGGCGCGGTGCTTGGATCTCGTCCGATTCGGGTCCATCGCGCTCATCGCGACATTCGTGGGTGGGTGCCAGGAGCCCAGGCACGAGCTCGTGCCGGTTCCGATCCCGGACGCCGCCGACCTTGAGCCATCCGTACGCACCGCGCTGGCGCGCGCGCGCGCCCAATTCGATCGCGTCGCTCAGAGCAAACCGCAGGCCACCGAACTGGGTCAGGCGTACGGCGAGCTCGCCATGACGTATCAGGCGCAGAGTCTCGTGCCGCCCGCCGAGGCCGCGTACGCCAATGCGCGCGTGCTCGCGCCCGGCGACAAACGCTGGCCGTACCTGCTCGGCCACCTCTACAACGACGCGAGCCGAGTGCCCGAGGCAATCAGGGCGTTCGAGGCGGCGCTGGCAATCGACGGCCGCGACGGTCCGACCTTATTCTCGCTGGGCGAGGCGTACCAGCAACATGGCGACCTTGACAAGGCGCGCGCGATGTTCAGAAAGCTCGAGTCCGACGCCGATGCACGGGCGGCGGCGCTGACCGGACTTGGCAAGGTTTCGCTTGCCGAGCATCAATACAAGGAAGCTGTCGACGACCTGGAGGAGGCACTGAAGTTGTCGCCGGCCTCGACTCGCCTGCGACAGCCGCTCGCGATGGCATATCAAGGACTGGGCGACCGTGCCAAGGCCGAGCAAAACCTTCGCCAGTATGCCGTTGGCGGGATGGAGCCCGGTATTGTCGATCCGCTGGCGGAAGCTCTGGACGCGAAAGTTGCCGCATCGCGCGTTCTGGTTCGCCGCGGGCAGCGCTTTGGCAAAGCGGGTCGCTTTGACCTTGCCGAACCCGCATTCCGAGCCGCGGTAGAGGCCGATCCAGCCAATGCGGACGCCATTGCAAATCTGGGCATCTCGCTCGCCAACCTTGGCCGCGTCGATGAGGCGCAGCGTCGACTTTCGGAATCTCTGTCGTTGGACGATACGAACGCGCTGGCCCATTTTAGCCTCGGCGTAGTCCTGGACCGCCAGGGGCTCGACCAGCTCGCGATGGATCAGTACCGGGCAGCTCTGGAGCGCGATCCGACCAACTTGCAGGCGCGCGCCTACCTTGCCGACGCAAAGATGCGAAGCGGCATGGTCGAAGATGCTGCTGCGCTTTACCGCCAGGCGCTTGCGCAGTCGCCCGATTCCGTCCGCATGCAGCTGTCACTGGCGATGGCAAACTTGAAGGCCGGGCACTACGGCGCCGCGCGCAAGCTTCTGGAGTCCGCACTGAAGGCGCATTCCGCCAATCCGGACATCATCAACGCTCTTGCGCGGATACTGGCGACCGCGCCCGACGCCACCGTTCGCGACGGCCCACGGGCGCTGAAGCTGGCCAAAGAATTGTTCGAGTCCACGCGAGATCCCGATGTTGGCCAGACCTACGCGATGGCCCTGGCCGAAACAGGAGGCTTCGAGCAGGCCGTGGTGCTGCAAAGGGAAACGATCATCGTCTTCGAGCACACCGGCCGGGAGGCTAAGAAGCCCTTCCTGCAGGCAAACCTCGCCCGCTTCGAGCAACACAAGGCGACGCGCGAGGGGTGGGCAGCCGACGATCCGGTGTTCCAGCCGCGCAGCCCCGCGGCGCAACTTGCCAAGGCGCCGCCGGCTTCCTGATGGGCGATGGGGCACCGCGACTTTGGTCGAATTGCGGCTCGATTTCATTTGCAGTAGCTTGAATCAGGGGGCCCAGGCACATCGATCCAAGGAGAGGCGGATGAGCGCAGCGACAGGTGGAATTCCAACCACAAAACGACCACCCGAGGTCAGCGGGCGACCGATGAGCGCCGAGGAGCGCAAGGTCATCTTCGCGTCCTCGCTGGGCACCGTGTTCGAGTGGTACGACTTTTACATCTTCGGCACGCTGGCGGCCATCGTCGGC
>Ga0137413_10000974_pt1 | contig 10660 bp, 9 predicted proteins | sample CZODoug2_1_16fun_FD_108280 | JGI IMG/M metagenome (GOLD analysis project Ga0137413, IMG submission 108280) | Vadose zone soil fungal communities from Angelo Coast Range Reserve, California, USA - CZODoug2_1_16fungal (Illumina Assembly) | ecosystem: Environmental > Terrestrial > Soil > Vadose... | reverse complement strand
GCGCCAGCCGGTGCGCCACTGGGACCACTGGCTGGACGACGGCCCGCACGGCGAGTCGCCGCACCTGATCGTGTACCAGGTGCCGCCCGCCGGCATGGCCGCCGGCCGCGTCGATCTGACGCCGCAGGCGCGGCGCGAATTCGCGGTCGAGCCGGATTTCGACGTCACGCACGATGGACGGCTGATCGCGATCACGCGCGCCTCGATCGGCGCCGACCGCTGCGAAGACACCGACATCTTGCTGATCGACGCCGACACGGCAGCCGCGCGCCCGGTCGGATCCGGCGTCGCGGTCAATTGCCAGTGGCCGCGCTTTGCGCCGGATGGCCGCAGCCTGTGTGTGGTGCGCAGCACCCGGTCAGCGCGCCACGCCCCTCGCCCGCTGCTGGAACTGATCGACGTGGCCAGCGGCGCGGCGGTAGAGCGCGCCGCGCAGTGGGACCGCTGGCCGGCGCAGCCGGTCTGGTCGCTTGATGGACGGCACGTCCTGGTGTCTGCCGACGACCGGGGTCGCACGCTGCCGTTTGCGATCGACGCTGCCACCGGATCGGTACGGCCGTGCGTACCGGCTCAGTGCGGCGGCAGCCATGCGAACCTGGTCGCGCTGCCCGGCGGCGGCGCCGCTTGCCTGCGTTCGACCACGCTGCAGCCACCCGAGGCGTTCGTGCTGGACCCGGGATTTGCGACCGAGCCGCGCCCGCTCGCGCGGCTGTCCGCCTTCACCGCGGCATCGTGGGCCAGCCAGGACGAGTTCGAGGTGGCCTCCAGCGACGGCACGCCGATCCAGGGCTTTCTGATCAAGCCGGCCGCGGCGCAAGGCCGGCTGCCGCTGGTGCTGTGGATCCACGGCGGTCCGATCACGATGAGCGCGGATGGGTGGCACTGGCGCTGGAATCCGCTGCTGCTGGTAGCCCAGGGCTACGCGGTTGCGCTGCCCAATGCGCGCGGCTCCAGCGGTTTCGGGCAGGCATTCGTGCAGGCAATCTGGGGTAATGTTTGGGGCGATCAATGCTACCGGGACCTGATGGCCGTTACCGATGCGCTGGCACTGCGACCCGATATCGATGGCGGGCGTGCCGCGGCGATGGGGGGTTCGTTCGGCGGATACATGGTGAACTGGATCGGCACCCAGACCGACCGCTTCCGCTGCCTGGTCTCGCATGCCGGCGTCGTGACGATGGCGGCATTCACCGGCGTGACCGACCATCCGCCGGACTGGTACCTGGAGATGGGCGGAGAGGATCCGTACCGCGACCCGCTGCGATTCGACCGGTTTGCGCCGATGCGCCACGTTCTGCAGTGGCGCACGCCGACCCTGATCACCCACGGTGAACGCGACTACCGCTGCCCGATCGGCGAAGCACTGGCCTTGTTCGAGGCGCTGCAGTATCACCGCGTGGCGAGCGAGCTGCTGGTGTTTCCGGACGAGAACCACTGGATCGTGAAGCCGCACAACATCGTGGCCTGGTACCAGGCGGCGCTCGAATTTCTCTCAAAGTACCTTCGCAACCCATGAAGAAAAGTGAGTCCGGCGGCCTCCCCTCTCCCTTTAGGGAGGGGTCGGGCGTCGCCCTGCGTAGCCGGGGGCGAGGGTCCCCCGTGATTTTTTGGACCTAATTTCGTGAACGAGCAGGTCGATCCGGCACGCGTGCGCGAGTATTTGCTGGGGCTGCAGCAGGGCATCGTGTCGGAGCTGGAACGGCTCGACGGCAATGCCTTCGCGCAGGACCGCTGGGACAAGCCCGCCGACTCGGCGCTGACCGGTTCCGGCCTGACCCGTATCCTGGAGGAAGGACAGCTGTTCGAACGAGCCGGCGTCGCGTTCTCGCAGGTCGCGGGCAACAAGCTGCCCGCCTCGGCCAGCGCCAGCCGGCCCCAGCTGGCCGGACGCGGGTTCGAAGCGATGGGCGTGTCGCTGGTGCTGCACCCGCGCAATCCCTACGTGCCGACCGTGCACATGAACGTTCGCTTTTTCATCGCGCGGGCGACCCACGCGGTCGACATCTGGTGGTTCGGAGGCGGCATGGACCTGACGCCCTACTACGGGTTCGACGAGGACGCCCGCCACTTTCACACCTGCTGTCGCGACGCGCTGCAACCGTTCGGCGGCGATTTGCATGCGCGCTTCAAACGCTGGTGCGACGAGTATTTCGTGATCAAGCACCGCGACGAACCGCGTGGCATCGGTGGGCTGTTTTTCGACGACTTTTCCGAGCTCGGGTTCGAGCGCAGCTTCGCGATGCTGCGTGCGGTCGGTGACCGCTTTGTGCAGGCCTACGTGCCGATCGTCGAGCGGCGCCGCGGCCTGGCCTATGGCGAGCGCGAGCGCGAGTTCCAAGCCTACCGCCGGGGGCGGTACGTGGAGTTCAACCTGGTGTACGACCGCGGCACCCTGTTCGGTCTGCAGTCGGGCGGACGCGCCGAGTCGATCCTGATGTCGCTGCCCCCGCGCGTTGCCTGGCGCTACGACTGGCGGCCGCAGCCCGGATCCGATGAGGCCCGGCTGAGCGAGTTCCTGCGAGCGCGCGACTGGCTGGAACCGGCCCCGCTGCCGGCCCAATGACGCGGGACGAGACGGACCCGATCGGGCTGCTGGGCGGCAGCTTCGACCCGATCCACGTCGGGCACCTGCAGCTGGCGCGCGACGCGGCCGATCAGTTCCGCCTCGCCCGGGTGCTGTTCGTGCCGGCCGGTCGTGCCTGGCAAAAGGGCCCGGCGACGCCGGCCATGCACCGCGCCCGCATGGTCGAACTGGCGATCGCGGCGCAACCCCGCTTTGGGCTCGATCGGCGCGAATTGCGGCGCCCGGGACCCAGCTTCACGGTCGACACCCTGCGTGAGCTGCGCCAGGAGGTGGGCGCCCAACGGCCGCTGGTGCTGCTGCTCGGAGCCGACCAGTTTCATCAGCTCGACACGTGGAACCGCTGGGAGCAGCTGATCGAGCTGGCCCATCTGGGTGTGGCCGCCCGCGCCGGCCACACGGTGCGCCTGAAGCCGGCGCTCGCCACGCTGCGCAACACGCACCTGGGCAGCGCGGCCGAACTGGCCCGGCGCGGTGCCGGCGTGCTGGTCGATGTCAGGATGATGCCGATCGACTGCTCATCGAGTCGAATCCGCTCCTTGCTGGGCAGCGCGGACTCGCGTTCAGACCCGTCGCTCGCAACCATGCTGACGCCAGGCGTGCTCGACTATATTCGGCAACATCAACTGTACGCATGAGCCGATGGAACTGAGGAGACTGCAGCGCCTGGTGATCGACGCGCTCGAGGACATCAAGGGCCAGGACATCACGGTATTCAATACGACCCACCTGTCGGATCTGTTCGATCGGGTCATCCTGGCCAGCGCGACCTCGAACCGGCAGACGCGCGCAATGGCCTCCCACGTGGCCGAGAAGGCCAAGCTGGCCGGCGCGACCGTGCTCAGCGTCGAGGGCGCGGAAGCCGGAGAATGGGTGCTGGTCGACCTGGGCGACGTGGTGGTGCACATCATGCAGCCTGCGGTGCGCGCGTACTACTCGCTCGAGGAAATCTGGGGCGGCAAGTCGGTCCGGGTCAAGCTCGCCGCCAAAACGCGGCGGCGCCCTGTTGCATGAAAATCACGATCGCGGCGGTCGGAACCCGGATGCCGGATTGGGCCGAACAGGCGGTGCAGGGCTATCTGGCCCGCTTCCCGCGCGATTTCGAGGTCAGCGTGCGGCAGATCCGGCCCGAGCCGCGGCGCCAGCAACCGCTGGCACGCATCCTGGAGGCCGAGCAGGCGCGCCTGGCCGCAGCGGTCCCGGAGGGGGACCGGTTGATCGCACTGGATGCGCGCGGTGTGGACTGGACAACCGAGCAGCTGGCGCTGCAGATCGGCCGCTGGCGCGATGCATCGGAACACCTGTCGTTCGCGATCGGCGGCGCCGACGGCCTGGCGTCAACACTCAAATCCGGCGCCCGCTTGCAACTGCGCCTGTCCAGCCTGACTCTGCCGCACGCGTTGGCCCGGGTGGTGCTGATCGAGCAGCTGTACCGTGCCTGGTCGATTCTCGCCAATCACCCGTACCATAGAGCCTGACCGCTGGGTATCTCGTAACAGTTTGCAACGCGGCACCGTGCCGTCGGCGTTTCGCCCGCATGACCGACATCTACCTTGCATCTCGCAGTCCGCGGCGCCGGGAGCTGCTGCACCAGATCGGCGTGCGCTTTGAAACTTTGGTGCTGCGGTCAGCGCCCACGCGCGGCATCGACGTGGACGAGCTCCAACGCACCTTGGAAAGCGCGCAGGCCTATGTGGAACGCGTGGCCTGGGAAAAGGCGACGTGCGGCCGGCGTGTGCTGGAAGCGCGCTCGCAGATTTTTCGTCCGGTGCTGGCGGCCGACACGATCGTCGTGCTCGACGGCGAGGTGCTCGGAAAGCCGGACAACGCGGCCCAGGCCGCGCGCTTTCTGAGGCGGCTGGCGGGGCGCACGCACGAGGTACGCACCGCGGTGGCGCTGGCGGCCGCGCCGGCGGCGAACGTGGCTCCACTGGTCGCGACCTCGGTCTCTTACGTCACGATGCGCGCGATCAGCGACGAGGAGATCGAGCGCTACTGCGCAAGCAACGAACCGCTCGACAAGGCCGGTGCCTATGCGATCCAGGGGCGGGCTGCCATTTTCGTCGAGAAGCTCGAAGGCAGCTATTCGGGGGTGGTCGGTCTTCCGCTGGCCGAAACGGCGGCTCTGCTGGCGCGGGCCGGAATCCGCGTGCTTTAGACGCCCGGGCTTCGTGACCGAAGATATCCTGATCAACATCACGCCCCAGGAAACGCGCGTGGCGGTCCTGCTGGCCGGCGTGGTCCAGGAACTGCACATCGAGCGCTCCGCCACGCGCGGCCTGGTGGGCAACATCTACCTGGGCAAGGTGGCGCGCGTGCTGCCTGGAATGCAGTCGGCCTTCATCGACGTGGGCCTGGAGCGGGCCGCGTTCCTGCATGTGGCGGACATCTGGGAAGCGCGCCAGCTGCCGGCGGACCGGCCGCCCTCGATCGAGCGGCTGCTGCGCCAGGGCGACGCCGTGCTGGTGCAGGTGATCAAGGATCCGATCGGCAGCAAGGGCGCGCGCCTGTCCACCCAGATCAGCCTGGCCGGGCGCATGCTGGTCTACCTGCCGCAGGACGCGCACATCGGGGTCTCGCAGCGGATCGAAGGCGAGGCCGATCGGGTCCATTTGCGCGAGACCCTGGCACGCCTGATCCCGGAGGGCGAAGCGGGCGGATACATCGTGCGCACCAGCGCCGAGGACGCCTGCGAGGCGGATCTGCGCGCCGACATCGAGTACCTGCGCAAGCGCTGGCTGCAGATCAAGGACGCCGCCGGCAAGGTGCCGGCCGAGACCCAGCTGTATCAGGAACTGTCGCTCGGGCAGCGCGTGCTGCGGGACGTCGTCAACGACGAGACGGCCACCATACAGATCGATTCACGCGAAAACTTCGTCGCGCTGCAGGCGTTTGCGATCCAGTACGTCCAGAATGTCTCGGCCAAGCTGGCGCATTACAACGGCGAGCGCCCGATGTTCGAGCTGTACCAGGTCGACGAGGAGATCGAGAAGGCCCTGGCGCGTCGCGTCGAGCTCAAGAGCGGTGGCTACCTGATCATCGACCAGACCGAGGCGATGACCACGATCGACGTGAACACCGGCGGCTTCGTCGGCACCCGCAACTTCGACGACACGATCTTCAAGACCAACCTGGAAGCGGCCCAGGCCATCGCACGCCAGCTGCGCTTGCGCAACCTGGGTGGAATCATCGTGCTCGACTTCATCGACATGGTGAACCCGTCTCACCGCGAGCTGGTCCTGGCGGAGCTGAAAAAGGCGCTGGCGCGCGATCGCACGCGCATGTCGGTGAGCCAGTTCACGCAGCTGGGCCTGGTCGAGATGACGCGCAAGCGCACCCGCGAATCGCTGGCGCACGTGCTGTGCGAACCCTGCCCGGTATGCAGCGGGCGCGCCGTGCTCAAGACCGCGCGCACCGTGTGCTACGAGATCCTGCGCGAGATCCTGCGCGAATCACGCCAGTTCGGCGACGCGCGCGAATTCCGCATCCTGGGTGCGCAGCCGGTGATCGATCTGTTCCTGGAGGAAGAAGCCCAGTCGCTCACCATGCTGTCGGACTTCATCGGCAAGCCGATTTCAATGCAGGTCGAGAGCGCCTACCACCAGGAACAGTACGACATCGTGCTGATGTGAGGGTCGCGAGTCGCCTCTGGTGGCGTCACCCGGGGGTCGGTGCGCGAATCGGCGCGACTGCAGTCGCGCCACACGACCGGCGCATGTCAATTCGATTGCAAGTTCAGGCTGCGACCGCGTGATCCGTCTTGGCGAACTGGATCCGGTAAAGGTTCGCATACAGCCCGTCGCTGGCCAGCAGATCGGCGTGACGTCCGATCTCGGCGATGCGGCCGCCGTCCAGCACCACGATGCGGTCGGCGCCCTCGATGGTCGACAGGCGGTGCGCCACCACGAAGGTCGTGCGGCCTCGCATCAGCCGCTCCAGGGACAGCTGGATGAACCGCTCCGACTCCGAATCGAGCGCGGAGGTCGCCTCGTCGAGCAGCAGCACCGGGGCATCCTTGAGCAGCGCGCGTGCAATCGACAGCCGCTGGCGTTGCCCGCCCGACAGCTTGACCGCGTATTCGCCGATGCGCGTGTCAAACCCCAGCGGCAGCGACTCGATCAACGGCAGCAGAAACGCGGCCTCGGCCGCCGCACGCACCTGGACCAGGTCCGCACCCCGGCAGGCGCCGTAGGCGATGTTGGCGGCGATCGTGTCGTCGAACAGCACCACGTCCTGCGACACCAGCGCAATCTGCCGCCGCAGGCTGGACAGGCGCAGTTGGCCGCATTCGATGTCGTCGATCAGGATCTGACCCGAGCCGGGACGAATGAAGCGTGGGATCAGGTTGATCAGCGTGGTCTTGCCGGCGCCCGAGGGGCCGACCAGCGCGATGGTCTCCCCGGGGGCGACCACCAGGTCGATCCGGTCCAGCGCCGCCACCGAGGTGCCCGCGTACTGGAAGCTCACCTGCCGGAACTCGATGGCGCCGCGCGCGCGCCCGATCTCGCGCGTCCCGTCATCGGACTCCTGCGGCGAGTCGATCATCGCAAACACACTGTCGGCAGCGGCCGACATGCGCGCGATCGGACCGTTGAGCGCGGCCAGGCGGCGCAGCGGCTGCAGCAGCAGCAGCGCCGAGGTCAGGAACATGATGAACTCGCCCGCCGACAGCCGGTTGGAACGGGCTTGCCACAGCGCAAGGCCGATCACCACCGAAAGCCCGGTGGCGGCGATCAGCTGGGTGGCCGGCGTGGCGGCCGACCAGGCAACCTGCATTTTCATCGAGAAGCGGCGCAGCCGCGCGTTGATCAGTCCGAAGCGCTCGCTCTCGTATCCGGCGCCGTCGTACACCTTGATCACGCGGCTGCCCTCGTGCGCCTCCTGCACTGCGCGCGTGAGCTCGCCCAGCATCACCTGGTTTTCGACGTTCAAGCGCCGCAGGCGCGCGCTGAACACGCGCAGGATCCCGCCGATCAACGGGGCAAACACCAGGGTCAGCAGCGTCAGCCGCCAGTTCAGATACAGCAGCACCGCGAGCAGAAACAGCACGGACAGCGAGTCGCCCACCGCCGTCGTGATGACCTCGGCAGCCAGGTTCAACGCGTTGCTCGCCTCGTTCAGGAACTTCGAGATCACCGTCCCGGAAGGCGTGTTCTCGAGCGTGGTCTGGGGCCAGTGCAGCAGCCGCTCGAACATCCGGCGCCGCAATTCGACCAGCACCGACTGCGACACGCTGCTGATCTTGTAGCTGCTGGCATAGTTGGCCAGCCCGCGCACCAGGAACACGCCGACAAAGGCCAGCGGCACCCATAGGAACGCATTGTCCCGCTGATCGTAAAAGCCGCGGTCCAGCAGGATCTGCGTCAGTTTCGCAATCGCCGGGTCGGTCAGCGCCGAGATCGCCAGGGCGAGCAGCGCGATCCCGAGCGGTCGCGGGTGCGACCGGACCATCGCCACGATGCGGCGCAGGTTCGGGTCGGTGAAGATCGATTGCTGGGGCGGGTCCGCCATCGCTTGCCCGGGTTGCTCGCCTGCTCGATACAATCCCGGCCTGGGTCAGCGTTGCAGGGCCCTCGTAGTGTATGCGATCGATCGATGCCATCCCTGATCGTCCGTCTGCCCAACCATCTGGGCGACGCCTGCATGGCCACCGCTGCGCTGGATCTGCTGGCGGCACGCGGCCATACGCTGAGCCTGGTCGGGCCCATCTGGGCCCGTGACCTGTTCGCCGGTTATCCGTGGCCCATGCTGCCGCTGCCGGCGCATCGTGTGGCGCGCATCCGCGCCCTGTACGGCCTGGCGCGGTCGCTGCCGCGCGCGACCCCCGCCGTGCTGCTGACCAACTCGTTTTCCTCGGCGCTCGAATTCCGCCTTGCGACGCTGCGTCCGGTCGGCTATGACACGGATCGGCGCGGCTGGCTGCTGACCCACTCCTATCCGGTGCCGGACCGGTGGGCCAGCGACATGCACACGGTCGAGTACTACCACTGGCTGGCCCGCTGCGTGATCGACCGCCCGCTGCCGGGTCCCACGCGCATCGAGTTGCGGCTGGTCCCCGCCGCGTTCGATCATGCGCGCTGGGCGCTCGAGGCTGCCGCCGTCAAACAGCCTTACGTGATGCTGTGCCCGGTGGCAACCGGCCGTCACCACGGGCAGGTCAAGGCGTGGGACGGATTCGCGCGCCTGTGTTCGGACCTGATCGGCAGCGGGCGCCGGGTGGTCGCCTGTCCTGGCCCGGGCGAACACGAGGCGGTGGTCAAGGCCGTGCCCGGCGCGGTGGTGCTGCCCGCAACGGATGTCGCCACGTTCGGCGCGCTGCTGGCCATGGCCCGGCTGGTGGTGGCTAATGACAGCGGTCCGGGCCATCTGGCGGCGGCCGTCGGCGCGCGCCTGGTCAGCGTGTTCGGCGTCACCGAACTCGAAAAGACCCGGCCCCTGGGCGATCACGCGCAGGTCGTCGGCAGCGGCTCCGGGTGGCCGGATTACGAGGACGTGCGCAGCGCCGTATTTGCCGCACTGGCCGCCTGATCCTCCGGGGCCAGCAACGCGCCCAACAGCAGCGCGATCAGGTGGCCCTCGTTGAAGGTCTGGAAGTGCGAGTTGAATAAACTGGTGGTGCACCAGGCCGCGAGCAGCGCCAGCGCGCAGGCGCGGTAAGGCTGCGCGGCCGGCTGGCGCGCGGCACCGACAACGAATCCCAGAAAGGCCAGCAGGCCGAGCACGCCGGCCTCGGCCGCCACCCGCAAAAACTGGTTGTGCGGGTCGTGCACCGTGCTGGCACACCACCCGGAAAACTCCTGGCCGCGGATCTCTTGCGGGACCTGCCGTTCGAAGGCGGGCGTGAAGCCGCCGACGCCGTAGCCGAACCACGGATGGGCGCGGATCAGGTCGGCGGTCGTGCGCCACAGCAGCAGGCGCACCGCGGTCGAAGTCTCGACCGAGCAATCAAGCGACGGAGCCTCCTGGGCCACCAGCTTGAAGTGGTGCCGCAGCGCTGGCGTTGCCAGCACAAGCATTGCGGCCGTGGCCGGCACGGCGACCAGGGCAATCCAGCGCCGGCGTGCCCGCAACAGCAACAGCGCACCGGCCAGGGCAGCAACCACCAGTGCGACCTGACCGCTGCGTCCGGCCGAGACGAACACCACGTTGGCCGCGCAAACGACGGCCGCGCCCGCCAGCGCAAAGCGCGAGCCCGTCGGCCTGTCGCTCTGCAATGCAAAGGCTGCGGCCAGCAGCGCCCCGACCGTCAGCGCCATGGACTGCGTGACGTGATTGCGCAACAGGATGCCGGCAAAGCCCGGTTCCATGGTCGCGTTGCTCCACCACATGGCAAACGAAACGATCGCGCCAGACGTCAGCACCGCAACCAGCGACATGCAAAATCGCCGCTTCCAGCGGGCTTGGCCGAATGCAGCGGCCGTCAGCACCAGCAGCAGCAGCACGCGCCAGTTCCACCAGGCATCGAAGCGCAGGCGCCAGCGCGCATCGGCCCAGACCATGGCAAGCGTCATCGTCGCGAACAAGCCGAGCGCACCAAGTGCCAGCGGCTGCCCGACCACCGCCTTCAGGCGGGCACGCGCGGGCGCCGAGGCGAGCACCAGCACCAGAGACAGCGCCAGCGCAAGGCCCGCCCCCACATTGCCCAGCGGCGGAGAGAAGAAAGAACCGATGGTGGCGATGATCAGCACTGTGCAGATCGAGTCGGCCAGGCGATCGTTCGACATACAACTCGTCCGGCTCAGTGCTGCTCTGGCCGGTCGGCCCGGATCACGCGGCCGCCCAGATTGCGATGACGCCACTTGCTCCATCGATAACGCAGCCAGGCATACCAGCGCCCGCGCCGGCGTCGTTTCTGGTCAAGCGAGCTGGCGAAACGGCCGTTCATGCTGCCCTGCTCGACCACCGGCTCGCTGAGCCAGAAGTGCGGGGTCGCGCATTGCTGGTCGACCTCCCGCATCAGCCAGTCGGCCGGTCGGGTCACCCGGTGTCCGGCCATCCAGTCCAGGCGCCTTTGGGCGGCCAGTCGGTCGAACACGATCGCATCGGCGGCCGATAGCGGGCCGCCCGGAACCAGCAGGG
>Ga0137413_10000972_pt1 | contig 10670 bp, 10 predicted proteins | sample CZODoug2_1_16fun_FD_108280 | JGI IMG/M metagenome (GOLD analysis project Ga0137413, IMG submission 108280) | Vadose zone soil fungal communities from Angelo Coast Range Reserve, California, USA - CZODoug2_1_16fungal (Illumina Assembly) | ecosystem: Environmental > Terrestrial > Soil > Vadose... | reverse complement strand
GCCGTCCGACCTGGGCTCCCGTCAAGAACGACGCGGGCTTGACCGCCCTCGTGCGAGATGCTCTCGACCGCGCCGACCCTACGCCGGCGGTCCGAGGGCCGGATACGGCCAATCGCCCACCGGTGAACCCGGCCAGCGGGGCTCGATCGGCCGGCCGATCGGTTCATGGCTCGCCCGGCGCAGCGCTGTTCACGTGGGCACGCACGTGGTCGATGACGGCCACGTTCGCCGGCCAGGCCTGGGTTCCGGCGCGGACCAGGCTCCACATGCGCCGCTCGGTGCGGGCCACATCGAACGGCACGCTGCGCACCCGCCGTGTCTCGGGGGCGTCGGTGGGCAGCACACAGACGCCCTCCCCGGCGAGCACGAGGTCGACGACCAGATCGAGGCTGTCCGCCCGGTGGCGCACCCGAGGTACCCACCCGGCGAGTGCGCACAGCCGCGCGGCGAGCTCGTCGTCGCCGGTGTCCCGGGAGTTGCCGATCCAATCCACGTCGCGCAGCACGTCCAGGTCGGCGGGTCTGCGGATGCGATCCGGCACGACCGAACCAGGCGGCACCGCGAGCACCATCGCGGTGCTGGAGAGCAGGGTGGGCAGGTGCCGCCAGGCGCGTGGCACCAGCGTGTAGTCGTAGACGAACGCGACGTCGATGAGGTCGGCATCGAATTGGGCGTCCACCTCCGCGGGTTCGCTCTCGTGCAACTCCAACCGAACCAGCGGGTGCGCGCCGGCCAGCGTGTCCAGGGTCGGCAGCAGGTGTCGGCGCAGTGAGGTGGTGTACCCGGCGACCCGGACCAGGCCGTGTGGCTCGTCCTTGGCCGCCAGCTCGACCTCCGCGGCGGTGACGGCGGCCAGGATGTCCCGCCCGTGCGCGGCCAGCCGCCGCCCGGCCGGGGTCAACCGGACCCGCCGCCCGGACGCTTCCAGCAGGGCCACCCCGGCCTGGCGTTCCAGTGCGGCCAGTTGCTGGCTGACCGCGGACGTGCCGAAGCCGGTGGCCTGGGCGACCGCGGTCATGGTGCCCAGCCTCGACAGCTCGACGAGCGCCCGGAGCTTGTCCAGGTCCATTCGCCCATTGTCCATGATCTGTAAACAATATGGTGCGAAATCATCGCTGGACGTGTACTGAGCGGGCACGTTGACTGGGGGCATGAAGGTTCCCGCCCCCGCTCTGGCCATCTCGGCGATGGTGTCCGTGCAGCTCGGCGCCGCGCTGAGCACCCACCTGTTCGCCGCCCTCACTCCCTCGGGCTCGGCCTGGCTGCGGGTGGCGATCGCCGCCGTCATCCTCCTGGCGGCGACCCGGCCGAAGCTGCGCGGGCTGTCCCGTTCCGCCGTGCGGGGGGCGCTCCTGCTCGGCACGGCCACCGGCGTGATGACCCTGGTGTTCATCGAGGCCGTCGCCCGGATCCCGTTGGGCACCACCGTCGCGATCGAGTTTCTCGGCCCGTTGACGGTGGCCGCGCTGCGCACCCACCGGCGCTCCGCGCTGGTCTGGCCGGCGCTGGCCCTGGTCGGCGTGGTCGGGCTGACCCGGCCATGGACCGGCCACCTGAACCTGCTCGGGATAGCCTTCGCCGCCGCGGCGGCACTCGGTTGGGCCGGCTACATCCTGCTCACCCAGCGGGTCGGCACCCAGCTCCAGGGGCTGCAGGGGCTCGCGCTGTCACTCGGTACCGCCGCGGTGGCGACCGCCCCGTTCGCCGGGTGGCCGGCGATCCACGGCCTGACCCCGGTCATCGCCCTACAGGCACTCGGCCTGGCGTTGCTGGTTCCGCTGCTCCCGTTCGCCTTCGAGATGCTGGCCCTGCGCCGGATGACGGTCGCCGCGTTCGGCACGCTGATGGCGCTGGAACCCGGCATCGGCACGGCGTTCGGCCTGGTGCTGTTGGCCCAGACCCCGAGCCCGCTGCAGGTGCTCGGGGTTGTGCTGGTGATCGTCGCGGGCATCGGGGCGCAGCGCACGCCACCTCTCGCCGGGGTCGAGCCGGCGCGGAACACGATGCGTGAACCGATCACCACGGTGCGGCCGAAAGGCAAGTCCTGCCACACGACCGGGTGATCCTTTGCATGATCTCAGTAACCACTAGTCACTGAGGGGCTAACGAGTATTCTCAGGATGGTGATCCACAAGGAGGTTCCGGTGAGACGAGCGCTCTCTTCCCTGGCCGTTGCGGCCACCGTCGGAGCAGCAATGTTGGCGGTGACGACCGGTACTGCCTCCGCCGCAACGCCCACACCGGCGTTAGCGCCGACGTCCGCCCCGGTGTTGGTGTCGTTCACGTCGTTCAAAACCTCGGACGACTGCTGCTCCTTCGACGACAGCTTCAAGCACCGGCAGAAGCGAGACCAGAAGTACACCAACCGGTACTACCGCCGCTACCCCGCCTCCGGCTCCTACGCGCCCCAGGCATTGTTGTGCCCGAACTTCCCGCCGCCTGGCGTGAGTCGGTGGAGGTGTAACTGGGTGCCTGCCGTCGGCTAGAGCAGGGCGCCTCTACTCGAGCCGCCGGTGCGGGAGGCGGGTCGCGGGCATCGCCTCACAGCTCGATGCGTGAGCCCATCACCACGGTGCGGTCGATGGGCAACTTGAAGTAGGCCGCCGGGGTCGCCGCGTTGTGCGACATCCCGATGAACAGCCGCTTGCGCCAGGTACTCATGCCCGGGTTTTGGCAGCGCTCGATGGTGATCCGGGAGAGGAAGTAGAACGCGGTATCCGGGTCGATCTCGAGCTCCTCGGACAGCCCCCGAGCCTCGCGCAGCACCCCGGGGACGTCCTGCTCGTCCTGGAACCCGAACCGGGCCGACAAGTGCACCACCCCGTCGGCGGTATGGCCGAGCTCGTCGATGGCCAGCCGCTCGCCCGGCGCCACGTGTGGCACGTTCTCCGAGAGCACGCTCACGATCACTACCCGCTCGTGCAGCACGTGGTTGAACTCGACGTTCGCCCGTAGCGCGAGTGGCGTGGTCTGCTTGGTCGGGTGCGGGAACACCGCGGTGCCCGGCACGCGGGCGATGCGCTTGTCGTGCACGTGTTCGATGAACTCCGGGAGCTGACCTTCCACTTCGATGCGCCGCGCGGTGACGATCCGCCGGCCTCGCTGCCAGGTGGTCATCACCGTGACCACGATCGCCGCGATCAGCAGCGGCAGCCAACCGCCGTGCACGATCTTGGTCAGGTTGGCGCCGAGGTAGGTCAGCTCGATGCCGCCGAAGACCACCGCGCACAACACCAGCTTCCACCGCGCCCACCGCCACGCGATGGCGGCGTAGATGAGGAACAGCGTGGTGGTCAACAGCAGGGTGCCGGTCACCGCGAGCCCGTAGGCGGTGGCCAGCCGGCTGGACGACTGGAACACCACGATCAGCACGAGCACCCCGCCGAACAGCAGCCAGTTCACCGCCGGCAGGTAGATCTGGCCGCTCTCCTTGGTCGAGGTGTGCCGGACGGTGAGGTGCGGCAGGAAGCCGAGCCGCACGGCCTGCCGGGACACCGAGAACGCACCGGAGATCACCGCCTGCGACGCGATCACCGTGGCGCAGGTGGCCAGCACAACGAGCGGCAGCCGGGCCCAGCTCGGCGCGAGCAGGTAGAAGGGGTTGGCGACGTTGCGCGGGTCGTCCAGGATCAGCGCCGCCTGACCGAGGTAGTTGATGATCAGTGCGGGCCAGACCAGGACGAACCAGGCCACCCGGATCGGGCGCCGGCCGAAGTGGCCCATGTCCGCGTACAGCGCCTCGGCGCCGGTGATCACCAGTACCACCGCGCCCATCGCGAGGAACGCGGTCAGCGGATGCACGGCGACGAACAAGACGGCGTAATGCGGCGAGAGCCCGAGCAGCACGCCCGGGTGGGCGGCGATGTGCGGCAGCCCGAGGACGGCGAGCGTGACGAACCACAGCACCATCACCGGTCCGAACAGTCGGCCGATGTGGTGGGTTCCCCAGCGCTGCACCACGAACAACAGGGTGAGGATGGTGAGCCCGATGGGCAGCACCGCCCCGGCGAGCTCGGGCCGGGCGACCTCGAGGCCCTCGACCGCGGAGAGCACCGAGATGGCCGGCGTGATCAGCGAGTCGCCATAGAACAGTGACGCGCCGAGCACCCCGAGGGCCAGGGCGATCGACGCACGCCGCGCCGACGAGCTCGACACCCCTCGGACCAACGCGGCGAGCGCCATGATGCCGCCCTCACCGTCGTTGTCCGCGCGCAGGATGAACCCCACGTACTTGACCGTCACCACCAGCGTGATCGACCAGAAGATCATGGAGACCACGCCGTACACGTCGGCGGGCGTCGGGCTCACCGCGTTGTTGTCGATCGAGAACACCGTCTGCACCGCATACAGCGGGCTGGTGCCGATGTCGCCGAAGACTATGCCGAGCGCTCCCAGTGCCAGCCCGAACAGGCCGCCGCTGTGCGCCGCCGGGTGGCGCGGATTGCCCCCCGTCGTCTCGGCGCGACTCGGCGTGGGCTCGGGTTCTTGCTCCGCCGCTTGGGCGGCCGCCTGACCTTTGGTCACAACGTCAGTCTGCACCGTGGTCCGCACCCCGGCGCGGGCGACGCGGTGGCCCTGGTCATCCCCGTGTTGCTCGGCGTGCATTTCCTGGCCGACCGGAGCGAAGCCGGCCTGATCGGCACGGTCACCCTGCTGAGCTCGGCCGTCGGAGGCTGGCTGGCCGGCGCCCTTTCTGACCGCCTGGGCCGGGTGCGGGTATTGCAGCTGACCATCCTGTGGTTCTCGTTCTTCACGCTGCTGTGCGGGTTCGCCCAGGACGGAACCCAACTGCTGGTGTTCCAGGCACTGATGGGATTCGGGTTCGGCGGTGAGTGGGTGGCCGGAGCGGTGCTGATGGGGGAGACGGTGCGCGCCCAGTTCCGGGGGCGCGCGGTCGGCAGTGTGCAGTCCGGGTGGGCGGTCGGCTGGGGGCTGGCCGTGCTGCTGTCGGTGCTCACCGAGCAGCTGTTCGCGCCGGAGCTGGCCTGGCGGGTGCTGTTCGGCCTCGGCGTGTTGCCGGCGCTGCTGGTGCTCTACATCCGCCGGCACGTCACCGAGCCACCGCTGCTGCGCGCGAGGGCTGACGCCCAGGGTGAAGGGCCAGCCGCCGGGGCGGGCACCAAGACCGGTTTCCTGGCGATCTTCGCGCCACCGCAACTGCCGATCACGGTGCTCTGCGCGCTGGTCGGCGTCGGCGCCCAGGGTGGCTACTACGCGGTGACCACCTGGCTGCCGCAGTTCCTCGCGGCCGAGCGCGGGCTGTCCATCCTCGCCCGCGGCGGCACCCTCGCGCTGGTCATCGCCGGGGCGTTCTGCGGGTACCTGTTCGGCGCGTGGCTGAGCGACCGGCTCGGCCGGCGGTGGGCGATCGTGCTGTGCGCGGTGTGCTCGTTGGCAATCGTCATCCCGTACACCACCGGGGGCCTGCCCGGTCCGCTGTTCACCGCACTGTGTTTCCCGCTCGGGTTTTTCAGCGCCTCATACTTCGGCGGCCTCGGCGCGTTGTTCACCGAGCAGTTCCCGACCGCGTTGCGCGGCTCCGGTCAGGGCTTCGCCTACAACTTCGGGCGCGGCGTGGGCGCGGTGTTCCCGTTCCTGGTCGGGGTGCTCGCCGACGCGCTCTCGATCGGTTTCGCGATCGCGCTGTTCGCCGGCGCGGCGTACGCGGTGATGGCGATCGCCGCGCTCCTGCTGCCGGAGACGAGGGGAAAGCAACTCAGCGAGGCTGCCTGAGCGCCGGGTCCTTCCCGTACCGGGGGACCACCGAGTACACCTCGAGATCCGCCGGGGTGCCCTTGGCCCGAAAGCCGCGGCGGCGGCGCACCGTGTAGCGGTCGGTGTCCACGTTGGCCAGCGCCGGGCCGGACACCAGCACCTCACCTCCGCCCGCCGCGGCGGCGACCCGGGCGGCCACGTTCACGTCCACCCCGACGTAGTCCCGCCCGACCTTGCGCGGGTGCCCACAGTGCAGCCCGGTGCGAAGTTGCGGGCGGTACCCGTCGAGGGTGATGGCGTTGACCCCGGTGCACGCCTCGTGGGCCGCTTCGATCGCGCTGGCGGTGTCGGCGAAGACCGCCATCAACCCGTCCCCGAGTGACTTGACCACGCTGCCGCTGTGCCGCCCGATCGCCGTCCCGCTCACCCCCTCGACCTGTCGAAGCAGCCGCAGCACGTGGTCGTCGCCGACCTTCAGGGCCCACTCGGAGAAGCCGACCAGGTCGGTGAACAGGATGGTGACCTCGGCGTTGTTGCGCCCGATGCCACGGGTCGTGGCCAGCGCCTGCCACACCTGGATCGCGGTGAGCCCGAGCTCCCGTGTGGCGCTCGCCTGGTCGGCGCCCACCTCGCTGATCAGCCGAGCGATGCGGTCCGAGGCGCGGTCACTCGTCGGCGTGGCCTGGGCGAGCTCGCCTCCGCCCGGCGCCATGCGGCGCAGGGTGTGCACCGCCTTCAGCACGCCCTGGTGCCGATCGGTCTTGCGCAGGGTGTCGCGCAGCTTGGCCAACGAGCGCGCGTTGCCCGCCTGGTCGCTCACGCCAAGATTCTAGTGCGGGTCAACACGATGGCCCGGACCCGGAGCCGCGATCATCCGTCCGGGTATCAGGTTCAGCGGTCGGCACCGAGCGGGGTACCGAGCGGTCTGGTTAAGTTCGCGATTGAGGGGCGTTCGGCGTTCTTTCGGGGGATGTGCATGCGGGCTGACCGGGTTAACCCGGCGGGAAGAGTGCCGGTCGAGCCGAGTGGAGCGCGGGTGTGACCAATGGAGAGCCGCAACGCCCGGTCGGGGAGTTCCTGGCGCTGCTCACCGAGCCGGAGCGGGCGGACCTGATGCGCCGCGGCCGCCGTCGGCAATGGGACCGGGACGAGACCGTGTGCACCGAGGGCGAGCACACCGACTGGGTACTGGTCCTGCTGTCCGGCTGGGCGAAGGTGTCCTCCGACACCGCGCGCGGATCGGAAGTCCTGCTGGCGGTGCGCGGCCCTGGTGCGCTGCTGGGTGAGCTCGCGGCCATCGACCACCAGCCCCGCTCGGCGACGGTCACCGCGCTCGAGCGGCTCACCGCGCTGGTGGTCCCGGTCGCGGAGTTCACCGCCCACCTGGAGGCCAACGGGCGGGTCAGCTTCCTGCTGATGCGGATGCTGGCCGAGCGGCTGCGCGACGCCGACCGCAAGCGGATCGAGTTCGGCGCGCACAGCACCACCGGGCGGGTGGCCACCCGGCTAGTGGAGCTCGCCGAACGGTTCGGCCAACGGACTCCCACCGGCCTGCGGGTGGCCGTGCCGCTGTCCCAGGACGAGCTGGCCGGGTGGACCGGCGCGTCCCGGGAAGCGGTCAGCAAGGCGTTGGGCGTGCTGCGCGCGTACGGCTGGGTCACCACCGGACGCCGCCAGATTGTCGTGCACGACCTCGAGGCGCTGCGTTCGCTGACCAATTGAACCCAGTGTGTAGAAGTACGCAGACGGCGTATCGCCGCGGTGGTGTCCTCTCCTCACCGGTCCAGCACGGATCGGTCTGAGGGCAGCAACGCGACAGAGCCTCGCCCCCAGTCAGCGTGCTTTGTTGCTGTGTGTGCGCTTTCACTGCGCACGCAATGGGAGGCAATGCGATGGGACCGGTCGAAGCAGCAAGTGAGCGGTACCGTTTCGCGGTACTTGGCCCGGTCCGTGCCTGGCGAGGCGACGCGGAAGTCGATCCGGGGTCTCCGCAGCAATGTGCCGTGTTGAGCATGTTGTTGTCCCGGCGCGGCCGCTACATCAGCCTCGACGATATTCTCAACGGATTGTGGAACGAGCAGGTGCCCTCGGCCGCTCGGCCCACCGCCAGGACATATATATCCCGACTTCGCCGGGCTCTGTCCGGCGGATCCGGTGGCATGACGATAAAAACCGGCCATGGTGGGTATGCGCTCGAGCTGACGAATAGCTCGGTCGACTTCCTGGAGTTCGAGGCTCTTGTTGAATCGGCCAGAACGACTCGGGCCTCGGGCGACCTGACCGGCGCGCTTGAGCGGCTACAGCGGGGTCTCGCGCTGTGGTTCGGGGGCGCCCTCGCGGGTGTGCCGGGGGATGCGGTCGAGCGCGAACGCACCAGGCTCGAGCGGCTGCGGGTGGCGGCGTCGGAGGAGCTCCTCGAGCTGAAACTGGAGCTCGGCAGGCATGTCGAGGTGGTGGTCGAGCTGCCCGTGGTGATTGCCGGCAACGAGCTGAACGAACGGCTCCGGGAGCTGCGCATGCTCGCCCTGTACCGCTGTGGCCGGCAGGCCGAGGCGCTCGAGGAATACCGCAAGGTCCGGATCCTGCTGCGCCGAGAGCTCGGGATAGAGCCCGGTCCTCGACTGCGAGCGCTGCACGAGAAGCTGCTGCGCGCCGATCCGGGCCTGAACCTCAAGCCACCGGCGACGCACGTGGTGACGACGTTGCCGGCGCCCCCGGCCGTGCGGGGTGCTCGGCCTGGCGTGGTTGCCCAGCGCGAGGAGCCTGGAAAACCGGAGCAGCACACGACGCTCGGCGCGCGGCTCCGGGCGCAGCGCCACCGCCTGTTTGTCGGCCGGGAAGATCAGCGCCGGCTCTTTGCGGCGGCGCTCGCCGGCGGCCCGGAAGCCTGCTCTGTGTTGTTCGTCAACGGAGCGCCGGGTATGGGCAAGTCCATTCTCCTGCGGCGTTTCGCCGACGATGCGCAGCAGGCCGGCCGCGCGGTGGTGCGGGTGGATGCCCACGCTATTGGTTCGTCGCGCATCAAGTTCATGGCCGCGGCGGCGCCGGCGCTGCGAACGCCGGATCCAGTGCTCCTGGTGGACGGATTCGAGAAGATCGAGGAGCTCGAGGCCTGGTTCCGAGAAGAGTTTCTGCCCACCCTGCCCGGCCGAGCCGTCGTGGTGCTGGCCAGCAGGAACAGCCCCGGCCTTGGCTGGCGTACGGACAGCGCCCTGGCCGGCAGCCTGCGCACCGAGACACTGCGCGAATTGTCCGCACACGACGCCCGAGCGATGCTGAAGCTACGCGGCGTGCCCACCGAGAAATGGGACTCCCTGCTGGACCTCGCCGGGGGACACCCGCTCGCCCTGTCCCTGGCCGCCGAGGCCGTGCTGAACGGTGACCCGCGCGATGGGCCGCCGCACGCGGGACCAGAGAGTTCGTGGATGCGTTCCTGTCAGAGCTCCTCGGCCCGGTCCCAACGGGCACTCACCGACTCGCATTGCAGGTGCCCAACCACCCGAACAATGGCGTGATAGGCACATTGTCAAAGAGGTGTGGGATGGACGGTTTGCCATACTGGCAGGGTGAATGACCACGGGCCGCGCTACGAGTCCGCGGTGGACAGGGCGATCCGCGAGGCCCAGGAGCGCGGGGAGTTCGACAACCTTCCCGGCAAGGGCAAGCCACTACCGGGGCTGGACGGCCCGGACGATGAGCTGTGGTGGGTGCGCGACTACATCCGGCGCGAGGGGCTGTCCACCGAGGAGCTGTTGCCCGAGTCGCTGCACCTGCGCAAGCAGATCGAGCGGCTGGATGAGGCGGTTGCCGGGTTGCCGTCGGCCCGGGCGGTCCGCGACCACGTCGTCGAACTCAACCGGCAGATCAGGCGGGCGCGGATCATGCCGTCCGGTCCGCCGGTGGTGCTGCGCCTGGTCGACCCGGACCAGGCGGTCGCCGGGTGGGAAGCCAACCGAGCGGCGAAACCCATCGCCCCCTCGGCAGAGCCCGCCGAGGCGCCCCCCGCACGGCGGCGATCCTGGTGGCGCGGGCTCGGTAGGCGAGCGCCACGTCCCAACCATTGAGCCACGCGTCGGTGCCGCCGGGCAGCTCACGGCGTGCCCGGCGCACCGCTGGTAGATCAGCCCCGACGAGGGCCGCCGGCCTTTTCGCCGCCGGTCGAGGTGTAGGGCAGCAAGGCGACCTCACGGGCGTTCTTCACGGCAACCGCGACGTCACGCTGGTGCTGACGGCAGTTACCGCTGACGCGGCGGGGCCGAATCTTGCCCCGGTCGGAGAGGAAGCGACGCAACAGACCGGTGTCCTTGTAGTTGATCTGTTGATCTTTGTCCTTGCAAAACGTGCACGCCTTCTTCTTGAACTCGCGCGGTGCTCGCTTTGCCATGAGTACTGGTGCTCCTGAGCTGTGTTGGGGTGTTACGGCGGACGTGGGGTATCGCGTCCGCTACCCCACCACTCTAGGTGACGCTCGGGGCGGCCGCGTCGCCGGTATGAGGTCGGACCGCCCGGAGGGGGTGACGCAGGGCTTTCAGTTGGCGGCAGCCGCGCTGTGCGAGCCGGTCATCAGGGCGGCCAGGTCCTCGGGATGGATGAACGACGGGGGTGGCGGCGGGCCCCAGTTGTAGAGGCCCCGGGCGCCCTCCACCACGGTCGGGTTCCACAGCGCGTCGGAGACGATGCAGTCCAGGTCGCTGTAGTACTCGGAGAAGTTGCCCGCCGGGTCACGCAGGTACCAGAAGAAGTTGGAGCCGATGTGGTGGCGCCCCAGGCCCCACACGTGCCGCTCGGGGTGCTCGGTGATCATCGCGGTGGCGCCTCGACCGACCTCGTCGACGTCGTCGACCTCCCAGGCCGTGTGGTGCAGGAAGTTCAGCGGCGCCTGCTGCACGAGGACGTTGTGGTGGTCGGTGGAGCAGCGCATGAAGCTGGCCAGCCCGGGTACCTCGTCGCTGATC
>Ga0137413_10000971_pt1 | contig 10670 bp, 12 predicted proteins | sample CZODoug2_1_16fun_FD_108280 | JGI IMG/M metagenome (GOLD analysis project Ga0137413, IMG submission 108280) | Vadose zone soil fungal communities from Angelo Coast Range Reserve, California, USA - CZODoug2_1_16fungal (Illumina Assembly) | ecosystem: Environmental > Terrestrial > Soil > Vadose... | reverse complement strand
TGCGCGCCTTCGGACAGCCACCGCAGGTAATCCGGCGAAACGCGCGTGCGGAGATAGCGGCGTGAACACTATGATTGGCCTTCCCGCGGCCGCGCGACGATCGCTACATTGCGGATCGTTGGATGCGGGCTCTTATGCATTCGGTCAAGGCATGACCGATCTCGTTCGCTGCTATTGCCCGTGGCTGACCATCACGGTGCGGCACGCGGGCGTCAGCTTTGGACGGTTTTCCTTGAGGCAAGCAAGGATGGTTGCACAGTGGCGAGAATCGGTGAGTATCAGGCGATGCGTCAGAGACCCGTCATATTTTTTCAGGAGGCGCTCACGATCGCCAAATTTGAACCCGCCTACGAAGTCGCGCGAACCTTCGCTCTCCTCGGATTGCATGAGTTGCGGGACCGAGCTGAGAAATCGGCTGGTCTCAGTGGTGGGATCCATCACAACGACAGGCAGCTTTCAAAGAAGAGATCAGCTACCGATACTCTCTACGCGGGATCATCCATGTTGAAACCGTCTGCCAAAGGCCATCGCCAAACTTCCTTTGATAGGCGACAAAGTCGGCATCTTCGCCGTGCACGAGTTCATAGCGATGAGACTTGATTGAATGTTTGGTCTGTTTCATCACTGAAATTCTCCTCATCAGTAATTGGGTAGCTGTTGAATTAGTCGCACGTCTTCGTCAGTCAATTAGAATTATACTCGTCATATATTCACGTTATCGAGAGGTGACCGGACAGGAACACCAGAACGTCTGACCTTCCTCACAGAAAACGACGCGGTGCCGATCCAGAGAAACACGTAGATCATGCAGATAAGGGAAAGGGGTTAGCGGCTGCCCGAGACGCTACAGCAGAATCTGCTACTGGGTGGAACGAAAGGTAGAGATGATCAGGGCGCAGGGATCAGGAACGGTTTTTCGCCTTGATCGCATCGCGTCCGGGTTCGAGCGCTGACGCGTCAACAAATTCAGCGAAGTGGCGTAATCCACGAGGGCGAAATCCTTGCGTAGGCTCCGCAGGATCGCCCACGGATCTGCATGCGAAAATCGGACGTCAGGGTCGGAAACGCCGTAGCAATGATCACTGCCCACTGAACTTCTCCAGCAGCGCTTCCAATGTTGCTCACGGCCGCTTGTGGCACTTAGCTGACCCCGATATCTGGCGAGTGTCCGCTTCGCGCCATGAACGGCCGTTCGTCTCAGAGATTGCAGTTGGCAACCGTCCTGATGGTGATCTTTAGGCGACCGCCGCTTGCCGCGAACTGAGCGATTGCAGGGTTAGGATTTCAGTCAAGCGGAGGTGCTCGGTCATCCGCTCGCTCGCCAGCTTCATGTCGCGGCTAAGAACGGCGTCCGCCAGTCGAGCGTGTTCGGCGCGCAGATCGCGGCTGTCATCCGACATCCGGATGTTGATGCGCCGGTATCTTTCTCCCTGAACGAAGAGCTGTTCGCGGATGCGCAGCAGCCATGGACTGTCGCATGCGGCGACCAGCGCAAAATGGAATTTGGCGTGAGCCGCCGTCCAGTCGTCGCCGATGTCATTCAGGTCGTAGGGTGTCCGCATCAGCGCATGGTTGGCTGCGACGATGCCGGCTTCCCAACTGACGTCACCTTCGCTCATCGCGCGCCGCAGGCATTTCAATTCGATGTCGATCCGCACCTGTGTCAGATCGCGGACATCCTCGGCGTTGATCGGAGATACCCGGAATCCGCGTTGCGGCTCCGCGATGACAAGCGATTCCGCTGATAGCCGTGACAACGCCTCCCGCACTACGCTCGGGCTGACATCAAGCGACGCGGCCAACTCCTGAATCCGAAGTTTTCGGTCAGGCTCCAACCGGCCCGCAAGAATGTCAGAGCGCACGTGTTGGTAGGCGGAAACCGTTCGGCTGGTTGAATCGGACATGCCCAAGATTGCCACCAAGCCCCGTAAAATACAAGACAATCTCTAAAATATCTTTTTTTTCTTGATCGTATGATTAAATCTGATAACGTCGATTTCACGCACGTGCCGACAAACGCGCTCGGGTGCCGGTCCGAGACGCAGCCCGATGACCGAAACAACTCAAAAAAATGGGGGACCAATGGCGCAGCTAACACCCGAACGGACGCAGCGAATTCTCTCCGATCCCGCGTTCAAGGAACTTGCCTCCGCGCGTGCGAAACTGCGCTGGAGCCTATCGATCATAACGCTCGTGCTGTTCTTTGGCTTTATCGCCTTAATCTCGACCGCGCGCGACGCGCTCGGGGCCAACATTGCCAAAAGTGCGGTGCCGCTAGGACTGTTTCTGGCCTTGGCCATGATTGTGCTGGTCGTGATGCTGACCGGCTTCTATGTACAACGCTCAAATTCCCGCTTCGATCGCCTGGCCCAACTCGTGACGCGGGAGTTCGGCCAATGATCGCCCGTTTTCTTCTGGCTGCGATCATCGCGGCATGTCCGCTCGCGGCTTCGGCACAGACCAACGCCGCCGCCGTGGCGGGCCGAAACTGGATCGCGATCGGCATGTTTCTGCTGATCGTGGCCGTCACGCTTGTGATCACCTGGCGTTCGGCGGGCAGCACCAAATCGAAAGCTGACTTCTACACCGCAGGACATGCCATCACGCCGGCCCAGAACGGCCTGGCAATCGCCGGCGACTTCCTCTCCGCCGCCGCGTTCCTCGGCATCTCCGCGCTGGTCTACGCCAACGGATTCGACGGCCTGCTCTACGCGCTCGGTTTTCTCACGGGCTGGCCGATCGTGTTGTTCATGATGTCGGAACGAATGCGCAATCTGGGAAGCTACACGTTCTCGGATGCGGCCGCTTTCCGTCTCGATCGGACACCCATCCGCCTCGTCGCCGCAACCGGCAGTCTCGTCGTCGTGCTGTTCTATCTGATTGCGCAGATGATCGGTGCGGGAAAGGTCATCCAGCTCCTGTTTGGTGTTCATTATCTCTTCGCCGTCGCCGGTATCGGTGTTCTGATGATCCTGTACGTGACTGTTGGCGGCATGCAGGCGACCACGTGGGTGCAAATCACCAAGGCTGCGCTGCTGTTGTCGGGCGGCACGCTGATGGCGTTGACGATCCTGTGGCACTTCGATTTCAGCTTCGGGCAGCTTTTTGCAGCCGCCAGCACGGTTCATCCGAAGGGTGCGGCCATTCTCGCGCCCGGCGGGCTGTTTGCCGAACCGGTCTCGGCGATTTCACTCGGACTGGCTTTGGTGTTCGGCACGGCCGGCCTTCCGCACATCCTGATGCGGTTCTTCACCGTCAAGGACGCCGCCGGCGCGAGAAAGTCCGTGTTCTATGCCACGATATGCGTCGCCTATTTCTGCCTGATCATCCCGGTGCTGGGATATGGCGCCGTTGCCATCCTGATGCCCGACGCCACCTACTTCAACGTCGGGGCGTCCGGCCAGTTCAACAAAATCACCGACCTGATCGGTGGTCCGAACATGGCGTCGATCCATCTTGCGCACGCGATGGGCGGACCGATCCTGCTCGGGTTCATTTCCGCCGTTGCCTTCGCAACGATTCTCGCCGTGGTCGCCGGACTGACGCTCGCCGGGGCCTCCGCCGTCAGTCATGACATCTATGGGCAGGTGATCGCCCGCGGTCGGGCATCGGAAACGCGCGAGGTCCGGGTGTCGAAGGTCGCGGCCATCGTGATCGGCATCGTTTCGGTCTTGCTTGCTTATGCCTTCGAGAACCAGAACGTCGCGTTCATGGCAGGGCTCGCCCTTTCGGTTGCCGCCAGTTGCAACTTTCCGGTGCTGGCGATGGCCATCTTCTGGCGCGGCACGACCACGCGCGGCGCCGTCACGGGAGGCCTCGTCGGTCTTGTGAGTTCAGTGTTGCTGGTGGTGCTGAGCAAGACGGTCTGGGTGGCGGTATTTCATTTCGTCACCGCGCCGTTCCCGTACGACAATCCCGCGTTGTTCTCGATGCCACTGGCGTTCTTGAGCGTCTGGTTGTTCTCGACCACGGACCGCAGTGCGCGGGCAGCCGGAGAGCGCAACGCATTCGACGCGCAGTTCGTGCAGTCCGAGACGGGAATCTCGGCAGCAACAACGCAATCGGGCCTCGCCGCGGCGGCGGCCTGACGAGAGAACCTGCCGTCCGGATCGGCCCGGACGGCGCTCTATTGATCACGTCTTCGAAGCAGCACGGCAGGTACAGCACATGGCATCCCGCAGACTTCAGCCAGGCAAATTGATCCTCGGAGTTTTCCTCGCAATGGCTCTCACTTCGACCTACGGCCCGAACTCCGCCTTCACCACCGAAGGCGTCCAGGTGACGTCGACGCCACTCCCAGTCGAGCACGTGAAGGTGACAACGATGAAGCCCTATCCCGAAGTAAAGGCCGGAATTGAAAAACTCGGGCGCCTGGACGACGGCGTTCGGGCGTTGTTGAAAAGCAATGACATCGAGGGCCTGCGCGCGGCGCTCAAGAGAATTGCTGGTCAAGATGGGCTTGCCATTCACTATGTGGCGCTGCACGGCGATCTCCTCGCATTGAAGGGTGAACGCAGTCCGCTGACGGCCTACTATATCGGCAACGTTCTCTCCGCTGTCGAAATGACCCACGTCAATCCTGCAGCCGGTCTCTATGCACCGCTGCGGGTCGTGGTTTACCAAAACGAACAGAGCGGCACGACGATGGAATATGACAAGCCGACCACCATGTTCGGGCAATTCAAGAGCCCCGAAATCGATGCGATGGCACAATCGCTCGACGAGCGGCTTCTTACCTTTCTCACCAAAGTCAGCATGTAAACGCGGCACGCTGTGCAGCCCGCTTAATATCGCCCCAAATGACGGCAGGTTACATGAGCGATCTCAGCCATCTCGACGAGACCCACGACCCATCGCGCCGCAGTTTCGTCGATGCGGCAAACGATCCCGATAGCGACTTTCCGATTCAGAACCTGCCCTTCGGGATATTCAACACCTGTGCCGATCCGATGCCGCGAATCGGTGTGGCCATCGGCGATCACGTCCTTGATCTCAAAAAGATAGGCCGATCGGGATTGCTGCCGCGGCATATCTCAGGCGATGTCTACGACCAGACCTCGCTCAACGGGCTCTTTGCGCTTGGACGCGGTGCGATCCGGGACGTGCGCCGGGCGGTGGCCGGCTTGCTCGATCAGCGCGCCAGCGGCAACGGGGCACGACGGCGGGGATCGGACGTGCTTGTCCCACGCGCTGAATGCACGCTGGGTCGGCCGACGGCGGTATCGAACTACACGGACTTTTACGCGGGCATTCATCATGCCCGCGCCGCAGGCGCCCTGCTGACACCGGAGAATCCGCTGCCGCAAAACTACAAATGGATACCGATTGCCTATCACGGGCGAGCATCTTCCGTGCAGGTCGGAGAAGGAATCGTACGAAGGCCCCTCGGCCAACGGCCGCCGGCGGAGACGGGCGCGCCGCCGAATTTCGGGCCCTGCGAACGGCTAGATTTCGAACTCGAAATGGGATTTTACGTGGCGGGCGGCAACCGGCTCGGAAAACCCATCCGCATCGCGGATGCGGCACAAGAGATTATCGGGTTCTCTTTGCTCAATGACTGGTCCGCGCGCGACCTGCAGCGATGGGAGATGTTTCCGCTCGGACCCTTCCTCAGCAAGAGTTTCGCGACATCCGTTTCGCCCTGGATCGTCACCTCCGACGCCCTCGCCCCCTTCCGCACGCCAGCAATGACGCGGCCAGACGGCGATCCTCGACCGCTTGATTATCTGTTCGACGAGGCCGACCAGGGCCAGGGCGGACTCGACGTTCATCTGGAGGTTTTTCTGTCCACCGAGCGGATGCGCGACGCGAACGAGTCAGCCGTCAGGATTTTGACGTCGAACGCGCGGCATCTCTACTGGACGCCCGCGCAGATGATCGCCCATCACACCGTGAACGGCTGCAATCTGCAGCCCGGTGACCTCATTGGCACCGGAACGATCTCGGGACCTGATCCCGCGGAGCTGAGCAGCATGCTCGAATTCACTGCCGCCGGCTCAAAACCGGTCACACTGCCCAACGGCGAACAGCGCGGTTTCCTGGTGGATGGGGATGAGATTATCTTCAAAGGCCGCTGCAGGCGCGAGGGATATGCTTCCATCGGTTTCGGATCGTGCGTCGGAAGAATTGAAGCTGCCGAATTTGCGGTTTCCGGAAAGGCTGCTGCCTAACTCACCTGAACGAGGTAAAACACCATGGAATGTTCTTTGTCGACCGTCGATGCGCTTGCGCTGATGCCCGGAGTAGACCCGGAGGACCTGCGCTTCGGACAGCTTCTCACCCTGGCCACAGGATTGTCGCTGGTTTTGGCGGGTCATCTGTTGCTCTCGATCTTGTCCTGACCGGAGCGGAAGTCAGACGGCGCGCGGCCAGTCCACTTTTTGAACGCCTTTCGAAAACTCGTCGCTTCGGCAAACCCGACCCGCTCAGCGACCTGATCGATACCCAAATGCGTGTTCTCTAAAAGCTCGGTGGCCACCGATTGCCGCATCCGATCGACGATCGTTTGATAAGACCGTCCTTCCTCGGCCAGACGGCGATGAAGGGTTCGTAAGGACAATCCTAACTCCTCTGCGATTTCACCGGCCGCGGGAAACCGCTTGGGACTGTTCAGGCAGGCTGTGCGAATTTTCCGCACCAGATCCGAGTCGCCGGGTTGTTCGGTAAGGACCACGTCGCAGACCTGCTGGCAGATTTTCGCCGTGATCGGATTGGCGTTCGGGCAGGGCCGCTCCAGAACGTCGGCGCTGAAATGCCACTCCATGGTTTCGGCATTGAAGTCGATCGGGCAATTGAACAATCGCTCGTAATTGCGCCAATGAACGGGAGGAGGAAAAGGAAAAATCATCCGCGTCGATGGAAAGGCCGCTTCGAGAACCCGGCTGAACAGCGAGGTCGTGGAGCTCCGCCAGAACTCGGCAGCAAACGGCAACAGGTCGCCCAAGGTATCAAGACCGTGGCTGCGCAGGATAGCCGTTCGGCCATCGATCCGGAAACTGATCTGTTTGACCGCTGGTCCCGCCATGGTGACGTGTTGAAGCGAAAACATCAGTGCGTCGCCGAAGGTCGGGCTGCTCACCATTGCATAGCCGTAAATGCCGTAATCGCTGATTCTCTGTCTCGCCCCGGCCAGTAGCCCGATGTCAGATCGCTTCGCCAGGGCTCTTGCGTTTCGATAGATCGCCAAACGTTGCCGATGCGAGATGCGTGCGTGAGCGTCCTCAAGCTGCGCCACGTTGACGCCGGTTCTCGCAAACAGGCCTTTGACCGAAACGCCTTCGGATGCGAGCTCAGCGGCGAGTGCGCCTAGCCCCACCAGATTTTGGGTCGGGGCGTCCGGATCGCCGGAAGCCGGCGTGATGAATTTCATCGGCTTCATTTTCTTCTCCGCATAATACCAGGCGTTGCTGGGTGGCACAAATTCACACGCCCTTTGGTGCCCCCGGCCTTCTGTTTGGCAGCTTTGAACATCAAAATTGGCACAGATTGACATTGTCACTCCGGTCGCTGTCGTCAAGACTGCAAACCGAGAAAAATGGCTCGACGGCTTAAGTGTGCAGCCGGATAGAACAGGCCGGACAGCCGTCATTTCGACGAGGGATGAAACGAATGACGACAGTAACGCACGAAATCGACGGCAAGGTCGGTGTGGTGACGCTGGCAAAGCCGCCGCATAACCTCATCGATGACCAGCTGGTCTACGATTTGATGGCGGCCTATCGGACGGTTGTCGCAGACGGTTGCCGTGCGATCCTGTTGCGCAGCTCGATGCGTCACTTTTGCGCCGGCGCCGAGCTCCAGTCTTTTGGCACCACCACGCTGGTCCATGCCGACCAATCCAAACTGGTAGCGGCGCTTCAAAGCCTTGAAGACGTTCCTGTGCCGACGGTGGCTGCCTTGAACGGCGGCGTGTTGGGTGGTGGACTGGAGCTCGCTCTTACCTGCGATATGGTCATCGCGGCAGACACGGCATTTCTCGGTCAGGTCGAGGTCACCGTCGGACTGCTACCGCTGCTCGGGGGCACGCAGCGGCTGGCGCAGCGGGCCGGCGTGGCGCGCGCCAAGGAAATTGCGATGCTTGGCCGTCGTCACACACCGCAGGCTTTCGAGCGCTGGGGCATTATCAACCTGGTCGTTCCCGAAGTCGAGCTGGCGTCGGCTTCGATGACGTGGGCACGGCAGCTTGCGGCAGGGCCAACGGCAGTCATCAAAGGCATCAAGCTGCAGGCGAATCTAGCAGCCCGCGGCGGAATTGAATCTGCCGACGAACGGCAGGTCGAAATCAACGACATGATCTGGAAAGCCAGGGACCGGCAACGCGGTTTCGACGCTTTCTTCTCGACGGGCCCTGCATCAGCGGTCTTCGAAGGAGATTGACGATGTCGGCACCGTTGAAAGGATTGCGCGTCGTCGACTTCACCCGCGTACTCGCTGGACCTCATTGCACGAAGGCCTTGTGCGATCTTGGCGCAGACGTAACGAAGATCGAACCTCCCGCCGGCGATCTCGGCCGGGTGGGATTGCCGCACGTTGACGGCCTTGGGCTGTACTACGTGCAGCAGAACGCCGGAAAGCGAAACCTGAGCCTCGACCTGAACTATGCGGAAGCCCGGGCGATCGTAACCGACATGTGCCGCGAGGCCGATGTGATCGTCGAAAATTTCCGTCCCGGTACGCTGGCGCGTTTCGGCCTGGGTTACGAAGACGTCAGTGCGTTCAACCCCCGCATCATCTATGTTTCCTTGAGCGGATACGGACAATCGACTTCGTGGCGCAACCGCCCGGCCTTCGCACCGACCGTGCAGGCCGAAACCGGCCTGACGGCGATTGTGCAGGATCACTTTGGCGAAGCGCTGTTGGAAGCCCGAGGCGATGCGTGCAGCCATGCCGACGTCTACACAGGACTGCAGGGCGTAATAGCGGTGCTCGCGGCCCTGCAGCACCGCAATAACACCGGCGAAGGACAGCATGTCGACGTTTCGATGGCAGCGACGATGCTATCAGTCAACGAACGTGCCGGCGCCTTGCTGTCGGGAATCGATACCGACGGCGAGCCGATCGCGCTGTCGGCCAACGAGTCCCACATTTTTGAGATGTCCGACGGCACCCGTCTGACCATCGCCGGCAGCCCGATCTACTCGCCGATGTTCACGCGCTACTGCGCCATGATGCGGCGAAGCGATCTGCTGAAGGATCCCCGCTATGCGACAGCGAACCTCCGCCGCAAGAACCTTCCTTCGTTGCTCGCGGAGGTCCGAGCGTGGCTCGGGACCTTCGAGGATCTCGAGCAATTGCAGGCGCAAGTCAGCGAGGGTGGACTCGCGGTCGGGCAGATTCGTTCGGTTAATGAATTTGCCGCATCCGATTGGGTCAAGGAATGGAATGCTGTAGTCGATATCGATGATCGCGCCGGCGGCACGGTACGCATGCCGGGAAATCCGTGGATCTTCAGCCGATCCAAGCTGCCGGCGCCCGGCGCGCCAGCATTCCAGGGCGAGCATAACGAAGAGATCCTTTTGGAGCGAAACCTTACCGCGGATGAGATAGCGGACTTGAAGAAGCGCAAGGTTCTTCTTGGACGGCGAACCCCCTTTGGTGCTTTCGATTAAACTGACTGGACAACGGCCTCATCGCGGCTGCCTCAGGCAATGTCAATCCCAGTCAAAACGCGGGCATTTGCTGATGCAAGGGCAATGTCCGTTCCGCGCCAATAAGCGGTCCTTCCATATTCCCTCATTATGCGAGCCAAATTGGTCACGCGGACCATAGGCCAGCTGATCTCTAGGGCTTTGATGTTCTCCTCCAGTCAATGCAGCTGTGCTAGGACGGTACGCCAGCGGCGGCGCCGTGGGCGGGAAGGTCGACTAACGTCAAATCGAACAAGTCGTCGGATGGCCGGTCCAATTGAAAAGACCAGCCACTCGGGCTTGAATTACTTCTGATCCTGCCAAAAGGCCTTGGAGACCTTGCGCCGGGCGGCGCGCGTATCGGACTTTGCAAAATCCTCCATCCCAGCAGTTGCAAAGCGGCCCGGTTTGCTGGCGAAGGGCTGAATCGGAACCTCGAATGCCATCGCTCCCGAGAGCGGCAGATCAGCCCCCTTGTTCAAGGCAAACTTCGAGCGCCGAACGGTGATCGGGTTTTTCGCAACCATCACCGCGACAAGGGCGTCAACTTCCCTATTGAGGTCAGCGGGCTTGCAAATGCGGTTGATCAAATCGTGTCGTTCTGCGGTCCTTGCATCGAATAGCTGACCGACAAGATTCCATTCCTTCGCCTTGCGCCGCCCGGCGAACCGCGCCAGACGCGTAACGCCGCCCCAACCAGGTGTGATGTCCCAGTCGATTTCCGGCATTCCCCAGCGGCTACGATCGGTTGCAACGACGAAGTCGCAAGTTAGCGTCAACTCAAGACCACCACCGGTGCAAACGCCGTCCACCGCCGCAATCGTGATGCAAGTAAGGTCTTCGATCATCTGGGCAGTTTCCTGGTACTGACGAGCCTGCCAGTATGGATCGTCGTCCGTCCAGGTCAGGAACTCCTTAATGTCGTCGCCGGCGCAGAAGGTGTCGCCCGCTCCCCGGAAGATCAAGAACCGACACTCGCGGTCCTTCTTGACCGCCCGCACCGCGTCCGCGAGTTCGTCCGACATTTCCTTGTCCATTGCGTTA
>Ga0137413_10000970_pt1 | contig 10679 bp, 6 predicted proteins | sample CZODoug2_1_16fun_FD_108280 | JGI IMG/M metagenome (GOLD analysis project Ga0137413, IMG submission 108280) | Vadose zone soil fungal communities from Angelo Coast Range Reserve, California, USA - CZODoug2_1_16fungal (Illumina Assembly) | ecosystem: Environmental > Terrestrial > Soil > Vadose... | reverse complement strand
ATTATTAAAATATTCTAATTAGGATAGAATTTAATATAATTAATAATTATAAGGTTTATTATTTAATAAAATATAATTTATATATTATAAATGCAATAACAGTTATAATAATACAAAAAATTTTAAAACATCTTATTGGACTCGAACCAATAATCTTTTGCTTCGAAGGCAAATACTAAACCAATTCAGCTAAAGATGTCATAAAAAAATAAAAATTAATATTTTTATAATTTTATAATAAATAAATAATAAATATTATAATATAATATAATATAAATATATTATTAAGAATTAAATTCACAATAAATTTACGAGTAAAGAGACTTGAACTCTTACGATTCTAAAATCATAAATTCCTAAGATTTACCCGGCTACCAATTTCGGCATACTCGTTAAATTAATATCTATAAATTATATTTTATTTCATATTTAATTGCTGATTAATAAAATATAATATAAAAGTATAGAATAAATTTAACTAATAATTTTATTTAAAAATTGATATAAGTAAAAATAAAAATAAAATAAAATAAGGCGGCTGCGCCGCACAAAATTAATAATAATTAAAAATAAAACACTCAGAAATGATTTGATTATTATTAAAAAATAATATTATTAGTATATTTTATTTTTATATTAATTAAAATTAAATAATAAAGAATAAGAAATAAGGAGTAGAGTAATCGAAACTCTGTCCGTAATGTGTAAAATTACTGCTAAACCACTCAGCTAACCCCTTTTTATATAATAATAATAAAATTTTTAATAAATTATTAATATTATAATTTCTTATATTAATATTAAATTAATTTTAATTAATAAGACTAATAATTTCAAGTATTAATTAATTTATTAAATTAAATTAATTGAGATTGTTGTAAAATGCAACTCCCTATAATTATAAAATTCAGTTTTACTGTTACAGTTACAGATATAATTTCTAGAGTTATAAATTTTCATTATTTTAATTTCATAAAATAAAAATAGCAAAAACAAAACAAAAACAATAAAACAATAAAAATAAATTAACAAATCTATATTATGGTAGGGGGTATAATGATTTCATTTTCCAGCAGCACTTTCCAGTACAGCTACCTTGCTATGACTTTTGAGATGTTACTCAAAATGATTTAATTGATAAGAATTAACTTAACAAAGAGGTTTTAAAATTAAAATATTTAAATTTTAGACTAAACTACCTTTAAATAAACTCTAAATTTAATTAGTGTATATTTTGATAGTTTGTTATCTTTGAAAAAGTATTAATGTAATAAAAATTTCCACCACCTCAAGCTTCTTCCCAGCGACAGACAGTTAGTTCATTACGAATGATAATTTCACCGTTGCGCTAGTGATCAACGATTACTCGAAATTCCGTCTTCATGTTACCGAATTGCAGACAACAATCAGATTTTTTTATTTAATACTTTAACTTCTTTTAATGATTAGCTCCTCCTTTTTTCCCAAAATTAAATATATAAATATATTAAATTTAACTGAATTATAAACTTTCTTAAACCATTTTTTAATTTTAAAAATAAAATTATACCCAAAAATAAATTTAAGAAATAAAAACAGAAACTAGGGAACAGTATTGCATCACTTTGTAAAGTTTTTGTGGCACGTCTATAGCCCAGAACATTAGGACCATAACGACTTGTCTTAGCCCCAAATGGTCTCATCTAAGATACATTAATTGTTAAGTTTTTAATACACATATATAAATATATAATATATTAAATTTAATTGTAACTAGCTAAATAAAGCAGTTAGATATGAATTAACAATAGGGATTTCGTCCGTTAGCGGAGTTAACCTCACTTCTCACGATACGGACTGAAGACAGCCATGCAACACCTGTACTGAGTGTTAGATATTTTAATAATGATTATTAATAAAATAAATACACTCCTTTACTTATTATAAAATAACTAAAGTTTGTATTCAAGGACTGGTAAGGTTTTACGCGCACTTTCGTATTAAATAACATGCTTCACTTCGTTTACTCCGAAACCGACTAATTTTTTTGTTTTTAACTTTGCAGTCTTACTAACAAGGCGGAATGGTTATCGTGTTAACAACGCCACTAATCAATTATTACTAATGACTACCATTCATCGTTGACAGAGAGGGGTACTTTGGGTATCTATTTGGAATAGGTAGGCTCTCACAAGCTTTCCCCTCCTAAGAACCGGACAAGCGACTTTCACCGCATACGGCTCAAGCAATATTTACAATTTTGGATACATATTTATTATATTTTTTCTTTTTAAATTAAAATTTTTTTTTGATTCTTTATATTGTGTTAATTTATATCCTATTAAACTATTCATTTCATCTAAAAAAGTGACAATTGTGTTAAGATCTCTCTTACTACCTATTGTTAAAATATAAGTAGTTTTACGAGTATCTCTGCTTCTACTAAAAATATTTGTACTAATATTAAATCGTTCTTTTATTAATTTAATCACTGTTTCATCAGTATGTTCTAAATAAATTATTGGTACCTTTTTATTTTTATTAATAGAATTTGTAAATGAAACTTCCCCATTTAAAAATCCTATTATTCAATGATCTATATAAAATGAAGATAGATTATTAATATTAGATTTTATATTTTCACTTGTTACTAATATTTTATTAAAATCATCTAAAGAATCTAAACGGTTTAAATTATTTAATATTCCAATTTTTAATTGTTCATATCTAATTAATTGACCTCTAGTTAATAAAGAATAATTTGCAAAAATATTTTCAATTAGTCATTTTAAATCTTCTTTTTTAAATATAGCTAAATGAGATTCTTTCTTTTTAGGGTATTCGTATATTTTACCTATATCCCCTAATTTAGATTGAATAAATTCTAAAAGTAATCTATCTCTTTCATGTAGACCTATATGAAATGAATATTTTAAACCAATACTAGTTATTTTTCCATTTTTATTTATTCTCTTTATTTTAGTAGTTTGAAAATTAGATTCAGCATCACAAAATCCAGCGAATCAAGGTAAAAATTTGTTATTATTAAAATTGTTATTATTCATTTTTATTGTTAATTAAAATTATTTTTTAAATTTATAATATATTTATTTACTAAGTTAACTACTAACAAAATATATTGGAGCAAGTCTAGCTTATTCATTTTTAATTAAAAGCGCGAGATAATAAATATTTAATCTATTAAAAACTAGTATTAGTGAAATATTTTTAATATAGGGTATGAAGCGCACCATTTAAAGGATAAATAAAGAAAGTTAAAATTTTTTTTAAATAATATTCATTTTGGGTATATAGAATTAAATTGTAAATAGAACCTTTAGAAAGTGGGCACCCTTTCAGGTAGGTTAATTAACCTTATCCAATCTATTAATAATTGGCATTCGCTTTCTTCTAAATCATTTTACCTCTAACCAAATACTTTAATTTGCATTAAAGCTAGCAATAAAATATTGCAAGTTATAGGCATTACCTTGTCCCTAAATATGTACGTTTAGATTCCCTTAGATTCTTACTTTGCTATATTAATTAATATGTTCGTCTACAGCTAACTAGGACAATTAGATGTCTAAATAATAAGCTTTAATTACATAAGTTCGGTTTCCCTAATCTTAGGATTCAGCCTTCGTTAAATTATTAAATTAAAAACTAAAAATTTAAAATAATAATAAGGTAGATAACCTCTTAATAACTTTACCCCAGAGCTTCACACAAGACCATTACTGGGAAATATTAAATAATAATATAAAAATATAAATTATTAATTAATATCTCTTGCATGTCCAGGTTGGCTACTACCAGACGAATGATAATATACTTTAAGTATTATACAATATTTAGATTTTGCAAGTCGCACATCCTATTTCCTTTCCTCACCTTCGTTTCTCAGCGTCAATCTTTAATGGAAAAAAGCCTTCGCCTTTAATATTCCCCTTAATCTATTAGGATATCAGCCCTAAACTAAGTATTATTTAATATAACCTCTATTAGATTCTAGCTTTAATTTTGTTTTATTTATATTATTTGGAATAAAAAACTTTAAAGCAGCCTACAAACCCTTTACGCCTGATAAAGATGATTAACGTTTGCGTCTCCGGCCTTACCGAGTCTTCTGGCACCAGGTTTAGACGACACTAATTGTAAGAGATTATCATTATTTTCTTCTTACATTATCAACCAAATATTTGGTTTATGTTTTGAATTGATTTCAGTTAGCTAGTTCACTCTTGCGAGCATTGACTAATATTCTTGACTGCTGGTAGCGTTAACTACTTGGTACATTTCATTCCCAATGTGGTCATATGATCTTTCAAACTTGACTTTCGATCGTCGGCTTGGGAGGCCTTTACCCTTCCAACTACCTAATCTAAATAAATAGAATCTTATAGCAGAAAAATTCCTTTCTTTATAAAAATAATAATTTTATTTCCTTTAATTAATTTTATAAAAAATTTATAATTTATATTTAAAGAAATATCTCCTATTTATGGAGACTATAAGGTATCTTATTTACCATACTCACCTTTACACCTTGTGTATTCTATTCATTTAGTTAATTAATAAAATAATTAAGAGTTAAATGAATATAATCAACAATGATTCGCATGTCTTATACTACTGAACAACGTTGAATCGGAACCAAAATTAAATTCTTTCTAAATTTTAGATTAATAAAAGATACAAATTTTATTATCGTACTATATATGCTTATATGCAATATTTATTAACTCTTTTATAATTTATACTTTTTTATTTTTCATTAAAATTTTTATAACTAAAATTAGTTTTAAAAAGAGGGGCGAAGCCCCCTCTATCTAATTGTATTTTTACTTTAATATTTAAAATTTAATTTGATTTTATTTAAATAAAGATATAAATATATTAATAGAGCTATTAATATTTATACTAATATTATATTATTTTTATTGTAATTATAAATTTAATTATAATACAATAATTAATTATAATTATAAAAATTCAATTAGTAATTAAATATTAAATTTAAAAAGGGTATTATATAAATATATTAAAATTTCTAATTATAATTATTAATTTATTAAATATTTGTAATTTAAATTATAATTGTAATTTTATTTATATAAAAATAAAATAAGTACAATAAAAATTTTATGGGGATAAAATAAAATTTAATTAATAATTAATAATAATTAAGCAGCATCTAATCAAGCTAAATAATCTTGAACAGATACAGCTTCTACAACAATAGGCATAAAACCGTGTCATACTCCACATATTTCTGAACATTGACCATAAAAAGTTCCTGTTCTTTCAGCTAAGAAAGAAGATTGATTTAATCTACCAGGCACAGCATCCATTTTTAGTCCTAAAGAAGGAACAGCAAAAGCATGAATAACATCAGCCAAGTATATATTATTAATATTTATTTAAGATTAAGTTCATATCGGGCTTCGACCCGCGCTTCGCGCCATAAATTTCTTAATTTTTAAAATTTAAATTCTAGGTTTTTGATTTTTAATACCTTGAATAGTAGAATTAATGTTATATTTAATTTTTAGTACATTCATTAATTTTACTACTTCTTGTAAAGTAAAACTATCTGTACATAAGGGGCTTCGCCCCCTTTGTTTAAAATTGATCCACACTAAATTATAGCGCCTTTAACCTTATCTTTATAAAATAAATCATATAGTTAATTAAAACAAAGTAAGGATCTTGTACTAAATACTAAACCATAATAAATATTTCCTTTTCGCTTAGATTAACTGTATATGGAATATTAGAACAATAATGGCGCGAAGCGCGGGTCGAAGCACCCATAAAGGAATAACATAATCGGCTCGAATAATAGATTATTTAAATTTAAATCTTGGGTTAGAATTTAAAGTGTATTTTTAATCAACCGTCTGATATTAATTTAACCACTATTATAGTATAAGGCGCGAAGCGCGGAGGTAAAGAAATTAATTTTTGTAAACTTACTGGGGGCGAAGCCCCTCCAGAAGCCCCCTAAATTTTAACCATAAAGAACTAAACTTGTACAATTAATAAATCCAAATTTATTAATTTTAGGTAGTTTATTTACATTTGTAGTTTTAGTTCGTTTAATCTAAGGATAAAATCGAGTATATCGGGTTAAAACGATTAATTTTTGTTTTTGTTTTTACCATCATAATCTTAATTTATATATTAATAATATATACTTGGACTTTATCTTAGTCTAAATAGACTTCTTGCGTATAGTCTCTAAGGATCCTACTAAGAATATTTTTATCCTATTAGTTTCCTGCTGATTGCTCATTGTTTCATATTAATCATTATTACAATATATGTAGATTAATTATTAGAGGTTTCCAGCATATAGCAAGATTCGAATTATATTACACAATATTGTTTAATATTAATAAGGGCAAGAAGGGTTTACCAGTAATAATTAATCTAATATGGCAATCAACAGGAATAATAACTTTATTATCTACATCTAATAATCTGAATTGTCCTAATTCTAAATCAGAATCAGGTATCATATATGAATCAAACTCAATTGATTCTCCTTTTTCAGTTACATAATCAGAATATTCATAACTTCAATATCATTGATGCTAGATTTTATTAAAATCTATTTCGACTGTACATTAAGCAATCTTTTCTATTTTAAAATAAATTAAGAATCACCCACCAGTGACCCAGTCTGTAGCGGCTTTTTATTCAACCGACGGTCTTTAGAATAAAAAAATTAATATTCTATTAACCGTTAACACTAGTGTCGCCAAAAGATAAAATGTTATTAAAACAAAAGTTTACTGAAAGATCTGTTTCTGCTTCGCAGTTTAATTTAAAAAAGAGAAGTAAAATTTATAACCACGCATCTTTTAAAAACAAAAATCCTCACTTATATTTATAATACCACTGCCGAAGGCAGTATCTTTAAAGAACTCTGTCGAATTCTTAGAGATATTAAATATCTCACGACTATAGTATTTATGGGGCTTTGCCCCCTTAAAGTAAAAAGCTTTAACCTTCACTCGGCCGCCCGCCTCTATTAATTGCAAGAGATAAATTTAAGCATAAAAATTTAAGTAATAAAAAAACTGCAAAGCTTAAAGGAAGAAAGTGAAAGGTGGGCTTCGCCCATACATAATTACATTAAAAAATTAAATTGAACTATTAATTAATTCCTAACTTATATCGCATAGAAGTATGTAAAAACGGTAATATTAAATTTCTTAATTCAGGGATAGAATTTTTTTTAATATATATAGAATATTTATTTTTTATATATATTTTTTGAATCGTACAATCTAAGTGAAATTTATTTTTTAATGCTTCAGCTAAAAGCTCTACTTCTTTTAATGTATAATTATTACAAGAAATTCTTAATCCGTCGCCTGCTTTACCTCCATCATCGCTTATCCAAATTGATAATGTTAGTGGAGTAATAAGCTCTTGTATATTAAGTGGTATAATTTTTTTACCTTTTCTATAAAATATTTTATATATCCATAATAAACTTCTAAATGTAAATGTGTTAAATTCATAACCATAATATATTTTTTCTATTCCATTTATTTGTCTAGCGTATTTTCTAGGAGGGTTTGTAGTACAATAACCTCTACTTACAAAGAATTCATATAAGAAAAATAAATATTCTTTATGAACTATGCTTTGTTTAATTGCTAATCTAACTCCTTCACCTGTTCTATTGTTAGCATAAGAATCCCCTAATAATAAACCAACAATGACTGAAATAATATCAATATTATGAGGACCTACTCTATTAATTGCTCTACACCTAGTATGAAAAGAAATTTTAGACCCTGAGGAGAAGATACAATTACGTGATGAAAGAATTTTCATATTTCTACCTTTAGTATAAAAAGGTTTATTGGATGAAGATAATTTATTATTATACCACATACAACCTACTAATTCTAACCCTGAAGTCCTGTTAATAAAATAGGAGGTAGAAGGATTAGCAATAACCCCGACGCAGGCGGTATTAAAAACAGAACCCGAAAGGCAAAAAAACAAAAATTTTTTTTTAAGTAGTATGAAATTCTTGCCGTCGATACTAAGAAGCGAGGACTCCGCCGCCAGATTATAAATTTTAAAATTAATTTTATAATAAATAACCTTAGTTATAAATATATATCTATATAGCATATTACATACTTTTTGTATGCGGGTTTTATAATTAGGACATTCCATTAATGTGTTTAATTTTTTTAATATATACAATTTTAGGCCATCTGTTAAAAGACCTACTACTTTTATAGTCATTGTAGGAGAAATTACTTCATCTAATAAATATAATAATCGGAAACTTGGGAAAGCAATAGCTATTAAAATTAAAGCAGGTGTTATTGTTCAAATAAGTTCAATTAATGTACCATGGTTAAGGTATTTATGAACAATAGGAGATTTTTTAAAATTAAAATAATAGATAACTGAACCTAATACTCAAAATACACCTACACAGATTATAATTAAATAGAAGAAAAGTGTATTATGTAATTCTATAATTCCTGTGAAACCTGGAGCGGCACTATCTTGAAAACCAATATCTCATGGTTGTGGAGCATCATTAAATATAGTATTTAAAATAGTAATATTTGTAATCATTGTAAAAAAAATTTATAAAAAAAATCTTAGTTAGTAATACTTAAATATTAAAAAAATAATTAAAATAAAATTATATTATATATAAGTAAATAGAGCTAATACCTTGTAATATAAAATTACATCATTACTCTTAATATTAAATTAAAATTTAATACTTGTAATTGGTATTCTAAGATTAACCCGTTTCATTTATTTTATTATTTAAAATAATATATTATATATATAAACTTCTAAATAATAAAATCTTAGTAGTATATATTATATTATATATACAATAATATAATATATAATGGTATAATTTATCCTTAAAATTTAAAGGATTATTAATAAATAATAAATATAAATTTAAGAATAAAGTAAATAATACTTATTATTTATAATTAAATGGGGGATATTTGAATTATATAATTTTTATTTTTACTTTCTTTACTAATTTTAATAAAATTGAATTAAAAATAATAGCTAGAAAATAAATATAAAAAAGGAACAAAAATAAAAATTAAGATTGTACCGGTAGCATTTTAAATGCATGAACTGGGATTGGACTAGCCAGAGTTCATTCTAAAGTAGTAGCACTTTGTGTTTCATTAAAAAATATAAATAATGAAGTGAAGAAAGAAGGTATTGCTCAAGGATTATTATCCACTTTATTTCCTTTAGCAAAAATATCATAGATAATATAACCAAATAAAACAGTAGCTAATACCGAAATGAATGATCCAAAACTAGATACGGCATTTCAACCACTAAATGCATCAGGATAATCAGGAATTCTTCTTGGCATGCCCGCTAATCCTAAAAAGTGTTGAGGGAAAAAGGTTAAATTAACCCCAACGAACAATGTTCAGAAATGAATTTTACCTAATAATTCATTATATGATTTACCTATAACTTTAGGTGCTCAGTAGTAGAATCCGGCGAAAATAGCGAAAACTGCACCCATAGATAATACATAATGGAAATGTGCAACTACGTAATAGGTCTGTATAATTGACATTTTCTAAAAATAATTTTAATTAAATATTAATTAAATTGGTATCTACCCTTACGGGTAGGATCGGACTATATCTTACTATAATTAATAACGCATTAAAAAATTATAGTTGTTACGTGTAGTCTCTACGGAGTCCTTAATAAAAACAAAACAAATCAGGGCTTCACACCGCACCGAGAAATAATCACTTTTATAAGGTTCCCACGGTATTACCTTATATCATAAAATACCTTAGCTTAATAGGCAATAATAAGGCTTCACCGTTAGCATTTTTAATAACAAAATACCGGAAGATATACCAAATCTCTTCCACAGTAACATGACAACATGACACCTATATTTAATTGTATCCCTTATCCTTTATTCTTTTCAAAAAAGTAATCGATAGTTTTTTGCAGAGAAATATTTACTGTTATTTACAAATATAGCTAGTTGATAATATTTATAGCCTTGAAGCAAAAATTGACAATGATTTATTATTTTTTCTACTCCATTAATAGACCCAACTGAAAATTCATAAATAGGGATATTTGAGACTTTTCCTCGTTTATGCAAAATCTTAAGATGATGTAGGTTATAATAACTACGGATAGCATAAATTAAATAGTAATCATAATTTTGTGCAATACTAAATGTAAAATTTCCTGCTTTTCGATTAGAAAAACAACCTTCAGCCTCAATAAAACCAGCTAACCAACTCTTAAAGTAACAAGGTAGAAAAGCTACAAAATCCTCTTCATTAGGTGTAATAACAGCTCGATTATCATATTTCATTGTACGACTTTGAAAATACTCTTCCATTGTTAAATCATGAGAATTAAAACATTTAAGTAGAAAATTAAATTGTAGTTTAATACGTGTAGTTAGTGGAGGATATTTAAGAAGCAAAGGAATAATAGAATTTTTAAATACTTTTTTATCATTTACTACCCACAGCACATAAGATTGGGCAGTTTTTTTGTCTAAAACTTTTTGAATTTTACCTCCATAAAACTTAGAAATAGAAGATAACATTTCAAAATTAAGAGGCTTATCAGCTAATTTTACAACTAAACGATATTGTAAAATTTTATGTCTTCAGTGGTTT
>Ga0137413_10000967_pt1 | contig 10683 bp, 12 predicted proteins | sample CZODoug2_1_16fun_FD_108280 | JGI IMG/M metagenome (GOLD analysis project Ga0137413, IMG submission 108280) | Vadose zone soil fungal communities from Angelo Coast Range Reserve, California, USA - CZODoug2_1_16fungal (Illumina Assembly) | ecosystem: Environmental > Terrestrial > Soil > Vadose... | reverse complement strand
GCCCATAGCGCTCGATGACCTGCTGCAAAAGCACAATCCCAACTGGCGCTCGAGTCCGGCCGACAATGACGATCCGCGCGCAGGTTGGATAAGGGAGGCGATTTCGGATCTCGCCGTTCGGATCAATACCGAAATCAACGCCGCTGCCGCGGTGACGCCGATCAATCTGGTGGCCATGGCGATTCTGGCGACCCCCAGGCAGGCGCTGCCGGAACTCGATCTCATATGCCAGTTGGAGCTGTATCAACGGCTGCTGTGCGATGCGCCGTATTCCCCGCTGGTGACCGTCACGCCCGACAGCGGCCAACAAATGGTCGCTTACGCCGAAGCTTTCGGGCTGCTGGAGCGGCAGAAGCATCCGCTGGGCGACATCATGCGCATGAATGCGGAAAACGCCGTGCTGGCCACTTATTACCGCAACAACATCCTGCATCTATTCGCCATGCCATCGCTGTTGGCGTGTGCCTTCGTGAGCAACGCAACGTTGCGCACCGCCGACATACAGCGGCTGGTGTGGCGCGTTTATCCGTACATTGCCGCGGAGTTGTTTTTGCGCTGGGACGAAACCGAAGTGAGCGCGGTGGCCGACTCGCTGCTCGACACCTTCGTGCGCCTGAATCTGCTGCAGGGCAATGCGGATCGCAGTGAATGGCGGCGGCCGGCGCCGACGTCCCTCGATGCCATCCGCCTCTCGGTGCTGGCCCAGGCGACGATTCAAACCCTCGAGCGCTACTACCTGGCGATCGCGCTGCTGCTGCAGGCGGGCAGCGGCGTCATTACCCATGAAGCGCTCGAAGAGCGCTGCCACCTGATGGCGCAACGCATGACGGTGCTTTATGGGCTGAATTCGCCCGAGTTCGTCGACAAGAGCCTGTTCCGCAATTTCATCGAGCTGCTGCGCCGGCGCAACGTCATACAGCTGTCCGAGGATGAGAAACTGCTGTTCAGCGAGCCGTTGCTGGGGGTGGCGGCGGATGCTCAGCTCGTGCTGTCCGAACAGATCAGGCACAGCATCCTGCAGGTGACTTTGGGCCAGTGACCCGGCAGCCCCGAATAGCGCTAGTCCCAGCCCTGCCTTCCGCGCTGCGACTTGGTTGCGCCGCGCCGCTTCTTCGACTCGATGCGCCGCTCCTGCGAGCCTTTGGTGGGGCGCGTCTTTTTGCGGATCTTCGGTTCGATCATGGCCGTGCGGATCAGCGCCGCCAACCGCGTCGCCGCCGCGCGGCGATTCTGCTCCTGGCTGCGTTCGCTGCGCGCGCTGAATAAAATGCTGCCGTCGTCGACCAACTTCTGTCCGGCGATGGCGCGCAGCCTATTCCTGGCGGAGACGGGCAGGCTGGTGTTGAGCGGCAACAGGAATCGCAGCTGCACGGCGCTCGACACCTTGTTGACGTTCTGGCCGCCCGGGCCCGATGCGCGAATGAACTTCCATTCCAATTCTTCGTCGGGAATGACGACGTGCGGTGTGATCTCGATCGGCATGTCGCCTAGTCGAGTTGTGAAGGCGCGCTGTGCACGATGATTTCGCGCTGCGCTATGGGAATGGTGATCCGGTGTTCCTTGAACAGCCGCCAGATGGCCCGATTCACCTCGGAGCGGACATTGTTCACGCCCTCCTGGGGATCGGAAATCCAAAAACGCAGCTCGAGCTCGATGCCGCTGTCGCTGAAGTGCATCAACCGCGACACCGGCGCAGGATCGCGCAAGACGCGCGCTTGGCCCTCGCAAGCGTCGAGCAGAATTTTCAGCGCCAGCTCCGGATCATCCTTGTAGCTGACGCGAACCGGCAGCTTCAGGCGGATGCGCGGGTCGGTGTAGCTCCAGTTGATCACCGCATTCGAGATGAGCTGCTGATTCGGCACCAGCATTTCCACGCCATCGCGATCGCGCACCACCACATAGCGGCCGCGCAACTCTTGCACCCAGCCGAAGTTCTCGGTACTGGTGCCGGATTGGCCCGAAAGACTGATGACGTCGCCCGGCTTGATCGAACGATCCATGAGCAGCACGAAACCGGAGACGAAATTGGCGGCGATGGATTGCAGGCCGAATCCCAACCCCAAACCCACCGCTCCGGTCAGCACCGTCAAGGCGGTCAGATCGACGCCCGCGGCGTTGAGGCCGATCAGAATGCTCAGGGCGATCAAGAAGGCATTGGCGAACTTCGAGATGCCGATGCGCGTGGACATCGCCACACTGGTGAGCTTTTTCACCCGCCGTTCGACCCAGCGGCTGACCCACGCGGCCGCCAGCATGAACAGCGTCAGCGTGAACAGCAATTTGAGCACCGACCATACCGTGATGCGGGTTTTGCCCGCCGCGATGCCGACGCTGTCCAAGGTGGCGATGATGGGCTCCGTCCAGCCCAGGTATTCCGCGGCGATGATGAGCCAGATCAGCAACGCGACGCGCGTTTCCCAATTCTGGATCCAGGATTTGTTGCCGAGACTCGCGGCAAACACCAGCACACCGATGCGCACCACGATGTACGCGAGGATCAGGCGTGCCGCGGCGCCCAGCAACGTCACGTCGAATCGCGCCGCCTGCAGCGAGCTGTTTGCCAGAAGCACCAGCACGAACACCACGATGATGGGCGTCACCACCACGTTGCCCTGTGTGGCGAAGTATCTCCACGCCAATGCCATCGGCGGCTTGTCCTTCTGGCGCAGATCGCGGCGGTTCAACTCCAAACCCACGAAGCCGCCGACCAGCAGACATACGGCCAGCACGCCGATTTCGATCAGCACATTGCGGGTCGACAAAATATCGAAGAACGCCCGGATGTGCAGCCAGATCTCGTTCAAGCGTTCAGATCCGGTATCAGCTGGCTTTCCAGCCTCGCGATTTGATCCTTGAGCAGCAGCTTGCGCCGCTTGAGGCGTTTCATTTGCAGTTCGTCCACCTTGAAGTCCATGCTGAGACGGGAGATGACGTCGTCGAGATCGCGATGCTCGATGCGCAGCTGGCGCAGGCGCTCGATGTTCTTGAACAAATCGGTATTGACGTTGTTCTTTTCGTCACTCACGTTTATAGACCGAAGCTGCGCCACACCGGAGTGACGCAATCCGGTAGCTTAAGGGAGCGGCCCAGTGGATTCCAAGCAGCTTGCGGATTGTGAAAATCCGAGCCCACCGATCCGGAAAGGCCATAGGTCAGCGCGAGAGACGCGCAAGTTTCGACATGCTGGGCTCCATTGCCTCCCGTGACGACCTCGAGCGCCGTGCCGCCCGCGGCGGTGAAATCACCCAGCAGCAGCCGGCGTGCGCCCGAGGATAGGGAGTAGCGCGCAGGATGCGCCAGGGAAGCCACGCCGCCGGCGCTGCAAATCCAGCCGACCACCTGCTCGAGGGCCGGCCATTCTGCGGCGATATGTGCCGCCTTGCCTTTGCCCAAGTATTTGCGGAACGCCGCATCGGGGGTCGCAACATGGCCTCCGGCCACCAACGCCTGCGCGAGATGTGCGCGAGTGGGCAGGCCGGGATGCGTCTCGACGGCGGCCAGCAGCTGCTTGCCGGGAAGTTTGAGTTTCTCCAGGCGCGCGCAAATTCTGCGCATGCGGGAGCGGCGCAGCTCGCCTTGTGCGTGCAGCATGCCGCACAGCCCGCGCGAGGCGGGATCGATCCACAGCCCCAGCACGTGAATCGCCTGGGCGCGCCAAGAAGCGGAGATCTCCACACCGGGCACGAGTTTGAGTCCCAACGTTTGCGCGGATCGCCGTGCCTCGTCGAGGCCCGCCACGGTGTCGTGATCGGTGAGCGCCAGTACCTCAACACCTGCGGCCGCGGCCCGCTCGATCAACGCGGCCGGCTGTAGCGCACCATCGGAATAGTTCGAATGCGTGTGCAGATCGATGTTCAGCGCGCCGCTCACGACGGGCTGCCGGCAAGCCCCACCGCCTCGAGCCGGCCGCCGGCGAGCACGATGAAGCCTTGCGCGCGTTCGAAGCCGTCATTTGTGTAGTCGAAGGTATAAGTTCGCAGCAGCTGCCGTTTGCCCCGGGAATCGCGGGTCAGCCTGAAGCCGGCGAATGCGACGGTACCGTCCAGAAACTGCACCACAGCCCGGGAACAGGTGTCCTTGGCGATGCGATTGGCGGCCTCGCGGGCATCCAAGGAGATCTGCCAGACCTTGTAGGCGCCCGCCAGAGCGCCCGCGACCGCGACGAGCATAATGAGGTCATTTTCCACGGCTTGGATCTTAACCCTTCGGGAGCCAAGGTGCCGCCCCTTGGTTTTCAAGACTTGACCCCAAGCTAAGGGTCATGGAAGCAGAGGCAAGCAATATGACCAATCATCAGCCGTCGCTGGCCGTGCGCGTCGATCCTTACGAAATGGTGCGCTACGTGCACGATCTGATGATGACTCCGCCATCGCATTCAAGCGACACGTCGATTGCCATCGCTCAGCGTCAATGGGGCGGCGATACGCCCTTGGCGCGTGCCGCTCAGCTGCGCTGGAGCGCACTGAACCGCGCCTTGGGCGATGCCCGGGTCAGTCCCTGGACCATGCCGCAGCGACGCGATCAGATTCATGTGCCGGCGGCGCTCATCGCCGCGGCCGGTGTTGCCAAGCTGACGATGGCTGAGGACGAAGTCGTGTTCGATATTCCGACCTTGTTGGACGCCACGTTGCAATTGTGCGAGCCGGTGGGGCACTCCTGAGGCTACCGAAGCTTCAAGCCGGCAGCACGCTCGGATCGCTGAAGGCCACGAAATCGCCGTTGATCACGCTCTCGCGGCAGTTGTAGCGCATGCGGTGACCGTCCATGCGCGTGACATGACCGCCCGCCGCTTCCAGTAGCGCTTGTCCGGCGGCGGTGTCCCACTCCGATGTGGCTCCAAAGCGCGGGTATAGATCCGCTTTTCCCTCGGCGAGCAGACAGAACTTCAGCGAACTTCCCACACCCGACATCGTGTGAGGGCCCAATCGGGTCAAATACGCCGCCGTCTGCGGACTGGGATGGGAACGGCTGCCGACCACGCGCAGCGGCTGTTGCGGAGGACTCGTTTGAATGCGGCGTGCCTCCCCGCCATGGCGGCGGCTGAATGCGCCGACGCCGGTAATACCCCAAAAAATGATTCCCTGGGCAGGTGCGGCCACGATGCCGAGCAGAGGTTCGTGCTCCACGATCAGCGCGATGTTGACGGTGAATTCGCCGTTGCGCTTGACGAACTCGCGCGTGCCGTCGAGCGGATCGACCACCCACAATTCGCGCCAGGTCTGCCGCACATCCCAAGGCGCGGCCGCCGATTCCTCCGACAGAATCGGAACGTCCGGCGTGATGCGCTTCAAGCCCTCCATGATGACCCGTTGCGATTCCAAATCTGCCGCAGTAAGCGGTGAGTTGTCGTCCTTGTGCTGCACCGTGAAGCCTGAATCGTAGATCCGCATGATGGCGGCGCCCGCGCTCTCGGCAACGGGCATCAAGGACTCAGCCAGGGCAGGAAGATTTTGCATATGTTTTAAGCGCTGCGAGCGAACTGTTCCCGGGACCTCGGTAGGCCCCGCAAGATAGCGCGGCCATCAAGAGTCGCGGCGCTTGGGCCGGCGCAAGGCGACCGTGGCGGCTTAAGTCGCGGGACCGGCCGCGCTCGGCGGCGCGCCGCCGGCTGGACCGCCGCCGCCGCGTCCCCGCCGCCGTCTGCGGCTGCGATTCGGATCGCCGGGCTGTGCGTCCGCCTTTCCCGATGCATTTCCGGCATTCGAGGCCGGCGCCGCCGGACGGGGCGAGCCGGCATGCGAGGGCCGAGAGGGTGGGCCGCGACGCGGCGGGCCTCCGGAGCGGCCTCCTGAGCCGCCGGGGCGACTTCCCGAGCCCCCGGAGCGACCGCCCCCGGAGCGGCCGCCGCCCCGGGATTGACCTTGCCGCGGTGCGCGCTCGCGCCAAACGGCCGGCGGCGGTGCCGTCACGGCGGCGAGATCCACCGTTTCGATGGCGGCGCGCGGAATCTGATGACCGATGTAGCGCTCGATATCGGGCAGGGAGATGGCGTATTCCTCACAGCCGAAGCTGATGGCGTCGCCCTCGGCGCCGGCGCGCGCGGTACGGCCGATGCGGTGCACGTAGTCCTCCGCATCGTTCGGCAGATCGAAATTGAATACATGGCTCACATCGGGAATGTGCAGGCCGCGCGAAGCCACATCGGTGGCGATCAATACGGCGATATCGCCATTGTGAAAATCGCGCATCATTTTCAGGCGCTTGGTCTGCGGCACATCCCCGGACAGAGCCTGCGCGACGAACCCGTTCGCCGTCAGCGTTCTCTCCAGCACTTCCGCGACTCGCTTGGTATTCACGAAGACCATGGTGCGGCGCGCGTCGATGCGCCGCAGTAGCCCCATCAACAACGGGATCTTTTCTTCGCTCGACGGGAAGTACAGAACCTGCGTCACGCGATCGACCGTCATTTTGTCCGGCTCGATGCGGATCAGCTCGGGATTGTTCATGTGTTCGTACGCGAGTTCCATGACCCGGTGCGACAAGGTGGCCGAAAACATCATGGTGAGGCGCAGCGTCGGGTGCGGCATGCGGCGCAATATGAAGCGGATGTCCTTGATAAAGCCCAAATCGAACATACGATCAGCTTCGTCCATGACCGCGACTTGGATATGCCGCAGATCAAACACATGCTGTTTGAAATAATCGATGATGCGGCCCGGGGTACCGATCAGCACATCGACGCCTTCCTCGAGGATGCGCCGCTGTTTTTCGTAGTCCACGCCGCCGAAGACGATCGCGAGCTTCAGGCCCGTGTACTTGCCGATGGCCTCAGCGTCGGAATGGATTTGAACGGCGAGTTCGCGCGTGGGGGCGATGACGATGGCGCGCGGTGCGTTCACCGGGCGGTTGGGCGCACCCGCGTCGGTCAGCAAGCGGTTGAACAGCGCAATGAGAAATGCCGCTGTCTTGCCCGTGCCTGTTTGCGCCTGGCCTGCCACGTCGCGGCCCGCGAGGGCTATCGGCAGCGTTTGCGCCTGAATCGGCGTCGCGCGGGTAAAGCCTTGTTCGGCAATACCGCGTTTCACGGATTCGGGGATGATTAAGGAATCAAAAGTAAGCTGACTGAGATGGGCGTCTGACATTTTCGCTTTGTGAGTTGCAGAAACTTGCAAAATAATGGGGACCGGATAACAATACGGCCAACCAGGAGCTGGTCTATCCGCTCCCCAACCGTATCATCGGTACCCTTTTAAGGTAATCAAGACCGCTAAACCCGCTGTATTGTGCCCGAACGGCCGCGCATCGTCACTTCGCGGTACTTGTTTGGTCGTTAATCCCCTACAAATCACCAGTTTCAACCTCAAATGAATCCACCTTATGGAGCTGTATCCGCAGTGAGTAATCCAAGTATCGTTCATACCAGCGACGCAACGTTCGACAAGGACGTGCTCAAGTCCGACAAGCCCGTACTGCTGGATTTTTGGGCAGAATGGTGCGGTCCCTGCAAAATGATCGCACCCATCCTCGATGAGATTGCCGACACGTATAAAGACAAGATTCGCATCGCCAAGCTCAACATCGACGAAAATCCCCACACCCCCCCTAAATTCAATATTCGCGGCATTCCCACGCTGATCCTGTTCAAGAACGGGACCGTCGAGGCCCAAAAGGTCGGCGCGGTGACCAAGTCTCAGCTCGCCGCCTTTCTGGACAGCAACCTGTGAGAGGCTACCTAGGGAATCAATCGCGCGGCGGGGGCCAGGGCGGCGGACAACAAGGCGGCGGCGGCCAGGGGGGCGGCGGCCGATCCAATCGTTCCAACCGAGGACCTCGCAACGACAATCGCAACGGCAATACCAATGGTGGTCGGCCGATGCACGAAGATTACGGCGACCTGCCGGAGGGCGGCGATGACTTAGAAATCATTGCACCGACGGACCTGGCACGCAGCCGCAGCTCGATGAATCTGACGGAGCTGAAAAAGCGTCCGATCAGCGACTTGGTCAAGCTGGCCGAGACCATGGGTCTCGAGAACATGGGCCGTTCGCGCAAGCAGGACATCATCTTCGGTGTGCTGAAGGCGCACGCCCGCAAGGGCGAAGACATCTACGGCGACGGCGTTCTGGAAATTCTGCAGGACGGCTTTGGCTTCCTGCGTTCTTCCGACTCCAGTTACCTTGCCGGGCCGGATGACATCTATGTGTCCCCGAGCCAGATTCGCCGCTTCAACCTGCGCACCGGCGATTCGATTTCCGGCCTGATCCGCCCGCCGAAGGACGGCGAGCGCTATTTCGCGCTGCTCAAAGTAGGCGAAATCAACTTCGACTCCCCGGAGAGCTCGCGCGGCAAGGTGCTGTTCGAAAATCTCACCCCGCTGCATCCCACCGAGCGGCTGAAGCTGGAGCGCGGCAATGGATCGACGGAAGATCTGACCGCGCGCGCCATCGATTTGGTCGCGCCCATCGGCAAGGGCCAGCGCGGACTGATCGTGTCCCCGCCGAAAGCCGGCAAGACCATGCTGCTGCAGAACATCGCCACCGCGATCACGGCCAATCATCCCGAAGTCATTCTCATCGTGCTGCTCATCGATGAGCGCCCGGAAGAGGTGACTGAAATGGCGCGAACGGTGAAGGGCGAAGTCGTGTCCTCGACCTTCGATGAGCCCGCCAGCCGTCACGTGCAAGTGGCTGAGATGGTGATCGAAAAAGCCAAGCGCTTGGTCGAACACAAGAAAGACGTGGTGATTCTGCTCGATTCCATCACCCGTCTGGCGCGCGCCTATAACACCGTGGTGCCGAGTTCCGGCAAGGTGCTGACCGGCGGCGTGGATGCGAATGCATTGCAGCGGCCGAAGCGTTTCTTCGGCGCCGCGCGCAACATCGAGGAAGGCGGCAGCTTGACCATTCTCGCCACGGCGCTCGTCGATACGGGTTCGAAGATGGACGATGTCATTTTCGAAGAGTTCAAGGGCACGGGTAATTCGGAAATCCATCTGGATCGCCGCATTTCCGAAAAGCGCACCTTCCCTTCGATCAATATCAACCGTTCGGGCACGCGCAAAGAAGAGCTCATTACCGAGCCTTCAGAGCTGTCAAAGATGTGGATCCTGCGCAAGCTCTTGCACCCGATGGACGAGTTGGCGGCGATCGAATTCTTGCTCGACAAGATGAAAGACACCAAGACCAACTCGGATTTCTTCGACGCCATGAAGCGTTAGTGCGGGGCCTCGGTCCTTAGGAGTCAAGTCATGGAGTGGTGGGCGTGGATTGCGGTCGGCGCCGTACTTTTGGTTTCTGAGTTGGCCTTCGTGGATGCCCAGTTCTATCTGGTGTTCGTCGGCGCGTCGGCTTTGGTCGTGGGGTTTTTGAATTTGTCGGGATTGCTGCCCGGCGTTTGGATGCAGTGGCTGCTGTTCTCCGCCTTGGCGGCATTTTCCATGGTTACATTTCGGCGGCGGATCTACGATCGCATGCGCCGTAAACTACCCGACATGAAACAGGGGCCGGTCGGGGAAACCGTGGTGCTGCTCGCGGCACTGCCGCCGGGTGAGACCTGCCGGCTGGAGTACTGCGGCAGTTCCTGGAACGCGGTCAACGGCGGGAAATCCCCCATCGCCGCCGGTCAGCGCGCCCGCATTGATCGGGTCAATGGCCTGACCCTCGTTGTGCATGGAGAAAACCCTTGAATATGACCTTCGGCTATGGAGCCATCATCATCGCCATACTGATCGTGGTGGTGATTGCCAAGACCGCGGTGGTGGTGCCGCAGCAAAGCGCCTTCGTGATCGAACACCTGGGCAAGTACAGCCGCACGCTGTCCGCGGGGTTTCATATTCTCGTGCCGTTCATGGAGGTGATCGCCTACCGGCATAGCCTCAAGGAAATCGCGATCGACATCGCCGAGCAAATCTGCATCACGCGCGACAATGTGCAGGTGGGCGTAGACGCGGTGCTGTACATGCAGGTGATGGATCCGCATCTGGCCTCCTACGGGATCACCAACTACGGCTTTGCGATTTCGCAGCTGGCGCAAACCACCCTGCGCAGCGAGATCGGCAAGATCGAGTTGGACCGCACCTTCGAGGCTCGCGGGCAGATCAACACCAATGTCGTCAGTGAATTGGACAAAGCATCGTCTCCTTGGGGCGTCAAAGTTCTGCGCTACGAAATCAAGAACATCACGCCGCCGAAAGACGTGCTGTCGGCCATGGAGAAGCAGATGCGGGCCGAGCGCGAAAAGCGCGCGGTCATCCTGACCTCCGAAGGTGAACGCGACGCCAAGATCAATGCGGCGGAAGGCGATAAGCAGCGCGTGATCAAGCAGTCCGAGGCCAACAAGCAGCAGCAGATCAATGAGGCCGAGGGCCAGGCGCAGGCGATTCTGGCGGTGGCCACCGCCACCGCGGAGGGCCTGCGGCAGGTGGGCATCGCGCTGTCCGATCGCGGCGGCATCGAAGCCATGCAGCTGCGTATCGGCGAAGAATACGTGAAGCAGTTCGGCAAACTCGCACAAGCAGGGACGACGCTCGTGGTGCCGGCGAATCTGACCGACCTCGCGTCGATCGTCACCATGGCGACCAGCATCGCGCGCAAGGCGCCTGCAGGCACGCCGCCGCCTGCCACCGGCGCGCCTGGCCTCGCCAGGAGCTGATCGATATTCATGGTAGGGAAGCGCGGCGCCCATTCGATTGGGTTTCTTGAATTTGTGGTGTTGGCGGCAGCGACCATGTCGACGCAAGCCATC
>Ga0137413_10000964_pt1 | contig 10698 bp, 10 predicted proteins | sample CZODoug2_1_16fun_FD_108280 | JGI IMG/M metagenome (GOLD analysis project Ga0137413, IMG submission 108280) | Vadose zone soil fungal communities from Angelo Coast Range Reserve, California, USA - CZODoug2_1_16fungal (Illumina Assembly) | ecosystem: Environmental > Terrestrial > Soil > Vadose... | reverse complement strand
GTCAAGCCAATGTCGGCACGGCGGAACTCGTTGAACCGCGACAAGCCCCTCTTGATGGCGTCGATGAAGTCCGCCGGGCATACCGCCTTGTCGAAGCTCACTTGCACATGGGCCTGAGAGCGAACGGTGCGGCCGTCGAGAACAACCTCGCCGTCCACTTCGATACGGCCATGCACGGTCCCATAGGCCGTTTCGCCGTCGAAACCGGCCCGATAGGCGACCGGCGCCTGCTTGCGGGACAGATTGATTCCGTCCGGAAGGTGAAGCGAGACGGTTTCCCAATATTGCAGCGGCTGGCAACGGAAAGGCTGCTCGCGAACGCCGCCGGTGATCAACTGCAGCAGCGGCAAGCGGTGATCGGTCAGTATCTCCATGGGCAGGCGTAACGGCGCGGCGAGCTTGACCGGCTCGAGCCGAAAGGTCGCGGTGATGTCATATTCGTCGGAGAGCTTGCGCGGATCCGAAAAGATGTAGTCGCCGGTCCCGCTGAGATCGTCCTCGGCGATCATTTCGTTGGCCAGATGCTGCCGGTCGCCCCGTTCAAGGCGCCGCGCGGCCTCGCGTCCCAGTGCAGCGCCCAATCCCAGTCCGGACAGAAGCGTCCGGCCCTGGCGCCTCCCGTCGGGCGCGAGCGTCGCATCGGTATCGGATGCGAGCGCGAAACGCGCGGATGACATCACCGGAATGACCTGCAACTTGCCGGTGTCGATGTTGAGGGCCGGTTTGCCGGTCAGCGCCACCGGCAGGGCACCAAACGCCAGTTGCGATGCGGTCGGATCGAGATATTGATCGAGCTGCGGCACGTAGACGATGGCATGGTCGAAATTCTGCGTGGCCACCTCGGTCAGCGTGTAGTGCGGATCGATGTTGACCGCGACGAGATTCGCTTCGATGCCCTGCGCGGCAAGCAGGGCCTTGAGCAGCGTCGCATGCGCCTTGCTGTCGCCGTATCGTGAGGCGAGCACGGCCGTCGCCGGTTGCGAGCTCAATCCGCCATCCTCGAATCCGATGCCGACATAGCGGATATTCTGCGCCACCCAATTGTGCAGACGCTCGACCTTGCCGACGGTGGTCGCGGTATCGCCGACGATCTTGGCCGCGAACGCGCGCAAGGTGCCGTCCGGCATGGCCATCGGGGCGTTACGCGCATTCAACGCGGCCGCCAAAGCCGGATAGTCGGCGAAGCTGCTGGCTTCGAAACGCTGCGCCCGATCGAAGTCGCCGATGTCAGCTGCGCCTCGCTCGGGTAAATCGTGCTTGATGTGGACGTGATGGATGATCCGGTCGCCGGATCGTTCCTCGCCATGTTCGACGTTTCGCGCGGCGATCTGCAACGGCTTGGAGGCCGGTCCGTCGAGCGTCAGCTCGATCACCTCCGGCGGCTGATCCAGGGATTGGCTCCAGAACCGCTCGAATTCGCCCGGGAATCGCGGGCGCTTGTCCCTGTAGGTGGCTCGCCCGCGGATCTTGTCGCCCGCCTCAACCTCGGCGTAGGTGATCACCCGGTTTCGCTTTTCGTCGAAATAGGGCGACGAAATCTCTGATGATCCCGGCTGGTCAAGGATCGCGCGTTCATCGACCGCGATGATCCGTCCATCCGGCTTGACCGTTGCAAGGTTGCTGACGGTCAGATCGTTGAAATAGCTGTCATAGGGAAGCACCCTTTGCGAAATCGTCGCGGCGCCCTTGGCGTCCAGCGCCAGGATTTCGAAGTCGAACACCGTCGTGCTCAGCCCGCGCTCGTCGAACGTGACCGCATAGCGAACGACCGTTCGCCGCCAACCGGGATCGATCCAGGCGGGTGTGGAATCCGGACCGGCGGCGGCACTGGCGGGCGCACCTGCCGCGGTGATGAGCAACACAAGCAATGGCCAAAGGATGCGCGCGATCATGATGCAGGAAGCCTCCGCGATGCGTGAGGCAGTCAAACACGAAAGGATTACCGGGATACCCAAGGGGCTCGCCACAACCTCACGTTCAGCGGAAAAGCTTTATAAAGCATAAGCGGCCCGCCAGATGGTCTGACGGGCCGCTCGGGCGTGCAAATCTTCAATCGTTCGAGTTTAACGCGGCGCCAGAACCATCACCACCTGGCGGCCTTCGAACCGGGCGTCCTGCTCGACCTTGGCGTATTCGGCGACGTCGGCCTTGACCTTGTCCAACAGCTTGGTGCCGATTTCCTGGTGGGCCATTTCGCGGCCCCGGTAGCGCAAGGTGATCTTGACCTTGTCACCCTCCTCGAAGAAGCGCTGCATCGCGCGCATTTTGACGTCGTAATCGTGATCATCGATCATCGGGCGGAGCTTGATCTCCTTGATCTCGACGACCTTCTGTTTCTTGCGGGCTTCCGCCGCCTTCTTCTGCGCCGAATATTTGAATTTCCCGTAGTCCATGATCTTGCAGACGGGAGGGTTGTTGTTCGGCGAAATCTCGACAAGATCCATGCCGGCCTCAAGGGCCATCTTGACCGCAACAACGGTCTCGACGGTGCCGTGATTGGTACCGTTTTGATCGATCAGCTGGATCTGCGCGTTGCGGATTTCATCATTGGTGCGCGGCCCGTCTTTGGTGGCAGCGGGCGGGGCTCTATTAGGACGGCGAATGGGTAGCTCTCCAAAGCTGTGAACGAAGGGCGATATACTGAAGCAATACATGGCAGCGAGCAAGCGAAGTCGCAACCTGTGCATGAAAACCGACAAATGCGAGGCATTTCGGTCACGCCGGCGAAATAGACACCAATTCTCTATTCCGCAAGCGTACGGAATGCCTTAGGCGATACCCGTTTTCCGTTAGCGGGTGGTGCCCCTTGGACGGTAGCGAATCGGAGTGACAGTCCCATGAGTGATTCCCAACCGCCAGAGCCGTCCTTTATCGAGGTCGGCAACGGAGAAGCGGCGCGCAGGATCGCCGTGCGCGCCCGGGCCGGTGCCGCCCCTGGGCTATTGTGGCTCGGCGGATTCAATTCGGACATGAAGGGAACCAAGGCGCACGCACTGGATGAGTGGGCAGCGGAACGCGGCCGGGCCTGCGTGCGGTTCGATTACTCCGGCCATGGCGAATCAGGCGGCAAGTTCGTCGACGGCACCATTGGACGCTGGCTGGAGGATAGCCTTGCGGTGTTCGAGCAATTCTGCGCCGGCCCACAGGTGGTGATCGGTTCGTCGATGGGCGGCTGGATCGCCCTGTTGCTGGCGCGAGAAGTCGCAAAGCGCCCGCGGAGCGGCCCGCTGGCCGGGCTGGTGCTGATCGCCCCGGCTCCCGACTTCACCGAGGAACTGATGTGGAAGGCCTTTTCGCCCGAGATCCGCCAGCAGATTGAAACCACCGGCGTGTGGCTCCGGCCCTCGCCCTATGACGACGGCGCGCCCTATCCGATCACGCGAACGTTGATCGAGGAGGGCCGCAATCATCTTTTGCTCGGTGGTTCCATCGATGTCGGGTGCCCGGTGCACATCCTGCAGGGCGGCCAGGACCCTGACGTGCCCTGGCAGCATGCCTTCGCGCTGACCCATCGGCTGCCGGCCGACGACGTGGTGCTGACCATGATCCGGGACGGCGACCATCGCCTGTCGCGTCCGCAGGACATCGCGCGGATCATGGCGGCGGTTGCCGAGATGGGGTGAGCAGCTAGCGACAATCACAGGTCGGGAGAAACGCCATGAACATTTCAGCCATGCTTCGCACCTTTTGCGATGCCGTTGAACGGCGTGACGGGGCAGCGTTTGCGGCGCTGTTCACCGAGGATGGGGTCTATCACGACGTGTTCTATGGCACGTTCGAAGGCCGGGTTGCGATCGCCGCGATGATCGACGAGCATTTCTATCGCACGGCGGCCGATTTCTGTTGGGACATGCATGCGCCGGTCAGTGACGGTGAGACGCTCTATGCGCGCTATACATTCAGTTATCGCTCGCTGTTGCCGGAAGCGAAGGGGGCGCGAGCGATGTTCGAGGGTGTCGCGATCATGACACTGCGCGACGGCCTGATCTACGAATATCGCGAGGTCGCCAACACCGCGCCGGCATTCGTCGACATGAATTTCGCGCCCGAGCGCATCGCCAGAATCGCCGCCAGGCAGGGCGCGGCGCTGAAAGCACGGCCGGAGATGCAGCGGCATCTCCAATCTTAGAGCATGATGAGATTAGATTGAGTTTCGCCGGCAACGGAGGTGGGCTCCCTCGCCCCGCTTGCGGGGTGAGGGGGCTTCCGCGAGTCCGTCTGCGTGGAAAGAGCCCCTCTCATCCCGACCTTCTCAGAGCGAGCTTTGCTCGTCTCGACCCCGTAAGCGGGGAGCAGGAGAAAAGGGCGCGCCAGCGGTGACGGTTACGGCGGCGGTGCCAGCATCGGCATCGGCTTGCGCTGTGCCAGCGCTGCAACCGTCGAGGTCCCGATCGGGCCCTGTTCGTCATAGAGCCAGCATTCGCCGATCGCGATGCCGTCGGCCGCGCGATGGTTCACCACCTCGAAGCCGATCCATTCCTTCACCGGCAGCCGGTGCAGATAGAGCGTGACGTCGCTGTTGATGAAGCCGAGGCCCTGATCGCCGGCATTGGCGAACGGGCTCGCGAAATCCGCCGCCACCGCGACCCGGACGAACGGCGTCAGCGGCGTGCCCTCGACGAGGTCGCGCACCTCGCTCATCCACAGTCTTCGGGGTCCAAGCGACCCCATCGCGCCGACGATCGGGCGGGTGATCCATTTGCCGTGCATGCCGAGTTTCGGATCGGTCGGTGGCGGAATGGAAGCGGGCAATGGCGCGTCCCAGTTCGGCGGCGACCACACCTGGCCTTGCGGATTTTCGGTTCTGCGCAACAACTGACAGGAGGCCCGCGCCATCGCGACACCGCCCGAGACGAATTCGGCTTCCACCACGCGGATGCGCAGGCCATCGCGGATCAGCTTCGTCCTGACCTCGATCGGCGTCAGGATGTTCGGCAATCGAAACATGTCGACAGTCAGCCGCGCCGGCACGAAGTCGTCCCCGCCATGACGCTGTTCGATGACGTAGCCGAGCAGGCCGATGATGACGCGGCCGTGCAGCGACTTCGGATCCCATGGTCCGTTGGCGATTTGCGTCGGAATGTAGCTGTCGCCGTCGCGGGTGAAAAAGGGCTGGTTTTTCGTTGTCTGTGTCATGGCGCGCGACCATGGCGGATTTTACGCGCCGAAATCAAGGGCGTGCGCAGGTCTCAGGCCGAGGGTCTGGCAAGGGCGAGAGCATGCCGCCACTCCTCCCGCACGGTCTCATCCGTCTCCGCAGCCATCGCTTTCGACGCCAGCGTTTCGAAAGCTTCACGCGCGATCAATTGCGAGAGCGCCCAGACCGCCGCGCCGCGCACCAGCGCGTTGTCGTCGGCGAGCAGGCGCTCTACGGTTTTCGCCAAGCTACCATCGCTCGAGTTGCCGATCGCGATCAGTACATTGCGAACGAAGCGGTCGCGGCCGATGCGCTTGACTGGCGATTTCGAGAAATACGTTCGAAATGCCAGATCGTCGAGTTGCGCGAGCTCGGCCAGTTCGGGCGCGCGCAGTTCGTCGCGTGCGGCGAGTTTTGCTTCGCGGCCGGCCTGCGCGAACTTGTTCCAGGGACAGGCCGCCAGACAATCGTCGCAGCCATAGATGCGGTTGCCGATCGCCTTGCGAAATTCGTGCGGGATCGGTCCCTTGCTCTCGATGGTGAGATAGGAAATGCAGCGCCGCGCATCGAGCTTGTAGGGCGCGGGAAAGGCCGCCGTCGGACAGATATCGAGACAGGCCTGGCAGGAGCCGCAATGGTCGGCCTCGGCATCATCACCCGGCAGATCGAGCGTCGTGAAGATCGCGCCGAGAAACAGCCAGGAGCCGAACGCGCGCGAGACCAGGTTGGTATGCTTGCCTTGCCAGCCAAGTCCCGCCGCCTGCGCCAGCGGCTTCTCCATCACCGCCGCGGTATCGACGAAGACCTTGACTTCGCAAGGCGCGGTTGCGACCAGCCAGCGGGCGAGGACCTTCAGCCGCTTCTTGATCAGGTCGTGATAGTCGTCGCCCTGGGCATAGACCGAAATCGCGCCAAGGGTGCGCTGTGTCAGGATCGCGAGCGGATCGTCATCGGGACCGTAATTAACGCCCAGCATGATCACCGATCGCACGCCGGGCCACAGCGCGCGCGGATCGGCGCGGCGTGCGGGATTTTGCGCCAGCCAATCCATGTCGCCATGCGCGCCGGACGCCAGGAAGTCGTGAAAATGCCTCGCCGCGTCGGCGATGGCGTCGGGCGCCGTGACGCCGATGCAGTCGAATCCGAGCGCGAGTGCCTCGCGCGCGAGCGATTCCTTCAGAGCGCCGCTCATGGTCCAACGACCCGAGGTGTCAGCACCACGAATGCGCTGGCGCTCGCAGTCCGTCCCGCCTGAAAAGTCAGAAATCGAGATCCACATAGGTCCGCGACGCCGGCACGCCGGCCAGCCATTCGCTGAGCAGCGGACGGAACGACGGGCGGGATTTCACCCGCGCGTACCAGGCCTTCGCCGCGTCGTCCTCGATCCATGGCACGTCGCCCAGATAGTCGATCGCCGAAAGATGCGCTGCGGCGGCGAGGTCCGCATAGCTCAGCATGTCGCCGGCGAGGAAGTTGCGCCGCTGCGCCAGCCAGCCGATATAGGCCAGATGATAGCGCACATTCGTCTTGGCCGCGCGGATCACCTCCATGGCCGGGGCGCCGCCGCCATTCTGCTCGCTCATGAAGCGCTTGTAGATACGCTCGGTGACGAGCGGATGGGTGGCCTCTTCGTAGAATTTTTCGTTGAACCAGGCCATCAGCCGGCGCACCTCGATGCGCTCGGCCATCGTGGTCGGCAACAGCCGTTTTTGCGCCATGTCGGCGCCGTGGGTCTCGTCGATATATTCGGCGATGATCGCCACGCCCGGTATCGGAGACTGGTTCTCGGCCAGCAGCACCGGCGTGGTGCCGGCGGGATTCAAGGCCAGAAAGTCCTCGTGCCGTTCCCAGACCCGTTCCTCGACCAGCTGCGCATCAAGGCCGTATTCGCCCAGCACCAGCCGGACGAAACGCGAATGCGGGCAGAACGGATGATGAAACAGCGTGAACATGTGGCCTTTTTGACTAGTTCGCGAATGCTTAACAAACCATCAACCGCCGATGCCTCCGACATCACATCTTCGCGGCACAGGGGGCGAACTGGAATCGGGGAATCACATCGAAAGCGGAACTGGGATCATCGATTCGCCGGCGTCTGTTGTGGTCCGAATCTACCGGGGTTACCGCAATGACCAACTTCGGAAAGCAGGCACGAGAAAGGCGTCAAACTACTCCAGCAAGCCGGGGAGGCAACCGCTGTTTTCGCCATTTTAGCGATTGCCGCGGATCGGCGAATAGGCGAGAAGAACCCGCCTTTTGGGCCCAAATAGATCATAACGGACCAACTCACGATGTCAGATATTTTGCGTGCGGTGATTCTCGGCATTATCGAGGGCGTGACGGAATTTCTGCCGGTGTCCTCGACCGGACATCTGCTGCTGGCGGAACGCTTTTTCAATCTCGGCGAGGACAATTTCTGGAAGAGTTTTGCGATCCTGATTCAGCTCGGCGCGATTCTGGCGATTGTCGTCATCTATTTTGCGAAACTATGGCGGGTCGCGCTCGGCATGTTCTCCAATGCGGATGACCGCCGCTTCGTGATCGGCCTTCTGATCGCGTTCCTGCCCGCGGTCATCATCGGCCTGATCGCCGGCAAAGCCATCAAGGAACACCTGTTCGATCCCTGGGTCGTCTGCTTCTCGCTGATCGTCGGCGGCGCGATTCTGCTGTGGGTCGATCAGATCGACCATAATCCGCATGAGCACGACGCGATGAGATTCCCGCTGATGACCTATCTCTGGATCGGAGTGGCGCAGTGTCTGGCGATGATTCCGGGCGTGTCGCGCTCGGGCGCCAGCATCGTTGCGGCAATGCTGCTCGGCGCCGACAAGCGCGCGGCGGCGGAGTTCTCGTTCTTTCTCGCGATCCCGACTATGGTGGGCGCGTTCGCCTATGACTTCTATAAAAGCCGCGGCGAAATGACGAGCGATCATCTCGGCATCATCGCCGTCGGATTTGTGGTGTCCTTCATCACCGCCTTGATCGTGGTGAAGACGTTCCTCGGCTATGTCACCCGCCACGGCTTCACGCTGTTTGCCTGGTGGCGCGTGATCGTCGGTACGCTTGGCCTGATCGCCCTGGCGATGGGGCATTAAGACAAGCGATCGTAGCGCTGTCGTCCAGACCTTGCCCGGACCGGCTTAAGCGCTCTTGCGTTGAAACTGTCCGGCGGGGCGGAAACGCCAGAGATATTGCGGGCCGATCGCTTCCAGCGAATCCGGCGGGATGCCGAGCCCTTCCAGCGTCAGGCCGGCGGCTTTCGCCGCATCCGAGACGACATTGTCGGCTCGCAGCGATTCGACCTGGTCCGGCGTCAGTTTGAACGCGCCGGGCGCGAATTGCAGGAAAAAGGCCTTCAGCCGCGCCAGCCCGAACGGCAGCGTTACCAGCATGCGCTTGCGATCGGTGATCTCCAGGATGATCTCCATGATCTCCCGCATGGTCAGGACTTCCGGGCCGCCGAGCTCGTAGGTCGCGCCCGGCTTGCCCTTGCCGTCGATGGCATCCGCGATCGCGGTGGCGACGTCGCCGACATAGACCGGCTGCATTCTGGTCAATCCGCCGCCGATCAGTGGGAGCGCGGGGGACATCCGCGCCAGGCTTGCGAAACGGTTGGTGAATTGATCCTCGGGGCCGAACACGATGGACGGGCGCATCACGATCGCTGATGGGACCGCCGCCAGCACCGCCGTTTCGCCGGCCGCCTTGGCGCGGGCATAACGCGCCGGCGAATGCTCGTCGGCGCCGAGCGCCGAGACATGCACCATCCGCGCGCCGATGGCAGCAGCGGCCTTGGCGACCGTCTCCGCGCCCTTGGCCTGGACCGCGTCGAAGGTCTGCCCGCCGCCCTCGGTGAGGATGCCGACCAGGTTGATCGCGACATGGGCATCGCGCATCGCGGCTTCCACGGAGGTGGGATAGCGCAGGTTCGCCTGCACGGCATGGATCTGGCCGACCTTGCCGAGCGGCTGCAGGTGGCCCGCCAGCTCAGGCCGCCTGACCGCGACGCGGAGGCGGTAGTCGCGCTTGGCGAGCGCCCGGACCACGGCCCGGCCCAAAAAACCCGACCCGCCGAAAACCGTGACCAATGTGTCCTGATTCGATGCCATGGCGTCAGTTTCCTTAGGTCCGGTTGCTCGGCTCAAATTCGAGAGGCGAACGGGGCATTTCGCGGTCGCGATACGTCATCGGCGGTTTTCTGTACAGCGTATTTGGGTCGCACATCACCAATTTGACAAGCGCGCATCCGGTCCGTAGTAACCGCCTCCATGCCCAGGTGGCGGAATTGGTAGACGCGCTGGCTTCAGGTGCCAGTGGCTTAACGGCCGTGAAGGTTCGAGTCCTTTCCTGGGCACCATTTGTTGGACAGCCCGCTTTGTTTGCCGGAGCGGATTGCCGGCTAGGTTTGCCGGCCCCGCAGCAACAGCTTCATGGCCTGTTCGGCGCGGTGCAGCGGCTCCAGGCTGCGGTAGGTTCGGGCCAATAACAGCGCGCCTTCGAGCTGACTGAGCACCACCGTCGCAGCAAGGTCGGCATCGCCCGCGGGCATGCCGAAGCGGAACAGCCCGCGCTTGATCTCGAGCTCCCATTTCTGCAACGCGTTGCGGGTCGCAGCTCCCAGCACCTCGGACTGCGCCGCGGTCTCAAGCGCCGTGGTCGCGATCGGGCAACCCTCTTTGTAGCCGGACTTTTCCAGGTCGGCGGCCATGCCCCTGACGACCCGGGTCAGAAACATCTCGGCGTTCTCGGATGTCTCGGCGGCTTTGGCGATGGCCTGGCGAACGGCTTCGCCGGCGAATGTCAGCGCGGCGGCGCCGATCTCTTCCTTGCCCTTGGGGAAATGGAAATAGAGCGAGCCGCGCGGCGAGCCGCCGGCGGCCAAGATGTCCTGCAGTGCGGTACCATGGTAGCCCTGCTGCCGAAACAGCTTGGCCGCGGCGGCCAGCGTTTTGCCTTTTGAATCACCAGCTTTTGCCATGCCAAAAAATATCGATTGAAAATCAGTATGTCGACCTTCATAGTATGTATGTCGACTGACATAGTATTTATTTCAACGCCATCTCAAATACTTCGAGGGAGAAGCTCATGACCGTTCTCAGTGAACAACAAGCGCGCGACCTGATTGCACCCTGGTATGCCCTGTTCAATGTCGCGACTCGCGGCGATGTCAGGGCCGTCCAGGAGGCGGTTCTGACCGACGATTACGAGTCCTGCGCCGGCTATCTGCCCGGCGAATGCTGGGGCCGCGAGACCTCTATCAAGGTGGTGTCGAACTTCGCCGCCACGATCCCGGATATGACCTTCGCCATTAAGGAAGTGCTGGTCGCGGGCGATCGGATCGTCGTCCGCGGCGAGGTCGCCGGCACCCCGTCGGGCGACCTGTTCGGCGTGCCGCATTCCGGCAAGAGCTTCCGGATCATGGCGGTCGACATCCAGACCATCCGGGACGGCAGGATCGCCAAGACCTATCACATGGAGAACTGGCTCTCGGCGATCGGTCAGCTACGCGCCAAATGAACCTCGGCTCCTGGGCGGCCCGGCCGCCATTTTGCCCCAACTTG
>Ga0137413_10000963_pt1 | contig 10699 bp, 9 predicted proteins | sample CZODoug2_1_16fun_FD_108280 | JGI IMG/M metagenome (GOLD analysis project Ga0137413, IMG submission 108280) | Vadose zone soil fungal communities from Angelo Coast Range Reserve, California, USA - CZODoug2_1_16fungal (Illumina Assembly) | ecosystem: Environmental > Terrestrial > Soil > Vadose... | reverse complement strand
CGCAGCGAGGTCCAGGTGTAGGAGACGTGGGTGGCCCCGTAGCGGCGCACCTCGGCCCAGAAGGTCTCCGCGTCGGTCGCGCTGGCCACCGCGAACCGGGCACCGCCGGCGATCGCGCCACCGACGCTCATCAGCAGGGCCGACGAGTGGTAGTACGGCGCGACGCTGTAGACCGTGTCACCCGGGCGCAGCGCGGCGGCGGACGCGGTGCCCAGCGCGGACATCGCCCAGCGGCGGTTGGTGATCCGCATTGCCCTGGTGGTCGCCCCTTCCCCGACAAACAACACGAACGCCAGGTCACCGGCCCGCTGCGGGTTGGGCCGGTACCAGCCGGGCAGCTCGACGGTGTCCGGGTCGATCCGCTCCAGGTCGATCACGTCCGGGCGCAGCTGCCGCCAGTCCGGGCCGCCGCCCAGCACCGCCCAGCGCACCCCGGACAGCTCATCCACCGCGTCCACCTGCTCGGGCTCCGAGACCACCCAGCTGACCTGGCCGAGGGCGGCTTCCCTGCGTGGCTCCCCGTCCGGGCGCAGCAGCACGGCGGTGGCCCCGATCCGGCTCAGCGCCGCCACCATGGTGAATGCGCTCGGCCGGGTGCTCATCAGCACCCCGACCCGGTCGCCGTGCCGCACCCCGGCGCTGATCAGCCCCTTCACCACGCTGTCCACCCGGTACTTCACGTCCTGCTGCCGGTAGCCCCGGTCGCCGAACAGGAAGAGGACCTCTCGGGGGCTCCGCTCGGCCTGCTCGTCGAGCATCAGGCCCAGCGAGATGCGGGTCGAGGAGTCCAGGTGGCTCATCCGGGACAGCCGGGGCAGCAACGCGGGCGCGTCGGTGACCACGCCGGTGGCCGCGCGCACCACCCGCCGCGCGGTGCTCAGCGCGATCCGGGTGGCGTCTATGCCCAGCTCCACCGCCTGTCCGACCGCGGCGGCGGCCGCGCCGGGGCGCGGTGAGGTCGCCTCGACCAGCTCCGCCAGGCCGATGTTCTCCGGTAACTCCCCGTGCCCGTCCCGCCAGTGCACCCAGGCGGCCACCGCCGGCCAGGTGTCCCGGCTTGCCCTTGAGCCGACCACCATCCCGAAGTGCCCCACCGGCAGGGCCAGTTCGTAGACGTCGGCGCGTGGCGCGGCCCGGCGGATGGCCCGGACCCCGTCGGGGTGGCCGATGTTGTCCGTGGTGCCGACAACCGAAAGCACGGGAACCTCGATGTCGGCGAGCGTGACCAGCCGGTCGTCGATCACGAACCCGCCCTCGAGCATCCGGTTGTGCGCCACGAACTGCTCCAACAGCTCCGCGATCGCCGGGCCGGCGTAGGCGGTGAAGCCCTCCGACTCGAGGAACCTGCGCTGCCGCTCCCTGGGCAGCAGCGCGTCCCGGTCGTGCAGCGTGAGCAGAAACTGCACCCGACCCTGCAAGGTCTTCACCGGGGAAAGGAGGTTGAAGCCCAGCCGGACCGCCCAGCTGGGCAGCGCGATCCGGCGCAGCACGCCGCTCTCCACCAGCCCGGTGGCCACCTTGGCCAGCATCTCCGGGGAGACCGGAATCGGCAGCGGCGCGGTGCTGTCCGCCGGGGAGCCGAAGGTGACCAGTGAGTCGATGTGCTTGCCCCGGCGCAGTGCGGCTGTCTGGTAGGCGAACATCCCGCCCTGCGAGTACCCGGCGAGCACCACGTCCCGCCCGGTTGCCGCGTACACCCGGTCCACCGCGTCGCTGACCGCGAGCACGTGGTCGGTCAGGGTGCGCTCCAACCCGCCCGGTTCCCGGCTGGGGTCGCCGAAGTCCACCACCCACGGGTCGATCCCGTCGCGGTGCAGCCGGCCGACCGCCGAGGTGGCCGGCGAGACGTCCCAGACCTCGGCGGTCAGCATCAGCGGCGGGATGAGCAGGACCGGCCGACCATCCGGGGGCGCATCGCACGGGAAGTAGTGCCGCAGCCGGTAGTTGACCTGCTCGGCGGCGACCTCGTACGGGGAGGCCTGCTCTCCCGTGTCCAGCCCGCCGAAGCGCACCACCTCGGCCACATTGCGGACCGTGGCACCGGCCTGGCGCAGGTAGCGCAGCGCGGACAACGGGCTGCTCGTCGGCCTGGCCGCTGGGTTGTCGGTCGGGTCCGGTCGAGGCTGGTTGTCGGTCACCACGGGTGCACTCTGCTGCGCCGACGCGCTCCCCCGCAAGCATCGGCCCCCGCCAGGCGCGGCTTGCCCGCCCGGCTACCTCGCGATGCCCACCGCGTGCTTGATCGTCTCCGGTTGGTCCAGCACCCGGAGCATCAGGTGGGCAACGTCGGCCCGGGAGACGGTGAGACCGCCCGGCAGGTTCTGGCCGATGGCCGTCCGGTAGGTGCCGGTCAGCGGCTTGTCGGTGAGCCGGGGCGGGCGCACCGCCGTCCAGTCCAGCGCGCTGGCCCGCAGCAGGTCCTCCATCCGCGCGAGGTCGGCGTAATGGCTGCGCAGGGCTGCCTTGATCAGCGGGCCGAGCAGGTGCCGCATGACGAACCGGTCCCCCGGGTCGTGCTTGGGCGGGTGCGGCCGACCGGGCGAGGGCACGGTGCCGATCGGCGCGGCACTGACCACAACGACGCGGCGCACCCCAGCCGCCGTCGCGGCCTCGAGGATCGCCTCGGTACCCCGACTGGCGACGCCGGCCTCGGCGGACGACCGTGGCCCCAGGCCGGAGAGCACCGCGTCGGCGCCGAGCACCGCTTCCCGCAGCGCGGCACTCAGTGCCGGGAGATCGGCGGCCGTGAGATCGGCCGTGACCGCGCGGACGGGCGCGGCCAGCCTGCTCGGATCCCGCACCACCGCGGTGACGTCATGGCCCTCGGCGACCGCCTGCTCGAGCACCTGCCGGCCGATGCCGCCGGTCGCGGCGACGATGGTCAGTTTCATGGGGCGCCCCCTCGCAGGCTTCAGAATCTACGAGAACGATATCATATGAAATTCGTACCACTCGGTCAGGCCTGCCCCCGGTCGGCGCGCACGGCGATGCGCAGCCCCAGCTCGACCAGCGCCCAACCTGTACGGGCGCGCAGGCACGGGAGCCGGCGCGGCGACCGGGCCGGGCGAGCCGGGGCGGAGCGGCGATGGCTACGAGCGAGTCGGTGCGCCTCGGCGGTGCGCAACAGGTCGGCCTGGTGTTCACGAACAAGGGCGTCGAGCTGAACCGGATGTGACATCGAGGACCATCCCCACATTGGCTGGTTACCGCTCACTTCTACTCCGCCACCCCGACAGATTTGCCGGCCCGCCGCGGCCGACGCGCCGTCACCCGAAAGTGTGACGAGCGCCACCCAAATCGGTGATCGGGAACTCTGGTGAGCCAGCAGCTGACTGGACATGCGACTCCAGCCGGCAACGAAGGAGACCAGGTGATCTCATCGCTTCCGCTGAGCGTGCTGTTGACCGTGTTATACGCGGCGACCGGCGGATACTCGCTGCTGCGCTGGGCCTCGCTGGGGGCCGGCATCAGCGGTCACCACGGCGATCGGGTCGCTGAGCTGTCTCACCTGGTGATGAGTGTGGCCATGATCGCCATGGCGTGGGCGTACGGCGGACCCGCCGGGAACGCCGCGCAGATCGTGCTGTTCACCGTACTGGCCGGCTACTTCCTGACCCGACTGCCGGTGGGGCGAAGCGGGGCGCGGCTGGGCGGCTGCCCGGCTCCGGGTTTCCACCTGCTGATGTGCCTCTCGATGGTGTGGATGGTGGCCGCCATGCCGCTGCTGATGGGCGGTATGCCCGCGGGCTCGGCGGGCGGGCACATGCACGACATGCCGATGGGCGGCGCCGACTCGGCGGGTCAGGACGGCCAGCCGCCGGCGCCCACCCCGAGCTGGGCGGTCGTGGTCACCGTGGCGATGAGCGTCGCGCTGCTCGCGGCGGCGGCGTACTGGTTGCGTCGCGCTGTGCGCACTCCGGCACGCCCCGAGGTCCCGGCGCTCATCGGGGGAGGGGAGGCCGGTGGGGAGGCACGGCCGGCGGAACCGCCCGCGCGGTCGCCGCGGCGTGCTCCGGGCCGGGTGCCTGCCGCGCTGACCCCGCGCCGGGACGCGGTCTGTCACCTCGCGATGAGCGTCGGCATGGCAGCCATGTGCCTGACCATGCTCTGAGCCCGGCGTCCAGCACACCGCAGGTCAACCCCCGCCGAGCCGACAGCAGGGAATCAGGCATGTCCGACGTCACTGTCTCCAGCACCACATCCGGCACCGGACTGGCTCCGGGCGAGCTCATCGAGCCCGACGACCTGGGCCTCACCGAGTCATCCATGCCGACCGGAAGCACGGTGCGCGCCTGGTGGTGGCGAGAGCTGCGGCCACTGCTGCTGCGGGTACATTTCTACGCCGGGCTGTTCGTCGGACCGTTCCTGCTGATCGCCGCGCTGACCGGGCTGCTGTACACCACCACTCCGCAGCTGGAGCAGCTGGTGCACCGCGACGAGCTGCATGTCAGCGTGCCGGCCGGCGCCGCGGTCCTGCCGCTTTCCGCACAGATCGCCGCCGCCAGCGCCGCCCTGCCGGAAGGCTCGCTCAAGGAGGTCCGGCCACCGATCAGCCCGGACGGGACCACCCGGGTGATCTTCAACGCCCCCGGGGTGCCCGAGGACTACTCCCGCACGGTGTTCATCGACCCGTACACCGCCCAGGTTCGCGGCACACTGACCACCTTTGGCGAGTGGCTCCCGCTGCGCGCCTGGTTCGACGAGCTGCACCGCACCCTGCTGCTCGGCAACGTCGGACGGGTGTACAGCGAGCTCGCGGCCAGCTGGCTGTGGGTGCTCGCACTCAGCGGCCTGGTGATCTGGGTGGCCCGCCGCCGGCGCTCCCGGCGCATCCGCCACACTCTGGTCCCTCGCCGCGGCGCCGGCGGTCGAGGCAGGCTGCGTTCCTGGCACGGCGCCGTCGGACTGTGGGCGGCCGTGGGCATGCTGTTCCTATCCGCCACCGGGCTGACCTGGTCACAGTTCGCCGGCACCAACGTGGACACATTGCGCGGGGCGCTGCAGTGGACCACGCCGTCGGTGCAGACCACGATCTCGGCCAGCCTTCCCCCCGACACGGCCGCGAATCGAGCCGTGCTCGCCGAGGAAGTGCTCGCGGTCGCCAGGGCGCACGGGCTGTCCGACCCCGTCAAGATCACCCCACCGGGCGGGCCCGGCCGAGCCTGGGTGGTCATGCAGGTCAAGCGCTCCTGGCCGGAGAAGCAGGACTCGATGGCGATCAATCCGGCCACCGGCACGGTGGTGGACCAGCTTCGGTTCGCCGATTGGCCATTGGCCGCCAAGCTGGCCCGGTGGGGCGTCGACGCGCACATGGGCCTGCTGTTCGGGTTAGCCAGCCAGATCGCCCTGGCCGCGCTGGCAATCGGATTGATCTGCATGATTACCTGGGGTTACCGAATGTGGTGGCTGCGCCGCCCCACCCGGATTGCCGAGTCGCCCCGCGCGGCCGAGTCGGCCCGGGCGCTCGCGCCGCCTGGCCGGCGATGGTCCGGATTGCCCGCGATCGCGCTGCTGGGCGCCGTCGCGGTCGGCGTCGGACTGTTCCTGCCCGTGTTCGGTGCCTCGTTGCTAGTTTTTCTACTCATCGACGCGATACGCACGGAGTTCGCCTCAGCACGGACGTGACCGACGGTGAATTGCTCCGCTTTACTCCGAGTCCGGACATACGAGAAGGGCGCTGGACCAGGTCCAGCGCCCTTCTCGAGTTCAGAACTTAGTGACCGCTGCCGGCCGAGTCGTCCCAGGAGTTCGACTGGTCGCAACTTCCGTCGTGGCTGTCGCTGTTTTCCTGGTCGTGAGCAAACCAGCCGACGACACCCTCGCCGCCCGAGTTGTTGCACGCTTGGAACGGCGCCTGAGCAGCGCTGTCCTGGACGTTGACAATTCCGACCTGGCCGTGGGCACCATTTCCGGCACCATCAGCAAAGGCGAGCGGGCTCACCGCCACTAGGCCAGCGGCGGCAAGGGCCGCCACAATTGCAGTCTTCTTCAGCACAGTGACTTCTCCTGTTCGCATCGGCGGCATCGCTGACCGCCAGGGCTGCCAGCGATGATTGGGGAGCGCTCGCTGGCAACGCCCAATCTAGTGGGTGTCCCCAGACATTGATACCGGTATGCCCCAATCGGGGCTTGACTCTTATTCCGCGAGAGGTTACGGCCTCTTTTGAGTGAACTGAATTCGTGCGCAGCGAAAAGAAGCGCTCTGCATTTAACTAACTCGGACGGCGGTCCCCTTGACGGGCACGTTGATCAACTTATGGGGAAGAAGGCAACAGGTGGTGAAGTTGTTTACCGTCCAGACCGCACCGAGGTGGCCCCCTCGGTGTCACAGCAAGGCGAGACCTTTGATTACGGAGAGTAATCATCTAGGTCGTGAAACACCGCTGTTGGCGGCTCGGTCCTCGGCCCCACTCCGCCTAGGGTGTGGAGATTCGCCAGTATCGCGCCGATTCTTCCTCGGTGCGGCCAAGGAGGATCCGCTCCCGATGATGGACGACGCCGCGCTCACCGACCTGGCGTTGCGCGCTCGCGCCGGAGACCGTGACGCGGCCACCCTCTTCGTCCAACGCACCCAGCAGCAGGTATGGCGAATGTTGATCAACCTCAGTGATCGAGGGGTGGCCGAGGACCTGACCCAGGAGACTTACGCGCGGGCGTTCCGCTCGCTGCCCGGCTTCCGCGCCGAGTCATCGGTTCGTGCCTGGCTGCTGTCCATCGCCCGCCGGGTCGCCGCCGATCATGTGCGCGCGCTGCGGGCCCGTCCCAGGATCGATCCGGACATCACCCTGGACAGCGCCCCGGTTACCGCCACGAGCGGCGATCTCAGCGAGGCGGTGGCCTTGCACGCCGTTTTGGGCACGCTCGATCCGGACCGCCGCCTGGCGTTCGTGCTCACCCAGCTGCTCGGGCTCAGTTATCAGGAGGCCGCCGAGGTGTGCGACTGCCCGGTGGGCACGATCCGGTCCCGGGTCGCCCGGGCCCGCGACGATCTGATCGCCCGCCTCGCGGACCGGGGCAATCCGGCCGACCCGGAGCGCCCGGCCAACCGGAGACGCGACCGGGACCAGCGCGGCTCCGCCTCGGGCCACCAGTAGGACAGCGGCTGAGTCCCACGAGCCCGACGCGACTTTGCCCGGGATGGGAACCGCTCCATGATCAGCACCGACTTCCCCAACATGGGCTGTAGCAGCTGCCGCGAGCACCTGTCCGCCGACCTGGACGGGGAGGCAGATCCTGCGCTGCTCCCGGCCGCCCGCGCGCACCTGGAGGAGTGCCGCGACTGCGCGCGCTGGTTCGCCGATGCGGCCATGGTCAACCGGCTGATCCGCACCGCGCCGGCCGAGCCAGCCCCCGGCCTGACCGAGGAGCAGCTGGCCAAGGCGCTGGCTCAGCTCCCTCCCCCACCGTCGCCGCGACGGCCCACCTGGCACCGGTTGGCCCGGCTGGCCCTCGGCGGGATCGGCGCCAGTCAGGTGGCACTGGGCGCCATCGCGCTGACCTTCCCCGGCGCCGCTATGGGCGGCCACCCGGCGATGACCGGCACCACGATGACCGGCACCGCGATGACCGGCGCCGGGGCGCACGCGGCGATGATGGGCATGGCCGCCGACGGGCACACCTCAATCCTGGGCGCGGACCTGGCTCACATGTCGCACGAGTCGGCGGCGTGGAACCTCGCGCTCGGCGTCGCCTTCCTGGTCGGCGCCGGTTGGACCCGGCACCTGGCCGGCACGCTGCCCGTCCTGGGTAGCTTTGTCCTGGTGTTGTCCCTGGTCAGCGCGCTGGACCTGATCAGCGGCAATGTCGATCCGGCCCGAGTCGGCTCGCACCTGCTGGTCCTCGCGGGGTTGGGCCTTATCGTGCTCATCCTGATCACCAGGCCGTCCGAGTTCCAACCGAGACCGCTGCGGGCCGGGCTGCCTCGGCGCAACCCGATGGCCCTGGACCGCGGCACGGAGGAAGCCCCCGCCGCCGCTCCGACCCGGCCGGACCCGGCCGCGCGGCATCGGGCGGCCTGAGCCGAGCCTGGCACGCGTCCAGCCCGCGGTTACCCAGCTGCACACCCGGCAGCTCCCGCGCGCCGAAACCCCGTCTCCTGTGCAGCTCGGCAACACCAAGCCGAGGTGGTCACCGCCCGCCACTCACGCCGTATCCGCCGGCGACCCGCTACCCCGGTTGAACCCCCCGCCGTCACCCGGCGACACACCAACACGGCGGTTACCCAGCTGCACACCCGGCAGCTCCAGTGCGCCCAAAACCCGGCCCCTGTGCAGCTGGGTAACAACAAGCCGAGGTGGTCGCCACATTGACCGGGTCGCTTAGGCTCTCCTAAATTGAGGCAGCCCAGCAGCTCAGGAGACGACACGCGTTGACCACGGCGATCACCGGGTCGGGCAGACCGGCCCGGCGTCCGGGGCGCACCGACATCGGCGCCCAGCGGTCTCGGCGCATCGGCTTCCTGGCAGTGCTGCTGTTACTGCTGGTGCTCGTCGGGCTGGCCAGCATTGCGGTGGGCGCCCGGCCCATCCCGCTCGGCGCCGTCTGGGACGCGCTCTGGTCACCGGTCGGCGGCGAGAACGACATCGTGGTGCGCACGCTGCGCCTGCCCCGCACCGCGCTCGGTATCGAGGTCGGCATCGCGCTGGGGGTGGCCGGCGCGCTCATGCAAGGCCACACCCGCAATCCGCTGGCCGAGCCCGGGCTGCTCGGGGTGAGTTTCGGCGCCGGCTTCTTCGTCGTGCTGGGCATCTTCACGTTCGGCGTGACCAGCCTGCTCGGCTACGTGTGGTTCGCCTTCGCAGGGGCGTTCGTGGCCAGCGTTGTGGTCTTCCTGCTCGGCTCGCTGGGCCGGGGTGGGCCGACCCCGGTCACCCTGGCGCTCGCCGGAGTGGCGGTGAGCTACCTGCTCCGCGCGCTGACCTCGGCGATCGTGCTCGCCGACCAGGCGACGCTGGATGCCTACCGGTTCTGGGACGTGGGCTCGCTGGCCGGGCGGGACGCCTCGATCGCCGCCCAGATCACCCCGTTCCTGCTGGCCGGGTTGGTACTGGCGGCCGTCAACGCACCGGGGCTGAACCTGCTGGCACTCGGCGAGGACATGGCCAGGGGCCTCGGCCAGCACGTTTTGCTGACCCGGTGCACCGGACTCGCCGCGGTCACTTTGCTCACCGGCGCGGCGGTCGCCGCGTGCGGGCCGATCGCGTTCGTCGGGCTGGTCGTGGCGCACCTGGCGCGGTTCATCACCGGCCCGGACTACCGGTGGCTGTTGCCCACGGCTGGGCTGGCCGGCGCGGTGCTGCTGCTGGCCGCCGATGTGATCGGCCGGGTGGTGGCCCGCCCCGGTGAGCTGCAGGTCGGCATCGTGCTGGCCTTGGTCGGGGCACCGTTCTTCGTCTTTCTGGTCCGCCGGCGCCGGATGATCCGGCTGTGACCGGTACCGGGCTCGCTGTCCCCGGTCGGCCGCCGATTCGCGCGGGCGGCTTCTCCGGGGTGTGGCGCCCGAGGCTGGTCACGGTCACCCTGGTCGGCGTCGGACTGCTGGTGCTGGTCGCGGCGGTCAACATCGGCCGGGGCGAGTTCCCCATCTCGGTCGGCGACGTGCTGGGCGCACTGGTCGGCGGCGGCGATCGCGCGCAGCGGTTCATCGTGCTGCAGCTGCGACTGCCCCGGACGCTCACCGGGCTGCTGGTCGGCGCCGCGCTGGGCATGGCCGGAGCGATCACCCAGGCCATCACGCGCAATCCGCTGGCCAGCCCGGACCTGCTCGGGGTGACCGGCGCGGCGGGTACCGCGGCGGTGGCGGTGATCGCGTTCGGTGGCGGCTCCGGCGTCGTGGTCGGCGCGCTCGCCCAGGTCGGGCTGCCCATCGCCGCGCTGCTCGGCGGGCTACTGGCCGCGGTGCTCGTGTACGGCCTGGCCTACCGGCGCGGTGTGGTGAGCGACCGACTGGTGCTGGTCGGGGTCGGAGTGAACGCGGTGGCGGTGGCGATCACCTCCTGGCTGTTGGTGGTGGCCAACATCAACCAGGCGACCCAGGCCACCGTCTGGCTGACCGGCTCGCTCGACGGTCGGGACTGGGCGCACGTGGTCCCGGTGGCGGTGGCGCTCGCGCTGCTGGTGCCGACCGGGCTGCGGCTGTCGTTCGGCCTCGGCGCGCTGGCCCTGGGCGACGACACGGCGAGCGCGCTCGGCGTGCGGGTGAACCGGTACCGGGTGGCGCTCGGGCTGGTCGCGCTGACCCTCGCGGCGGTGGCCACCGCGAGCGCCGGGCCGATCGGGTTCGTCGCGCTGGTGGTACCCCAGATCTGCCAGCGACTGGTCGGCGCCTCCACGCCCCCGCTGGTGACCTCCGCCGTCTACGGTGCGCTGCTCACCGTCTCGGCCGACCTCATTGCCCGCACCGCGCTGCCCGCCGAACTGCCGGTGGGCATCGTCACCGCCGTCCTCGGCGCGCCCTATCTGCTCTACCTGCTCGGCCGGCGCAACCGTGGGGTGAGGTTATGACCGACGACCCTCCGGGGCCGGCCGCCGTGCGGTTGCGCACCGAACAGCTGCGGCTGGGCTACGGCGACGCGGTGGTGATCGACGGGCTGGACCTGGACGTGCTGGACGGCACGGTCACCGCGGTGATCGGGCCGAACGGCTGCGGCAAGTCGACGCTGCTGCGCGCGCTGTCCCGGCTGCTTCCCGCGCGGGCCGG
>Ga0137413_10000962_pt1 | contig 10701 bp, 9 predicted proteins | sample CZODoug2_1_16fun_FD_108280 | JGI IMG/M metagenome (GOLD analysis project Ga0137413, IMG submission 108280) | Vadose zone soil fungal communities from Angelo Coast Range Reserve, California, USA - CZODoug2_1_16fungal (Illumina Assembly) | ecosystem: Environmental > Terrestrial > Soil > Vadose... | reverse complement strand
GCGGGCGGTGACCGAGGCGGCGTCGGCGCAGACCCTCACGGTGGGCTTCCAGACCAGGATCGGTCGGGGGCTGATCCCGTCGGTCACCGCCCGCATGGAGCAGCGGCTGCCCGGTTGGCGGCTGCAGTTCCGCCAGGTGACCTGGGCTGACCCGACGGCCGGCCTAGCCACCGGCGAGGTGGACGTCGCGGTGGTCTGGCTGCCGCTGCCGGCCGGCGACAAGCTGGCCTGGAACGTGGTCGCCCGCGAGGAGCGCTGGGTGGCGCTGCCCGCCGCGCACCGGCTGGCCGACTGTGCGGTGATCCCGTTCGAGGAGTTGGCCCACGAACCGTTCATCGCGCTGCCGGCCAGTGCCGGCGTGCTGCGCGACTACTGGCTGGCCACCGACCACCGGGGTACGCCGCCGAGGGTGGCCGCCGAAGTGACCACCGCCGACGAGACCTTCGAGGCGGTCTCCTCCGGGCTGGGCGTGGTCCTGGTGTCGGCCGGGAACGCGGAGATCTACCAGCGCGCCGACGTGGTCTGCCGCCCGGTGGCCGGCCTCTCCCCCAGCGAGCTCGCGGTGGCCTGGCGCCGGGACGACCACCGGGAGGCGGTCCGGGTCTTCAGCGAGGCCTGCGTCCGCTGCCTATGCCCAGCTCCAAGCCCGTGAGTGGTATTGGTCGCTATAGCGACCAATACCACTCACGTGGCTTGACCAGCGGATCCACGGTCAAACGGCGAAGGTGGTGATCACGGCGGCGGCCACCGCGGCGCGCTCGAGCATGCCGTCGATGCTCACCTGCTCGTGCCGGGCGTGCGCTCCCGCGCCGATCGCGCCCAGCCCATCGAGGACCGGAAGCCCCATCGCGGCGGCGAAGTTGCCGTCGCTGGCCCCGCCCACGCCGGTCTCCCGCAGATTCCCGCCGAGCGCCGCGGCGGCCGCCCTGGCCAGCGAGTAGAGCGCGGCGATCGGCTCGCTGCGCTCCATCACCGGCCGGTTCCACCCGCCGCGCACGGTCAGCTCGGTGCGCGGGTCGTGGGTGCGCAGACCGGCCATCAGCTGATCGATCCGCTCCTGGGCCCGCGCGCTGCTGACCCGCACATCCACCCCGGCGAAGGCCTGCCCGGCCACCACGTTGCGCCGGGTGCCACCGCGCACCAGCCCTACGTTGACCGTGGTGCCCTCCGCCGGGTCGGTGGCCGCGTGCAGCGTGCGCACCAGTCGAGCGATCTCGTCGATCGCGCTGGCCCCGGCGGCGTGGTCCAACCCGGCGTGCGCCTGCACACCGCGCACCTCGATGTCGAACAGCCCGACCCCCTTGCGGCTGGTCTTGATCGCGCCGTCCGCGCTCGCCTCGAAGACCAGCACCGCCGCCGCGCCGGCGCAGGCCTGCTCGATGATCGGCCGGGAGAACGGGCTGCCGATCTCCTCGTCGCCGTTGAGCACCAGCCGAAGCCCGGGCACCGACAGACCGGCCGCGCGCAGCGCCCGGATCGCCCACACCGCCTGCACCAGTCCGGCCTTCATGTCGAACACGCCCGGCCCGCTGATCGTGTCGTCCGACACCTGCACCGGCCAGTCGGCCAGGGTGCCCGCGCTCCACACCGTGTCGTAGTGGGCGAGCAGGGTGAGCGTCGGATCGCCGAAGGACTCCAGCACCAGCACGTCGCCGTGCTCGCCTGATTTGTGCCGCGCCCGGCCCGCCGCCGGGCCCAACCGCTCGGCCACCCAGCCGTCCAGGTACTCCAGGCCTTCGTCGAGCAGCGCCGGGTCGTCGCTGGGTGTTTCCAACCCGGCATACCGGACCAGGTCCTCGACCAGCTCGGCCCGGTGCTCGGTGAGCCACCCGTGCAGCCCTGGCACATCCACTTCGGCCATTGCCGCCGGCGAAGGCAGCCCGGACATCCGGGTCATCGCAGCTCCACATCCTTGGTCTCCGGCATCACCGCGTACACCCACACCCCGACCAGCGCCCCGGCTGTGACGTAGAGCCACACCCAGCCGCTCAGCCCGTGCGCGCTCATCCAGGTGGTCAGGTACGGCGCGGTCCCGCCGAACACCGCGACGGCCAGCGCGTAAGGCAGCCCGATCCCGGTGGTGCGCACCTCGGCGGGGAACTGCTCGGCCAGCACCGTGGCGCAGTTCGCCGAGTAGCCGGCCAGGAAGGTGAGCCCGATCAGCTCGGCGCCGAGCAGCGGCCAGAATCCGCCGAGGTGCAGCAGCGCGAATGCCGGGTAGGCGATCACCACGAAGCCAACGGCAAAGGCCAGCAGGGTGGGCTTGCGGCCGAACCGGTCGGACAGCAGCGCGACGAAGGGCAGCAGGCACAGGAAGTAGGCGATGCCGAGGGTGTTCGCCAGCAGTGCCTGGTTGAGCGGGATCCCGGTGGCGGTGTGCGCGTAGCCGGGCATGTAGCTGATCCAGATGTAGTAGGTCAGCGTGCCTGCGATGGTGATGCCGACGACCCGCAGCGCCGCCCTCGGGTGCTCGCGGAGCATGCCCAGGATCGGCCCGCGCGCGGGCTCCGTGCGTCCCTCGCTGATCCGGCGGAAGCTCTCCGTCTCCGGCACCGCGGTGCGCAGCCACAGCCCCACCAGCCCGAGCAGCCCGCCGATCGCGAACGCCAGCCGCCAGCCCCAGGCGGCCATCGCGTCGTCGGACAGCGTCGAGGTCAGCACGAAGCTCATGAACGCCGCGATCAAGGTGCCCAGCCCGACCGACACCTGCTGCCAGGAGCCGGCGAACGCGCGGCGCCCCGGCGCCGACGACTCCACCAGGAACGCCGAGGACGAGGCGAACTCGCCACCCGCGGAGAAGCCCTGCACCAGCCGGGCCAGCAGCAGGATGATTGGGGCGGCCACTCCGATCGCTCGGTAGGTGGGGCACGCGGCGATCACCAGCGCGGCGCCGGCCATCAGCCCGATGGTCAGGGTGAGGGCCTTCTTCCGGCCGTGCCGGTCGGCGTAGGCGCCCAGCACCGCGCCGCCGATCGGGCGCATCAGGAAGCCGGCAGCGAACACCGCCAGGGTGGCGAGCAGCCCGGCGGTGCGGTCTCCGCTGGGAAAGAACTGGCCGGCGAACACCGAGGCCAGCGCGGTGTAGATGGCCCAGTCCACCCACTCCACGGTGTTGCCGATGGCACCCGCCAGGATGGCCTTGCGCTGCGCCGGGGTCAGCCGGGTGGCGGGCTCGGCCACGCCCGGATCGGCCGTCACGGCGACACACTGCCGGCCGGGGTGCGGGTGATCAGCGCGCGGGCCTGCTCGGCGACCTCGGCGTGGGTGGCGAACCACACGCCGCTGTGCCCGGCGATGTGCGCGATCAGCTCACGCAGCACCACCAGCCGGGAGCGGTGGCCGATCACGTGCGGGTGCAGGGTCAGCTGGAACAGCCCGCGCTCGGCGTACGCGGCGTCGAACTCGTCGCGCCAGATGGTGAGCAGCTCGCGCGGCGGTGTGTACGGCCGAGGCGCCCCGTAGCGCTCCATGGTCAGGTACGGCGCGTCGTCTCTGATCCACTCCACCGGCAGCTCCACGATGCCGGTCGGACGGCCGTTCTCCACCAGCTCGTAGGGCTCGTCGTCGGCCATCAGCGAGGAGTCGTAGGTCAGCCCGAGCTCACCGATGATGCGCAGCGTGGCATCGGAGAAATCCCAGCTCGGCGTGCGGATCCCGACCGGCCGGACCCCGGTGAGCCGCTCGAGGGTGCGCAGCGAGCGGCTGGCCAGCTCCTGCTCGTCGTCCGGGCCGAGCAGCATGTTGCGCTCGTGGATCCAGCCGTGCACCCCCACCTCGTGCCCCGCCGCGACGTAGGACTCCACCTCACCGGGGTGCAGCAGCGCGGACACCGCCGGCACAAAGAAGCTGGCCGGCACGTCGTACTCGGCGAGCAGCCGGAGGATCCTGGGCACCGCCGCCCGGGCCCCATACTCGCCCTGGGAGAGCCTCCCCGGCCGGGTCTCGCCGTCGCGCAACGGGATCGTCTCGTGATCGGAGTCGAAGGACAGCGCCACCGCCACCCGCGCGCCGGTCGGCCACCGCCGGGGCACCAGCCGATCACCGGCCCGCACCCGCTCCACATGCCCCCGCCAGGTCGCCTCGTCCCACTGCCACGGCTGTAGTTCGTCCCTCACCCGCCAACAATGAGACGCCGTCATCCGGCCCGTCAACGCCCGCCCACCGACGAAACCCGCCCTTAACGCCGTTTGAAACCCGGGCGGCCAGGCTAGGTGAGACGCTCCGGGACCGACTGGGGTGCCGGCAGCGCCCCATCGAGCCGTTCGAGGCTGACGCCGCGGGTCTCCCGGGCACTGAACGCGGCGGCCGCGGCCACCACACAGCACAGGGCCCCAAACACCGCAACCGGCATCCATCCGTTCGGGCCCGGTTGGAGAATTAGATAGGAAATCGTTGGTGCGAAACCAGCGAGCAGGTAACCGAACTGAGTACCGACGGCAACCCCGGAGAACCGGACCTTCGTCTCGAACATCTCGGTGTAGATGGTCAGCTGCAGAGCCTGGCCGGCCATGAGGAAGATCGTGAACAAATAGTGGAAAACGACGATCAGAAGAACGTTACCGGTCGACGTGAAGTGGAGCACCGGGAAGATCATCACTCCGGCGATGAGCACTCCGCCGATGAATACCGGCCTGCGCCCGATCCGGTCGGACAGCATCGCCCAGAACGGGATCGTCACCATCCCGATAGCCGTCCCCAGGACTCCGCTGAGTACGAGAATGCTCGGATTGATCCCCACGACTCTCGTTGCGTAGGAGAGGCCGAACACCGATGCGATCGAGGCGGGTGCGGCCATCAGGCAGCAGAGCACGACCCGAATGAGGTTCTTCCAGTTCGATCGGAACAGCTCTCGCAGCGGCATGGGCGGCCGTCTCTCTTCACGCCGTGCCGCCACGAAGACGTCCGCGTCATGTAGCCCCTTGCGGATGAAGATGACCACAACCATGCCGACGGCGCTGAGCAGGAAGGGAAGACGCCAGCCCCAGGCGAGCAGGTCTTGCTCGCGGAGTGCGAGAACAGGCACGAAGGCAATCTGCCCAAGAACCATCCCGAGCATCGTCCCGGTGTTGGTCCAGCTGGTATAAAAAGAGCGCCGCCGGACAGGGGCGTGCTCCATGGTCAGGGCGCTTGAGCCGGCCTGTTCCCCGGCCGCGGAGAAACCTTGCGCCAATCGGAGGATCACCAGCGCGGCGGGAGCGAAGACCCCGATTGTCTGGTAGCTGGGTAGACAGCCGATCAGGAATGTTGCGCTGCCCATCAGAACGATCGTGAAGAGGAGCATCTTCTGTCGCCCGACCCGATCGCCCAAATGCCCGAGCACGAGCGCCCCGATCGGCCTCGCGATATAGGCCACGCCAAAGCTCGCCATGGCGCCAATCTCGGCCATGCCGGAGTCCTGAGCGGGAAAGAAAACCTTGCCGAACACCACGGCGGCGACAATGCCATACATGGTGAAATCGAAATATTCGAGCGCGGTCCCCAGGAGGCCACCGAGCGCCGACCGCCTGGTCTGGCGTAGCCGCTCGTCAGAAGTCTCTTTGGACATCGTCGTCCCTCCCGCACGGTCTATTGTTCGGCGGCCGGTTCTGTAGTGCGCTCCGATGGCTCCTCTGCCAGCTCATCGCACGTCTTGCGGTACGCACTCGAAAAGGAAATGGCGAGCTCGGCGACAACAGTCCCTACATTTCGCGCGTTGTGCACCACACCTTGCGGGATCGATATCACATCACCGACGCCCATCAGACGTTCGTCGTCATTCCAGCTGTGGATTATCTGGCCCCGGAGAACAGTGAGGATCTCATCGCAGTTCGGATGGTAATGGCGGCCGTTCGCCTCGCCTACATCGATGAAGCACTTGCCGACCGTCATCGTTTCCGAATTACCGATCTCCGCCGAGACGCACCACTCGAGATGACCCCACGGCATAGGCACGGTAACGTGATCGGATTTGCGCCGGAGCCGGGTATCGAGGTCCTCCGCAGTCAATTCAGGTCCTCCAATTCAACCTCGTTGCCGTCGGACAGTATGCCGGCCTCGTAGATGCCTGCGATTTGCCGGGCGAACTCGAGATTCGCAATCGTCGGCTCGGTGTCGGTCAGGACGCGATCCAGAAAGTAGGAGAGCTCACCAAACATGCCCTGGGTGAACTCGGACTTCGTTTCGAGTGTCCCGAGGGTGTCTTGCGGCTCCCAGACCAGGGCTCCTGAGTCCAGACTCGGGGGCGCAAAGTTATTGGTCTTCGAATACTCGAATTTCGCCGCGCGCTGGAATATCACTCGTCTGCTGTTCTCGACTTCGATACTGCCGTTCATGCCGTAGACCGCGTAGCGTTCGAAGGGGTGGGCGGGTGAGACTCCCGCGGCCGAGTGGAGGTTGCTGAGCACCCCGTTCGCATGCTTGATCAGCACCACGCTCGCGCCGGCACGCCCACGGTGGACGATAACGCTCTTCGCGCTTCCGGCAACAGCGAGCATGAACGCTGTCGGATGGCACCCATTGGCCAGCCACATGCTCATCTCACCACGCTCGATAAACGCCCGATCGCCGTGTGGAATGATCAGTGGATACGTGGCGGAGATCGATCTGACGTCGCCGAGTGCTCCGCTGCCGACTAGTTCGACCACCTTGCCGGTGGCTGGCATGAAAGCCTTCTTGTAGCCGACGACCACGACGCGGCCAGCACGTGCGCGGATCATCTCGTCGACCTCACGCACCGATGTCGAGGCTGGCTTCTCCATCCACACGTGCAGCCCAGCCTCGAGTGCCTCCACTGTCAGCTGGGGGTGGAGCTTCGGTGAGACGCACAACAGGACCGCGTCGATCGCCTCGTTCTCGTACATCTTGGTCGCGCTTTCGTAGTGCGGGATCCGCCCGTACTGGAGCGCGGTTTTGGCGCCGAGCTCAGAGTTTGTGTCGGCGAGCGCTACGAAGTCGACCGGCAGAAAGGTGAGCAGCGGCAGGAGGTTGCGGTACGCGTGGTCGCCGACACCAACGACACCAATCCTGACCCGACGTTCGAAGTCTCGCTGATAACTCATTACTCGATCCCTTCCACGTTCTTCCGCAAGAAGTCGATGTCGCGCCCGGTCGCCGGTGCAAGGTTTCGCTTGGGGAACGGCGTCGCCGTGGTCGATCCGTCGCCGTAGTCGTAGCCCGGTTTCCACTCACCGTGCGCCGGGTTCAGACAGATGACGGGTGACACACCGTCGTCGACGGCCGCTTGGATGATCTCTCGAACCGGCCAGCTGGCCTCGTCGAGGCCGACATTCCATTTCAGCTTCGTCGGGTCGTGCTCCGAGGCCTGCCCGCCCTTCACGTGAACGTAGCCAAGCAAGGGGCGAAGAGCCTGGTACACCTCCACGCTGGGGTAGGTACCCATCTTCCACGCGTTGACGATGTCCCAGGTGAGCCTGAACTCGCTGGGTGCGCTCAACCACTCGAAGAAGTCCTGGAACTCTTCGGTCGTGGACAGGAAACAGTTAAAATGCTCGTTCTCGACGGTCGGAGTGAATCCCGCCTCGAGGATCAGCTCGACTGCTTCGCGATAGACGTCCCGGACCCAGGGGTACCGTTCCTTCAGAACATCCACGCAGTTCTCGGTGGCCGCGGCGTCAGTCATGCGCCCAGCGATGAGACGGACATACTTCGGCCTCAGCACCGAAGCGGCAGCCAAAGACTTCCGCAAGGTGGCCATATGCGTGTCGCGGAATGCCAGTTCATCCTGCTCCACGCTGTCGTCGAATATCCGAGATGACAGACAGTACGCTCGCAGGCCCAGCTCACCCAACGCGATGGCGACACGCTCCGACGCAGCGAGGCTCAGCGTGTCAATGGGCTCCCCGTAGATGAAGCCCCAGAGGTCGACCCACTCCAGACCCCATTCTTTGATCATTGCGAGAGCCTGGTCGAAATCGCGGGCTGCCATCGCGTTCAGCACCGTCAACTGAGTTCTTCCGCTACTCATGAGGCCGCGATCGTCTTGAACTCACGAATGGCCGCCGCGATCGCTACCTCGGTGGGAAGCCTCTCGACACTGGAGGCGCCGAAGAAACCGGCTACCCCGCGCGTTCGCTCCAGGACGTACTTTGCGTCCCTGTATACGGCGATCGGGCCCCCGTGGCACAGGACAATCACATCGTCACGCACCGCCACCGCGGCGTCCCGGATAGTCTGGATACGCTCGACAGAGTCGTCCAGGCTGATCGCGGTCTGTGCGCCGATTGTGCCGGATGTCGTTAGGCCCATGTGGGCCACGATGATGTCGGCGCCGGCCGCCGTCATATCCTCAGCTTGGCTCTCGTCGAAGACGTATGGCGAGGTCAGCATGCCTCGCGAGGAGGCTTCCCGAATCATGTCGACCTCGAGGGCGAACGACATTCCGGTCTCCTCGAGGTTCTGCCTGAACACACCGTCTATGAGACCGACCGTGGGGAAGTTCTGCACCCCAGTGAATCCGATCGCCATGAGCTCGTTGAGGAATCGCGGCATACTACGGAAGGGGTCTGTGCCGCACACTCCAGCGAGCACTGGCGTGTTCTTGACTATCGTGAGCACTTCCGCGGCCATACTGACAACAACGGAGTTCGCATCCCCATAGGGCATGAGCCCGGCGAGCGATCCGCGTCCAGCCATTCGGTAGCGACCGGAGTTATAAATGATGATAAGGTCCGAACCGCCGTCCTCGGCACTCTTCGCGGATAGCCCGGTACCGGCGCCCGTCCCGATGATCGCGTTCCCTCGCTCGAGTTGGCGCCTTATCCGGTCGAGTGCGCTCGCCCTATCCATTATGCCCCTTGTCCCGCTGTCCTGAGATCTGCTCGTGGAGGAGGTCGGCCATCTCCACAGCCAGCTCCGGATCGTTGATGTGTGCCTGCCGTTTCAACAGCGTGACCTGGGGCGCTACATTCGCCTCGAACGCTCCGAATAGTGCCGCGTCAGCAGCCGGATCGTGGAACGGTTGGCCGTCCGCGTCGATCGCCGAGATTCCCCCCAGAGGAATCACGACGGTGACATCACCCTTCGCGGCGCTCAACCTCTCCGCGATCCTGCGGCCGAGCACGCGCGACTCGTCCACGGACGTACGCATGAGGGTTACCGACGCATTGTGCACGTGGAGATTCCGCTCGCGGAATTCCGCGGGAACCGACTCCACCGGGCCGAAATTGACCATGTCGAGGGCCCCGAAACTGATCACCTGCGGGATGCCCGCCCTGCCAGCCGCCGTCAAGCGGGACTCGCCGGCGGAAAATACTCCGCCCACCAGCTCATCGGCGAGCTCCGTCGTCGTGAGGTCCAGAACCCCGACGATCATGCCCGCGTCGACAAGGCTCTCCATCGAGGCGCCGCCGATCCCGGTGGCATGGAAGACCAGAACCTCGTATCCGAGCGCCTCCAGCCGTGCCCGCGCGGCTTGGACAGCTGGTGTGGTCACGCCGAACATCGTGGCGGCCACAACGGGCTTGAAGGCGGCAACACTCGGCTCGATCTGGGCCATTCCGGCGATCGCACCGGCGGCGTTGGCAAGGATCGGCATAGAAACCGAGTTCAGGCCCGCAATATCGACGACTGAGTACATCATCGCTATATCGCTCGTACCGAAATACTGGCGTGTGTCTCCCGAGGCGACGGTCGACACCATGATTTTGGGAAAGCCGATCGGGAGCGCGCGCATGACCGCGGTCACTAGGGTGGTTCCGCCTGTGCCGCCCAGCCCGAGAATTCCCTGGATCGCACCCTGGTCCACCAGATCTCGAACGACCTTGCGCGCCCCGGCGGTCATGGCGCTGACTGCATTGCCGCGATCTTTCTTCGCGCGTAACCGTTCGAGCGAATTGCCCCCGGCGGCGGCGACAGCGTGATTGTCGATATCGACGCCCTCGCTGTCGCCGAGAATCCCAACATCGACGGTCAGGCTGTCGACACCCACGGACGCGAGCGTCTTCCGAACGAAGTGGTACTCGGGCCCTTTTGTGTCGTAAGTGCCGACAAGCGCAACTCTGACCATCGCAGCTCCCGTCGTCGGTGCTGGTGTATGGTGTACCATATACAACGAACACCGTGTCAACCCCGCTTTCCGGTCAGTGGGCGGCCCGACATCGGCCGGGAGGGCACGCCCACGTGGCCCAGGGACCTTTGCTAGCCGCCTGACCTGGGTCTCCGCTCGAGCACGGCGGTCGTGAGACGCTCCGGCCCGGTGGCGGGATCGATCGCGTGGAGAGCCGAGGTACAACTCATGCCGGACTCAGCAGCCCCCGCAGAGGCGTGGTCGAACCATGCTGGTGGTCGCCGCGTACCAGTTCGGTCGGGCCGTGAGGTGGCCCCGACCCACCAGCAGGGCTGGTTATCCCTGCTTTTCCCTGAGCGTCTCGGCAAGCGCAAGCCGAACAGTTTCAATATGGTCGCGCATAGCCTTTACCGCCGCATCGACGTCAGATTCGTGAAATGCGCGCAGAAGATCACGGCGCTGCCGGCTCGTGACATCCGGGACTTGTGACTGCCGATTTGCCAGGCTACGGCCGAGGCGAATCAGCGTTTCAATCCTGTCGAGCGACGCGGAGAGTGCCGCGTTATCGGCGGCCTCCGCAATGAGCTGATGCATGCGTTGGTCAGCTTGGGCGAAACCCGTGAGATCGCCCTCTTCCAAGGCTCGCTCCGAGTCAGTCACGGTCTTTTGGAGCAGATCCAGGAATCCGGGCGTGACTC
>Ga0137413_10000961_pt1 | contig 10701 bp, 8 predicted proteins | sample CZODoug2_1_16fun_FD_108280 | JGI IMG/M metagenome (GOLD analysis project Ga0137413, IMG submission 108280) | Vadose zone soil fungal communities from Angelo Coast Range Reserve, California, USA - CZODoug2_1_16fungal (Illumina Assembly) | ecosystem: Environmental > Terrestrial > Soil > Vadose... | reverse complement strand
TGGTGGAAATTCGACCGTAAGAATGATTTTCCGCGCGGGTATCACATCGAATTTGGCGGGGGGCGCGAGATGCCCGGCGTCGGCATGTTCCACGGTCTTTGCCACGACGAAGAAGGCTACGGCATGAGATTGAAGCAGCGCGCCCGGGAGACCTACGGCACTCATATCGGGTTCGCCGGACGGGGCGAAATGCTTCCCAATCCGGATACCTACTGCGAGATAGATCCCGACGTCGTCGACCAGTGGGGCATTCCGGCGCTGCGCTTCCATTTCAAATGGTCGGATTACGAATTGCTTCAGGCCAAGGACATGCAGGAGACGTTTCGCGCCATCGTCGAGACCATGGGCGGGGAATACCGCACCAAGACTTCCATCCATGGCGACCTTCCGTTTGGAATCGAGCCGGGCGGCAAGATTATTCACGAAGTGGGCACCGCGCGCATGGGCGCCGATCCGAAAACCTCCGTGCTGAATGGCTTTTGCCAGGCGCACGATGCGAAGAACCTGTTTGTAACCGATGGTGCGTCGCTGGTTACCAACCCGGACAAGAACCCGACGCTGACGATTATGGCGCTGTCTTGGCGCGCGTCCGAATATCTGCTCGACGAAGCCAAGAAAGGGAATCTGTAGAGGCAGGACTTTAGCCTGCTCTTTCTTATTGAGGAACGCAAATGCCCAACGAATCCATAACTCGCCGCGACATTCTCCGCACTCTCGCCTTCGGTGCCGCCGCTGGCTCCGTGCTGCAAGTGATTCCCGCGGCGGCCGCCGAGTACGTCCACCAAATGGTGCACAAGGAGAAGGCTGCCGTTCCGGCGGGCACCTACACGCCAAAGTATTTCTCTGCCGTGCAATACGCGACGCTGCTGTTTCTGTGCGATGCCATCATCCCCAAGGATGAAAAATCCGGGGGCGCGGTGGAAGCCGGCGCGCCGGAATTCATCGATTTGCTCACCAGCGAAAATCCCGAATATCAATTGAAGCTCGGGGGCGGACTCTTCTGGCTGGACGCTGCTTGTACGGATCGTTATGGCAACGTCTTCATGCAATGCACGCCCGAGCAGAAGAAAGAAATCCTGGACCTGATTGCGTATCGCAAGAACGCGAGAAAGGATCCCGCGCTCAGCCAGGGTGTGACCTTCTTTGCGTTTCTTCGCAATCTTACCTGCGACGGCTTCTACACCAGCAAAATCGGCATCGCCGACCTCCAATATATCGGGAACACCGCGCTCCGCGAATTCCCCGGCTGCCCGCCACTGCCGGAATAGAGAGGCAATAAGGCTACTTCAGCACAGTAAATAGGCTGCTGTGCGAATCGGTCCACAGATTCTTGGGATTGTGGATCGCGAGAAGACGCCCTGCCTTCTCGATTACGGAAAACCCGACAAACCCATCGCGGCTACCGAGAATAATCCACGTAGCCGAGAAGACTCCGTTCGGTTTATTGTCGCTATTACTGACGATCACGGCGTCTTTGCCGAGGCGATGCGCCGCGCCGCGGCGGCAACTACCGGCTCCAGATTCAAGTACTGATTGGAGATGTGCACTCCCAGAAGGCCGTCCGGTTTGATATGGCGAAAGTAGAGCTCGAAGGCTTCCAGGGTAATCAAATGAACGGGGATGGAGTCACTGAAGAAGGCATCTACTGCCGGCATGTCGAAGCGTTGCGGCTGCTGCCGTTCGAGGGTCAATCGCGCGTCTCCCAGTTCGATGGACAGCTCCGCTCTTGAATCCTTGAATCCTGCAAGAAGCGGAAATCTTCCCGCGCAATCTGAACGACAAGGGGATTGATCTCATAGAATTTGTACTCGTCTCCAGATTGGCCATAGGCGGCAATCGTGCCTACGCCGAGGCCAATGACGCCCACGCGGAGCGGCCATGCGCAGCTTTGGCCTTTAGGGCTACACCGATTCCGGAGTTGGGACTGTAATAAGACGTGGGCTGATCTCGCCGGGCGGGCGAAAGAAACTGCAGCCCATGACTGATGGTTCATTTGTTAACCTGCGGAATCGAGAGTCCTCGTCGACCGTCCGTTGCTTTTCCCCATTGAGCATAACGACATTTGGAGCCACTTCATCGGTCACTCGCAGCACGCCGTAGAAGTTCCGGGCCATCAGTATGGCGGCGGCTGACTGTGTACGGGCCATAACGAATAGGCTGATGATCACCCGAAGCCAACCACCAGCACATTCGGCAACGACTGGGAGCGAAGAGCATTATCCCCGCTCGGCGACGAGGTGTTCCCAATGGCGCTATTCGCAGTCAGATGTTCCGCGCCTTTCCGAAAAGGCCGTACCGGCAACGCGCTAAGATCGAAAGCGTCTTCTCGGCCGTCAAGCGCAAGCTCTCCTCGCGCGCGCCCGGGCGCTGCCTGACAACCCAGATTCGCCAAGCCCTGCTGCTCGGCCTTGCCTACAACATTTACCGTTTGAGGCATCCTTGCGCTCATAGAGGATGTCAACAGAGCCCAACACTTACGGGGAGAGCCATAAGTGTTGCAGCTGAAGGACTTAAAGCAATAGAGGGCAGTGACCCCGACAGGATGGGATCTTTGATCTGGGCAGGGGCAAGAGGATAAGGCAATCGAAGAAAGAGCAGATCGTTTCGCTGGTGGACGGCGGAGGGGAAGGGCGCTAAGTAAATACAGCATTGGCGCGATGGAGGCGCAGCATGCTGCGCCCCTACAGGAAGGTTCGGACTCAGGATTTAATTTGGTTGGAGGCGGCGTCCCAGGTGACGGCGGCTTTGCGGAAATAGGATTCGTTGGCCATGTGGCAGGCGAGGGCGGCGTTGTGGCCGAAGACGGTGTCTTCCGTGACTTGCTGATGACTGCGCACACCCTGGAAAAATCTCCAAAGGTGAGGTTTCTCAGCGTCCCAGGATTCGCCGCGAAAAGTAAATCCCTCCTTCATAGGTTCCTTGCCAGGCTTGGGATCGTGGTCCTCATGCCATTTTTTAAGATAGGCTTCGCGCATCGCTTGCGGATAGCCAGAGGTGTAATAGCTGGGCGACTCGTCTTCGCCGGATTGTGGGAAGTAGGTGATGGTGTATTCGGTAACTTCGAGGATGCCCTTGGAACCCTGGAAACGGTAAATCTCGGGAGTATCACAGCCAAGATTGAGGCGGAGATAAACGGGCGCACCGCCGTAATCGAAAAGTGTAGCGTGGACATCGGGCATGTTGCGGCCGTCAGGGAAGCGCAGGATTCCGCCGAGAGCCATAGCCTTCTTTGGTGGGGCATTCCAGCCGAGCATGAAATTCATCCCACTGACGAGATGGACGAGGAGATCGCCGGCGAGGCCGGTACCGTATTCCTTCCAGCAGCGCCAGCGCGCGAAAATATTGGGATTGAAGGGAACCTTGGGAACGCCGCCTTGCCAAGTGTCCCAATCGAGATTTGCGGGAGAAAGATCGGGCGGCGGCGGATATTCCCACGCGCCGGTGGGATCGTTGCGGCCGAGCGAGCCTTCAACGAGAGTGAGGGTGCCGATGATGCCGTTGGCGAGAAGCTCTTTGGCTTTGGCACAAATGACGGAGCTAACGCGCTGAGAACCGATTTCCACGACGCGGCCGGTCTTCTGCGCGGCAGCGACCATGGCGACGCCGTCGGTGGCGGAATGGGACATGGGTTTTTCGCAATAGATGTCTTTGCCGGCGGTGACGGCGTCGACGACCACTTGCTTGTGCCAATGATCGGGGACGGCGGCGATGAGGCAGTCGATTTCCTTGTTATCGAGGAGATCTTTGTAGCGGCGCGTGGTGGGGATTTTTTTGCCGACAATTTCCTGGGCGAGAGTATGGCGGCCGTCGTAGAGATCGCAAGCGGCGACGCATTCGACGCCGGGAAGCTGGATGGCGTCGTGGAGCAAGCCGGAGCCTTGCATGCCGATGCCGATAATGCCGAAGCGCAGACGATCGCTCGGCGGCGTCGATTGCAGGGGCAAAGGGATGTGCTCCGGCTCGAGAAAAATCGCGGGTGAAGCCGCAAGCGCGCCGGCGGCTCCGGCGGTGCGATGGAGGAATTGGCGGCGAGAGAGGTCTTTTTTCATAGGGCAGTGCTCCTCAGAGAGATCTAGCCAAGCAAGGGCGCAGCAGTGCTGCGCCCCTACAAAGGAAACTCAAAACTGGAGTTTGGCCAAATAGTCGTAACTAGTTTTTATGGCGTCGAATGCTGATTTGGGCTCGTCGTTTTCGACGAAGTAATGTTTGATGCCGGCTCTTTCGGAATGCGCGAAGATGCGTTTCCAATCAATGGTGCCCTGCCCGACATCAGCGAGGCGCCCGCCAATTTTCACCGAGGAGCCGGTGGCGCCCTTGTAGGTGTCCGTGGCGTTGGGGTCCTTGATCCAGTCTTTTACGTGGACGAGGGGGAAACGGCCGGGGTGCCTATCGAAATAGGCTAGGGGGTCCTTCCCAGCGACGCTGATCCAGCAGAGATCCAATTCCATAGTGACGAGCTTGGGATCGGTTTCGTCAAGGAGGTAGTCGTAAGGGAGTTTGCCGCCAAGGGACTCGGCTGGGTCGAATTCGAAAGAGTGATTGTGGTAGCCGAATTGGATGCCAGTTTTTTTGCTGGCTTCGCCGGCTTTGTTGAAGAGTTCGGCGGCGCGCTTCCAGCCGTCGGGTTCGACGCGTTGTTTTTCGTCAATCCAGGGGCAAATGATGTAACTGTGGCCGACGATTTGAGCGGCTTCGAGAGCTTCGGGCCACCTCTTTTCGACGACATCGTAGCCGGCGTGGCAGGAAGGAGCAGCCAAGCTGTTTTTGTCGAGGATGGCGCGGACTTCTTTCGGAGAACGTCCGAAGTAGCCGCCTTTGGGGTCAAAAACACCGGCGAATTCGACTTCCTTATAGCCAGTAGCGGCGACTTTGGCGATGGTGCCTTCAAAGTCGGTTTTCATGGCGGCGCGCACGGTGTAGAGCTGGAGGCCGATGCGGTCAATTGAATGCGCGACCCCGGCCGGGCCGGGGTCGAGATAATGGGCAGCGTCCGCAGCCCACGATGGCTTGGCCGCGGCTGCAAGAGACGCCGCGATGGAAGTGCCGATAAACGTGCGTCGATTCATGGGCGCATTTTACTCCTTCGGCGAGCGAAAGGAATAGAGATTCGGTGAGAAGAAAAGGGCGGCCCGATTAAGCCGGACCGCCCTTTTCGCCAGTGAGTTGATTAGAAGTAAAATCGCAGACCGAACTGCATGCGGCGCGGCGCATGCGTGTCGGTCAAATGCAGGAAATCCGGGCCAAATGCTTGGTTGACGGCGTTGAACTGGGTGTGATTGAAGAGGTTGAAGTTTTCCCAACGGAAGTCGAATCCGGTCTTCTCGTTGATCGGGAACTTCTTGAACAGGCCGAAGTCAAAGTTGATGCGTCGAGGCAGATTGAGAGTGTTGCGCCCGACATTGCCGAACGTGAGCCCCTGAGGGGCGGCGAAAGCGGCCGGGTTATATGCGAGCGGTCCAGGCACAGATGGTTCCTGGTTGGGGGAGAAACCAGAATGAGGGTCGCCTACCAGATCGGGACGGGAGCCTGCGGTGGCCACTCCGTTGGCCACGCCAGCGTTGTCGCCCTGCGCCAAGCCATTGGTCACGGTGAACGGGGTACCGGTTTGGGCGATGGTGATGCCGGAAACCTGCCATCCACCGAGTAGCACATGTGTGAATCCACTGCCCTTGAAGAACGGAGGCGCGTAGACATAACTGATGGCGAGGTTATGGCGCATGTCGAAATTGGAACTTGCGCGATTGTTGGCCAAATCGTAGGCATTAACGAAAACATCTGCTGCTCGGTCCGAGGAATCATCAATGGAGTGGCTCCAGGTATAGGCCAAGCTCAGGGTCAGATCTCCGACAGTGCGTTGCAGCCCGACTTGCAGGGAATGATAGATGGAATCGGCACTGTCCCTGAGAGTGCTAATGTTGTTGAATCCAGGGAATGCCGTGCGTACCGCCGCATCGCTGGAGACGAGCCCGCAAGCAACGTTCAGGTTGATGGTTGCCTGCGCTGTCAACGGCATGGTGGTTCCCGGCACAGTTTGCCCGCCTGTCCACGGTTGATTATTTAAGTTTGGATTCAAATTCTGATTTCCGAAAGGCCCAGCACAAGCACCTTCGGGTGCGTTTGTCGAATCAAGGACGCCAGTGTTGTAGAGTGTTTGGCTCTTGCCGAACGGATTTTGACCAGCCGGTACAGGTTGAAGCTGGTTGGCGTTGTTGAGCAGAGTCAAATGTGTACCTTTGCTCCCGACATAGGCGGTCGAAAGCACGAAGTGGTAGGGGAGCTCTTTCTGGACATTCAAGTTCCACTGCTGGACGTAAGGCCAAACCGCCTTGTTGGGAATGGAAACGACCGAAAGAGGGAAGAACGGTACTATCCCACCACCAGCGCCGATGCAGCTATAGCCACCATTTGCGTTAGCAGTGCATGCGCCCACACCTGGGGCGATGTTTGACTGCGTAGCATTAAGAACAAGTGGCGGGGAGCCTTCCAACGATTCGGTGTTGCCTTCATTGCCGTTGGTGTGTTCATAGAAGATTCCGTAGCCACCGCGAATGGCCGTCTTGCCGTTGCCCTTGGGATCAAATGCGAAACCAATGCGCGGGGCGGGGTTGAAAAGGTGCCCAGTGAGGCAGCCGGCATTGGAAGAAGATCCGATGCTCACGTTGGGGAAATTTGATCCTGGGACGAATGGCAGGGTCCCGCCAGCTCCCCCACATTGGACGAAGCCGTTCAGAGGATTGGCGGTGCCTGCAGCGTTCTGGGCCAAAGAGCCATCAGGGTTGAATGTGGGCTCATTGCCGCTGCCACCGCCTGCAATTTGAGCACCGACGAAGGCGCTGGGATTGAAGTTGAAGGCCTGCCTGTACCGCTCGCGATAAGTCCCAAACAAGCTCAAGCGCAGACCGAGATTCAGGGTGAGGCGCTTGCTGATGCGCCAGTCGTCTTGGAAGTATGGCTCGACGATCCTATAGCGGTCGTAATACTGCGTTTCTCTGCTCCACTGCTGGTAACTCGAGATCTTCCCCAGGAGCAGATCGGCGAAGGCGTTGCCGGTTGTAACGCTCGAGGCGCCATTGTCAAAAGTCAGAATCCCCTGGACATTGGGAGAGTTGGCCTCGTTCTTTTGCGCGAATGCAATGTAAGCGCCGAACTGGAAGGTGTGAGTACCGAGAATCTTAGTCATGTTGTCTCGATAAGTGTAAGTGGGATTTGCGTTGTGCCAGGGAAAATACCCGCTGTCTTCCCCGAAGCCGCCGCCATAGGCGACATTGTTGCCTGTCACATTGATAGCGGGAAGTTTCCCCCCAAAACCATTGTTGAATATGGAGCCCATCGAGAAGCCGGTCGGCAGAGCCACCGGTCCGCCGGTAGTGAGGAAAATATGGTCACCGGTGTAACTGGCTACGAATTCGTTGAGCAATGTCGGGGAGATATTGGCGTTCAGGCGGGCCACAAAGCTTGACCCGGGACCTACGAAAGTTGTTGTCACGTTCTGGAAGGTGGTGGTGCCATTACCCCACAGCGGATCTGGCACGACCGTCTGCCAGGAGTCGTGGATGTAACGGAAGGTCAAGCGATAGTTATCGGTCAGGTTGTGATCGATACGGACCAGCTCTTCGCGCCATTTCGTTGGGGTCGATACGGTTTGACGGAAAGCGGGGAAACCATTGACCAAGAAACCGGGGATAGCTTTGGGAATCAATGCCAAGAGCGCTGTGCCAGTTGCGGTTGGGGTGAACTTGTTGCCAGGGAAGGGATTTCCCGTCGCGGGGTCTATCGGGCAGTCCGGTCCGGGGCAGACGTCCGAGAAATCTCCGGTCCGCTCGGCATCCGAAGGCACATTCGGGGTGGTTGTGGCGCCCGGAGGGGCCGAGGAGGTATTGCTTTCCTTCCGCCATTCCTCAGAGAAAAAGAAAAACGTCTTCTTCTTATCGGCATTGTAATGATTGGGGATAAAAACCGGTCCACCAACGGTGTAGCCGTAATCATGTTTTTTATACGATGCCTTCTTTGTGGTTGGATCGAGGCCTTCCGCCCACGATTTCGCGTTGAAGAAATCGTTGCGCAGGTATTCAAAAGCGCTGCCGTGAAAGCTGTTTGTTCCACTCTTCGTTTCCACTTCGATGGTGCCCGAGCCGTTGCGGCCGTATTGCGCGCCATAGTTGGACGTAAGAACTTTAAATTCTGCGATGGCTTCGGGATTCGGATAAACGTTCAGAGTCGCATTGCTGCCGTTATCCATATTGTCGCCGCCGTCGAGTTCCCAGTTGTTGTACTCCGTTCGGCCGCCATTCATGCTGTAGGCGACGTTGCCGTATACTCCCACTGTGCCTTCGTCCTGTCCCGTTTGGTTCACCACGCCCGGCGCCAGAGTGACAAGCTGAGTAAAGTTGCGGCCGTTCAGCATAAGCTGATCGATTTGCTTACTGGTCACCGTCGCGGTGAGGGCGGAGGATTGCGTTTCTACCTGGGCGACGCTTTCGCCGGTTACCTCCACAACTTCGGTAACTGCACCCACGGTCAACTGCACGTCAACGCGGATCTTCTGAGCGACATCGAGTACTACTTTGGTGGCCGAGTATTTCTGGAAACCTTTTGCGGTCACCACGATGTTGTACGTGGCACCTGGCAAACCGGCGACCACGTAAGCGCCGTCGGAGTTTGTGGTGGTCGATCGGGTCAAGCTGCCTGCAGTGTTGGTGACGACCACGTCGGCGCCGACAACGGCAGCGCCGGATTTGTCGGTGACTGTGCCACTGATGTAGCCGGTGTCTTGCGCGGGCGAAGCGAGGGGCAGGGCCAGCGCGAGAATCAGCACGCCGAACCACGACCACGTGGCTCCCAAAATATTCTTTCGACGATTGGAAAGTTTAGAGTTTTCCTTCACGTTAGACCTCCAGGAAAGATTCGGATTTGGGGAGACGTGGAATGCAAAGGCCCGGCGCCGAGGTAAGAGCGGCTACCCCTGAAGTCACCCCGCGCAGAAAGCTCCCTGCTCAGACACAGCCTCCACCACTCGACGACCACGGGCACCATACTCAAACTGTCTATTAAAACGAGTTAATAGTGCATTTAACTGTCGATGTCAAGCGGGAAATTCAGAAAAGAGGTGGGATATAGCACGCAGCTGCGGAACGGGAATGGTCTATAGCGTTCTTTGGCTCGAGATCGCAGGGGCTCTTCTTGAATTCTGATTGGGACTGCCGGACACTGAATGCCGATGCGCACACGATTTGTGAGCCGCCACACGCTGGCAGCCTTTCTGATGATCAGTCTCCTTCTGGCTGCGGCATGGCCTGCTCTTGCAACCCCTGAAGCGAAAAGTATTACGGAGCAGCAATCCAGCCCCTCACCGGCGGCGAACGAGCGAATGGATCCCCAGACATGGTTTGCGAAAGGGCAGGCAGCGCTTCAGGCTGGTGAGCTGGATGCGGCTGAAGCCGCCTTTTACCGCGTGCTTGCGGCTGACCCGCGCGCCGGCTCTGCCTATGCAAATCTTGGTGTCATCGCCATGCGCCGAAAAGATTGGGAGCACGCGATCAGGCTGTTGCATAGGGCCGAGAAACTCGAGCCGAAGATGTCTGGAATCCGGCTGAACATCGGGCTCGTTGAGTACCGGCGAGGCAATTATGCCGCCGCAATCGCGCCGCTGGCTTCCGTATTGCGCGACCAACCGGACTCGCAACAAGCGCGTTACTTGCTGGGACTGTGCCAGGTTTTTACGAAGCATTATGCGGAGGCGGTGACAGTGCTCGAACCGCTGTGGCCGGAGAAGTCCAATGAAGTGTTGTACCTCTACTTGCTGGACATTGCGGCGCAGGAATCTGGGCAGAAAGAGCTAGACGAAAAAATCCTGAACCGCATGGCAACCGTGGGCGAGAGAATTGCGGAATTTCATTTGATTCTGGGAAAGGCACACCTCAACAGAGAAGAGACAGAACAGGCAATTGCCGAACTGGAACGCGCGGTCACTCTGAATCCCAATTTGCCGTTCCTGCATTTCAATCTAGGGATGGCGTACGGACGTTCCGGAGATTATGAACGCGCTGAATCGGAGTTTCGCCGGGATATCGCACTGGAGCCGGACATGGCAGACAACTACGATCAGCTCGGCGCGCTGTACACGCGCATGGGCAGGGATGAGGATGCGGAGAGAGCGTTTCGAGAGGCATTAAAGCGGGATTCAAAAATGGCTAGTGCGTACGTAGGGCTGGCGAAGCTCTACCAGAAGCAGCAAAAGCTCGAGCCAGCATTGAAAATGGCGGATGCGGCGCTGCGGCTTTCACCAGACTACGAGGGCGGGCACTATTTGCGCGGACGGATTTTGATGCAACTTGGACGGGAGAAGGAAGGGGGCGTGGAACTCGCGGCGGCGCAAAAGGCACTCGATTCCCATCTGGGGGCAACCCGTGAGAAGAGGAAAGAAGATCGCGTGCCGAATCCGGAGCTTACACGCGAGCCTGAGCCGTAAGGTGCCGTGGCCTCGTGGATCTCAGAGCGGCGGAGCTTGCCAGGGGCCGCGAGCGTGCTCGATGGCTTCTGCGACGGCTAGGACCAATTCGTCTTCAAACGGTCGGCCGATGATTTGGACACCAATGGGCAGTCCTTCGCTCGAAAGGCCAATTGGGACGGATGCGCCGGGAAAGCCGGTCAGGTTCAGCCATTGCGAAAACCGCATGGTGTCGCGGTATCCAGTGCCGGGCA
>Ga0137413_10000956_pt1 | contig 10726 bp, 9 predicted proteins | sample CZODoug2_1_16fun_FD_108280 | JGI IMG/M metagenome (GOLD analysis project Ga0137413, IMG submission 108280) | Vadose zone soil fungal communities from Angelo Coast Range Reserve, California, USA - CZODoug2_1_16fungal (Illumina Assembly) | ecosystem: Environmental > Terrestrial > Soil > Vadose... | reverse complement strand
TGGCGGCCCAGGTGTTCGCCGATCCGATGTTCCAGCACGACCCGGGCGTGATGGTGTTCGGCGCCATCGTGAAGCCGGGCGACTCGGTCGAGCGCGCGCGCGACCGGTTGATCGACGTGGTCGAGCACTCGCTCACGCAGACTGCTCCGACAGGCGCCGAGATGGATCGGATGCGGCGCGCATCCGAGACCGACGACGAGCGCGCCCTGGCCGATCCGCAGAGTTTCGGCGTCGCGCTGTCCGATTACATCGCCCAGGGCGACTGGCGGCTGTTCTTCCTGTTCCGCGATGCGACCGAGCGGGTGCAGGCGGCCGACGTGGCGGCGTCGGCGCAGCGCTATTTTCGCCGCGACAATCGCACAGTCGCTGTCTTTGTTCCGGAAGACAAGCCCGAGCGTGCCGAGATTCCGGCGCCCCTGTCGATCCAGGACATGTTGAAGGACTTCACGCCGCGCGCGACCACCGAGGCCGGTGAGCAGTTCGATCCGACGCCCGAGAACATCGATGCCCGCACCAAGCTGATCCATGCCGGCGAGCTGAAAATCGCGCTGCTGCCGAAGAAAACCAAGGGCGGCACCGTGAACGTCGCAATGGCGTTTCATTTCGGCGATCTGCAGACGCTGACCGGACAGACGGTCGCGCACGAACTCGCCCAGGAGATGCTCGGGCGCGGCACGACGAACCTGAGCCGCCAGCAGATCGACGACGAGATGACGCGCCTGAAGATTACCGGAAGCCTGCTCAATTTCCAGGCCACGCGCGCGACGCTGGCGGACGCGGTGAAGCTGGTGTCTTCGGTATTGCAGCAGGCGAATTTTCCGCCGTCGGAATTCGAGCAGCTCAAGCGGGAAGTCCTGACCGATCTTCAGAGCAAGCTCGACGATCCGGGCGAGCGCTCGCGCGACGCCCTGCTGACCCATTTCAACACCTACCCGAGCGGCGATCCGCGGCGCCACATACCGCTGGCCGAGCGGGTGGAAGCCGTCAAGGCCCTGACCTTGGCGGACGTGCGTGATTTCTACGATCGTCTCTGGGGCACTGCGCGTGGCGAGATCGCGGTGGTCGGCGACTTCGACGCGGAGCAGATTGCGCCGCTGCTGGTCGAGACGTTCGGATCCTGGAAGTCCAAGGCGCCGTACCAGCGAGTGCTCAACGAAGTAAGGGCAGTACCCGCCACCCGTATTTTCATCGATACCCCGGACAAGGAAAATGCCGTTTACCGGGCGCGCATCGGCTTGGATCTGCGTGACGACGACCCGGATGTACCGGCGCTCGGGCTCGTCACGCGCATCTTCGGGGGAGGATCGGGCCTGCACAACCGCCTGGTCGACCGGATCCGCCAGAAGGACGGCCTGTCGTATGGCATCGGTGCCGCGCTGCAGGTCAACGGACGCGATCGCGCGGCGGCCTGGGGGATCGGTGCGATCGCGGCGCCTCAGAACGTCGATCGGGTCGAGCAGGAGGCCAGGGAAGAGCTGGAGCGGGTGCTGCGCGACGGCTTCACCCACGAGGAAGTCGAACAGTCCAAGCAGGGCTACCGCCAGGAACGCGTGCTGGCTCGTTCCGAGGACGGCGCGCTGGCATCGGGCTGGCTCGGCAATCTGGATCTGGACCGCACCTACGATTTCAGCCGGCAGTTCGAACGCCGGGTCGATGCGCTCACGGCCGAGCAGTTGCTCAGCGTGGCGCGGCGTTACCTCGATCCGGCCCAGATGACGACCGTGGTCGCAGGCGATGCAAAAAAGCAGGCGCATTGACGCGCAAGATCCGATTCAGGTCACACTCGGCCCGTGGGACGAACTGGGAGCGCAGGCCAGCGTCCTTCGATTCGAGGTGTTCGTTCACGAGCAGGGCGTTGCCTCCGAGCTCGAGATCGATGCCATGGATCCGCTCAGCCTGCACGCGCTGGCGCTGTCAGGCTCGGGACCGGCGTTGGGAACCGGGCGCCTGCTGCCGGACGGGCACATCGGGCGCATGGCGGTGGCGCGCAGCGCGCGCGGGCGTGGCGTCGGGTCCGCGTTGTTGCTGGGTCTGATGCAGGCCGCACGCGGCCAGGGACACCGGGACGTGGAGCTGTTTGCGCAGCAGCATGCGCAGGGCTTTTACCTGCGGTTCGGATTTGTCGTGATCGGCCTGCCGTTTGACGACGCGGGTATCGCCCACGTCACGATGCGCGCGCCGCTGTAAGGCGGCGCGCTACTGCGGCTGTCCCCGGCTGCGATCGCCGAGCCCGGCCGGACTGGCCGTGGCGCCGTCGATCATGAACTCGTAGCGACGATCCGAGTACCGATCGGGGTCACCCGGATCGAAGCTGCGCTCGACGAAGCCGACCAGGCCATCGCGCCGCACGGTCAAGATCGTGGTGGCGCGCGTGCCGTATCCGTTGGCGCGAATGTGGATCGCGGACAGCGCCCGTTCCCAGTCGCGCGGGACCCCGGTCGACGGCAGCTCCAGTTCCCCGGCAAGCTCCCGGTCCGACATCAGCTCGAGCAAACCGTCCGGACGCACGCCCTGCGCCGTCTGGCAGGCGAAGGCGGTCACCGCCCGGGTGACCTTGGGCCAGGGCGTGTCCAGCAGCGCATTGGACAGGCCGTAGATCCCGGGCTGCAGGCTGCGCGCGCCCGCCTCGAGTCGGTTGCTCAGGTAAGTCAGTTGCGAGCCCTGTCGGCGCGATCCGATGGCGAGCGGTTCGGCCACGATCAGGTTAAATCCATTGTATGACTGGGCACGCGCCGAGCATTCGTCCAGCCAGGAGCGCATCGGCTGCGCGGTCTGAAGCGCCGATAACACGAGCAGCCCGCGCGAGGTTGCGTGCGGATTGCGTTCGCTCGGCGCCCGCACGTTGGTGACGGCGGCGAAGCGCCCGCGCCGGTTGATACCGAGCCAGGTGCCACCGGCTTCCTCGTCACGTCCGGCCAGAAGCGAAACGGCCTGACCCCACCAGGATGCGGGCCGGGTGGGACGGGCATAAAACTCATCGCGGTTGGCCGCTACGATCAGCTGATACTCGGAATGAGTCTGCCAGGCGAACAGAATCAGGCACATGGTGGAACAGTCATCGATCAACGCAGCCGGTTGGCCCATCCTTGATGGTATCGGCGCACTTGCACCGGTGTGGGCAGAATATTCATCAGGCGGTCGGATTGATCAGCGGGTAAGGCAGGTCACTTCGGGTCAGCTGCGCCGGTTGTTTGCCTGCGATTCTCAGCGAAACAGTCTGCGCCAAATCGGACGGACATTCCAGCAGCAGGTCGAACTGGCCCGACGGCGATCTGGCGGCCATCACGACAGTCCCGACCACGGTGCCGGCGTCATCCTCGTTCAAAACGTCGTCGCCCACCGAGGCAGCCTCGGCACTGCCGCGCGCCATGCGCCGCCGCAGCTTTCCCAGATACTGGCTGCGCGCGACCACCTCCTGTCCCGGGTAACAACCCTTGCCGAAATGGACGCCTCCGAGCACGTCCAGATTCAACATCTGCGGGACGAACCGCTCCTGAGTGGCGCTGAAAACGTCGGGAAGGCCGGCATCGATCTTCGACCACCACCAGACGCCGCGATCGACCTGCGCCAGGCCGGCCAGTCGCGACAGCCAGGACTGGCTCGACTGGGCCTGCATCAGCAGGACGAACCGCGCACCGCTGCGCGGCGACGACGGCAGGCGCGCCACCCGCCCCCCGTCCTGCAGCGGCAGGGTGCTCCACGGCGTCGGTGGACACGCAAGCCCGGCGGCCTGCAGAGCCTGCTCGATTCCGGGCCCGGTCAGGCCGAGTACCGTCCAGTGGTCGGACGCCCGCTGTTCGAGCCGGACCTTCGATCGGAGTACGTAGCGCGACAGCGCAGTGCGCAGCGGACCAGCTCGTTCCGCCGGCAACATCAGATGAAATTCATCCGAGTCCCGCCAAAGCTCGAACAAGGCGAGCACGCGCCCCTTGACCGAACAATAGGCGCCCAGCTGCCATCGATGGGCCTCGAGCGCCGTCACCTCGACCGTGAGCTGGCCGTTCAAAAACTGTGCGGCATCCACGCCGCCCACGGTGATGATGTCCAGGTCCGTGAGCGCAGCCACGACCGGCCGTTGCACAGCCAGGCGCAGGTGCTCACCGGGGGCGGACCAGGTCCCGCCCTGCACACTTGGATGCGGATCCTCAGGCATCGCGTTCAAACGCTCCCATCTGATGGCCCGTGCGGCGTTCAGCCACTCGCGGCAATCATGCCATTATAGGAACAGCGAAGCGCCCGAGCAGCCTCGCATCGACCATTCGGCCTATACGGCTCGCGGCCACAGCCGCGGGCTGGCCGGGCAGATGCGAGCGCGGCCCGGATGCGCGAAAATCGCCCTATGTCTCCCATGAATGTGAGCAAAGAGGCGCTGCGCCGCGTCGGCTGGACTGCGCTGGCGGTGGCGGCGGTGTCGCTGGTGGGGGGCGCGTCGGTCTATTTCTGGCGTGGGTTCGAGCGTCCGCTTCGAATGAATGCGGGGCGAGTCGAGGTTCGAATCGGCAACGGCGCCTCGGCGCGTACCATCGCGCGCTCGGTCCGCGCGGCCGGCGTGGAATTGAACGAGGTCGAATTCATCGCGGTGGCGCGCGCCACCGGTGCCACGCGAGCGCTGCGGGCGGGGCGCTACGCGATTGACGACGGCATGTCGATGCGCTCGCTGGTTGACATGCTAAGACGCGGGGAGGTGCTGCGGGAGCGACTGACGGTCCCGGAGGGGACGACGTTTCGGGAATTTCGGGCGCAGATCGCCTCGGAGCCCGAACTGCAGCACGACGCGGCTAAACTCAGCGACGAGCAGCTGTTGCATGCGATCGGAGCCGTGCAGAGCAACCCGGAAGGTCTGTTTGCGCCCGATACCTATGTATTCGACCCCGGATCGAGCGAGCTGGAGCTTTTTCGCCGGGCCTATCGCACGCAGGCCGAGCGGATCGAGCGCGCCTGGAATGCGCGCGCGCCGGACCTTCCGTACCAGAACGCGTACCAGGCGCTGATCATGGCGTCCATCGTCGAGAAGGAGACCGGGCAAGCCGTCGAGCGGCGCCGCGTGGCCGGGGTGTTCGTCAATCGCCAGCGCCGCGGCATGCCGTTGCAGACGGATCCGTCCGTGATCTACGGGCTGGGCGAGCATTTCGACGGTCGGCTTCACCGCCAGGACCTCGAGTCGAACACGCCCTACAACACGTACGTTCGGCCCGGCTTGCCTCCGACGCCGATCGCGCTGCCTGGTCAAGCCGCCATCGAGGCCGCGTTGAATCCGGAGTCGACGGCGGCGCTTTACTTCGTGGCGCGAGGCGACGGCACATCGGAATTTTCGGCCACGCTGGAACAGCACAATCGGGCGGTCGATCGGTTTCAGCGGCCGAGCGGCAGGCCCGGCGCACCCGAGCCGCGCCGCACCTCGGGCAACTGAACTGCGATGCGCGGCCGATTCATCACCTTCGAGGGCATTGACGGCAGCGGCAAGAGCACGCAGTTGTCGGCGACCGCCGGTGTGCTGCGCGCCAGCGGAATCGACGTGCTCGAGACCCGCGAGCCGGGCGGCACCCCGCTGGGGGAGGCGCTGCGCGCGATCACGCTCAAGCGCGCCATGTCACCGCTGACTGAAACCCTGTTGATGTTTGCGGCTCGCGTGGAGCATATCGACGAGATCATCGTTCCGGCTCTTGGAACCGGCCACTGGGTGCTTTGCGACCGTTTCACCGACGCGACCTACGCCTACCAGTCGGGCGGGCGTGGCATCGCTGCCGAGTGGATCGCCAGCCTCGAGGACTGGGTGCACCCAACGTTGCAGCCGGACCTCACCGTGCTGATCGATCTGGAACCGCGTCAGGCGGCGATGCGCCGAGCCCAGGCCCGTGCCCCGGATCGATTCGAAGCCGAGGACCAGAGCTTCTTCGACCGGGTGCGCAGCGTCTACCTGGCGCGAGCCCGGGACCAGGAAAACCGGTTTCTGGTGATCGACGGCGCATCTGCGCCAGCGCAGATCCTCGATCGCATCATCGAGCGTGTCAAGCCATGGCGCGCCTGAAGGCCCTCGCATGGCACGACGCGACGCGCGCTGCCATCGGGCAACTGCTGGCGCGACAAGTCCATGCCGTGCTGCTGCATGGATCGGCGGGAATCGGCAAGCTGGACCTGGCGCTGGACACCGCGGAGGCGCTGCTGTGCGAGCAACGCGGTGTCGATGGCAGCAGCTGCGGTCGCTGCGCCGGGTGCGCGCTGGTGCAGGCCGGCACCCATCCGGACCTGCGGATCGTTCGGCCGCAGGCGCTGGCCGAGCTCGAAGTTCGTTCAGAGCAGGCCGAGGAAAATGGGTCCAGCGAGTCCAGAGCAGGGGCCCCATCGGCCGAGACCCGTGCGCGTGCCAGCCGCGAAATCCGGATCGAGCAGGTCAGAGGGTTGTCGGAATGGGTCACCCTCAGTACGCATCGGGGCGGAGCGCGCGTGATCGTGATGGAGCCGGCCGAATCGCTGAACACCCCGGCGGCCAATGCACTGCTCAAGGTCCTGGAAGAGCCCCCGGCGGGAACCGTGTTCCTGCTGGTGAGTCATAGCGTCTCGGAGACGCTGCCCACGTTGCGTTCCCGCTGCGTGCTGGTGCGGGTCCCGCTGCCGCCTTTCGAGGTTGCGGTTCGCTGGCTGCAGCAGCAGGGCGTCGAACAGCCGCAGCGCCGGCTGATCGAGGCAGGCGGGGCGCCGCTGGCAGCCGCGCAGGCCGAGCGCGGCGCTCTGGCGGCCGATTTGCGCGAGCGGCTGCTTGCGCTTTTGCGCAAAGGGGCTGGGCTGAGACCTGCCGAACTGGTGGCCGCCGTGCCCCGGGACGTACCCGTGGCCGGAGCAGTCGCTTTGTTTCAGCGCTGGGGATGGGACTTTTTAGCGTTTAGCCTGGCCGGGTCCATTCGCTATCATCCGGATGAACTGGGCGCATTGCGGCAACTGCGGGACAAATGGCAGCTCACCGAGGCCTGCGCCTGGCTGTCAGAGCTGCGAACTGCGCGGTCTTTTGCGGACCATCCGCTGAACGCCAAGCTGGCAATCGAGGGTATGCTGCTTGCGTACGTGCGGTCGATCAGCGCACTGTAATCCTGGACGGGCAATGGAGTCGAGCTTGAGGGTCTGGTCATGAGCGCGAACGTGTTTGCAACGCCGCCCGGCGGCGCTGCAGCCGGCCGACCGGCGGTCCTTTCGCTGTCCATCAAGGAAAAGGCGGCGCTGTACGCGGCGTTCATGCCGTACGTGAGAAATGGCGGTATTTTTGTGCCGACCAATCGCCCGTACCAGCTGGGCGACGAGGTCTACCTGATCCTCACCCTGCTCGACGATCCAACCAAGATTCCGGTCGCTGGCAGGGTCGTGTGGATCAGCCCGTCCGGCGGCGGCGCGTCCAAGACACCGGGTATCGGCGTTCAGTTTCCGGCCGACGAATCCGGGTTCAGCGCTCGCAAGCGTATCGAGGACGCCCTGGGCGCCGCGCTTCGCTCCGCGCGTCCGACGCACACGCTCTGATCCGATTTCCGCGAACCTCGCGGACGCTCGGAATGTACGTCGATTCCCATTGCCATCTGTCGTTTCCGGAACTGGCCGCGGACCAGCACGGGGTGCTGGAACGGATGCGTCAGGCCGGCGTGAGCGCGGCGATGAACATCTGCGTGCGAATGGAAGAATTTCCGCTGATCCTGGCCCTGGCGCAGTCGCAGCCCGACATCTTCGCGACGGTCGGCGTGCACCCGGACACCAGCGGGTCGCAAGAGCCCACGGTTGCCCAGCTGGTTGCTGGCACGCGCCATCCGAAGGTGCTCGCAATCGGGGAGACCGGCCTTGACTACTATCGCCTGAAGGAGCCGCTGGAGTGGCAGCGGGATCGGTTTCGGACCCATATCCGAGCCGCTCGCGAGACGGGCAAGCCTCTGGTCGTGCACTCCCGATCGGCTCCCGAAGATACGCTGCGCATCTTGCGGGAGGAGCGCGCGTCCGAGGTGGGCGGCGTCATGCATTGTTTCACCGAGACGCTCGAGTTTGCGCGGGCGGCGCTCGAAATGGGGTTCTACATTTCGTTTTCGGGCATCGTGACTTTTCGCAATGCGGGATCGCTTCAGCAGATCGTTAAGGATGTCCCGCGCGACCGGCTGCTGATCGAAACCGATGCCCCGTATTTGGCCCCGGTGCCTTACCGTGGCAAGATCAACGAGCCCGCTCGGGTCGTCACGGTGGCGGAAAAGCTGGCCGAACTGACCGGGGAGCCCGTAGCGGCCATCGCACGTGCAACCCGCGAAAACTTTTTCAGGCTGTTCAAGCCTCAGGCCACATAATGCGCGTCGCGTCGGATGCCTTGGAGCCCATTTGCGCTTTGATGTTTCCTGCAGACCATGGAAACCGCATAATGGCCGTACAGGCGTGAGCCAGCATTCGCCGATCTTGCGACGGTCGACGAAAGCGCCTGCACCAACTGATACCAGGATTCGTTGAAATCCGTCTACTGAGGGGGAGTGCATGCTAAGCGATATCGAGATCGCGCAACAGGCCAAGCTGAAGCGCATCGCGGAAGTGGCGCAGGACAAGCTGGCGATCGCCCCAGAGCACCTGCAGCCGTATGGGCACTACAAGGCCAAGCTTTCCCTCGATTACCTCGAGTCGATTCAGTCGCGGCCGGACGGTAAGCTGGTCCTGGTCACCGCCATGTCACCGACGCCCGCAGGCGAGGGCAAGACCACCACGACCGTCGGCCTGGGCGACGCCCTGAATCGGATCGGCCACAAGACCGTGATGTGCCTTCGCGAGCCGTCCATGGGTCCGGTGTTCGGCATGAAGGGCGGGGCGGCGGGGGGCGGCTTTGCGCAGGTCGTTCCGATGGAGGACATCAATCTGCACTTCACCGGGGATTTCGCCGCGATCGCGGCGGCCCACAATCTGCTGTCGGCTCTGATCGACAATCACGTGCACCACGGCAACAGCCTGGGCATCGACGTGCGGCGCATCGCGTGGCGGCGAGTGATCGACATGAACGACCGCGCGCTGCGCGACATCACGGTCGGACTGGGCGGCCCCGCGAACGGGTTCCCGCGCATGGACGGGTTCGACATCGTGGTTGCATCCGAGGTCATGGCCATTTTCTGCCTGTCCTCGAGCCTGCGCGATTTGAAAGAACGTATGGGGCGAATCGTGGTTGCGTACACCGCGGATCGCACACCGATTCTGGCGCGCGACCTGCATGCGGCTGGCGCGATGGCGGTGCTGTTGAGGGACGCCCTGGCACCGAACCTGGTTCAAACGCTGGAGAACAACCCGGCGCTGATTCACGGCGGGCCGTTCGCCAACATTGCGCACGGCTGCAATTCGGTGCTGGCCACCCGGTCGGCGCTGAAGCTGGCCGATTACGTCGTCACCGAGGCGGGATTCGGCGCCGATCTGGGCGCTGAGAAGTTCATCGACATCAAGTGCCGCAAGTCCGGCATGCGTCCGTCCGCTGTCGTGCTGGTGGCCACGCTGCGGGCGCTGAAGTTTCACGGTGGTGTCGAGGTGGCCAACGTTTCCAAGGAGAACCTGCCGGCGCTCGAACGGGGCCTGGCCAACCTGGAGCGGCACATCGACAACGTGCGCCAGGTCTACGGGTTGCCCTGCGTGGTCGCGATCAACCACCGCAGTCACGACACCGACGCCGAGCTCTCGCTGGTGACACAACGCGTCGCAAAAAAGGGATGCCGCGCGCTGGTCGCACGCCACTGGGCCCAAGGCGGGCAGGGCGCCGAGGAGCTTGCCCACGAAGTGGTGCGGCTGTGCGAGGAACCCGGCCAGATGAAGTTCGTGTACGAGGAACGTGCCCCGCTATGGGACAAGATGCGCACGATAGCGACTCGCGTCTACGGCGCCGCGGACATTACGGCCGATGGCAAGGTCAAGGCCGAAATCGAGCGCCTGCAACAGGCTGGATTCGGGCACTTCCCGGTGTGTGTGGCCAAGACCCAGTACTCGTTCACGACTGACCCGTCGGCACGAGGGGCGCCTTCGGGGCACGTGCTGGACATTCGCGAGGTACGGCTGGCAGCCGGGGCCGAATTCGTCGTGATGATCTGCGGCGACATCATGACCATGCCCGGGCTGCCCAAGGTGCCCTCGTCGCAGGCCATCGATATCGACGAAAAGGGACGCGTGGTCGGACTCTTTTAGAGGTCTGGCAAGTCTCCTAGCGCACCAGGATCGCTCGAAAGTCGTTCACGTTGGTGAGCGTTGGCCCGGTCACCACCAGGTCTCCCAAGCTGGAAAAGAACGTGTAGCCGTCGTTGTTGGCCAGAAAGTCCTTGGCCTGCAGGCCGAGCGCGGCCGCGCGCTGCAACGTATCGGGGCCCGCAATGGCCCCGGCATTGTCCTCGGTGCCATCGACTCCGTCCGTGTCGCACGCAAGCGCGCGCACCCTGGGATGCCCGTCCAGCGCGATGGTCAGTGCCAGCAAGAACTCGGCGTTGCGCCCGCCGCGTCCGGTGCCGCGCACCGTGACCGTCGTCTCACCGCCCGACAGCAACACGCAAGGCGCGCGTGCCGGTTGCCCGTGCGCAGCGACCTGCCTGGCGATGGCGGCGTGCACCAGCGCAACATCGCGCGCTTCGCCCTCGATGGCGTCGCTCAGGATCAGCGCAGGCACCCCGGCCGCCTGCGCGGCGCGCGCCGCCGCCTCCAGCGACGCCTGGGGAGTGGCAATCATCGCGGTCCGGGCACGCGCCAGGCGAGGATC
>Ga0137413_10000954_pt1 | contig 10731 bp, 9 predicted proteins | sample CZODoug2_1_16fun_FD_108280 | JGI IMG/M metagenome (GOLD analysis project Ga0137413, IMG submission 108280) | Vadose zone soil fungal communities from Angelo Coast Range Reserve, California, USA - CZODoug2_1_16fungal (Illumina Assembly) | ecosystem: Environmental > Terrestrial > Soil > Vadose... | reverse complement strand
CGCCGATGCAGCGGGCCAGAAACAGCCCGTTGACGACCTATCGACAACCGGGCCCACCATGTCGGCCGGCCCGTTGACCGCCCGACCGGGCGGCGTGTCGCGGCCGACCCACCGGCCGCCGGCGCCCAAAGATCTTGGCGTGGAACCAACAAGGTTGTCGACGTTCGTCCGCCTCGGCCGGCGCTCGGCCGCCGCCGTGATCACGACCCTGGTCGCAGCCGCCGCGCTCAGCGGGTGCGGCAACACCGCGCCCATCCCAACGACCACGACCCCCGAGTCCTCGGCCGGGTCCGCGACGGCCACCGCCGCCCCGGACACCGCCGGCCCAAACACCGCGACCCGGGACACCGCCGCGCCGCAACCCGCGGCGCCGGCCCCGGCCGCGGGGACGCGGGCGTGCAAGGCCGCCGATCTCACCCTGGCGCTGGCCGGCGACGACGCAGGCTCCGGGATGATGAAGACGGGGTACAACCTGCGGTTCACCAACCGGAGCCAGAGCGCCTGCCAGCTGTGGGGCTCGCCGGGCGTGTCATTCGTGACCGGGGACGACGGCCGGCAGGTCGGTGAGCCGGCCACCCGGATCGAGCGGAGCAAGGGCAAGCAGGTCGTCCTGGAGCCCGGCGCGACCGCCGCCAGCCCGCTGACCATCACGAAGACCGACCCCTACCCGCCGGAACGGTGCGTGCCGGTCCAGGTCCGCGGGTTGCGGGTCTACGCCCCTGCGGACACTGCCTCGATGTTCGTCGACGCCCCGCAGCAGGCCTGCTCGGCGCTCGGCGAGCCGACCATGAGCGTCGGCGTCGTCGACTGACTTGGCCGCCGAGCCGTGCCATCTCGGCGTATCGGCTGCTAGGTGCTAGTTCCCTGGTCAGGCAGCAGGCGTCCCGCTAGTCCAGGGTGCTAGACCAAGCACCTTGGACTGCTAGGAATCTCCGACCACTAGAGGGAGACGCCGACCCAGATCGGGTATTTGGGATCGCCGCCCTCGAACGTGACCCACACCAGGTTGCCGACCGCCGGGGTGGCCGCGCCGCCCGGCGGGAGGGAGGGCACCGCCCACGCCCCGGCCTCGGTGCCCCACACCTCGGGGACGATGACGCGCAACCGGTGCTCGCCGATCGGATCGGCGTCGTCCACCACGAGGCCCTGGTACCTGCCCCCGAAGCCGCTCGCCATGATCGCAGGCGGCCTCGTTGCGCTCAGCAGGGGCTTCGTATAGTCGACGGACCACCAGCGAGTCGGGCGCATCGAGAACTTGAGGCTGCCTTCGCCGTCGTTGCTGGCCACGTAGGCGTCGCCCAGCTCCGGGCCGAAATAGCGGTGCGCCAGCGGGCGTCGGTCGGTTTCGAGCTCGGCCGGTGCCACGTCGACGATCGGTCCCTCGACGCTGACGTACTTGTAGAAGGGCGGCTCCTCCGTCTGCACGCAGAGGCTGAAGCGCCGGGCGGCGTTCAACAGCCTTCCCTTGCGGGATTCGGCGCCGGTGATGATCCACACGAGCCCCCCGGGCTCGTAGCCGTACCAGATCGGGACGGTGAGCGGCGGGCCGTCGGCTCGCTCGATCGAGATGACGCCGACGTGGATACCAGCGAGGAACTCCTGCCGCTCGTGCTCGCTCATGGCCAAGGACATGGGCGAAGGGTGTCACGTCGCCCGACACGTCGCGTTCGGAGCAGGGGGGCAGATGCGGAACCGGCCAGGGAGAACTCCAGGGGCGTCCCGTGCCCGCCTCCACGGTCCTCCGGCCGTCGCGGGCCTTTAGGGTATTGACCGTGGCACCGTCGGCTAACCGCCCGCCCGAGGCCGTGCTGACCGCGTTCGGGGTCAACAATGGCCCGGTACTGTTGCCCGGCGGCAAAGGCGTGGCATGGCGTGCCGACCATCTGGTCGTCAAGCCGGTCGAGTTCCTGGCCGAGACGCTGTGGCGGGCCGAGGTACTCCACGCGCTGCCGAACTCGGCCGAGTTCAGAGTTGCCCGACCTATCAGGACCGTGGATGGTGCTTGGGTGGCCGACGGCTGGGAAGCCAGCCTCCTCGTCGCGGGTGAGCCGGACGTCAGTCGCCAGGACGATGTGCTGCGCGCCGGCATCGCCTTCCACGCGGCCATCGTCGACCTGCCCCGGCCGGCGTTCCTGGACCAGTGCAATGACCCCTGGTCCTACGGGGACCGCGTCGCGTGGGACGAGTTGCCCGTCCAGGCATCCGCGGTGGCCATGGGCTTGCTGCAGCCACTCGTCGACGCTCGTCGCCCCGTCGACCTCATCTCGCAGGTGGTGCACGGCGATCTACCCGGCAACGTGCTGTTCGCCGACGGCCTGCCGCCAGCGGTGATCGATTGGCCGGTGTATTGGAGGCCTACTTCGTGGGCGTCAGCGGTCGCGGTCGCTGACGCCTTGTGCTGGTACGACGCCCAGCCTGACCTGATCGCCCGGTGGTCCCACCTGCCCAGGTGGGGCCAGATGCTGGTCCGCGCCTTGATCTACCGGATCGTGACCGATGACGTGGTGTTCGGGCCGACTGGGTGGACGGCGGATCATTTCAGCGCGTATCGGCCAGTGATCGAGCTCGCCACCGCATGCGCGAACGACGGTTCAGGATGAGACGGTTCGCCGGGAACCGCCGCACGAGCTAGCCGGTCGCGGCGCGGACTCAGCCGAGCAGGGCGGATTTCCAGTGTTCGATGTGTGCGGCGATGTAGTCGGCCGCTGGTCCCCAGTGGTTGCCGTGGCCCTCGGCCCAGAGGCGGGCCCATGGCTGTTGGCCGGTCAGCGACGAGCTACGCAGTAGCGTGTACATGGCGCGGGTGTGAGCCTCGATCAACCCCGGCAGCTCGTATCGTTGCTGTTCGTTGGCGTCGTAGCCGTCGGCCAGGGCGCGAAGTCGTGGTCCATCATTGGCTGGGTTGCCCGCGGCGCGCAGCGGTACGAATCCGTGCGCCGCGTAGGCGAGATCCCAGAGCCGAGACCCTGGCCCCGCTCCATCCCAGTCGATAAAGACCCAACGGTCACCATGGCGAACCAGGTTCCACGGGGCAAGGTCGTGATGACAGATCAGGTCCTCACGGTCAGGCTCGATCGCTACGTCCCACTTGGCGTCGACTGGTGGTCGAAAGCACTCAACTACGTCGTGGAACTCACGGATCAGCCGGCCGATTCTCTGCAGATCGTTCAGCGACGAGGGCGGCAACGTGTCGGCTACGTTGCCTGGCACAAATTCGAGGACGTGGCGCCCGAGCTCGTCACGGCCGAGCGTGCGGGGCGCCCCAGAGAAGCCAGCCGCCATCAGGTGCTCTAACAGCGCTTCGACAGCGGGGGTAGCTGATGTCGCTGGCTTCCGCACCGTCGTACCGATCCGAACGACCCTGCCCGCGACGTTCCCCCCGGCCAGCACCTGCTCTTCTGACAAGCCCACCCGGACATTGTCCTGTGAACTGACATCGACGCAGGCCTCGTCCACCGGCTGCTCCTCGGCCCGCGCCCACCCTGCCCGTCACGATCCCGAGCGTGATCGCGACGGGCATTCCCGCCGAGGGCTACCCAGGTCCTGCACTGACTCGTAAATGGGTAGCGTCGCCAGTATCCTGACTCGGTGACGAGCTCCGACCGCGCCAGAACCGGCGTCGCCGTCGGGAGCTCGCGAATTTGCATCAAGGTGCCGCTCACTCACCGCGACCCGAATCGCCTGTTTCGTAGCCAATGGCAAGGGTTCAATTCTCGGCACCACTCGCATGTGCGGCCGGAGTGGCTGCGCCTACCGAGGCGCGCCCGCGCCGGCTATTACCGAGGCTGGGCGGAAATATCGACTCTCGACGACATCCTCGTCACCGAGCAATACAGCGATGCACTGGAGGGGATTTCCCGCGCACCGACCGATCTCGGCTCGTCCGAAGACGGCAACGTGGTGGTTCACGTCATGCGATGCGGTGAGATGATCCTGAAGCAGGATCGACGAGTATCCGTCACGCCGGGCACCTTGTGCATTCGCGATGCGCTGCTGCCCTGGGAATTCTCCTATAGCGCGGGCTCTCGAATGCAGGTGGTGCTGATTCCGAGGCGGGCGCTGGTCGGAGTGGGTGGCCTTCGGGAAATCCCCGCGTTGACCGTGGTGCCCCAGTCCTTGCCCGAGGCGCGGCTGCTGACCGCCCACCTCAAACTCGCACAAGAGAACCTGGCTGGGATGACCGCGGCGGGAGTCCACGCGAGCCGCCAGGCGGCGGCGGAGTTGGTCGCCGGAGTTCTGGTGGGGCGAGCCGCCTCGACGGACCCGGCCTTCGCCTCCTCGCTGCACCTGGCGGCCCGGCGGTTGGTGGAGTCCCAGCTGCCCACCGGCGACCTGAGCCCGGCTCTGGTGGCCAAGGGCGTCGGGGTTTCGGTACGGACGCTGCATCGGGCATTCGCGGGCTCCGGAGAGTCCTTGACCTCGTACGCGCGGCGCCGCCGCCTGGAGCGGGCCCGGGATGACCTGCTCTTCTTGGACGGCGGCCGCCGCACGGTCACCGAGATAGCCGCGCGGTGGCACTTTGCCGACGCCAGCCATTTCAGCCGCTCGTTCAAGAGCCACTTCGGACTGCTCCCCAGCGCGGCCAAGTCCGGTGAGGCGTCGCGCTGATCCGTCAGACCAGGAAGCTCGGCTGCTCCTCGATGCCCAGCAGCGCCCGCCCGTAGATCTCCTTGGACAGACTCGGGTTGCAGGCGGCGTGCCGGGAGGCAGCGCCGAGATCGCGCCAGATCCGTTGCACCGGGTTGCTCAGCGCGAACGCCCCCGCGCCGGTGACCGAGAGCAACAGCTCGACCGCCTGTCGGCAACGGATCGCGGCGATCCCGGTGTCCATCCGTACCCGGGCTCGATCCAAGATCGTCAAGTCGCGTTGCTCAGCAACCCTCGTGTCGACGTCGTCCGCCGCGCGGTGTGCGTGCAGCTGGGCGCTGTCGATGTGCGCGGCGGCCTCGGCCACGGCCAGCTGGGCACTCGGGGAGGCAGCGAGCGTCTCGTAGACCGAGAGGGACATCGGCTTGTGCTTCGCGGTTTCCAGGGTCAGCTCCAGCGCCCGGCTGGCCATGCCGATCATGGGCCCGACCAGCGGGAGCGCGGCCAGCGAGGACAGCGGGGTGCGCAGGTACGGCTCGTCCGGCCGGGCGTCGGCGTAGCTACTCGCCAGGACACCGGCAATGGACAGCACGCGGTGCGCGGGTACCGCGACCTGCTCGCCGCACAGGGTGTTGCTTCCGGTGGCTGCCATGCCGGCGGTGTGCCAGGTGTCCTGGATGGTCAGCTGGTGGGCCGGCACCAGGGCGACCACTGGCTCGACCAGATTCCGCTCCTCGTCGATCACGTTGACGGCCACGGCCGCCCAGTCGGCGGCGTGAGCGCCGGAGACCCACGGCCACTGGCCTGAAATCAGCAGGCCACCGTCGGCGGTCCGGTATCCGGACCCTCTGGGGATCAGCGAGCCGACGATGACGGAGTGGGCATCGACGCCCCAGATCTCCTCGCGGCCCTGCTCGTCCAGCATCCCGGCCATGTAGGCACCGCCGGTGAGCACCATGGCCACCCAGGCGGCCGATGCGTCTCCGTGAGCCAGTCGCTCGGTGACCTCCAGGGTAGTCCGCAGCCCCGCGCCATGCCCGCCATACCGCCGAGGGACTGCGAGGCTGAACATTCCGCTGTCGCGCAGCGCGGATACCGTCGGGTCGGGGAGCCGGCGCAGGCGCTCGCCCTCGTCGGCATATTCGGCCAGCACCGGCACCAGTCGGTCAGCGGTGGAGACGAGCTCCCGGCGAGTTGCTAGCTCGTCGACTGTGGCGGATTCGAGAGTACTCACGAGGATCGGCTCCGATGGACTTCAACGGTGGGTGCTCAAGTGTGCGACATCCGCCGGCGCGGGTCCTTGTATGTGCGGGTCAATTGGATGGGATCCGCGCGCCACCGCTCCCTTGTGGCGGGCGACCGCTCAGGGCACTAACCACTCACGGCGGATCGTGGACCGACATCACATAGGTACCGCGCCCTACACCACCCGCGGCACGGCCTTTGACCGCAATGTCTTGACCGCCTCACGGACAGTCAGTCGGGACAGCCCGGACTCCTCGGCCAGCTCCGCACGACCTACCCGGGTCAGCGGGCGAGTGCCGTGCCGTTCTCGTCCAGGTAATCGCGCCAGGAGCGGGTGGGCTTCCAGCCCAGTAGGCGCTTGGCTTTCTCGCTGGAGATGCCGCTGGCGTCCGGCCTGGTCAGGTCGCGCAGCTCGATCCCGCGCCACCGGATGACCAAGGCCCCGCGACCTCCGCGCACGGACCCGTACAGACCGGAGAAGTACCGGGCGACCCCGGCGAACCGCGGCTGCACGAATCCGTTGAATGTGCCTGGTCAGCCGCTCGGTTTGGTGGCTCTCATGCCCGACCCTCAACCGTTCGCGAGAAGGCGAAGGCACGGATGTCCTGGGGCGGCCAGGCCATTGACACCTGGATCGACATCAGTGCCCTCCGGGGGCCGATGTCGACGAGTGAGTGCGCAGGTCGTAGCTGGCGGGGTCGAGAGGGCTCAGGCGGGCGCGGTGGCGGTCCGGGGTCCATGGCCAGAGTTCAGGGTTGCCGTCCTGGCCGAGATACCAGCTGGTGCAGCCGGTGGCCCAGACGGTGTCGGGCATCGCGGCGCGCATCTCGGCGTTGAAGCTGTCAGTGGCGTCCTGGGTGGGTGCAACGGTGTCGAACTCCGCGCGGCGCCAGCGCTGGATCCAGTTCAGGATGTGGGTGGCCTGGGTTTCGGCGATCGCGGTGAGTGAGTAGTTGCCGACCGGGCTGTGCGGGCCCATCAGCATGAAGAAGTTCGGGAACCCGGGTAGCGACACGGTCAGGTGTGCACGGGGTCCGTCGCGCCACGCCTCGTCCAGGATCCGGCCGCCTTCGCCTACCAGCGTCATGGGGCGCAGAAAGGCGTGCGCGTCGAAGCCCGTCGCCAGCGCGATTACGTCGACCTCGTGCAGCCGGCCGTCGGCGGTGACGATGGCTTCGGGCACCACGCGGTCGATGCCCTCGGTGACCAGTTCGACGTCGGGCCGTTGGATGGCGCGGTAGAAGCGACTGGAGATGACCAGGCGCTTGCACATCGGTTGGTAGTCCGGGGTGAGCGCCTGGCGCAGACCCGGGTCGCGGACCGTTCGCAGGTTCGCCCGGCAGGCGGCGCTGATCAGGCGGCGCCGCCACCCGGGTTTGACCAGGGCCTTGGCGAAGAACTCGAACGTCGCGCGGTACCCGTGGTAGGTCAGCCCGGGCAGCGCCGGGACGGCCTGCTGCAGTGTCTTGGTCAGCCGGGAGTAGGCCGGGTTCGGCAGTGGGAAGATCCACTGGGCGCTGCGCTGGAACAGCTCGACGCGGCCGGCCGCACCGGCCAGGCCGCAGACGATCTGGACACCGGTCGACCCGGTCCCGATCACCGCGACCCGCTTGCCGGCCAGTGGGACCTCGTGGTCCCAGCGGGCGGAGTGGAACACCGCACCGGCGAAGTCGTCCAGTCCCTTGATCGCCGGGTAGCGGGGGTGGTGCAGGATCCCGGTCGCCGAGATCAGGAAGTCGACGTCCTGGGTGTCGCCCCGGGACGTTCGTAACCGCCACCGGCCGTCGGTGAACTCGGCGTGCGTGACCTCGGTGCCGAACCGGACGCACTCGTAGAGGCCGAAGTCGGCGGCGACCTTGGTGAAGTACTCGTTGATCTCCGCGCCCGGGGAGAACAGGTGGCTCCAGTCCGGCTTCGGGGCGAAGGTGAACTGGTAGAACCGCGACGGCACATCGCAGGCCAGCCCGGGGTAGGTGTTGTCCCGCCAGGTGCCGCCGACGGACTCGGCCTTCTCGTAGATGGTGACGTCGGTGATCCCGGCCCGGCGCAGCGTGATGGCCATGCACAGCCCGGACATCCCCGCCCCGATGATCCCGACCCGGGGAGATCGGGGCGGTACGGTCACTGCCGGCCCGCGATCAGACGCGACACCGCCGGCATCCGGCCCAGCAGGCGCTCGAACGGGGCCAGCTGGCCGCGTAGCGCCAGCAGCGCGGGCACCCAGCCCGGTGCGTACACGATCGCCCGTCGGCGGTTGATGCCGTGCACGACGGCCGCGCCGGCGTTCGCCGCAGGGACGGGCCGACCGAGTGCCGAGGGTAGGGCGGCGAGCAGCTGGTTGAGGCTGGGGGCATCGCGCAGGCCAGCCACCATGGGGGTGTCGATCGCGCCGAAGTAGGCCACTCCGACAGCGGTGCCCGTCGGGGCAAGCTCAAGTCGAAGCGCCCGTCCGAAAGCCTCCACGCCTGCCTTGGCCATCCCGTACGCGGCGAATGTCGGCGTGGGAATCGCGGCGGCGATCGACGCGGTCACCAACACGTAGCCCTGGCGTTCCACGACGTGGGGCAGTACCGCGCGCACGGTCCGCCACACGCCGAGCAGGTTGACCTCCATGACCTGCTCGAACGCCACCGGATCGGCCGTCGCCACCGTCGCCGACACACCGGCGATCCCGGCGTTGGCGACCACGACGTCGATAAAACCGAACCGTTCCACCGTGGCCGCGACCGCGTCGGCCAGGCTGGCGGGATCGGTGACATCGGCCTCGAACCCGACCGCCCGATCACCGAGCGCGGCCGCGGTCGCCTTCACCCCGGGGCCGTCCCAGTCCAGCAGCGCCACCCGGGCACCGCCCTCGACCAGTTGACGGGCTGTCTCGGCACCGATACCTCGCGCGCCACCCGTGATCAGAACGACCTTGTCCCGCAGGGAAGTTGCCATGCGACAACGCTAGGGAGCTCGACCGGTCGACAGAATGCTCACACCGGACAGATAGTTGATAGTTTCAGACAGTGCCCGGTGAACACCGTCCAGCGTGGGACTTTCCGAGGACCTCGATCGCAACCCGGATGCTCGTCGAGGTCGGCCTCGACCACGGAGTGAGCGAGCGGGACTGCCTGCGCGGCACCGGCCTGGCACCGGCGAACCTCGCCGACCCCGAGCACGTGGTCGAGGCGCGTCAGGAGCTGACCGTCGCCCGCAACCTCATCGCCCTCGTCGGTCCGACTCCCGGGCTGGGCGTAGAGGCCGGTCTGCACTACACCCTCGGCAGCGCCGGCATCCTCGGCTTCGCGTTGCTCTCCAGCCCGACCATGCGCGACGCAATGACGGTTGCGCTGCGGTACCTACAACTCAGCTCAGCGTTCGTGCACCTCCGCGTCGAGGAGCTCCCCACACTGGTCCTGATCGTGTTCGACGACACCGATATCCCCGCTGACGTGCGATCGTTCCTGGTGGAGCGGGACCTCACCGCCATCGGACAGATTCTCCCCCTACTGCTCGGGGACGCATTCCCCTGGCACGACGTCACAGTGGAACTGCGCCTCGACGCCGCCCACTGCCGAGCACTATCGGCAATGCTCCCCGGCGTGCCGATCGCGCCGGACCGACCGCGCAACGTACTCATCGGCCCCCGGGAGCTACTCGACCGGACTCTGCCCCAAGCCGACCCCACCACCGCGACCCTCTGCGAACAACAGTGTCACGACCTGCTCGACCGCCGACAACAACGCCGCGGCACCGCCGCCACAGTGCGGTCCCTACTCCTGCGCGACCCGTCGCACATGCCCTCGATGGACACCGCCGCCCACCAACTACGCCTCGACACCCGCACCCTGCACCGCCACCTCGCCCGCGAAAACACCTCCTACCGGGCGTTGACCAACGAAACCCGCGAAGCCCTCGCCACCGAACTGCTCACCACCACCGGCCTCACCGTCGCCGAAGTAGCCCACCGCCTCGGTTACTCCGAGGTCGCCGCCTTCAGCCGCGCCTTCAAACTCTGGACCGGAGCATCCCCTAAGACCTACCGAAGACGCTGACGACGAGCGCTCATCCGCCGGGTCGCAGCTCTCGAATTCGAACGCCCTGAACGTCGGGCCGAACCAGGGCGCAGAGTCACTTGACGACCCTTAGTCATGCAGTTAGTCATGCAGAGCATTAAAAATACCCTGATCCGGTTGGGATTCAGGGCTTCTGAGCTGGTAAAACTTGGCGCGCTCGGCAGGATTCGAACCTGCAACCTCTTGATCCGTAGGAGCGCGGGGGGCTGTTCAGACCAGTCTGCGCAGTCGAGGCTCCGTACGGAGTGGCTGGTCAACGCCGTTCCGCCGACGTCGTTGCCACTGGATTTGAACGACTCCAGACAGGTAGGAATGAGACGCGAATCGAGCCGGCCCTCGACCGGTTCCCCAAGCCTGTCGGGTTGCTCCGATGAGGCCATCCCGACTTCCCCAGTGCCACGCAGAGTCCGTGCCGGACGGGTACGTTCGGCGGAGCGTGGCGAGACCATCGTGAGGAAGACACCGCCTGTGAGCCTGACCGAAGAGACCGCCCACCGCCTCCTGGCTGTCGCCAGCGAGCAACTCGATCTCGACGCGCATGGTGCCTCCCTGATCCGGATCGGCTCGAACGCCGTCTTCCGGCTGCAGAAGCCGGTGATAGTCAGGATCGCCCGCGACCCCGGCCCATTGGATGAGGCTCAGAAGCAGGTCGCGGTCGCACGCTGGCTGGAGGACGCGCGGTACCCGGCGACACGGGCAATTCATGTCGAGCAACCGATCGAGGTTGAGGGTCACGCGGTCACGGCATGGCAGTCCGTGTCCGAGCGCGAGGAGTACGCCCCGATTGACCAGGTGGCTGATCTGATCCGACAACTCCACGCCCTGACGCTGCCGCCCT
>Ga0137413_10000953_pt1 | contig 10733 bp, 9 predicted proteins | sample CZODoug2_1_16fun_FD_108280 | JGI IMG/M metagenome (GOLD analysis project Ga0137413, IMG submission 108280) | Vadose zone soil fungal communities from Angelo Coast Range Reserve, California, USA - CZODoug2_1_16fungal (Illumina Assembly) | ecosystem: Environmental > Terrestrial > Soil > Vadose... | reverse complement strand
CGAGGGCCTGGCCGCCGCGCCGTTCCTGATCGCCTACACGGCCAGCAAGTTCGCCATCCGGGGGATGACCAAGGTGGCCGCGCTGGAGCTCGGCCCGGACGGCATTCGGGTCAACTCGGTGCACCCTGGCATGATCGAGACCCAAATGATCAGCGATGCGGTGGGCGGGATCAAGGTGGACTTCGACTGGGTCGGACGCAAGCTCGCACTGCGCCGGGTCGGCCAGCCGGAGGACATCGCCGGCCTGGTGTTGTTCCTGGCCAGCGACGAGAGCGCGTACTGCACCGGTGCCGAGTTCGTGGCCGACGGCGGCGCCACAGCTACCCACGCACTGAACGTCACCTAGGTCATGGCAACGTCGTTATACACACTGATCGTCCGGTGGAGGGAGACATGGCCCGAGAGGTAACGACGGCCGCCACCTTCCCCGGGGTGCGCGCGCTGCGCCAGGTGGGCAACCTTGCCACGCTGGCCTGGCTGGTCCTGCGGGCGCTGCCCCGACGACCGTTCCAGTTCCGCGAGTTCCTGCAGCAGGGCTGGTTCTTCGCCAGCGTCACCATCCTGCCCACCGCGCTGGTGGCCATCCCGTTCGGCGCGGTGATCGCGCTGCAGCTGGGCTCGCTGACCCAGCAGATCGGCGCACAGTCGTTCACCGGCGCGGCCAGCGCGCTCGCGATCGTGCAGCAGGCCAGCCCGCTGATCACCGCGCTGTTGGTGGCCGGGGCGGGTGGCTCGGCGATGTGCGCGGACATCGGCGCGCGCGCCATCCGGGAGGAGATCGCCGCGATGGAGGTGCTCGGGGTCGACCCGGTGCACCGGCTCATCGTGCCGAGGGTGCTCGCCGCGATGTTCGTCTCGGTGCTGCTCAACGGGCTGGTCAGCGTGGTCGGTGTGATGGGCGGCTACTTCTTCAACGTGGTCATGCAGGGCGGTACCCCGGGCGCCTATCTGGCCAGCTTCAACGCGCTCGCCCAGCTGCCCGACCTGTGGATCAGCGAGTTCAAGGCGCTGCTCTACGGCTTCGTCGCCGGAGTGGTGGCCGCCTACCGGGGACTCAACCCGCGCGGCGGCCCGAAGGGCGTCGGCGACGCGGTCAACCAGGCCGTGGTCATCACCTTCCTGCTGCTGTTCCTGATCAACCTCATCCTCACCGGCATCTACCTGCAGGTCGTTCCCCCGAAGGCGCTGTAGCCGAGTAGCCCGACCGCCCCCCGCACGCCCCGACCCCCGAGACCCCGCTCCCCAAGCAGGCCATTCGCTCCCCACCTAAGGCCCCTCGCACCCATGAGTCGTTTCTCCCCGATCGTGCCGCCGTCCCGGCTGTCGCTGTCCGCGATCGCCGCTCGGGCGGTCGACCGGCGCGCCACTTCCATGGCCGATGTCGGCTGGCAGCTGGCCTTCTACGGGCGAACGGTGGCTTCGGCGCCGCGCGCGGTGCGCCGCTACCCGAAGGAGACGCTGCGGCTGCTGACTGAGGTGTGCTTCGGCACCGGCGGGCTCGCGGTGATCGGCGGCACGCTCGGCGTGATGGTCGGGATGACCGTGTTCACCGGCGCGATCGTCGGGCTGCAGGGTTACTCGTCGCTGCAGCAGTTGGGCACCGCCGCGTTGACCGGGTTCATCTCCGCTTACTTCAACACCCGCGAGGTCGCCCCGCTGTCCGCCGGGCTGGCGCTCTCGGCCACGGTCGGGTGCGGGTTCACCGCGCAACTCGGCGCGATGCGCATCTCCGAGGAGGTGGACGCGCTCGAGGTGATGGCGGTACCCAGCCTGCCCTACCTGGTTGCCACCCGGGTGGTGGCCGGGTTCGTCGCGGTGATCCCGCTCTACGTGGTCGGGCTGCTGGCCTCCTACCTGGCCTCCCGGCAGACCACGGTGTGGTTCTTCGGCCAGTCCGGCGGCACCTACGACCACTACTTCCAGGTGTTCCTGCCGCCCGGCGACGTGCTCTGGTCGTTCCTGAAGGTGATGGTGTTCGCCCTGGTGGTGATCCTGTCGCACTGCTACTACGGCTACACCGCGACCGGCGGCCCGGCCGGGGTGGGGGTGGCGGTGGGCCGGGCGGTGCGCACCTCGATCGTGCTGGTGTCGTTCACCGACTTCTTCCTTAGCCTGGCCATCTGGGGCTCCACCACGACGGTGCGGATCGCCGGATGATCTGGTACACCCGCGCCGAGCGGCGCCGCTACGTCCTGCTGGGCGTGCTGTTCCTGGTGCTCGCGGTGGGGTTCGTGGCGCTCTCGGTGGGCATCTACCGCAAGGTGTTCACCCCGGTGGACCTGGTGACGCTGCAGGTGGAGCGCACCGGTACCCAGCTCAACCCCGGGGCGGATGTCAAGGTGCGGGGCGTGCGCGTGGGTTCGGTGCACTCGGTGGACGCCACCGCGGCCGGCGCGACGATCACGCTGGCGCTCGACCCGAACGCGGTGGCGCTGGTGCCGGCGAACGTCTCGGCGCGCGTGCTGCCCAAGACGCTGTTCGGCGAGCGGTACGTGGACCTGCGGCTGCCGGCGGCCCCCGCCGCGCCGATCGCCGCCGGTGACGTCATCCCCGAGGATCGCTCGCAGTCGGCGATCGAGGTGCAGCAGGTGCTCGACCACCTGCTGCCCACCCTGACCGCGGTGCAGCCGGCGCAGCTGGCCACCACGCTCAGCGCACTGTCCCAGGCACTGCACGGGCGGGGCGCCCAGCTCGGCACCACGCTGGTCAACCTGGACACCTACCTGAAGGGGTTCAATCCCGCGGTTCCTGACCTGATCAAGGTGCTCGACGACTTGACCCCGGTGGCCGACACCTACGCCAGGGCCGCCCCGGACTTCTTCGGCGGCCTGGCCGACCTGACCACCACCACCCAGACCGTGGCGGACAAGCGCGACCAGCTGCACCGGCTCTTCCTCGGGGTGACCGACACCTCGGACGACCTGCGCGACTACCTGGACGAGAACAGCGACAACCTGGTGGACCTGTCCCGCTCGGCGCGTCCGACGCTGGAATTGCTGGCCCGCTACTCGCCGGAGATCCCCTGCTTCTTCCGGCAGATGGTGGAAGGCATCCCGCGTGCCGACGCGTCGTTCGGGAAGGGGTCCGCGCACCCGGAGCAGGCGAAGGTCACGATCGAGATCACCGCGAGCCGGGGGAAGTACCTCCCGGGGGTCGACACACCCAGGTACGAGGACAAGCGGGGTCCGCGCTGCTACGACCAGACCCCGGTGTTCCCGCAGTACGCGCCGGGTGGCCCGCTCAAGGACGGCTCACGCAAACCCGCCGCACCCTACTCCGACCTGCCCGATCCGCTGGCCCGCCTGCTCCCGCTCGGTGGTGACGGAACCTACGGCGACGCGCGGACCAACGACACGATCGCCGACGGCAGCGGTGAGCCAGATGGCGCAGGTGGTCTGCTGATGGTGCCGTTCATCGGTGACCGCCCTGGGGTGCCGACCGAGCAGCCGCATCCAGCTACCCCGCTGGAGGGCCCGCGATGAGGAGTGTGCTGGGTCCCTCGATCAAGCTGGCGATCTTCACGGTGGTCACCGTGCTGTTCACCGGGGTGCTGGCCGCCACCATCGCGAACACCGGCTTCGGCCGGGGCTCCGGGTATGCGGCGATCTTCACCGACGCGTCCGGGCTGCAGCAGGGCGACGACGTGCGGATGCGCGGGGTGAAGATCGGCCAGGTCACCAGCCTGCGCATCCAGGACAACCAGTACGCGGCGGTGGACTTCCAGGTGGAGTCATCGCGCGTGCTCCCGGCCCTGGTGACCGCCACCATCAAGTACCGCAACCTGATCGGCCAGCGCTATATCTCGCTGGACGCCGGCGCCCCGGCCGCCGGACAGACCGCCACCTTGCCGGTGGGCGGCACCATCCCGCTGGCGCGCACCCGGCCGGCGCTCAACCTCACCGAGCTGTTCAACGGCTTCCATCCGCTGTTCCAGGCGCTCAGCCCGGACGAGGTCAACAAGCTCTCCTACGAGATCATCCAGGTGTTCCAGGGCGAAGGTCCCACGGTGGAGAATCTGCTGGCCTCCACCGCCTCGCTGACCAATACGTTGGCCGACCGTGACGAGGTGATCGGCCGGGTGATCGACAACCTGAACACGGTGATCGGCACGGTCAGCGCCAGGGCCCCCGAGCTGTCCCAGCTGATCGGCACGCTGCAGCATCTGGTCAGCGGGCTGAACGAGCAGCGCCAGCCGATCGGCTCCGCGGTCGACGCGATCGGCGAGCTCACCAAGAGCACCGCCGGGCTGGTCGAGGATGCCCGGCCGCCCTTGCGGTCCGACATCGACCAGCTGCGCGAGCTGGCCGGCACGTTGAACGACAACGCGCCGACCATCGACCGCGCGATCACCAACTGGGGCCCCAAACTGGACAAACTGGTGCGTACGGTCAGCTACGGCAGCTGGTTCAACTTCTTCATGTGCCAGGTAGAGGGCCAGATTTCGGTGGACTCGACCGGGGTGGTCATTCCGGTCTATCCGTTCCCCCTTACCGAGCGTCCGCGCAGGTGCGGGCCGTGAAACCGCTGAAGGAGCGCAACCCGGCCGCGGTGGGCGCGGTCGCCCTGGTGTTGATCGTGCTCGCCGCGGTCACCGCGTACCGCGCCGAGGACCTCCCGTTCATCGGCGGCGGCACCGAGTACACCGCGCAGTTCACCGAGTCCGCCGGGCTGAACCCGTCCGATGAGGTGCGGGTGGCCGGGATCCGGGCCGGCAAGGTCCTCGACGTGGGGTTGTCCCGGGGCGTGGTGGTAGTCCGGTTCCGGGTGTCCGGGGTGCGGGTAGGCGACCTGAGCCGGGCCTCCATCGAGATCAAGACGCTGCTCGGGGAGAAGTACCTGGCGCTGCGCCCGGCCGGCGCGGGGGAGCAGGACCCGGGTGTGCCGATCCCGGTCAGCCGCACCAGCACGCCGTTCGAGATCCCCGATGCGTTCAACCAGCTGACCCAGACGGTGAACCAGATCGACACCACCCAGCTCGCGCAGAGCTTCCGGGTGCTGTCCGCCACCTTCGCCAACACCCCAGACGAGGTCCGGGGGGCGCTGACCGGGCTGTCCCGGCTGTCGGAGACGATCGCCTCCCGAGACCAGGCGCTGACCTCGCTGCTGGCCAGCGCGAACAACGTCAGCGGGGTGCTGGCCCAGCGCAACCAGCAGGTGGACAAGCTGATCTCGGACGGGTCGAGCCTGCTGGAGGAACTGCAGCGGCGCCAGGACGCGATCACCCGGCTGCTCGAGGGCACCGAGCACCTGGCCGACCAGCTGCGCGGGCTGGTGAAGGACAACCAGGATCAGCTGCACCCCGCGCTGGAGGAGTTGGACGAGGTCACCAAGCTGCTGCAGCGGGACCAGGACGCGCTGGCCCACGGGATCGCCTCGCTCGCGCCCTACAGCCGCGCCTACAACAACGTGGTGGGCAACGGCCGGTGGTTCGACGGGTATTTCTGCGGGCTGCTCAGCCCGACGATCAACGTGGGGGGCGTGGAGATCAACCCAGGTGCGTGTGGGCCGCCGAAGCCAGCTGATGTCCCGATGGCGTTCCGGAGTGGCCGATGAGCGGATCCCTGGGTCAATCACTGAGTGGGCGGGGACGTACCAGCTTGATCGCCCTGGCGTGTGTGTTCGTCCTGGTCCTGGTCACCGGGCTGTGGTGGCTGTCGCGTCCGGCGGAGGCCACCCGGCTGACCGCCTACTTCGACCGGGCGGTGGGGCTGTACGAGGGGTCCGCCGTGCGGGTGCTCGGGGTGCGGGTGGGCGCGGTGGACCGGGTCGTCCCGGAGGGCCCGGCGGTCCGGGTCGACCTCACCGTGGATCACCAGTACCCGATCCCGGCCGGCGCCTCGGCGGCGATCATCGCCTCGAGCCTGGTCAGTGACCGGTATGTGCAGCTCACCCCGGCCTACATCGACGGCCCGAGGATGGCCTCCGGCGCGGTGATTCCCCGGGAGCGCACGGCCACTCCGGTGGAGATCGACGAGTTGCTGCGCAGCGTGGACACCCTGTCCACCGCGCTCGGCCCGGACGGGGCGAACAAGACCGGCGCGCTGTCCGACGTGCTGAACACCACGGCGGCGAACCTGGACGGCAACGGCGCCGAGTTGAACACCACGCTCGTCCAGCTCGGCAAGCTGGCCGACACGCTGGGTCGGTCCCGGGGTGACCTGTTCGCCACGGTGGACAACCTGAACAAGTTCACCGCCACGCTCGCGCACAGCGATGCCCAGGTGCGCGAGTTCCAGTCCCGGCTGGCCGACGTGAGTGGCTACCTGGGCAGCGAGCGCGGCCAGGTGGGCGACACGCTCGACGCGCTGGCCGGTTCCCTCGGCGAGGTCAGTTCGTTCGTCAAGGACAACCGCGAGCTGGTCGCGTCCAACCTGCGCCAGCTGGTGGACGTCACCCAGGCGCTGGTCGACGAGCGCAAAGCGCTGGCCGAGGTGATCGACGTGGCGCCGCTGGGCTCGTCCAACTATGTAGGTGCCTACGACGCCGCATCCGCCTCGGTGGGCGTGCGGGCGGTCTTCAACGAGTTCCAGCTGCCGCTCGGGGTGCTGGTGTGCACGATCCTGCAGCGCTACAGCGAGCAGTCACCCCAGATCACGCCCCCCGCCCTGACGGACGCGCTGGGGGGCTGCGTGTCGTTGATGCAGCAGCTGGACAAGGTGGTGCACCTGCCCACGGTGTCCGAGACACTCGGCGACCTGCAGCAGGGCAAGGTGCCCCTTCAGCTGCCGGGGGGCGGCGGATGAGGCGCTCACTCGAGGTGCTGGTGGCCGTGGTGTTGACCGCGGTGCTGGGCGGGGGGCTGCTCGCCGGGTGCGGTTCGTCCGGGCTGTACGGCGCGCCGTTGCCCGGCGGGGCGGACCTGGGCGGCCGGCCCTACCACGTCACCGCGCAGTTCGCCGACGTGCTCGACCTGGTGCCGCAGGCCAGCGTCCGGTTGAACGACGTCGCGGTGGGCCGGGTGGATCAGATCTCGCTGTCCGCGGACGGGTCGGCGGCGCTGGTATCCCTGACGATCAACGGTGATGTGGTGTTGCCCGCGACCACCCGCGCCGAGTTGAGCTCGGCGAGCCTGCTCGGGGAGAAGTTCGTTGAGCTCGCCGCCCCGACCGGCCAGCCTCCGACGGGCCAGCCCCCGGCGGGCGTGCTGCGCGAGGGGGCGGTCATCCCGATCGCCAACACCCGCCGCTACCCAGAGGTGGAGGAGGTGTTCGGCGCGCTCTCGCTGCTGCTCAGCGGCGGCGGGTTGGCCCAGCTCAAGGACATCATCCATGAGCTCAACGCGGCGACCAGCGGTAACGAACCCCAGCTGCGTGACCTGCTCAACCAGCTGGCCCGGCTGACCGGTCAGCTGGACGCCCAGCGGGGCACCATCGTGCGCGCCATCGACGGGCTGGACCGGCTCTCCGTGGTGCTGGCCGGGCAGACCGGCAACATCAACACGGCACTCGGCCAGCTCGAACCCGGGCTGGCGGTGCTGAACGACCAGCGCGACGAGTTGGTCACCATGCTCAAGTCGCTGGACCGGCTCTCGGACGTGGCGGTGGACACTGTGCACCGCGGCCGCGACGACCTGGTGGCCGATCTACGCGCGCTGCACCCGACCCTGCGGCAGCTGGCCAAGGCCGGCGACGACATCCCGAATTCGCTGCAGATCCTGCTCACCTACCCGTTCTCGGACTACGCGATGAACGCCTTGAAGGGTGACTTCTTCAACACCGACGTGCTGTTCAAGCTGGATGTGGACAGCACCCTGGGCAACCTGCTGCGGTCCTCGCAACCGATCGTGCCGATCCCCGGCACGCCCGGGGCGCCGCTGCCCGGCGTGCTGGGCCAGATCGTTCGGAAGCCACTGCTGCCGGAGCCGAGGCCGCCGGCCGGGCTGGGCGGCCTGCTGCTGCCGCTGGGTGGGGACCGATGATCAGCCGGCGGGTCAGGATCCAGCTGCTGGTGTTCGTGGTCATCGCGGCGCTCGGGGTGACCTACACCGGCGCCAAGTACGCCGGGCTGGACCGGCTGTTCGGCGCGGGCGGCTACCAGGTCAGCGTCGAGCTGGCCGACTCGGGCGGCATCTTCCCGAACGCCGAGGTGACTTACCGCGGCGTGGCGGTCGGCCAGGTGAGCGGCCTGCGGCTGAGCCCGGACGGGGTGATCGCCGACCTGCGCATCGAGGACACCGCCCCGCCCATCCCCGCCGGTACCGCCGCCGTGGTCACCAACCGCTCGGCCATCGGCGAGCAGACCGTCGACCTGCGCCCCGACCACGCCGGCGGGCCGTACCTGGCCGAGGGCGCGGTGATCCCGACCCAGCGGACCAGCCTGCCGCCGGTTCCCTCGGACGTGCTGACCAACGTGGACCGGCTGGCCGCCAGCGTGCCCGGCGACTCGCTGCGCACCGTGATCAGCCAGCTGGGCGCCGGCTTCGTGGGCACCGGTCCTTCGCTGCGGCAGATCATCGAGGGTGCCGGTGGGTTCACCCAGACCGCCAACGAACACCTGCCGCAGACCCTGGGGCTGCTGGACAGCGCGCAGACCGTGCTGAACACCCAACGCGAGCAGAGCGACGACGTGGTGGAGTTCAGCCGGGGGCTGCGCCAGTTCGCCGCGCAGCTCAAGGATTCCGACCCCGACCTGCGCCGGATCATCGACGACGCACCCGAGCTGACCGAGCAGGTCAGGTGGCTACTCGACCATGCCGGCGAGCCACTGGCCGATGTGGTGCGCAACTCGCTGGTGGTGACCAGGATCACCGAGGACCGCATCCCGGCGCTGCAGCAGCTGCTCGTCGCCTTCCCGATGGTCAACGCGCTCGGGCCGACGCTCTCCCCGGACGGCCGGGGCCGGCTCGGCCTCATGCTCAACTTGTATGACCCGCAGCCGTGTACCCGGGGTTATCAGGGCACCATCCAGCGTGGCGCGAACGAGACCGGCCCGGTGAAGCCGAACCCCGGCGTGCGCTGCGCCGAGCCCAAGGGCAGCCCGACCAGCGTCCGTGGCTCACAGAATGCCCCCCGCCCCGGCCGCTAACCACCGGCGGGAGTGTGTCCCGTTGCTCGATGACCTGGGCCCGCCCGACGTGATCTCATGAGCCGGGAGCACGGCAAAGCGGAGGTGGGGCGTGGCTGGCTGGTTGGCGAAGCCATCGGGGAGCAAACCGGCCGACGCCGGCAACGAGGTCGCGATCCGGCTGGACGGCCCGGTGCCGCAGACCCTGGGGCTGCTCGACCAAGGTGCGTTCTGGGTGAACCTGGGTGTCAGCCTGCTCGGCTTCGCCGGGGTGCTCGCCGTGCTGCAACCCTCCGGCGGGACTCAGCTCACCGTGGCGGCGGCGGTGGTGGCCACCATTGTGGGCACCCTGATCGGCAGCGCCATGGTGGGGTTGTCCGCCATCCCCGGCCAACTGACCGGCGCCCCGGCGATGGTGCTGCTGCGCGGGCTGTTCGGCGGTCGGCTCTCCGCGCTGCCCACCTCGATGAACATCGTGCAGCTGATCGGCTGGGGCACCTTCGAACTCGTGGTGATCGCGCAGGCCGCGCAGACCGCTTTCCCGGATACGCAGCGGTGGATCTGGGTGGTTGCCGCCGGATTGGTGACCACGCTGCTCACCCTGCGCCCACTGGGCACCCTGCGGCTGCTGCGCAGGGTAGTCACCATTGCGGTGGCTATCTCGCTGGCCTATCTGGCCTGGCACCTCCTTGCCCAACCGAGGCCTAGCCTTGGGGAGGGGAGTTGGGAGAGCTTCTGGAAAGGCGCGGACGCGGCAATCGCGGTCGCTATCTCCTGGATCCCGGTCGCATCGGACTACTCTCGCCACGCGCGCACCCCACTGACCGCATTCACCGCGGCAACCGTCGGTTACTCGATAGCGCAGATCGTGAATTTCCTGCTCGGCCTGGTGGCCCTGGCGCTCGTTGCCGGCAACGGTGACGCGGTGTTCAGCCCGATGCTGGCCGCACCGTTCGGGCTGGCCGCGTTCCTGGTGCTGACCGCGCGCGAAGTGGACCAGTCCTTCGCCAACGTGTATTCGACCGCGGTTTCCGTGCAGAACCTCGCGCCTCGAGCGGATCGCCGGGTTCTGTCGGTGGCCATCGGCGCTCTCATCACCGCGCTGGCCCTGGCCACGAACATTGACTCCTACTCGGACTTCCTGTTGTTGATTGGTTCGGTCTTCGTTCCGCTGCTCGGCGTCGGAGTCGGCGATGCGATCGCGCGCCGGGGGCTACCGAGAGACCTGACCCCGAGGGCCCCGTCCCGACCGTTGATGCTGCTCGCCTGGGTTATCGGGCTTTGCGTGTATCAGCTGGTCAATCCGGGTGGCTTGACCGTCTGGTCGGACGGCTGGCGGTGGCTTCAGCAGCTGCTGGGCCTTACCCCGCCGTCCTGGCTGTCCGCGTCCCTGCTGTCGTTTGTCTGCGCGGCGGCCGCCGCCATTGCACTCGCTTCAGTGGAACGTGCGCGTCGCTAAGGTAACCGCAACCGTAACCACGATTCGACATATCCTATGGATGCCCGCTACTGTTTGCGATATTCATCGCATCAGAGACCTAAACCCGTGGTTTACTGGTCGCAAGCAGCTAGGGCTCGAAAGGAGCACCGCCGGCATGGCGCAGAAAGTGATCGTATCGCTGGTCGATGATCTGGACGGGAAGAAGGCCGACGAGACGGTCGACTTCACGCTGGACGGCGCGAGCTATCAGATCGACCTTTCCTCGAAGAACGCCACCAAACTCCGTGGT
>Ga0137413_10000949_pt1 | contig 10740 bp, 14 predicted proteins | sample CZODoug2_1_16fun_FD_108280 | JGI IMG/M metagenome (GOLD analysis project Ga0137413, IMG submission 108280) | Vadose zone soil fungal communities from Angelo Coast Range Reserve, California, USA - CZODoug2_1_16fungal (Illumina Assembly) | ecosystem: Environmental > Terrestrial > Soil > Vadose... | reverse complement strand
CCACTACCCAAGCCACCCTCCCTCGTAGTCCCATACAGATTGCCGACGCCGTCAGCGACAAGATTGCTGATGGGGCTATTGCCGTCGCTTCCTTCTTGGAAGCTATAGAGCACGCTCTCGTTCCATTCGCCGATAGCCCGGGGAGATAGCTGGTAAACAGAGCCGATACCATTAGCTCCGCCGTAATAAGTCGTTCCGTAGATGTTGCCCACACGATCGAACAGCAGCGCGCCATAGGGAAAACTCCCATCCGGTTGTCCTCTGAACGAATAAATCGTCCTGAAATTCCACTCTCCGCGACCCGTGGGCCTAAGCTCGAAAACAACTCCGCTTCCATAAGTGCCGCCGGCAGTAACTGCGCCAAAGAGACGGCCATGGCGCAGAACCATCCTTCCAGCTGAGCCTGTGGCTCCGTCCGCGCCACCAGTAAAAGCATGAATGACCGTGAGGTTCCAAGTTCCGTTGTGTTCCTGATGGATTTTATAGATATTGCCTAATCCGAAAGCGCCACCTGTCGGCGCCATCCCATAGACATTGCCGCTCCGATCCAATGTCACCCTTGCGCCGGGGCCAGAGCCATCGTCTCCGCCGGTGAAAGCATGAATTACCGTCTGGGTCCAGGTTCCACCTGAATTCGTTAGCTTGTAAGCTACCCCGCAGCCGCCTTCACAGCTACCTGACCCGCCCGTAACTGCCGTGCCGTATAAGTTGCCTTCGCGATCGACTGTTACTCCTTTGTAAGGCTCACCTCCATCGGCGCCACTCGTAAAGCTATAAAGTACCGTATGAACCCAGCCAGTAGGTGTAGGGCTCAGCTGAAAAACTGTGCCACTTCCAAAATCTCCGCCGAGCACTGTCGTTCCGTAAATGTTACCAGCGCTGTCCGTTTCCAAATCGGTATCGGCGTATTCGCCTTCATCTTCTTCACAGCTAAAGATGACGTCCGTTGTCGTTGCGGTGGCCGCTGCCAGGGAGAGGACAAAAAGCGCAGTCGTTGCGATGGCACTGATCGGGAAATTACTGAGGGATTTCATGGAGATTATTCCACCTGGTGCCGATCGCAGAGTCAAGAACATTCTCGTTAGACCACGATCATCACGACCGTAGCCCGCCTTGGGCGAGTCGCTGACTGCGGCCTCTCTACCGCCACGTTTTCCGCCTCCTCAACATTTCCACGGTTCAACTTTTCACGTCACCGAAGGTGTAACTTTCTCTCGCACTGGCTCCACCTCTGGTGTAAGCCGTTCCTCGTTCATCATGTCTCCTTTGCTCATCAAGATTAGCAAAGATTTCGCCACTATTTGGACGACCATTGATCCGATCGGTAACGTGGCGATTTTTGCCGGGTTGACGGCATCGCTTACTCGCGCTGAGCGGCGTCGCACCGCGCTGCGTGCTATAGTCTATGCCACAGTCATTCTTGTCGTCGCAGTAGTGGCGGGGCAGTTCATTCTCGATGCCATCGGCATTCACCTGCACTCGCTCAAAGTTGCAGGCGGGATCATTCTTTTCCTGTTCGGTTTGCAAATGCTCTTCGGACGAGTGGACGCGAAACCGGGAGCGCCCGAGCCGGGGCGCGATCTGGCCGTGTTTCCGCTCGCTGTCCCTTCCATCGCCGGACCGGGAGCGATGATGGCGGTAATCCTGCTCACCGACAACGACGTGTATACAGTGGCCGAGCAAGCCCAAACCGGGGTTGTCCTGCTCGTCGTGCTTTTGCTCACTTATATTCTGCTGCTTTTTTCCGATGCAATTCTGCGGATCATTGGCCGTCAGGGAGCCGCCATTCTTGTGCGCGTCATGGGGATCATTCTTTGCTCACTCGCTGTGGAAATCGTGCTGACCACGTTGGGAGTGGCAAGCTGGGCCCCCGTTCCGCGCTAGAGTTTCCATCGAACGTTTGATGTTCGCCGTTTGCGTTCTTCCTAATTCATTAATTCATAGTCCCTAATTTGAAAACGATGGCCTCAACCACCTTGCCCGGCGGCACATTCAAGCTTGCCGATGATCTGATCCTGACTCGTATGGGCTACGGCGCCATGCAGCTCGCTGGGCCACATGTATTCGGGCCACCAAAAGATCACGACGCCGCGATCGCAGTCCTGCGCGAGGTCGTCAGGCTCGGAATCAATCACATCGACACCAGCGATTTTTATGGGCCGCGTATCACCAATCAACTGATCAAAGAAGCACTGCACCCGTATCCCGAGCAGTTACGGATCGTCACCAAGGTCGGTGCACGGCGGGACGCGGAAGGAAATTGGCCGAAAGCGCTTGCGCCCGACGAACTCCGTGAAGCTGTTGATGATAACCTGACAAACCTCGGGCTCGACGCTCTTGATGTGGTCAATCTGCGGGTTGGTGGCTTGGACTCGCCTACTCCAGGCTCGATCGCGGAACCGTTCCGCGTGCTCGCGGAAATGCAAAGAGCGGGTCTGCTTAAGCATCTTGGGGTAAGCAATGTCACAGCCGAGCAAATTGCCGAGGCGCAATCGATCGCTCCGGTGGTATGCGTCCAAAACTTCTACAACATCGCCAATCGTCGGGATGATGCGCTCATCGATTCCCTTGCCGAACAGGGAATTGGTTATGTGCCGTTCTTTCCTCTCGGTGGATTTACACCGCTGCAATCCGAAACGTTGTCGAACGTCGCCGCTAGTTTAAACACCAAGCCAATGAGCGTCGCATTGGCGTGGCTGCTTCAACGTTCGCCTAATATTCTGCTCATTCCCGGAACATCATCAGTGGCACATCTGAGAGAGAATGTTGGTGGCGCTGGCCTTCAATTGCCTCGTGAGGCAATTAAGCAATTGAACGCCATCGCCGGCTAAACGCCGGATCGGCTCCCACTTTTTGAGATGGTTCGCAATTGAGCCCGCGGGAACGGACGACATGGACGGGAAGCGGAACTGTCGCCTTGTCACGCTGTAGCCGCGCGAAAACGGATAGCTGCGGGGTTGGCAGTCGCTCAAATCACACCGTCGTAAGCCCGGAAAGCGAGGCGAGAGTAGCACCCGCGGCGCCCGCGGGAGCCCACCACGTCTGATCGCCGACGATCCCATCCACGTGGAGATCCCGATCCTGTTGGTAGGCTTTGACAGCGGCTTCGGTCTTGGGCCCGAAATCACCATCCACCGGCCCAGGATCGGTCGCAGGAGTTGAATATTTCTTGAGACCTTGCTGTAACGCTGTCACGATACTGCCTGACCCACTGCGAGCTAATCCCGGCGTATTGGGGTCAGCTGGCAGCGCCTGCCAGGTTGCTGGCCCGACGATGCCGTCGATCGTCAGGCCTGCGCCTTGTTGGAAATCTTTAACAGCCTGTTCCGTCGTCACGTCGAAGGTGCCCGTGATACTGCTGGGGGCGAGTGCCTTGGTCATTACAAAGATACGTTGAAGCCTTCGCACATCGTGACCAGTCGCACCGATGCTGAGTGTCGGACCGCTATTCATAATTTTACTCCTAATTGTTTCGCCGTTTATGCTACTGGAACTTTGCGAAAGTAGTCTGATGAGCGTCTCCGGCCAGTTTTCTTTTCCTTCTCGATTCAATAATTCAACCGTTCACGTCATCGAAGGTTAAATATCAAATGCTCTGCTCTTGAACGGAACCGCCCGCAATGTGACGGCCGAGCGAGCAGTGTAGTTGCGGTCGCCGCGGCGACCGCAAAGCTGTAGAGACGAGGGCGTCAAAAATTTTCGGAATTCCAAGTTAAGCGCTTGCTTCTGATCTGGCGGTTGATCTTTGGTCTTTGACCTCCGCCTCGGTGTATTCGACTCTGACCTCTCTGCAACGTAAGCGCTATCTCTTTGTCTGCATCAATCGTCGGGCCGAGGAGAACCCGAAAGGATGCTGCGCGGCCAGGGACTCGGAAGAAGTGTATAAAGAGTTGAAAGAGGAGGTTGCCGCGCGCGGACTCGCAAGACTCGAGGCGCGCGTCTGCACATCGAGCTGCCTCGATCAATGCGCGACCGGCGTGACGGTTTTAGTCGAACCCGATCACTTTTTTTACGGACGCGTCACGGTCGCGGACGTTCCGGAGATTGTGGATGGACTCGTTAACGGCCAACCGGTTAAACGGCTCGTGGTTACCGCGGATCAGCTGTAGGGGCGGTCGCCGCGGCGACCGCGAAAACACTGTAGCCAGCTTCAGGCGGGTCATTGACTGCGGCCCTTCTGCTTAAATGCTCGGCCTCGCTTTTCCCGTGGGTTTGAACGTTTAATACAGATACGAATCCACCCTCAACCCTCGGCTTGCCGGCGGCTATATTACGGTCGCGTTTGATGCATGAAAGGATTGATTCGATGATTGGCGTGTGAGCAAAGTAGAGGAAATGGAATCCGAACTGCGCAAACTGTCGCAGGCGGAGCTTCGTCAGATCCGTGAATGGCTCGACGATTTGATCGAAGACGAGCTGGAATTCACACCCGAATTCGACCAGTTGATCAGGCAGGCTGAACGCGATATGACGGATGGGAAAAGCGCTCGGGTGCGTGAGCCGGACGGTTCATGAGCGCGGCGACGCAGGTCTATTACGCGAGCTTCGACGCCGTCTTCCTCAAGCTGCCACCCGCTCTTCGCGGACGGGTACAGAAGAAGGTTGATGAAATCGGGTTGCGCTTGGCGTCTTATCCGCACCACCGACTCAAAGGATCGAATCGTTTCCGTGCGCGAGTCGGAGCCTATCGAATCATTTACTTTTCGATTTAGAACAGAACAAGATTCATCTGCTCGCCATCGGGCATCGCCGGGAGATTTACGGATCGTAAGCCGCTTACGATCCATGTGCTGGCGCTGACTGCGGCTCTGCCCGAAACAATCGCCATGGAAACGGCTGGCTCAATTTTCGCTGTCTCGCGAACGCAATGTCGCTAACATTATAGCTGATGAGTGTGCAAGATTCTGACGCCACGATGGCTGTGTTCCTCGACCTGGAAAACATCGCGCTGGGCGCGCATGAAGCGGACTTTCCCGCGTTCGACATCCGCAAGGTGCTCGAGCGTCTGCTGCTCAAGGGCCAAATCGTGGTCAAGAAAGCCTACTGCGATTTTGAGCGCTACAAGACGTTTAAGCGGGGGCTGCACGAAGCGGCGTTCGAGCTCATCGAGATCCCGCACGTGCGCCAGTCGGGCAAAAACTCCGCCGACATCCGCATGGTCGTCGATGCGCTCGATCTCTGTTACACCAAGGGTCACGTCGACACCTTCGTCATCATTAGCGGCGATTCGGACTTTTCGCCGCTTGTCAGCAAATTGCGCGAGAACGACAAGACGGTCATCGGCCTCGGCGTTAAAAGGTCCACGTCCGATCTATTCATCAGCAACTGCGACGAATTTATCTATTACGACGATCTCGTGCGCGTGGAGCCAGCAAGGAAACGTCCGAGCATTTCCGCGACCGCGCCAGCAGCGAAAACTGGGAAAGATCATCGACCTTCAATCGACGGAGCGCTCGATCTTCTGAGGAAAACCTTGGAAGCGCTGCGCGCCGAGCGAGGAGAGGATTATCCGATCCGCAGCTCGCTCATGAAACAGGCGATGAAACGTCAGAACCCCGGTTTCAACGAGCGAGCGCATGGGTTCCGTGCCTTCAACGAACTGCTCCTCGAAGCGCAAGAGCGTGGGCTACTAAAGCTGGAGCGCGACAAACAAGCCGGTAGCTACATCGTCCACGCGAGCGAGTAACCAGGCGCTTATCAAACTGCCGACCAGCACTCTGGCACGAGCGTAAACGTCTGAATTTTTCTTTCGTACCTGAATACGAATCAACTTCATCCGCGCGGTTCTACTTCGCTGGTTGGATGATCCCATGTTTCTCGGCCCAGTCCCAAAGCGCGTCGAACCCCGCCGGCGGGCCTTTGAGCGTTCGTCCGAAATGCGCCCGGTGTTCCGTTAGCATCTTTCCAAACGTCACTCCGTCAGTCCCGGCACGATTCGGATCGGCGCCGCGCTCGAGCAGGGCCAACGCGTCCGCATAAGCGAGCTTGTCGTCGAGTCCCATTTTCGTGCGGTAAAGCAGCAACAACCATCGACGAACATCTGCGCGATCTACAAGTTACTACGGCGTGGCGGCTTTTTTCTCGAAAAGCGCCACGTACGCTTCGTAACCTCTATCTTTCATTTCTTCGACCAGGACGAAGTGGAAGGCGGCTGAGTAAACGACGTATCGTTGTCCCGTCGGCGATTTCGGATCGGGAAACACATAGCCAAGGTGGGCGTTACTGCGCTTGGCGTGCACCTCGGTCCGCTGCATGTCGTGCGAAGTATCCAGGCTCTCCGCGAGGAGATCTTTTGAGATCGGCTTGGCAAACGTAGGAAAGCCGACACCGGCATCGAATTTGTCGATCGAAGTGAAGAGCGGTTCACCGGTAATGACGTCGACGTAGATGCCGGTCTTCTCGTTATTCCAGAACTGATTTTGGAAAGCCCTCTGGCCGCCACCCTCGCGCACGACGGAATATTCCTCGGCCTTCAGTCGTTGTTTCAAGACGGTATCGCTGGGAATCGGACGGTTCGGATCGAAAGTTGTGGTCTCCTTTTTCTCCTTTTGCGCGAGAAAGAAAAAGGCGAGCCCACCGGCAATCAGTACGATCGCGATGCCAACACCCACGTATGTGCTGATGGCCGATTTATCTTCGCTGGTGACTCGTCCCCCGTACATCAGATCGAAATCAACGTAATTGAATCAAAGATCAAACGCGTCCGTCAAGGCGGAATAGGCTTCTGATGCACACTATTGCTTGGAGCCAGGCTCCCGTGGGGCGTTCGCATCGTTAAGGCTGGCCATCGTTGACGGCCCGCGCTCAAACTCGAGGCCAACTACGGCGTCGGGCGAGGCCGTGGAGTGGGGCGCGACCGCGGAGTAGCTCGCGGCGTTACAGTTGGGGTGGCTGTTGGTGTTACGGTCGGGCTCGGGCCAGGCGTTACACTCGGAGTCGCAGTAGGCGTTGGAGTCACAGTTGAAGTTGGTGTTGCAGTGGGCGTCGGCGTCGGCGCTGGAAGACCTTCGGCGTCAAGGTAACGGGCAAGTGCAAAGTCAGCGAACAGCTCGAGGCCGGTCGCTTGGAAACCGACAGCTACAATCTTCCCATCGGGCTGAAAAACCGCGCCGTTGGCTCCGCCATTGAGATCACCAAACGAGGTCCGCACTTTGCCACCAACGCCAAAGGTCGGATCGAGTGAGCCGTCCGAGGTCAAACGCGCCAGCAAGAAATCGGAATCGGATGATTCTGTGTTCGCGTAACCGACTGTGATAATCTTGCCATTGGGCTGCAGAAGAACTTTGTTGGCGCTCTGGCAACAGCTGCCGAAATCGATCTGCGTGATTCCGTCGGTACCGAAGCTAGTATCGAGAACTCCGTTGGAAGTATATCGCGCGACAGCGAAATTCTGGACTCCTCCGTTTTGAGAGATAGCGAATCCGGCAGCGACAATCCGGCCATCGGGTTGGAGCGCGGCCGAGCGCGCGCGATCAAAGTTTTGATCGCCTAAGTCGGTGTGCACTTTTCCAGCCACCCCGAATGTCGTATCGAGGGTGCCATTACTGAGATAACGTACAGCGGCGAAGTCGTAGAAAGTCGCAGGATCATTGGCGGAGCCGACCGCGACAATCTTTCCGTCGGGTTGGATCAAGACCGCAAAGGCATCGTCTTCCAAACCGAGAAAATCGGTTGAAACCTGGCCGCCATTGCCAAATGCGGCGTCCGGGGTTCCATCCGGATTGTAGCGCGCTAGCGCAAAATCGGTATTGGAAGACTCACCAGGACTGAAATCTACGAAGACGGTCCCGGCGGCAATGATCTTGCCGTCAGCCTGCAAGGCCACGTCGAACGCGTAACTACCTTCGGGAAAAGTCGTTGTCACGATGCCGCCGTCCCCAAAAGAAGTATCGAGCGATCCGTTCGAGTTGTAACGGACCACTTTGAAATCGCCGAGGAACGTAAAAAGCGGAAAGGCGCCACCTGCAACCACGATCTTGCCGTCGGGTTGAATGACCACCGATGACGCCACCGCAGCCAGGCCGGGGAAATCCGTTTGCACCTTGCCGCCGACGCCGAAAGTTTTGTCCAGCGTGCCATCCGGGTTGTATCGAGCAACAGCGAAGTCCTCATTTGAAAAATCATTGTCCCGATAGGTTGTGCCTACCACGACCAACTTGCCATCGGCCTGGATCGCCACCGCATCGGCGATGTCGGTGCTGTGATCGAAATCGGTCAGCACTTTGCCTTCGTTCCCGAATGTCGGATCAAGGTCTCCATCGGCTGCTCGCGCGATCTGTCCAGTCATTATCAGAACCATTACTGCCGCAGCACGAATCATCCGGAAGTGAGTGGTGAACCCGCATCGTTGTGAGACGGCGACTCGCACAGATTTCCGTTCGCTTTCCGTGAACGTTTGTAACGCGATGTGTTATCTCTTCCAAACTCGGGGTAGTAACAGACCTGTTACAATTGGAAGCGTGTGAACGCAGCTAACTGTCGATGCAGCAGATTTGAAAAAGATCACTAGATTGATGTGAGACCAATTCAGTTATCTGATCAGCCAGCCGACATGTCGATCGTTACAACCTATCTCGAGATGCTTTCGCCGCACCAGCTTCGTCCAAAGTGGTGCGTAGATGGACGGTTTGTTATCCGGGAGAAAACAGAACGCGACTGGCGGTTCAATCGGGATCTCTATCTTGCCGTCGGGCAAATGTGGTCGTGGAATGACAAACGCGTATGGAGCGACGAGCAGTGGAAGGAGTACGGAATCGCGCCGGAGCTCAGGACTTTTGGCGGATATTACGACAATTCGCTGGCAGGTTATTACGAACTGCGTCGCGACGATGAAGGCGGCGTTGAGATCGCCTACTTTGGTTTGTTACCGGAGTTTATCGGTCGCGGGCTGGGCGGAGCATTGCTTACCAGCGCAATCGACGAAGCATGGCGGACGTCGCCTTCAGTCACTCGCGTTTGGGTGCACACCTGCACGCTTGATCATCCCGGTGCGTTAGGCAATTACCAGGCCCGCGGCATGGTGATTTATAACCAAGAAACAACAGAAAGTTGAAGGTTGTAGCCCGCCTTACGCGGGCCCCTGACCGCGGTTTCCACAGACAAGTGCGATGCCCACCAAGAAAGCCCCACGATTCAAGGAAATCGTGCGGCTTTCCATGCGATATCTCAGGTCGCGCGGAGTTAATCCACAACGACGTGATCAACCAGCCGTGAATCGCCTGTGTTCACGTAATAAACACGCACATGCGTGCCAGGTTTAATTGCGGTTTGGATCAGCTGGCCGTTCTTGTTCACAACGTGACCAGGTCCGTTGAGAACATACCTCCCCGGAGTATTCGAACGGTCCTCACGAACAACCAGAGTTTTGAACGGCTGGTAATTAGCCGCCAATCCTTCCCCGGTTGTCATTTTGATTACTGCTCCGGTTACCGTTATCGGTTGTTCTACAGCAGCGGTTTTTTGTTTCTTATGTGTCGAACGCGTCTGGGCAAACGCCACCGGCGCAATAAGCGCACCGCAGGCGAGGATAATAATTGTTTTCTTGAACATGATGGCCTCCTTTGTTGTTGGTCACTTTGATGCCTATTAGACACACCTCTTACACCCGTCGTTCGAGACTCGTTAGACCGCATTGGCTTTAGATGGTAACGAAGTTGTTACAAACCCGGCGACTGTTCTGATCTCGGACCAGGCTTCCCATGAATGTTGCCATCAAGGCATTGCCTGTGGTTGTCTCTTAATTATGGCCAGAGAATTCAAACCCGTGCGTTTTTTTGTGATGATGGCGCTGGCGGCGTTTGTCGTGTGTGGACTGCGTTCTATACTCATCGCGCCGCTCGCGGTACAACTGCAGAGGAGCGGTCTGCGTATGCGATTGGTTTGAAAGCGGGTGAGCAAGCGCCGGTGGAGACAATTTTGCCGACTGATGCCGAGTTGAACATGATGGCTCAAAAGTATTTCAAGCAGCGGGGTCCGGCGACCAGCAGAGTTGGGACCTCGCGTTCGAAAACGGTTACACCGACGGATTCAAAAGGACACACAGCCGCTGAACCAACGTAGCGCGCGGGTGCCTGTCGCGGCGTTTGCATTGTCTACATTGAGCGGCGCGTTTTCGGCACTTCTGTTCAAGACCAAAAGGATTTTGAATGAAAATCTCATCGGCAATGTCTAACTTCGCCATTATGACGAAACTCATTGCGGTGGTAACGGCGGGACTCTTTGCGGCGGGCACAATGTTTGCGGGCGAACATGGCAACTGCACAAAGCAAGTCGGAAACGAAGCGAAAATGGCGTGTCAAGTCTCGTTGGCCAGTCTCGATCTGACACCGGAGCAAAAGACAAAGATGGATGCTGCCATGGAGGAGCATCACAAGGCCGGTTGTTCAGAAGCGAGCGAGCACAAATATATGCAGGAGGCAAAAGGGATCCTGAACAAGGACCAGTTCGCGAAGTTCAAAGCCGAATGCAAGAAGGGCGAAAAAGAGAAGACGCAGACCTGATCGCGGAATTTTAATCAAATCCACACAGCGCGCCGAGAGCAATCTCGGCGCGTTCACGTACAAGTTAACATGCGGTCTTCAAAAAAGGCGTAACCGTAGGGCTCTCGAATGTTGCAGCCACGCCCTGTGGGGCGTTCAAATTGCCTTAAGCTGGATATTGTTGACGGCGCATTGCGCCGTGGCTACAGGACCAGCGCAGACACCCGAGCTCGCTATTTTGAATCCGCCGCCTTTACCAATT
>Ga0137413_10000948_pt1 | contig 10743 bp, 8 predicted proteins | sample CZODoug2_1_16fun_FD_108280 | JGI IMG/M metagenome (GOLD analysis project Ga0137413, IMG submission 108280) | Vadose zone soil fungal communities from Angelo Coast Range Reserve, California, USA - CZODoug2_1_16fungal (Illumina Assembly) | ecosystem: Environmental > Terrestrial > Soil > Vadose... | reverse complement strand
CTTGTCCAGCAGCGGGGTGTCGATCGGGCCGGGCACCAGGACGTTCGCGGTGATCGCAAACCGGGCGTTCTCCCTGGCGATTGACTTGCTGAAGCCGACCGCCGCGGCCTTGGTTGCCGCGTACACCGCGTTGCCCTTGGACCCGATCCGGCCCGCCTCCGAGGACACCGTGACGATCCGGCCGTACCGGGCGCGCTGCATCCCGGGTAGCACCGCCTGAGTGCAGGCGAACACGCCCTCCAGGTTGACCGCGAGCATCCGCCGCCACTGCGCCGGGGTGACCTCGGTGAACCAGCGGAATTCGTCGTAGCCGGCGTTGTTCACCAGCACCTGGAAGGTCTGCTCGCCGCCCAGCGCGGCGTGCACCGCGTCCGGGTCGGCCACGTCCAGCTCCACCGCCGAGCCGCCGATCTCCTCGGCCACCTCGTGCGCCGGTTTGAGGTCGATGTCCACCACCGTGACGTGCGCGCCCTCGGCGGCCAGCCGGCGGGCGATGGCCGCCCCGATGCCGCGCCCGCCGCCGGTCACCACCGCGCGCTGACCGGCCAGTCGCGCCATCCCCACGACCCGACTCATTTCCCGGTGAACACGGGTCGGCGGCGCTCGATCACCGCGGCCAAACCCTCGCGCGCGTCGGCGGTACCGGACAGCGCGGCCACCGTGCGGGCCTCGTCCGGCAGTGCGCTCTCCACCGAGCGGCCCACCCCGTCCCAGAGCAGCCGCTTGCTCTCCGCCAGCGCCAGCGGGGCCCCGTCGGCCAGGATGGCGGCCAGCTTCGCCGCGGCGGCGTCCAGCTCGTCGTCCGGCACAACGGTGGTCACCAGCCCGATCTCCTGGGCCCGCGCCGCGCTCAACGTGGGGTTGGTCAGCACCAGCTCCATGGCCCGGCGAAGCCCGACCAGCCGGGGCAGGGTGACCGAGACGCCGGCGTCCGGGGCCATCCCGGCCCGGGTGGCGCCGGGTAGGAACTTCGCCGACTCGGCGGCCACCACCAGGTCGGCCGCGCAGACCAGGCCGAACCCGCCGCCGCCGGCCGCGTAACCGTGCACGGCGGCCACCACCGGGGCGTTCAGCCGCATCAGCGCGGTCACGCAGATCTGCAGCCAGGAGGTGGCCTCGCGCAGGTAGTCCGGCAGCGCCTCGCCCTTAGACGCGAAGTCCTTGATGTCGCCGCCGGCGCAGAAGTTCGGCCCCGCGCCGCGCAGCACCAGCACCCGCAGCTCAGGCTCGCGGTGACAGCGCATCAGGGCGTCGTAGAGGGCGCGCAGGAACGGCACGCTCATCCCGTTGGCCGCCTCCGGCCGGTTCAGCGTCAGCCGGCCGACCCCGGTGTCGTCCAGGTCGAGCAGCACCATGCCGGTATCGATCAGCTTGTCCGTCATGTCCGCCCTCCACGCGCGGTGAACGCGGCCATCGCGGCGTCCCCTTCCGGACCGACCAGATGGTCCAGCACGGCGGCCAGTTCCCGGTCCAGCCCTTCCTCCAGCGGCAGCCCGGCGGCCTCCCGGACCAGCCGCTTGCTCGCCGACAACGCCGCCCGGGAGCCGCCGGTCAACCGGGCCACCAGCTCGGAGACCTCCTGCTCGAGCCGATCACCGGGCACCGCGCGGTAGACCAGCCCCCAGCTCGCCGCCTCAGCCCCGCTGATCCGGTCGCCGGTGAGGATCAGACCCAAGGCCCTCGGCTGGCCGACGATCCGGGGCAGCCGCTGGGTACTGCCCCCTCCGGGGATCTGCCCGAACCGGGCGTGGATGTCGGCCAGCCGTGCGTCGGCGGCCGCCACCGCAAGGTCGCACGCCTGGATCAGTTCAAACCCGCCGGCCACCGCGTTGCCCTCGACCACGGCGACCACCGGGACCGGCACCTCGGCGATCGCGGCCAGCGCCCGGCGGAAGGCCAGGAACAGCTCGGCCAGCGCCTGCCGGCCCCGGGCGCGCAGCCGGTCCAGCTCGGGCACGTCACCGCCGACGCAGAAGTTCCCGCCGGCACCCCGGATCACGATCACGTCGACCAGCGCGCCGAGCTCCCGGACCCCCGCCTCGAGTTCCTCCCCCAGCCGCACGGTGATGGCGTTCATCGCATCTGGCCGGTTCAGCGTGAGGTAGCCGACCCGACCGACCCGCTGAACCACCACCTGCGCGTCGCTCACCGTCACATCAGAAACCATACTGTCTGGACAGACTGTCCGAAAGGCCCTCGACCGTGGCTCCACAGCACCGGCCGCTCGGCTGTGAGAGTCTGCGCCCATGAGCGATCCGGCGAAGCGGCTGGTCGTCGTGATCATCGACGACCACGAGCTGTTCGCGCGGGGACTCGCACTACTGCTGGAGAGCAAGGCCGCCGACCGGTTCGAGATGGGCGGGCTGACCACCCGGGTGGAGGAGGCGGCCGGCCTGGTCGAGGCCTGCTCCGCCGATCTGGCAATCATCGACCTGGCCATGCCGCCGCTGGGCGGGGCGGTCGCGGTGCGCCAGGTGAAGCAGCGCCGGCCGGCCACCCGGGTGCTGGCGCTGTCCGGCTCGGACGATCTGGCACTGGCCGAGCGAGCGCTGCGCGCCGGCGCGGACGGCTACCTGCCCAAGTCCGCCGACCCGGACGTGCTGCTCGCCCCACTGCTCACCGTGGCCGCCGGCCTGCGGGTGATGCACGGCGCACTGCTCGACGCGCTGTTGGCCTCCGCCCGCAAGCCACCGGACGAACTGCTGGAGCGACTGGACAGCCAGGATCGCACGCTCTGGGCGCTGATCGCCCGGGGCCTGGAGACCGCCGACATCGCCACCCGGATGTTCGTCTCGGAGCGCACCGCGAAGCGAATGGTCGCCGCGCTGCTGCACAAGCTCGGGGTGCCCAACCGGATCGAGGCCGCCGGACTGGCCGGCCACTACGGCCTGCTGGACGAGTCCGGCCTTTCCGAAGCCCGCTGACCCCGCGCCGCCGCAGGTCAAGACCTGTGAGTGGTATTGGTCGCTATAGCGACCAATACCACTCACGGGCTCTGAGCAGCGCGAATCCGTCGCCATTGCTGAGGTATCGCTCAGCCCAGCCGCCGTTCCAGTGCTACGTTGTCCAAGAGGTAAGACGGCAATCCCACAGAATGGGACAAGGATGGACGGCGTGGAGCAGTCGGAGGACGTGAACCAGGCCTGGCGGCGCAACCTGTTCGTCTGCCTCGCGGGCTCGTTCACCACCATCGTGGCGATGACTCTGTTGCTCCCCTACCTGCCGCTCTACGTCCACGAACTGGGGGTGACCGACCCGGCCGCCGTGGTGCAGTGGTCCGGGATCGCCTACGGCGCGACCTTCTTCACCGCGGCCCTCACCGCCCCGCTCTGGGGCGCGCTTGGCGACCGCTACGGGCGCAAGTCGATGCTCATCAGAGCCAGCCTCGGGATGGCCGTGGCGATGTCGCTGATCGGGCTGGCGCAGAACGTCTGGCAGCTGGTCGCGCTGCGGCTGCTGACCGGCCTGCTCGGCGGCTACGCGTCCGGGTCGACCGTGCTGGTCGCGGCGCAGACGCCGAAGGACCGCAGCGCCTGGGCACTGGGCACGTTGTCCGCCGGGATCATGGCTGGCAGCGTGGTCGGGCCGCTGCTCGGCGGCGTCGCGCCCGAGCTGATCGGGATCCGGCTGACCTTCCTGGTTGCCGGCGCCACCATCTTCTGCGCGTTCCTGGGCACCGCTTTCCTGCTCAAGGAGGATCGACGGAAGACCCCGAGTTCCGCGTTGACCACCCCGCGGCGACCCCGGGTCAGCGCCTGGTCGAACGTCGGAGACAAGGGGCGGGTGGCCGCGCTGCTGCTCACCGCCATGCTGTTGATGTTCGCCACCATGTCCATCGAGCCGATCATCACCGTGTACGTGAGCGCGCTGGCGCACGGATCCACCGCCATCGCGTCCACCGCCGGCGTGGTGATGGCGGCCGGCGCGCTGGGCACGATCCTGTCCGCCCCACGCCTGGGCAAGCTGGCCGACCGCGTCGGGCACGCGCCGGTGATCTGTGTGTGTCTGCTCGCCTCGGCGGTGCTGCTCGCGTTGCAGGCCACCGCGGTGAACAACCTGGAGCTGGGCATCCTGCGGTTCGTCACCGGCCTGTGCCTCGGCGGGCTGCTGCCGGCGATCACCGCGTCGATCCGGCACACCGTGGCCCCGGCCAGCGTCGGCCAGATTCTCGGCTACTCGATCAGCGCCCAGTACGTCGGCCAGGTGGCCGGGCCGGCAGTGGGTGGCCTGATCGGCGGCCACCTGGGCATGCCGGCGGTGTTCCTGTGCACCAGCTCGGTGCTGCTCATCGGCGCGGTGCTGGCCTGGCGCACCCGCGAGCCAGCGGTCCGCGCGACCACCGCCCCTACCCACCCGTGAGTGCCAAGTGGCAAGTTCGGGTTAGCTGTAATTGCGCCACAGCGGCCTCAGGAGACATGCTCAGCGGATGGCGTTGCGCTGCCTTCTGGTCGACGACGACGCCCGTTTCCTCGAGTCCGCGAAGCTGCTGCTCAATCGCGAAGGGATTGAGGTCGACACCGCATCGTCGGGCGCGCAAGCCATCCGGCTAATTGGCGTTCTTCGACCCGACGTTGTGCTGCTGGATATCCATCTCGGCAAGGAGAGCGGGTTTGTGGTCGCGGGTGAGCTCCACGCGGCCTGGCCGACGGACGGACCATCCGAGAGCGGCGCGAGAATTATTCTGATCTCGACATACTCTGAAGACGACTACGGGCGTCTCATCGAGACGAGCCCCGTTCTCGGGTTCATCGCCAAGTTGTCCCTCTCGGCGCACGCCATCCGAGAGGTCCTGCGCAGCCGGCGCTAGCGTCCCCTGAGCCAGGTGAGAACCGCCAGGACGCGGCGGTGGTCGTCGGAGCTGGGCGGTAGCCGCAACTTGGTGAGAATGTGCTGGACGTGCTTCTGGACCGTGGTCTCGGTGACCCACAACGAATGGGCGATTGCGATGTTGGACCGTCCCTCGGCCATCAGGGCGAGCACCTCGCGCTCGCGGTCGCTCAACGCGGCCAGCGGGTCGTCCCTGCGCCGCGCCCCCAGGAGCTCCTTGACCAGCGAAGGGTCGACGACGGAGCCACCTTTCATGACCATATCCAAGGTGTCGATGAAGTCGTCGACGTCAGTCACCCGGCTCTTGAGCAGGTAGCCCACCCGCTCGCAGCTGTTCAGCAGGTCCATCGCCTCCTTGACCTCGACGTGAGCCGACAGGAGCACGATCCCGACGTCCGAGAGCTCCGTTCTGATCTGGTAAGCCGCCGCCAGCCCCTCGGTGCGATGCGTCGGCGGCATTCGGATGTCGATGATGGCCAGGTCGGGATGGTGTTCGCGGACCAGGTCGAGCAGCAGCGCGCCGTCGCCCGCCTGACCGACCACTTCGAAGCCGGCCCGCTGGAGCAGGCTGCTAACCCCCTCGCGGACGAACACGTCGTCGTCGGCCACCACGACCCGGCCTCTGTTCTGGCTCGCTGGTCCGGCCCGCTCGTCGGCACCGCGGCTAAAGGACGTTGGAATCACCCGAAAATCCTAGAAGTGCAAAGGGCGCTCTGCCATAGCCCGGTGTCCTAGCGCGACCTCGACCCGCTAGGCCGGCATCACAAACGGCGGTAGGGTCCGCTTGTGGCCGACCGCATCGCCACGCTCGCCGGGGAGGTCGCAAGCCGCATCGGGGCGCGGCTCGCGGACCTGAGCCCGGAAATGATCGCGATGTTCGTTGACGTCATTCCCGAGTTTCGCCACGACCACGCCGTCCGGCGGGTGATGGTCGCCAGCACCTCCTCGAACCTGAGCGCCGTGGTCGACATGCTCATGCTCGGGATTTCCCTGGAGGACATCGCCGTGCCGCCGGCCGCCGCGATGTACGCCCGCCGGTTCGCCCAGCACGATCTCGCTCTGGAGGCCCTGCTGCGCGCCTACCGGCTCGGCGAGCACTCGTTCCTGCAGTGGGTCATCCAGGACCTCCGACGGCAGGAGACCCTGTCCGCCGACGACGTGCTCGCCGTGACCAGCCACATCGCGCTGCTGGTCAACCGCTATATCGATCGGATCATCGAGGGTCTCATCGAGATCTACCAAACCGAGCAGAAGCGCTGGCGGGAACGGTCGGACGCGGCCCGCGCGGCGCAGGTGCGGGTGGTGCTGGCCACCGACCGGCTCACCGTCCCCGTGGCCGAGCAGATGCTGGACCGGACCCTGCGCGAGTGGCACATCGCGGCGGTTGCCTGGGTCAACGCCGACCACGCCGCGGCGCAGCTGCAGGTGGTGGGCCGGCTGCTCACCGAGGCATCCGGACGGACGCCGATGACCGTGTACGCCGACACCAGCACGATCTGGGCCTGGATGTCCCGCCCCGAACGATTCAGCCTTGACCTCGACCGGCTCGCCACCCGGCTGACCGAGCACCGCGAGCTGCGGGTCGCCCTCGGCGAGCCTGGCACCGGGCTGGCCGGGTTCCGCACCTCGCACGAGGAGGCGTTGCGCGCGCGCCAGGTGGCCGAGATCGACGCGCAGCCAGCCCAACAGCTGTACCCGCACGCCCAGGTCGCCCTGGCGGGCCTGCTTGTCGACCGACGCGACGCCGTGCGGCAGTGGGTGCAACGAACGCTCGGGGAGCTGGCACGCGACGACGAGGCAATGGCCCGGCTGCGGCACACGCTGCAGGTGCTGCTGGAGGCCAACGGGAGCTACACCGAGGCTGCCGCCCGGATGCACGTGCACAAGAACACCGTTCTCTACCGGGTGCGCAAGGCGGAAGAGCTGCTGGGCCGGCCGTTCACCGACGACCGGCTGCCCATCCAGGTCGCATTGCTCGCGTGCGACCAGCTCGCGGCCACAACCAAGACACCCGTAGCGAACGCCAGCGCGGCACCCGCGTACGTGCAGGGGCGAAGGCCGGTTACTGGCTAGCCGGGACGACAGCCGGTTCCCGTCGCGCAAGGCTAACCATCAGGTTTGGGTCCACGGAGCGGGAACCGATGCTCAACAGCCAGCGGAGATTCATCGACGGCGAGGTCGAACGCGGAACTGGGTCGGCGCAGTGACCGCCCAGCAGTGGGCCTATCCCCCTGATACCTGGGAGGAAGCCCCATGACGGACTCACGCCGCGCCACCGCGCGGACGGACCGCGAAGAGCTCGACGAGGCTGACGGACAGCCGGTCGGCCGAGACGGGGCGCGGACCGAACGCAGTGGTGATTTCCGGCGCCAGGCCGTCCGCCTCATTCCCACGCCGGCCCCCGACGCCCGGGAGGCCGAGGGCCGTCGACACGGCGTTGGTCGACCGTTCGTGGATCGCCGCGTGGAGTGTGCCGAGCTGGATGGTCTGCTCTGGGCTGTTCGGGCCGGCGAGAGTCGGGCATTGGTGCTGGTCGGCGAGCCGGGCGTGGGCAAGACGGCGTTGCTGGACCACCTTGTCGGACAGGCGTCGGGCTGCCGGGTGCTGCGCGCCTCGGGTGTCGAGCCGGAGATGGAGCTGGCCTTCGGCGGGCTGCACCAGGTGTGTACGCCGCTGCTCGATCGCGCCGAACGGCTGCCCGACCCGCAGCGGGAGGCACTGCGCACCGCGCTCGGGCTGGCCGCCGGGCCCGAACCGGATCGGTTCCTGGTCGGTTTGGCTGTGTTGGGTCTGTTGGCCGATGCGGCGACCGAGTGGCCGCTGGTGTGTGTGATCGACGACGCGCAGTGGCTGGATCGGGCCTCGGCGCAGGCGTTGGCGTTCACCGCCCGCCGGCTGGTGGCGGAGTCGGTGGCGTTGGTGTTCGCCGCGAACGATGTCGAACAGGTGCCGGAGCTGGCTGGTCTGGCTCCGCTGCGGGTACGCGGCCTGCCCGAGGCGCAGGCCCGGGAGCTGCTGGACTCGGTGCTGCCCGGCCATGTGGACGAGCGGGTGCTGGACCGGATCGTGGCCGAGGCGCGGGGCAACCCGCTGGCGCTGTTGGAGCTGCCCAAGGCCCTGTCGGCACCGGAGCTGGCGGGCGGTGGCGACCTGCCGGGCGCCTCCGGGCCGCCCGGGCGCGTCGAGGAGAGCTTCCGGCGCCAGCTCACCGCGCTGCCTGCCGAGACACGGCGGCTGTTGCTGGTCGCGGCGGCCGAGCCGCTGGGTGACCCGGTGCTGTTGTGGCGGGCGGGCGGCCGGCTGGGGATCGCGGACGAGGCGGCGGCGCCGGCGGCCGAGGCCGGCTTGATGCGGATCGACTCCCGGGTGCGGTTTCGCCATCCGCTGCTGCGCTCGGCGGTCTACCGGGCCGGCCCCGCCGAGGCGCGCCGCGCCGCGCACCAGGCGCTGGCCGGGGAGATCGACCCCCAGACCGATCCTGAGCACCATGCCTGGCACGCCGCACAGGCGGCCACGGCGCCGATCGAGGAGGTGGCCGCCGAGCTGGAGCGCTCGGCGGCCCGGTCCCGGGCGCGCGGCGGCCTCGCGGCGGCCACCGCCTTCCTGGAACGAGCCGCCCAGCTGACGCCCGATCCGGCCCGGCGGGCCCAGCGCCGGCTGGCAGCGGCCCAGACCACACAGCATGCCGGCGCGCCGGCCGCGGCCCTGCGGCTGCTGTCGATGGCCGAGGCCGGACCGCTGGACGAGTTGGGCCGTGCTCGGGCAGAGCTGTTGCGCGGCCAGATCGCGTTCGCGAACCGCGCCGAGGAGGCGGCCTCGCTGCTCTGGGCTGCCGCCACCCGGCTCGAGCGGCTCGACCACCGGTTGGCCCGTGACGCATACCTGGAGGCCATCTCGGCGGCCTGGCTGGTCGGCCCGGTGACCAGCGGGGTCGACCTGGGGGAGCTGGTCCAGGCCATGCGTTCCGCACCCACCACATCCCCCACCCCGGTGGACCTGCTCCTGGACGGGCTGGCCACCCGGTTCACCGACGGCTACGCCGCGGGGGCGCCGGTACTGAAGCGGGCGCTGCGTGCAGTGCGCGGGCCGGACGGGCTCGGGGAGGAGGCGATGCGCTGGCTGCATCTTGCCACCGCCACCGCCGCGCACCTCTGGGACGAGCGAACCTGGGAGACGCTGGCCACCGGCCATGTCCAGCTGGCTCGGGGGCTCGGCGCGTGCACCACGCTGCTACACGCTCTCAACATGGCGATCGGCATGCGCGCGTGTCTGGGCGAGCTGGCCACTGCCGCGTCGCTGGCCGAGGAACAGGCCGCGGTCACCGAGGCGACCGACAGCCCCGTGCCCGCCTACGCCGCGCCGTTACTCGCGGCGTGGCGCGGGCGCGAAGCCGATGCCGAACAGATCTTCGAGTCGGTCGGCGACGAGGTGCTCCGGCGACGCGAGGGCCAGGGGGTGATCATGGTCGCCTGGGCGCGAGCAGTGCTCTACAACGGCCTTGGTCGCTACGAGGACGCACTGGCCTCGGTACGGTCGGCCAGCGAGCACCCGCCGCAGATCGGCGTGACGCCCTGGGCGATGCGGGTCGAGCTCATCGAGGCAGCCACCCGCGCCGGAGCGCCGGAGCTCGCCGCCACCGTCTTCGAGCAGCTCATCGAGCCCACCAACGCCGCCGGCACGGACTGGGCCCTGGGCATCCAGGCTCGCTGCCGTGCCCTGCTCAGTGAGGGCGAGGCCGCCCAGGCCGCCTATCAGGAGGCGATCCAGCGGCTGGGCCGCACCCGCGTGCGGGGTGAGCTGGCGCGCGCCCACCTGCTCTACGGAGAATGGCTGCGGCGCGAGCAGCACCGGGTCGACGCTCGACAACAGCTGCGCACCGCCCACGAGATGTTCATCGATATGGGCGCGGAGGCGTTCGCCCAGCGGGCCGCCCGCGAACTGGGCGCCGCCGGCGAGGCGCCGCGCAAACGCAAGATCGAGACGACCGGCGAGCTCACCGCTCAGGAGGCGCAGGTCGCCGCCCTGGTCCGGGAGGGGCTGTCGAACCCGGAAATCGGTGCACGGCTGTTCATCAGCCCGCGCACCGTCGAATGGCACCTGAGCAACGTCTTCGGCAAGCTCAACATCACCTCCCGCCGGCAGCTCATCCGCAGGTCACCGTTCCTCGGCGGCACCGCCATCCCGACCGGAACACGCGGCGGCAGCTGACCCGGGCAGCGCGTCAGTCGCCCGCGACCGGGAGCGTCGACACGTGGAAGAACGTGGCGAGGGCGCCGCCGGACAGGCAGGCGATGGCGATCACGTGCGCCGCGACGGACTCGGTGAACACCAGCAACACCGCGCCGAGACCGAGGCAGGCGACGGTGGCAGCCACCGTCAGCCGGGTCGGTTTCCCTCCGGCGGTGTCCTGCCCGGTCGGCGTGGACGCCAGCTCGCGCACCACTGCTCCCCCGTCGAACCGCCCGCTCAGGTGCAGGGCGAACAACAGCAGTAGCGACGGGACCAGCACGATCGCGCCGATCGCGACAACGACGGTGACGGCGAGCAGGGTGGACCGCTCGGCCGCCGCTTCGCGGATGGTCAGACCGGGCAGGATCCAGGGCTGTTGGGCGACGGCCCAGCCCACGATGATCGCGGCAACGGCGAGGGCGGCCGACACCCGAGCCGGCTCGAAACGGCCGAGCCAGACCAACACGAGCGTGCCGAGCCCGCCCGCCGCGGAGACGACGACCATGGCGAGCCCGCCGCCGGCGGTGAGGCGGTCGGCGAACGCGCCGGCGTCGGCCCGGACGACGCTCAGGCTGATCAGCGCTAGGACTCCGGTGCAGACGCCGGCCCGCAGCGCCCGGGCCCGGAAGTCCAGCTGCAGAGCCCGTTCGCCGGCCCGGTGGGCGTCGGCGGCCAGGTAGACCGCGG
>Ga0137413_10000947_pt1 | contig 10745 bp, 7 predicted proteins | sample CZODoug2_1_16fun_FD_108280 | JGI IMG/M metagenome (GOLD analysis project Ga0137413, IMG submission 108280) | Vadose zone soil fungal communities from Angelo Coast Range Reserve, California, USA - CZODoug2_1_16fungal (Illumina Assembly) | ecosystem: Environmental > Terrestrial > Soil > Vadose... | reverse complement strand
GAGCTGCTGTTGGCCGTGGCGGACGAGGTGATCGGCCGCGCAATGGCCGGGTTTCGACCCACCGGCGATTGGCTTGCCGACCTGCGGCGGCTGGCGGTCCTGGTGTACCGCAAGCACCAGTCCCACCCGAGGACGGCGGCGCTGGCGGCGGCCCGGGTGACCGGGCGGGCGAACGAGATCAGGACGGTGGAGACCATGCTGGGCGTGATGCGCGGCGGCGGGTTCTCCGAGGCGGACGCGGTGCGCCACTACCTGTCATTCATCGACATGGTGCTCGCCTTCGCCGCGCTGGACGCGGCGGCCCGCGCCACGCCCGGTTGGGGGCAGCCGGAGCCCGTCTGGCGGTCCGCCTACCTGGGGCTGGCGGCCGAGCAGTTCCCGAACATCACGGCCGCCTCGGACGAGCTGATCACCCGACTGAGCGGCAGTTCGTTCCCGCTCGCGCTGGAGCTGTTCCTGTCCGCGCTGGCCGGCGCCGCCGCACGAGCGGACGGCTGAGGCGATCAGGGACAGCCGCTGCACCCGCTGGTGCACCGCCGCCTCGGACAGCCCGACCGCCTTGCCGATGGTGGCGTACGGACGCCGGCCGTCCTCCTGCAACTGCTCGATGATCCGCTCGGAGATCTCGTCCAGCGGCGGGCTGTCCCGATTCACCGGGCCATTGGATCAGCGGGTCAGTCGGTGGTCTCCCGCCCGCTTTCCCGAACGGCGGCGACCAGGTTGGTGGCGACCTCGCGCTGGCCGCGCAGCAGCTGCTCGGCGAAGTCGAAGACCTGGTTCACCGCGTCCTGCCCGTCCGGGAGCTCGGACTGGGCCTTGGCGGTCACCGTGCTGGCGAACTCCCGCGCGGTGTCGACCCACTCGCCGACGGCGTTGAACAGGGCCTGCTGGCCGCGCTGGGCGAAGTCCACAAACTGCTCCTGGGTGGTGGTCATCTCGCTGTGCCTCCAAGGCGTGATCCTGTGTATGCCCATAAAACTACGCACTGGCGATAACTATTTCAATCACAGCACGTCATGACCTGTCTCACGCCGGGCAGCTGGAGGCACTGGTCAGGTGAAGGCACCGGTCAGGTGAAGGCACCGGTCAGGTGAAGGCACCGGTCAGGTGAAGGCACTGGTCAGCTGGAGGGACCGCCGGCGACAAAGCTGCGGTACACGCCGAGCAGCGCCTCCCGCTGCGCGGGGGACAGCCGGGGGTCGCCCCGGATGACGTCCTCGGTGTCCGGGATCGCGCCCTCGGCGGGGTGTTCCTCGGTCTCCGCCCGGCGCCCGTTGTCCCCGCGCATCCAGCCGGTCTGGGCCAGCAGCTGCTCGGTGGTCAGATTCAGCGCGTCGGCGATCGACCGGAGCACCTTGAGCGAGGGCTGGTGCAGGCCCCGCTCGATCTGACTCAGGTAGGCGTTGGAGACACTGGTCAGGCTGGCCATCTCGCGCAGCGAGAGGTTCGCCAGGTGGCGCTGCGCGCGGATGAATCCGCCCAACGCATCCATCTGCGCCGTCCAGGGATCGGTGGCTGTCCGCCCGGCTCCTTCGTCGGACCGTTGCTCGCTCATGAGCTCATTGTCGCTCGGACCAATCGCGTGATCCACGATTATCGCCAAGGCGACTCCCGGCGGGCCGGCGGCGACCGCGCATCAGGCCACCACGTAGCTGCCCGGGGCGTCGGCCAGCGGCGGGTAGGCCGGGCCGCCCAGCTCCGGGGGTTGTCGGCGAGCACCGGCACGCGCCTCGATCCACGGCGTCCAGTCAGTCCACCAACTCGCCGCGCGCTCCCGGGCCAGCTCGCGCCAATCGGACGGATCGGCCGGCAGCCGCTCGCCCTCGGTGAACCAGTACCGGGACTTGGGGCTCGGCGGGTTCACCACGCCGGCGATATGCCCGGAGTTGGACAGCACGAACCGCACCGGGCCACCGAGCAGCCGGGCTCCGGTGTACACCGCCCGCCACGGGGCGATGTGATCCGACTCAGCGGTGATCACATAGCTCTCCTGGTTGATCTCCGCGAGGTTCAGCCGCTCGCCGGCCAGCTCCATCCTGCCGGTGGCCAGCTGGTTCTCCAGGTAGCAGGTCCGCAGGTACTCCGCCTGCATCGTGGCCGGCATCCGGGTGGAGTCGGAGTTCCAGCTGAGCAGGTCGAACGGGGCCGGGTCGGTGCCCAGCATCCAGTCCTCCACCACGAAGTTCCACACCAGGTCGGTGGCTCGCAGCAGGTCGAAGGTGGCCTTCATGCTCCCCGCCGGCAGGTATCCCTGACGGCGCATCAGGCGGATCAGGTTGCCCACCGCCTCGGGATCGGTGAACACCCCGAGCTGACCCGGAGCCTGGAAATCCAGCAGCGTGTTCATCAGGGTCAGCGTGTGCACGCCCGGCCGGTGCCGGGCGGCCAGCCAGGCCGCGGTCGCGGTGGCCAGGGTGCCGCCAAGGCACAGCGCGACCAGGTTCGCCGAGGGCGCCCCGGTGATCCGCTCGATCACCTCCAGCGCGGCCAGCGGTCCCTCCCGCAGGTAGTCGCTCATGCCGACGTCGCGCAGGCTCTCGTCCGGATTCCGATAGCTGATCATGAAGCAGGTGTGTCCGTGCCGGACCGCCCACTCCACCAGGCTCTTGCCCGGCGCCAGGTCCAGTACGTAGTACTTGTTGATCCACGGCGGACTGAACAGTATCGGCACCTGGTACACCGTGTCGGTCTGCGCGCCGTACTGGATCAGCTCGATCAGCCGGTTGCGGTAAACCACCTTGCCCGGGGTCGCGGCCAGCTCCCTGCCCACCTGGAACTGGCCAGGGGGCACCTGGCGCGGCGCGCCCCGGTTGGTCAGCACGTCGCGGATCATATTGCGCAGCCCCCGCGCCAGGCTCTGCCCGCCGGTGTCCACAGCCCGGCGCAGCACGGTCGGGTTGCTCATCGGGAAGTTGGCCGGTGCGCTGGCCGCAACGAGCTGGTCGACCGCGAAGTCCACCTTGGCCTGGGTACGTGGGTCGACGTCGGCGTGGCTGGCCAGCGCGCGCAGGTAGGCGGCGAACAGGGCGTGCTGTTGGCGGCACAGGTAGAACCAGGCGTTCGAGGTGTAGGCAGGGTCAGCGTGCCGGCGGTCGGAGTCGGGCAGTTCGGCCGGGCCCTGGGCGCTCACCCCGACCGCCCGCAACGCGGAGATCACGGCGGCCTGCCCGGCCGCCCCGTAGAAATCCACGGTTGTCCTGGCGACCGGCAACGGACGCGCGGCCAGGGATGCGGCGGCCCGGCGCAGCGCGGTGCCGAAACCGACCGGGTCCAGCCGAAGCATGAGGTCGTCCGAGGTGAGCAGCTCACGGATGCTGGAGACGAGGTCGGCGGCGGTCTCCTGAACTCGAGCGCGAGACTCTTCGTTGCCAGTCACGACGGCGCCTCCTTACCCCGTTGTCCCCGGCATCCTCCCTCGCTACCAGTCGGTACGCATGCGCCGGAAGAGCCCGCGCCAGTGGTCGGCATCGCCGCGCGGCGCCTCCGGACGCGGAGGGCGAGACGTCCGCTTGACATTTCGGGTGACCTGTGGACGCGGCTCTCAGCAAACGTTCGACCCGATATGGCCAGGAAAGCTCCAGGTGAACGCGGTATACACCATACACAGCAGGTCAGCGGACTCTCAGGAATCCCCGGAGTGGGCCAGGCCACGTGCCGGATTTGGGAACGTTTGAGCGCCCTGATGCGTATTACATGGTGAAGCCGCTAAGCGGACACCACGGGATGTCCCAGCGGTACGCGTAGGGAGGGACCGCACATGACTGCGTCGCTAACCATCGACGAACCAGGGGTCGCCACAGCGACCCTGGAGTCGGTGACCCCCGAGCTAGAACCGTTGGCCGAGGAACTGGACGCGCAGAGCCCAGCCGCCGACCTCGTGCGGGTCTACCTCAATGGTATCGGCAAACGCGCTCTGCTGACCGCCGAGCAAGAGGTGGATCTGGCCAAGCGTATCGAAGCCGGGGTTTTTGCCAACCACATGCTGGACACCGACCCCAACCTGACGCCGCAGCAGGCCGCTGACCTGCGCGCGCTGGTACGGGATGGCGAGCGTGCCCGCAACCACCTGCTCGAGGCCAACCTGCGCCTGGTCGTTTCGCTGGCCAAGCGCTACACCGGCCGGGGCATGCCGCTGCTGGACCTGATCCAGGAAGGCAACCTGGGCCTGATCCGCGCGGTGGAGAAGTTCGACTACGCCAAGGGCTTCAAGTTCTCCACCTACGCGACCTGGTGGATTCGTCAGGCGATCACCCGAGGGATGGCCGACCAGGCCCGCACGATCCGGCTGCCCGTCCACCTGGTGGAGCAGGTCAACAAGATCGCCCGGGTGAAGCGGGACCTGCACCAGCGCCTCGGCCGGGACGCCACCCACGCCGAGATCGCCGAAGAGTCCGGGATCGCGGAAGAGAAGATCGCCGACCTGCTGGACCACTCGCGTGACCCGGTAAGCCTGGACATGCCGGTGGGCAACGAGGAAGAGGCCCCGCTGGGCGACTTCATCGAGGACGCCGAGTCGACCGACGCGGAGACCACGGTGATCTCGCACCTGCTGCACGACGACCTGCGCCGGGTGCTGGCCACGCTGGACGACCGGGAGCAGAGGGTGATCCGGATGCGCTACGGCCTGGACGACGGCCAGCCGCGCACGCTGGACCAGATCGGCCGCACCTTCGGGCTGTCCCGCGAGCGGGTCCGCCAGATCGAGCGTGAGGTCATGGCCAAGCTGCGGGTGGGCGACCGGGCCAACCGGCTGCGCGCCTACGCCAGCTGACCACCCCGCCAGGTCCACCCGACCCGGCACCCCCGCCCCACCGACACGACAGCCGCCCCGGACCGCCCGGGGCGGCTGTCGCGATCTCGGCCCCCGCTGAGTGAAGCCGCGGCTCGGGCGGCCGTGGCGCACGGATCCGGGTACCTTTCTGCAGGTGCCCGAGTTCCACCACGTTGATGTGCTTCCCCTCGGCCCGGACAACACCGAGTACCGGCAGCTCGACCTCGGCGGCATCACCCCGCTGCGGATCGACGGCCAGGAATTCCTCCGGATCGAGCCCACCACCCTCACCGGCCTGGTCAAGGCCGCCGTGACCGACATCCAACACCTGCTCCGCCCGTCGCACCTGGCCCAGTTGAGGGCCATCATCGACGACCCGGACGCGAGCCCGAACGACCGCTTCGTGGCCACCGACCTGCTGCGCAACGCCTGTGTCTCGGCAGGCGGCATTCTGCCGATGTGCCAGGACACCGGCACCGCGATCGTGATCGGGAAGCGCACCGAGGGTGTGTTGACCGGCCGAGCCGGCGCCGACACGGACGAGGCGGCGATCGCCCGGGGCGTGTTCGACGCCTACCAGGAGCTCAACCTTCGTTACTCGCAGATGGCGCCGACCACGTTCTGGGAGGAGCGGAACACCGGCTCGAACCTGCCCGCCCAGATCGAGCTGTTCCACATCCCCGGGGAGCGGCCCCGCTACGAGTTCCTGGTGCTGGCCAAGGGCGGCGGTTCGGCCAACAAGACATTCCTGTACCAGGAGACCAAGGCGCTGCTGAACCCGACGCGGTTGGCCCAGTTCCTGGACGAGAAGTTGCGCTCCCTGGGCACCGCCGCGTGCCCGCCCTACCACCTCGCCATCGTGGTCGGGGGGATGTCGGCCGAGTACACCCTCAAGGTCGCCAAGCTCGCCTCCGCGCGGTACCTGGACACCTTGCCGGAGCATGGTTCGGGGCTGGGCGAGGCGTTCCGGGACCGCGACCTGGAGGCCCAGGTCCTCGAGCTGACCAGGAACTTCGGCATCGGTGCGCAGTTCGGCGGGAAGTATTTCTGCCACGATGTGCGGGTCATCCGGTTGCCTCGGCACGGGGCATCCCTGCCGGTGGGCATCGCGGTGTCCTGCTCGGCCGATCGGCAGGCCAAGGCGAAGATCACTGCCGACGGGGTGTTCCTGGAGCAGCTCGAGCGCGACCCGGCCCGGTTCCTGCCGGACATATCGGAGCAGGAGCTGGCCGCGCAGTCCTCCGCCGACGTGGTCCGGGTGGATCTCGACCGGCCGATGTCCGAGATCCGCGCGCAGCTGGCCACGCTGCCGGTGAAGACCCGTCTCGCGCTGACCGGGTCGATGGTGGTGGCGCGGGACATCGCCCACGCGAAGATCGCGGAACGCCTGGACGCCGGCGAGTCGATGCCGGCCTATCTGCGCGATCACCCCGTGTACTACGCCGGGCCGGCCAAGACCCCAGCCGGGTACGCCTCCGGCTCGTTCGGCCCGACCACGGCTGGCCGGATGGACTCCTACGTGGAGAAGTTCCAGGCCGCCGGCGGCTCGATGGTGATGCTGGCCAAGGGCAACCGGTCGCGGCAGGTCACCGAGAGCTGCCAGCGGCACGGCGGGTTCTACCTCGGATCGATCGGTGGCCAGGCGGCCCGGCTGGCGCAGGACTGCATCCGCAAGGTTGAGGTGCTGGAGTACCCGGAGCTGGGCATGGAGGCGGTCTGGAAGATCGACGTGGTGGATTTCCCGGCGTTCGTCGTGGTGGACGACAAGGGAAACGACTTCTTCGCCTCGACCAGCCAACCCACCCTGCAGGTCAGCTTCCGCTAGCCAGGTGGCGGGTCAGGCCAGGCGGCGGGGGCCGCTGTCTTGCCAGGTGGGAGGCTGGCCGAGGACGATCCGGGCGGTGATGACCGAGGCGGTCTTCGGGGCGGCCAGCACCGGGGCCAGGCGCAGCGCACGCAGCTCCGGCAGATCCTCGGCCAGCCAGCTCACCCGCAGCGCGAGCTCCTCCAGCGCGGCGAGATCCGCCGGGGCGCCACCCCCGTAGCCGGTGAGCAGCGGAGCCGCCCGGGGTGTCCGGATCAGCTCATGGGCGTCCGCCGTGGACAGCGGGATGACCCGGTGTGCCCGGTCGCCGAGCAGCTCGGTGGCGATCCCGGATAGCCCGAAGGACAGCAGCGAGCCGAACGAGGGGTCGTCCAGCACTTCGAGCACGCAGGACAGTCCCTTCGGCGCCATGCGCTGGGCGTACAGCTCGGCCCGCCCGGTGACCGAGACCAGGTCCTGGTAGGCGGTGTGAACCGCGTCCGGGGAGCTCAGATCCAGTCGGACGCCGATCAAGTCGGGCCCCTGCCAGCGCTCCCCCACGCCCTTGAGCGCAACCGGGTAGCCCAGTTCCTCGGCGGCGGCCCGCGCCGCGGCGGGCGAGTCGACCAGCCGGAACGGAGTCACCTCGATGCCGTAGCAGGCCAGCAGCGCGGCCGCGTCCTGATCGCCCAGCGGTACCGGCTCGCCGGGGTCGGCGACCAGGCCGTCCACCAGTGCCCGGGCGTCCTCCGCGCGGATCCCGTCGGGGCGGACGTACTCCCCGGCCGGCGCGTCCCGCCAGCGGGCGTAGCGCAACACCCTGGCCAGCGACGCCACCGCCCGTTCCGGACTGGGGTAACTGGGCACCGAGCCCCGCCCCGGCTGGCCGTCCGGCCCGACCACGGCCAGCTCCGCCGGCACCCCCTCCACCGCGAGGAAGGTACTGAGCACGGGTTTGCCGGTGCCGTCGGCCGCCGCGCGAAGCGCCCGGGCGTACTCCGCGCCCGGGGTGGCCACCGGCGGGACGAACACCGCAATCAGGGCGTCGGCGTCGTCGGCGTGCACCGCGTCGGTGACCGCCTCGGCGAACGCCTCCGGCGTCGCCGCGGTGCCCACGTCCACCGGTGGCCCGGCCGGCAACAGCCCCTCGTCCAGCAGCGCGTCGGTGACCAGCACGCCGAGCGCGCTGGAGTTGCCCACCACGGCAACCCGGGGGCCGGCCGGCAGCGGCTGGTAGGCCAGCAGCTGCGCGGTGTCGAACAGCTGGGGCAGGGTCTGCACCCGGATCACCCCGGCCTGCTCGAACAGCGCCTGCACGGTCGCCTCGTCGACCGGTTGCCCTCGGGTACCGAAGGAGGGCAGCTGCGCGGCGAACCGGCCGCTCTTCACCGCGACCACCGGCTTGCGCCGCGCCAACCGCCGGGCCAGCCGGGCGAACTTGCGCGGGTTGCCGAATGTCTCCAGGTAGAGCAGCACCACGTCGGTGGCCGGGTCGGTCTGCCAGTACTGCAGCAGGTCGTTGCCGGACAGGTCGGCGCGGTTGCCGGCGGAGACAAACGTGGACAGCCCGAGCCCCCGGGCGCGCAGCCCGGCCAGGATGGCGATGCCCAGCGCACCGGACTGGCAGAAGAAGCCGACCCGCCCTCGGCCCGGTGGATCGGGAGCGAGGGTGGCGTTCAACTGGACCTCCGGCGCGGTGTTGACCAGGCCGAGCGCATTGGGCCCGATCACCCGCATGCCGTGCGACCTGGCCTCCTCGACAAGCCGACGCTGCGCGAGCACCCCGGCCGGACCCGCGTCGGCAAAACCCGAGCTGAGCACCAGCAACGCCTTGACCCCCTTGGCCAGGCAGGAGTCCATCACCTCGTCCACTCCGGCGGCCGGGATCGCCACCACCGCGAGGTCGACCTCGTCGGGGATCTCGGTCACCGAGCGGTACGCCCGCACCCCGCCCACCGAACGGGCCTCCGGGTGCACCGGGAACACCGGGCCGGTGAAGCTCGCCCGCAACAGGTTGGCCAGCACCGCGTGGCCGATCTTCGTCGGGTCGTTGGACGCGCCGATCACCGCGATCGACCTGGGGTGCAGTGCGTTGTGCACACCGCGCGCCTCGGCGCGCTGCTCGCGGGCGTCCCGCACGGCCAACGAGCGCTCGGTCGGGTCGATGTCGAACTCCAGGTGCAGCACGCCCTCGGCGAACTCCCGGCTCACCTGGTAGCCGGCCTCCCGGAACACCCGGACCATCTGGTGGTTCTCCGCCAGCACCTCCGCCTCGAACCGCCGCAGGCCGTTCTCTCTGGCGGCCGCCGAAAGGTGTTCCAGCAGGATCGAGCCCAACCCACGTCCCTGGTGATCATCCCGAACCACGAACGCGACCTCGGCCGACAGGCTCTCGTCCAGGCGGATGTAGCGACCCACGGCGATGATCTCGTGGCCGAGCATGGCGACGAACGCGACGTGGTCGTGGTGGTCGACCACGGTGAACCGCTCCAGATCCCGGGGTGGAATCCGCGGGTACGGCCCGAAGTAGCGCAGATAGCGGGTGCGCGAGGAGAGCCGGGCGTGGAACTCGACCAGAGCGTCCGCGTCGGAGGGGCGGATCGGGCGCAGGTGCACAACCCCGCCATCGGAGGCGACCACGTCCGCCTCCCAGTGCCGGGGATATCGATCATCATTCAGCTCCGGCGCCGGCGCTACCGGCTCTGTGGAGCCCGCGGCGGCAAGCGGCTCGACCCCGGACACCGGTCAGTCCCTCGGATCGTCGGGATCGAGCCCGTGCAACGGAAAGACCGCGCGCCGGGTCTCCCGGATGGCGTTGTCCACCGGATCGCCGCCGGTGCCCCAGGGCAGGTGGTCCACCGGTGCGCCCTCGCCCATGGTGGTGGGCACCGGGCGTGGGTTCAGGCCGGCGGTGTGCGCTATCCAATCCGCCGGAATGCCCCGATCGGCCGGCACATCGCGGTCCAGCACAGTGGCCAACAGGTGCGTCCAGGATCGGGGCACGACCCGGAACAGCCCGTACCCACCGCCGCCCAGCGCCAGCCACTTACCGCCGGCGTAGGTCTCGGCCAGCTGGCGCAGCTCCTGGTAGATGGCTCGGTGCCCGTCGACAGTGAGGCTCAGCTCGGCCAGCGGATCCTCGTGGTGGGTGTCCACACCGCACTGGGTGACCAGCAGCGACGGCCGGAACTCCGCGAGCAGCGAGGGGACCACCGCACGGAATGCGCGCAGCCACGAGCCGTCCCGGGTGCCCTGCGGCAGCGCCAGGTTGACCGAGGTGCCCTCGGCCTCGCCGGAGCCCACCTCGCTGGGCCATCCGGTGCCCGGCCACAACGTCATCGGGTGCTGGTGGATCGAGACGGTGAGTACCCGCCGGTCGTTCCGGAACGCGGCCTGCACCCCGTCACCGTGGTGCACGTCGACGTCGAGATAGGCGATCCGGTCGAATCCGTGGTCGAGCAGCCACGAGATCGCCACCGCGCAGTCGTTGTAGACGCAGAACCCGGACGCCTCCCCCGCCATCGCGTGGTGCAGCCCGCCGGCGATGTTCACCGCCCGGTCGCAGCGCCCCTCGGCGATCTCCCGGGCGGCCAGCAGCGATCCGCCACAGACCAGCGCGCTGGCCTCGTGCATCCCTTGGAAGATCGGATTGTCCAAGGTGCCCAACCCGTGGCCCACGTCGTACAGCGCGTCCGGCGCGGACTTCACCGCCGACAGGTAGGACGGCCGGTGCACCCGCTCGATCTCCGCGTCCGGGGCCTGCTCCGGGGTGAGCACCTCGATGCCCTCGAGCACCCCCAGGCCGTTGGCCAACCGCATGGTCAGGTCCAGCCGGATCGGATTCAGCGGGTGCGTGTCACTGAGTTTGTAGCCGAGGAAGCGGGGAGTCCACACCACGGCGGGCGAAGCGCTCATGAGCACAAACCGTAGGCGGTCCGCCCGGATTCGTCCGCGCCTCACCGCCCCGGATCGCCGTTGAGACCTAGCCGTCACGCATAGTGACCGCGTTGCACGGGGACGGCATCCGTCGATTCGCCCGCCGCCCCGGCGGCCAGCCACCGCCCATCCGGCCGGGACCGGCGGCGACACGCCGTCCATCCTGCGCCTACCCCCGGTCGGGCGACCTGTTAACTCTGATGGGTCGCCGGGATCGGTGCGGCCCCGGAACGG
>Ga0137413_10000945_pt1 | contig 10750 bp, 10 predicted proteins | sample CZODoug2_1_16fun_FD_108280 | JGI IMG/M metagenome (GOLD analysis project Ga0137413, IMG submission 108280) | Vadose zone soil fungal communities from Angelo Coast Range Reserve, California, USA - CZODoug2_1_16fungal (Illumina Assembly) | ecosystem: Environmental > Terrestrial > Soil > Vadose... | reverse complement strand
TCCGGACGTCACCTATGTGCCCATCCCGGATCTGGCGCCCGACCAGGTGTGCCTCGCGGTGGCGGCATCGCGCACCTCGCCGGTGGTCGACGACTTCTTCACCGCGGCGCAGGCGACGGCCGAGATCACAGCAGAATGTGGGAACTATGAGATGTGGCAGCTTGGAAGCGGTGCCGTTTCAAAGCCCGGTTGAGCAGTTCGGCTGACAACAGTAGCGCCACCGAGTACATCTAGCCGGCGCTGCTTGAGCCGCCAGCGGCCATACCTCGCTGCCCGGCCAGCGGGCCATCCATCTCAAATGCCCAGTCCGCCGCTGAGCGCCTCGGCGACTTCTGACACAAGGCAGAATCAAGATTGAACTATGCCAACTCCTTGACTCAAGACACTCCGCCGCGGCCGTGTCGTAGGTTGGGCGCTCCGGGAACGCGAAGGTGTGATCGACACCGGGACAAATCTCGACCTCGGCGTCTACGTCGGTGTTCTCGAGTTCGCGGGAGAGCTCTTGCACTGTCGACAAAGGTGTCCACGGGTCCTTCTCGGCACACCCGAAATAGAGTTCGCCCTTTGCCTTTTGCGCGGCCAGATGAGGACTGTCGCGAGGACAACGTAGTACCCACGGCAGCATATCGACGGACCATGTCTCGCAACTCTTCGCGGATACCGAACGCATCCATGTAGAAGAGAATCACTGAATGCGGAGCATGGCGCTCAGGATGGCAAATGAACGTCGTCATCATGCCGTCTTGCGTCTCTACGTCGATCTGCTTTTCGATCACGAAAGACTCTCTTCTCGCATCACGGTCCCGCATCGTGGCCGGCGCATGTTGATCCAGATATGTCGAATCGGTTTGGGAATATTTACCGCTGTGCGGCGGGCCGACGGCCGCAGCCGGTCGCTGCGGGGGCGGGCCTGTCAGTGTCCTGGTCACAACCGTCGGTAGCAATCAGCGAATGCTGCTAAGACCTGGTCTCAAAACTGGGTGTGTGGCGACGCGATCTTGCGTCCCTGATCGACGATCCTGGGTGGTCGTGCCGAGGACGAAGCAGCAGCAGCTTGTGCACGACCGGTTGTGGGAGCTGATCGACCCGCTGCTGCCGCCTCGACCAGCGCCACGAGGGCCGGGTGGGCGCCCGCGGGTCGAGGAGCGGGCCGCGCTGGAAGCCATCCTGTTCGTCCTGCACACTGGCTGCCGCTGGCGCGACCTTCGCCGCTCGCACGAGCTGCTGTGGCCCTCGGCCCGCGGCGTGATGGGAGACTCCGATGGGCTCATTCGACGTGCCGCTGGACGACGAACGCACCCAGCTCGATGCGTTCGTCGAGGAGTACCGGACCGCCCTCGAGGTAACCCTCGACCGCCTCACCGAGGAGCAGGCCCGCCGCCGGCTCGTCTCGTCGGCGACGACGTTGCTCGGGCTGCTCAAGCACGTCACGTGGATGCAGCGGGTGTGGTTCGAGGAGTGCGTCGGCGGCACGTCCCGTCGGGAGCTCGGCCTGGTGCAGAGCCCGGAGGAGTCCTTCCGGCTGGCCGACGACGACACCGTCGGCTCCGTCACGGCGGCCCACCGGCAGGCCTGCGCGACGGCCCGGGCGGCGATCGCCGACCTGCCGCTGGACGCCGTCGTGACCGGCCACCGGGCCGGGCCGCGCACGCTGCGCTGGGTGTACTTGCAAGTCCTGCGCGAGCTGGCCCACCACTGCGGGCACGCCGACATCCTGCGCGAGCAGGTACTTGCCGGCTGAGTTCTGCGACCAGGTCTAAGCACTTACCCAGAAACGTCTTCGAGCTCGCGCCCCTTGGTCTCCGGGCTTGGTGCCGGTCAGGCCCGCTCGCTCGCGCAGCATGTCGAGTAGCGAGGTGCGGTTGTCCACCGCCACCGTGCGTTTCTCGCCATTGATCTCACCGGCGAGTCCACATGCTGTGGACTGGACCGGTCTACTGTCCGATCGTGTCCAGCTCGGCGACCGCGTCGGCGGGCAGCTTCAGGTCCGCGGCGGCGATGTTCTCCCGCAGGTGCGCCACCGATGAGGTGCCCGGGATGAGGACCGTCGTCGCGGAACGCTGCAGCAGCCATGCCAGGGCGACCTGCTGCGGTGTGGCGTCCAGGCGGGCCGCGACGTGGGTCAGGGTGTCTGACTGCAGCGGGGTGAACCCGCCGAGCGGGAAGAACGAGGCGAACGCGATGTTCTCCGCCGCGCATCGGTCGACGAGGTCATCGTCCTGCCGCTTGGCGAGGTTGTAGAGGTTCTGCACGGTGACCACGGGTGCGATGGCCTGCGCCTCGCTCAGCTGCGCAGAGGAGACACCGCTGAGCCCGAGGTGGCGGATCAGGCCCTCCGCTCGCAGCTCGACCAGGGCGCCGAACTTCTCGGCGAGCGACTCGGTCGAGGGGCCATCCACCTCACCGAAGCGCAGGTTGACCACGTCAAGCGCATCCAGGCCCAGGTGCCGCAGGTTTTCCCGGACCTGCGCCTTGAGGTCCTCAGGCTCCCGCGCCCTGATCCAGGAACCATCGGCGCCGCGGCGGGCGCCCACCTTGGTGACGATGTGCAGGCCGTCCGGGTAGGGGTACAGGGCCTCCTTGATGATCTCGTTGACCACCGCCGGGCCGTAGAAGTCGCTGGTGTCGATGTGGGTGATACCCAGGTCGATCGCCTCGCGCAGCACCGCCACGGCCTGGTCGCGGTCCTTGGGCGGACCGAACACATTCGGCCCAGCCAGCTGCATGGCGCCATACCCCATGCGGCTGATGGTCAAATCGTCTGTGAGGGTGAGGTAACCGCCGAGAGAAGTGCTGGGCATTGTTGAGCCTTCCGTACCGAATGGTGAGCATCAGCTGGGCCGATCGGCTCAGAAATGCTGGGCTGCACCACAAGTCTCGGACTCGATCGCCCCCGGTGGGAGTGCTCCGGTTTTCCTGGGGCCAGCAGGACCAGTAACCGTCGGGACCGGGCTGCCCGGCCGCTACGTCAGGTCCACCGCCGCAGCAGCTGCCGTTCGACCAGGCCGAGCAGGCTGTCGGTGAGCTTGCCGATCAAGGCCAGCAGCACGATGGCGAGCAGCAGGATGTCGGTGCGGCCGGTGTTCTGGCTGTCGATCAGGAGGAAACCCAACCCGATCGAGGACGCGATCAGCTCCGCCGCCACCAGGAAAAGCCAGCCCTGGGCCAGTCCCAGACGCAGTCCCGCCAGCGTCGCCGGGGCGATGGCCGGCAGCTGCACCTGCAGGAACAGCCGAGGGCCGGAGCGCCCGTAGGCCCGGCCGACCTCGACCAGGTGCCGGTCGACGTGGGCCAAGGCGGCCGAGACGGTGGTGTACACGGGGAAGAACGCGCCGATCGCGACGAGCACGATCTTCGGTGTCTCCCCGATGCCCAGCCAGAGCAGCAACAGCGGCACCCACGCCAACGACGGCACCGCGCGCACGGCCTGGATCGACGGGGCGAGCAGGGCACGCGCCGGGCTGGAGAGCCCGACGAGGCCACCGAGCACCAACCCGGCTCCGGCTCCCGCGGCGAAGCCGAGCAGCACCCGCTGGCTGCTGATCGCTACGTGTCGCCACAGCTCGCCCCGCGCGACGAGCTCGGCCAGCGCCCCGAGAACGGCACCCGGCGTGGGCAGTTGCGAGACGGTGAACTCCCCCGACGTGGCCAGCGACTGCCAGAGCAGCACGCCCAACACCGGCACGACCAGTCCGAGCGCGGCGGTGGTCAGCAGCCGGCGGAGGCGGCGGCCATGACCCGGCGGGGGCGCCGAGGGCTCACCGAGCGCGGGAGCGTCGGAGGCGGACTCGGTGAGGGTCACGATCCCTTGGCCTCGGTGGCGAAACGAGGTTCGAAGAGGGTCTCGAGCGCCCCGGTAGCCTCCTGCTCGGACCGCACCAGCCCACCGGACACGAGCAGCGGGACGAGCCTGGCAAGCACGGCGTGCTGTGCGGGACCGGGCACCGGGTCGATGTCGAGCTTCGTGCGGGTCTGCAACTGCCGGCGGGCGACATCGGGACTGAGCTTGGCCGCCGTCGCCAGAGTCTGGACAGCGCCGTCGGGATTCCGCGCGATCCAGGCTCTCGCCCGCTCGTAGGCGCGCACCACGGACCGGGCGATCTGTGGCTTGGCGGCCAGGAAGTCCTCGTTGGCGTTGAGGAAGCCGTAGGAGTTGAAGTCGAGGTTGCGGTAGATCAGCCGTGATCCGGCCTCCAGCTCGGTCTGCGCCATGAACGGGTCGAGCCCGGCCCACGCCGCTACGTCGCCGCGCTCGAGCGCCGTCTTGCCGTCGGAGTGCTGCAGGTTGACGATCTCCACCTCGGTTTTGCTCAGGCCGGCGGCGGCGAGCGCCTGGAGCAGGAAGAAATACGGATCCGTGCCCTGCGTCGCGGCGACCTTCTGCCCGCGCAGCTGCGCGACTCCGGTGATCGGCGAGTTCTTGGTGACCACAATGGCCGACCATTCCGGCTGGCTGAAGATGTCGATCGTGCGGATCGGCGATCCGTTGGCCCTGGCCAGCAGGGCCGGTGTACCGGCGGTGGAGCCCACGTCGATCACCTTTGCCCGCAGGTTCTCGTTCGCCTTGTTGCTGCCCTGAGACAGCACCCATTCGACGGATCCGCGGCCCAACTCCTGCTCCAGCCAGCCTTGCTCCTTGATGACCAGGCTCTCCGGGTTGTAGTAGGCGTAGTCGAGGCGCACCTGCACCCCGGGCGCGGCTCCGGTGGGGCGGACCGAACCGTCGGCGTTCTCGCCCTGGGCGCAGCCGGCCAGCAGCCCGAGCGCCGCGATCAACACCCCGATCCGGGTGAGGACAGATGAAGCACGAGCCATGGCCGATCTCCTCGCAGCTGGAGCGGGCAGGAACACCGATGTCAGGACAGGAACGTCACACGGAGCGGGCCGCCGCGCGCGGCACCCCGAGCCGGTCAAGCAGGTCCACCCGCAACCCCGCCAGCCGCGGGTCGGCGCGGTCCCTCGGCCTTCCGCCCGGGACCTCAACGACGTGCTGGATGCCGGCCCCAGCGGAGGGGTCCGATCCGGTCGCGAGCACCAGCACCCGATCGGCCAGTCGCAGCGCCTCGTCCACGTCGTGGGTGACAAGCAGGACGGTGGCGCCCGAGGACCGCTGCAGATCATCGACGAGGTCCTGCATCCGCAAGCGGGTCAACGCGTCCAGCGCGGCGAGTGGCTCGTCGAGCAGCAGCACTCCAGGCCGGCGAACGAGTGCTCGGGCCAGCGCGGCACGCTGTGCCATTCCACCCGACACCTCCCTCGGGCGGTGCCGGGCAAACGCGGCGAGCCCGACCACCTCGAGCCACCGCGCGACCTCGGCACGCCGCTCGGCGCGCGGCGTGGAGTCCGGTAGCCCGAAGGCGACGTTGTCCGCGAGAGATCGCCACGGCAGCAATCGCGGCTCCTGGAAGACCACGGCGGCTCGCGGCTCGATGCCGGTGACCGGGCGCTCGCCGAGCAGCACCTCCCCCGCCGTGGGCCGATCCAGCCCGGCGACCAGTCGCAACAGCGTGGACTTCCCGCTCCCCGATGCGCCCAGCAGCGCGACGACCTCACCCGCGCCGACCTCGAGATCGATCCCGGACAGCACGGTGTGTGAGATGCCGCCGGTGTCGAACACCCGGGACACAGCACGTAGACCCACCGATGCGGCGGGCACACGGGTACCTAGGTCACTCACAGGGGCTCTCTCGTGGCGAAGGGCGTCGAACGGACGAGATTCAGTCCGGACAAGCCGCGCTGGCGACGTAACCGAAATCCACCCACGGCCTCGCCGCAAGATTGTCGCGCTGCGCCACGTGGTCACGCTATGTGTCGAACACCCGATTAGCAAGGCAGCGCACAGCGCGTGCAGCTGCCCCGCATCGGGCTTTTCGTGGTCACCCGGTGCGGCTCAACACCAGCAGCGGATCCCCTGATCGTTGCGCGGCGTGGAGGTGGTCGCTTCCTCGTGGTCGCGCGCATGTGCGGCGACGGTGCCTCGGATGGCGTTGTCGACCCGGTAGACGTCGTCGACGAGACCTTCCCAGTCGCGGCTGCCGTTCTCGTCCCACTGGAAGGGCAGCCGCCGCAACGCGGAGTCGGGCGGGGCGTCGAAGCCGGCTTCGAGCACCGTGCGCAGGATTTCGCGCTGCTGCTCGGGCCGCCCCGGGCGGCCGATCGGGCAGCCGAGCGGGAAATCGAGGAACGTCGCGCGCGGCGGTTTCATCGCGAGCGCCGGTTTGATCAACGAGGTGGCGCTGATGGTGGGCAGTCCGAGCGCCTCGATTGCCCTGGCCAGGACGGCGGCCGCGACGTGGCACTGGGGACAGAACGGGACGACGAGCGCGAGATCGACTCGCATCTCGCGAAATTCCGCCACTACCCTCGGCGCGGTGGCGCTCGCCAATCCGTCGTAGTCACTGATCGAGCCCACGATCGACACCGCGTTGTCGGCATAACGACCGATCACACCGGCTGACTCGAGCTCAATCATCCGATCCCGCGGATAGGCGACATTGGGGTCGGCCTGCGCGAATGCCCGGACCGGAGTCTTGTGCCCGAAGAGGACTGAGCTCAGATCGCGTTCGCGGGGAAGGAGGCGATACGACAGGTCGTTCGTCTCTTTCATCGGTTCCTGGTCCGGGTAGTACGCGCCGCAGGTGACCAGGAGCCCGATCGTCGCATTCTCCAGCTCCACCGTGAGCGGTGCGAGGACCGGAGCCGCAAGATCCGGCGCGCTCAGCTCGCCGATGCCCAGGACGTCGGTGAGCAGGCGGTCCACGTCGTAAGCAGGTTCGCTGCCGATGGCCGCGTTCGCTGTCATTGGTGCTCCATGTCCTCGACGAGATGGAGGCCCGTGGGTGGGGACGGCGGCGAACTGCCCGACTCAGGCGGGTGAGGCTCTCGCGTCACCTTGGGCTTGAGCACGGACGCTACGGCCGGCCGGACGAACATCGGAAACGATTGTTAATGATGAGAGGCATCGCTCTGTTCGATACCGAGCGACAGACGTGGCGGATTCCAACCGACGTCCCAAGACTCCAGGCCGACGTGGTGATGAGCTCGTCGGTGACCCACTGTGCGACGTCCGGTGAGGCGGAGGTAGGTGCCATGGACGTCGAACGGTTCGGCCTCGGTCCACAACCGCCGGATCACCGTGCACGCTTCGGCGAGGCTCCCTACGGCGTGGGCGGAGTCGTGGAAGGGCAGGCCGTGTGCTTCGTACTCGCGCCGGGCCAGGGGGAGGCCGGGTCGTGAGCCCGCCCCGATACCGAAGTCGAGCCGTCCGCCGGAGACGATGTCTACGGTCGCATGGTCGAGCTGGTCATCGCGGGACTGCGCCTCCACTAGGGAGTGTCAGTTGCGAAGGGCTCACATCTCTACGACTTCCCGCTCCTGGCCGCCCGCCGGGCGCCCGCCCTTCAAGAAGAAAGTCAGGATCAGCGCGATCACCATGCCGACGGTCGTGACCAGAAAGATGTTGCTGTAGGTCTGGGCCATGATCTGGGTCTGCAGTTGTTGCCACAGCGGCAGCATCCCGCCCGGCCCCTGCTGCCGCATATCCGACACCTGAGGTAGCACGGTGGGCCCGGTGGCGGTCAGCAGCGAGGAGCGATCGGCATAGAGCTGGGCTTGCTGCGTGGTAGCAAGGGCGCCCAGCGCGGCGACCCCGAGCGCATTGCTGACCCGCTGGGCGATCTGACTGATCGCGCTACCCGAGGTGACGATGCTCGGCGGCAGCGAGGCCAGGCCTACCGTCATGATGGGCATGAAGCACAGGGCCAATCCCGCGGACCGGATCACCGTCCACGTGATCATCTCTGGCCGGCTGGTGTCCGCGCTGATGTCGATCATCATGTAGCTGCCGATCAGGCTGACCAGCACGCCGATCACCGCCGGCCAGCGGGCCCCGAAACGGTCGTACAGGCGACCGGCGAACGGCATGATCAATGCCATCACCCCGGCTTGGGGCAGGACGACCAGCCCGGTGTTCATCGGGGTGATGCCCTGCCCGTTCTGCAGGAACTGCGGCACGTAGTACAGCACCGCGAACATCCCGGTGGACAGGATGGCGATCAGCAACAGCGAGTTGGCAAATGGCCAATAGCGCAACGCCCGGATGTCCAGCAGCGGCTCCGCCACGGCGAGCTCGATGACCGCGAACAGGGCGAACATATCGACGCTGAGCGCCAGCAGGATCAGCACCCGATACCCCGTCCACCCCCATTGCTGCCCTTCGGACACCGCGAGCAGCAGGGAGAACGCCGCGGTGGCGATGCACACGAAACCGGGTAGATCGAACTTGCGGCCTTTTGTGCCAGGGAATCTGGGCAGCACGAAGAGCGCCGCGATCGCGCCGATGATGCCGACCGGCACGTTGATATAGAAGATCAGTCGCCAGTCGACGTACTCGACCAGATAGCCACCCAGAGCGGGCCCGATCCCGGGGGCGAACACGATGCCCAGGCCATACATGCCCATTGCCACACCGAGCCTCTGCGGGGGCACCAGCTTGTACAGGATAGTCAGGCAGGTGACTGGGATGACGCCGCCCGGGACCGCCTGCAAGATCCGAAAGATGATCATCATGTTCAGGCTGGTCGCGGTGCCGCACAGCGCGGAGAAGAACGCGAATCCGAGCAGCGACGTGAGATACATCCGGCGCAGGCCGAGGCGTTCGCCCAGCCAGGCGCTGGTCGGCACCACCACGCCGAGACACAGCGTGTAGGCGGTGGCAACCCAGGAGATCTGATCGGGCGAAGCGCCGAACTGGCCCTGCATGGTCGGGATCGCCACGTTGACGATGCTGGTGTCCAGCACGGACATGAACATGCCGACGACCACGACGGCGAGCGGCAGCCCCCACTTCTCGATGTAGCTGGATGCCGCTACCGGTTCGGCGGCGCCTGGCCCGCGCCGCCGCTCTCGTCCGGCCGCGTTCGCGGCACCCGGCCTGGCGGCTTCCTCCGAACGGGCCGATGCCGGCACGTCCAACCGGTTGTCTCCACTGGCCTCCGACATCACCGCGCAGCCAAAGACATTGGCCGTTGACATGGCATGCCGCCACACAACCATTAGCCGTTCTAATTAGCAATACGAACCTGATATTTAGCTGATACCCGAACTTACTCGGGAATAAAGGGGCACGTCTGATTGTTGGCATAGCCGGGATAAGAATCTCAGATACTCGACAACCGCGCCGATAAAGGCGATGCAGCCTGGATGTCGCATTTTGTTCAGTTGTTGCTTGCTGACCCGGTGGATGGATCGTGCTGCGGCGGACGCGGTACGGGCCAGGCCTGGATCGGCTCGACCCGCCCCTTCCGGTGACCTGGTGCGCGGCGCGCAGCCGCTGACCGCCACGTGAGCACGACGACTTTGCCGACCGCCTGGTTGCCCTCGAACTCGGCAACCATCCAGATGCCACTCAGCATGCCGGTGACGCACACCGTGCCGCCGGGCGCGACGAGCCGCAGAGAATCGAGCATGGTGTTGGCGCCGACCAAATCAAGGAGGTAGTCGGGGCCATCCGGCCTGATCGTGCGCACCGCATCGGCCAGCTCACCGGTGTCGATCACGACGTGGTCGGCGCCGGCCGAGTGCTGGTCACCGGGATCAGCAGGGTATTCGGCAAGAGGGCGTACTGGGTGTAGCCGCCGTCGAACTCGCGGCCGATCTCGCCCATGACCGCGGCCACCGTCGTGCCGGTGGGCAAGCCTGAGTCGGATGGATCGGCGATCACGCCGACGCATTCGATGCCGAGGATGCGGGGGAACTGGACGTTCGGCGAGTGCCCCTGCCTCGTCATCAGCTCGGAGCGGTTGAGTCCGAATCCCTTGACCTGGACCAGCGACCACCCCGGCCGAACCCGCGGCCTGCTGACTTCGCGGACTCCGAGTACCTCGGGAGGGCCTGGGCAATCGACGGCGGCCTTCATCGACAGCACGGCCGCAAGCCTGGGGTGTAGCTGACCGTTCGGCCATGTGGGTGAAATCTGCCCACTATCCGCACGTCTGCCCGACCTGTTTAGCCCAAAAGGGGGAAGTCTTCGACCCGACTGCTAGATATCGAAACGGCGGGGCCGGGTTTGACGATTCAGTACACGTGACATCGTTGTCGCTGCGGGTGCGGTTCGTGGGGGGATTACGGTTGGGGCAAGAAGCTCGGAGCGTCGACGACGTGCTGAATTCCGGTGTGCGATCAAGAATGCTCGTCACAGCACCTGATGGGTGCCAGATTGCATCGCGGGAAGCAGTGGCGTCGAGCACCGCGCAGAGCCCCCGCTCGATAGTCCTGAGAATCTCTCAATAAGTACAGCCGATTAAAATTGCCGGGCGCTCCCCGGAGCGGTCCTAGCTTGGACCTCAAGTGCGCCATCGGCCAGTTCTGGAGGAGTCACATAATGGCTGAATTCGTCACTGCCGGCCGACTGGCCGACGAGCTCGCGGGCGGTGCCAATCGAGCCGTGGGGGCTGCTGTACATGACGCCCTCGGCGAGGTGCCGGGGCGCGACTACGCCGGTCCGATCTGGACCCACGAGGCCGGTTGGGTCGTGCCGGAAGGGTGGGAGACGCCGCGCGGATTCGTCGAACCCGCTGGCTGGCACGAGCCCGTCCGGTGGAACCACCACGAGTACCGCGACTGGTGCGACCGGCACTACTCGGGAGACCACGCCTGGCGCGGCTGGGACGACCACGACCGGGACGACCATGACCGGCACGATCACGACCGGCACGACCACGACCGGCACGATCACGACCGGGATGACCAC
>Ga0137413_10000944_pt1 | contig 10751 bp, 13 predicted proteins | sample CZODoug2_1_16fun_FD_108280 | JGI IMG/M metagenome (GOLD analysis project Ga0137413, IMG submission 108280) | Vadose zone soil fungal communities from Angelo Coast Range Reserve, California, USA - CZODoug2_1_16fungal (Illumina Assembly) | ecosystem: Environmental > Terrestrial > Soil > Vadose... | reverse complement strand
TTGCAGACTTCTCTTTCATCAAAGTATATTCTTCATTTAAAGCTTGTTGTATAGCTTGTTTCTCTCCACCTTTTGCCGTTCTTAGCTGAGATTTTAGAAAGTTTGTCCTTGCTTGAAGATGTTGCCAAGAAGAATCTATAGTAGTATTATGATGAGGTAAACTAGCTAAAAGCTTTGTCTGTATAGCAGGCTCGCCATGTTGTTGAACAAACTTATCTACTTTCTCTTGCGAAGCTTTAGCTTCAGGAAAAATACTTGCAATAAGTTCATCTTGTTCTTTGGCCTGTGCTTGAACAAGTTGCTTAGGCATTCCCTCACTCTTAGCTGTTTGCATTGCGTCCGCGAGAGTAGTAGAAGTCTTGTTCAAAATATGTATTTTTTGTATATAAGAAAGCTCTGCATATGGCTTTTTAAACTTTGCTTGCGACATCTCATCAAGTTTAATTGCAGCCGTACCTACCAACTTATCTCCTTCAGGAGAAAGCTTTTTGTCACGAACTAGAGATTGTAACGTAGTAGGAATAGCCTCTCCTGTCTTTGTGGAAGCTTTTTCAATAATCTGTTCTACAATTTGTGTAGTAGTTGCTTTGTCTCCCCATTTAAAAAGACTCTTAAAAGCTTCAAAAAGAGGTTCAAGTCCCTTACGTTGTACTAACTTAGCCGCTGGCCCAAGAACTCCGCCGGTAGCAAAACTATCAGCTATTTCTTTAGGACTGTCTCCTTGTGAAGCACTCCACATACCATAATCCACTGCTCCATTCCAAGAAGCTTTCGCCATTTGATAAGCAAGCGCAGCAGTTTTAGGATTAGCCACATTTAAAACTTTTGCTACTTTAGCTCCACCGGTCGCTTCAAAGAAGACTGCTCCTGTACCAAGCTCGGCTAATCTTCCAGGCACATCTTTACTAAACTTAGGCTTTTCTCCAGGTAAAGAGTCGTGAATATTTTCTAAACGTCCTTCATAATATTCTGACTTCTTATGCATGTATCCGCTAACATCATTTAGAACTTGTTCAACATTTCTTTCTCCAGGTTTAAGATCTTTGTCTACTTCAAAAAAGCTATCCATTATTCTGCCAACATAAGACAAATCGTGAGCTAGCCCAGAAGATATATCGGAAGTAGCTTTAAGAGTATGCAAACCTATCTCTGATCCTATCTTTTTGTAAGCATCTTTTATAGGAGCGTCTTTAGCTATTGTACCTTGTTGATAGGTAGAAAAATCTTTTGTCAACCACTGTTCTTTAGTAGGAGGTTCATCTTTTAAAACACTCTTGTAATAAGGAGCAATCCACTTATCATAAGCTAAAGAACGATATTGTTTTTGTTGCTCTGGCGAAGCTGTTTTAAATTTTGGATCGTCGTAGAGAGAGTTAAGCTTGTCTTTTAGCCATTTGCCTTTTGATACTTTAATATCGGACGCATTAATAACTGTACCTTGAGAAGTAGAATTAGACTTTATGACTTGAGGCTTTTTTGGCGCACCTGTTCTTACGTCAAATTCAGATTGAACAAGATCGTCGTTACTAACTGACTTAGATTGTATTGCTTGCGGCATAAAGATTTTTTAATGCTGTGTTGACGGAAATACCATATCTCCAAAATTCATATCTTCCGTAGGAGGGGTTTCACTTTGTTCAAGCTCACTAACTCCCGAAGGAGTAGGCATACTTAACTCTTTATTTGTAATCTCTTCTACCGAACGTTTTAAACTTTCTTTAGAAGTTATCTGTTCATGTAAAGCTTTTGTCTGATCGTTCTCCTTACCACCACTCTGTTTAAGAGCTGTGTTAAGTTGTTCACGTAGATTAGTGAGATCTTTATCATACATCTCTGCGGCGATCTTGAGATTCTTAAAGGTATCTTTACCATACTTCTTATCTGTTCTCTCAGCAGCCGCACGTTCTCTTGCATCAGCAGCGTACTTTGTACCTTCTAAATGAGTTGCAGCTACTTTTTCTTTTGACTTGTCAGCTTCTCTACCTCTATCTAAATAAGCTTGTGCACGTATAGTAGTCTCATAAAGCTTCATCAAAGTTTGATTATTTGTTGCTTGTGCTCTAGCTTTAAGCTCTTCACGTTTAGTATCATCTTTCATTACCTCTTGTACATAATCCATTAAAGCTTTAGGGCCAAGATCGTTTTTAGGTAAAATACCTGCTTTAATAAGCTCTGCTTGCATAGCTACAGTAGGATTAATTTGTTGCGTATTAGGCATACGAGACATTAAGTTTTGCATAGCTCCACCTTGTTGTGGAGTACCGCCTTGAGGTTGTTGTCCGTTACTTTGTGGTTGGCTACCTTGCGTTTGTATAGCTTGTTTCTGTTTAACCTGTGCCCCAAACTTCATCAAAGTCTTAGCTTCTGGAGAAGGTTCTTCTCCCGCAAGAGGATTATAACCTAAAGCTTTTTGTAATCTCTTTACAACTTTAGGATCATTCATCATTTGGTCAAGAATAAGCTTGTTGTGAGGATCTTCAGGATTACTACTTGCCGCTTGAATAATCGCTAGATCGTGCATTAAACCTTGCTCGTCTTTTTCACGCTTCTTGTTAATACCTGTCTTCACAATATTACCTACGGAAGAAATCAAAGAATTCATATCATTTCTTCTTTGACCGCTTTGAGTAGTAGCTTGGACATTGCCTGTAGATTGTCCCATAGGTATCTGCTTTGGCACTCTTGGTTGCGGCAAAATTACTTGTGGCCTATTTGTAATAGGATTCTGACCACCTTGTGAAGCTTGCTTAATAATTTGTATCGCCATTTGTTGAGCATCAGAAGCGGCACCAGCTACAGTAGAGCTATTATCTTGTCCGCCAGGCACACTATTAACCTGCGAAGCAGTAGCTCCACCTGCTCCAAAATCGTCGTTAATCATACCTCTAGGCTTCTCAGGCATACAAGTCCTTTAAAAAAAAGTAGGTGTAGGATGTGGATTAAATATAGGTATTGCGGCGTCAGCTATTCCAGAGAGCATTTGCATCCAATTACCGCTTTCAGCTTTATTAGCACGAGCATCACCTTTAACACCCATTAAAACATTTAGATAATTTGAAACACTTTGTTCGTATTGCTGTGCAAACAAGTTTTCTAACTGTGAACTAAACTGTGTTTCAAAATCCCCAAGTCCAATAGCTGCGCTAGAAGAAGTACCTAACCCGTGACCGCCCATAGCGTTCATTATGTTTTCTCTTCCACGAGCTTCTATAGGCATTGCCGCATTTTGTTCTGCTCGGACAACGTTCTGGTTGAAACCTGCTCCACTATTTAAGAATTGTGCTATAGCTTGTCCTACGCCTTTACCATAAATCTTGTCAAGGTCATGTCCATTAACTTGAGGTAAACCAGGAAAACCTCCACCACTTCCAGGTACACCTAAAGAGCTTGAACCTCCAAACAAACTAGAAGGATTTAAGTTTTGTGTCCCATTAGCAGTAAAAAGGCTACTAAAATCTCCAAAAGGAGAACTCATAGTAGAACCAGGTACACCACTAGAAGTGTAAGGAGTATTAAATCCTCCCGAAGGTTGTCCTTGAGTACCGGCAGCTATACTAGATTGGCTTTGCCCATTCCATATACCCCCAAAGTCAGTTACATTAAATCCTACATCTCCAAACATCCCACTCTGCAAAGGCATATGTGTGCCTGCACTAGGAATAGAATTAAAACTTCCGGGGTCATTACTATAAGCTGCTGCTTTAGGATTTTCTCTGCCTTGTCCATAACGTGAGCCAGGTTCGATCCAACCATTAGAACCTATATTAAACTGTCCTACATTAGAACTACTCATATCAACTCTTTTCTAGTGAGCGCAGCTATTCATTACTATTGGTTGTAATGCACGTTCGTTTTGAGAAGCATCGCGTTCATACTGTGATTGTCTACTAAAGATAAGTCCAGGCGTCCCTTTAGAAGGATCAGAAGTTTTTTGAAAGTTAGGATCACCAAAGAGGACTTGATAATAGCTTGTGGAGACATCTAACATTCTTTTCTCTAACGCTCCTAAGCGTGCGGCCCAGAACTCTACAATGATTTTCCAGTCATCAGGCATTAAGATCTCAGCTCCCAAAAGACTACCTAAAAAAGCATCATTATTTTTTGTCGCATTAGGAAAAGGATGTTTCATCTGATAGTTTTGAAAGCTATAGTAGGCTTGATCTGGTGATGGGCCTACTATCAAAGTATTCTTGTTTACTCTCGAATACTTTGAAGGAGGAGCAGGACTCTTAGCCATCTGCTCCACTACAGGCAAAGTTCTAAACTTCAACATCATTCCTTGTAAACTTGTATCTTGAATACTTGTCGGCGTTCCTTGATTAAAACGGAACCAAGATTTTATACGTGTAGGAATTTCGTTACTATTTGTAAAATATGATGTTGCATAACGAGAAACTCCTTGCACAAATGGTACTAATGGCCCTGTAGTTTGAAGATCACTAAAGTCGTAAGACATAGTAAGTTCAAGAACGGCATCACGTATCCATAAAGGTATATCAGAATCAACATCGGTTCTGTTACCAAGCTTTCGCCGCACACCTGTTACAAAGTCTTGAAGTTCCATAAAAGAAAGTTTTTCTTTTTAGCCACCGATAAAATATTCTACAGGTATATTTGCTACTGAAGCAGTTAAAGTCATACCTGTATATTGTGAAGCAGCTATAGCGACAACATTCCAAACAGCATATACTCCACCAGGCTGTAAGATAGCTACAACAACAAGACCAGCTCCATTAAGATTAGTGGATACTGTTACTGTACCTCCACCACCAGCAGCATTATTCTTAACATAAACATTCTGTGCTCCAGTAACAGTTCCACTAATAGGTAATGCTATGACATTAGCACCATTGCTTAAAATTTGGTTAATAGTCATATCACCAACATTACCGGCAAAAGAAGGATTTCCTAAACCTCGATTAATACTTATCGTCCCGTTAGCATCCGCACTAATAATTGTAGCTTGTAACGTGTTTGTCGCGTTCGCGGCCATAAACTCTCCTAGTAAATCAAAAGTGTAGCAATAGTCCCATTAAGACTTGCTCTCAAAGTTAGAGTAGTGCTCGTCCAAGCTATAGAACCTCTCCATATTTGAGCAGCTTGATTAAGGTTGACTACTATAAAGCCTGTAGGAATCCTATTTAAATTATGTGTAAAAGTCGCATCTACATTGTTTGTAGGCAATGTTACCATCACATGAACGGCATCCATATTACCTAGCTGGCCATTTGTACCATCTGAAGCCATAGAACCAAAAGAGACACTACCATTTAGTATATCGTGTGTCCTGTCAAGAACACGTTCATAGTTATCTTTATCTCCATGTATTGGTCGGACTGGTTTCATGGTAGTGTTCTATCTCCTTGTTCGATCTCTACAAGAACTTTTATAAGTGACAAAGGGCCATCAAAAGCATTTCTTGTCACTATTAACTGTGGTGCTTCAAAAGTACAAGTAAGATCGGCAGTAGCGGTGTAAATCTTTTTATCATTTTTCCCACCCACTACTATTGTAACTATTTTTGAAATCTTTGAATCACTTAATACGTTACCTGCAAAGAAACAACTAAAAGTAGCTTGTCCAATATCTCTATAACGAAAAATAACTTTATCTACTGTAGGTTGTGTGTAAGGTTGAATCTCTTCAACTTTAAAATGATATTCGGCATCTTCTTCACAATTAAAATCTTCCGAATCAAACTGCCATCCTATTGCTAAAGGAAAAAATTCTGTCTTACCAAACACTAGTACAACACCATCTATACCGTCCAAACCGCCTGTAGAAGTTATATTAGAAAGATCTATAGTCGGATTAGAACCTGGCCCACTTCCTGTACCACTTCCTCCACCTGTACCTCCACTAGGAGGATTAATATCACCGTCTAAATTTGGTGGCCCAAAAGACACAAAAGAAGCTCACTTTCTTAAATTAACTTATGAAAACGTATTTTGGTTTACAAGTGAAAAATTTATCTTTAAAGGTGTTTCGAGTCCAACTACCTTCTTTAAGATCATGAATCCATTGTACAGTGTCGTTGCCGATTTGGATGTTTAGCATATAAACTGTATAAGGATACTTTGTACTAAAGTAAGGTAGTATTGTAGATGACGCTGATCCTGTCCTATTAAAAATATCTGTAAGAATCTCGTCTGTCGCACCTTTAGAAATATCATCAAAAGAGTTAGGGGTTATTTTGTAGAAAGCTTCTCCACTTCCAAATATACCTAAAGGCCCAAAACCAGCTAAAGTCTGAGGATAAGCATTACCTATTCCGCGATCTGAAGCCCATAAATGATTAAAATCAAATGCTAATCCCTGTCCACTTGTCGGCAACATTTCAGTAATACCGTTACTACGAAAGACATAGCCAGTTCTACCTATTGGTAATATGCCTGTTATTGTGTCTGGACAATCAAGTTCATCGTTAAAGCCCGCCCCTATATTTGTAGCTGGATCAAATGTAGTAGAGGCAAGATTAACCGCACTCCATCTTACACGAAAAGGGTTAATAGTTATTACACCAGCAGCAACTTCGATTGTTGAGGCTAGAACTATTCTTCCCGCAAGCTCCATTAAATAACTAGCTCCACAAGTCCCTGTAGAAAGAATACCAACATTCGTTACAACATTACTTATTCCATTCCATTTCCACACGTTAGGAGAGCCATTAGTAAAGAAGATTGAACCTTGAAAATTACCTATCGAATAAGGTATTGTTGTTTGTGTCGAAGGAAAATTAAACACTACAAGCCAAGGATTTCTACCACTAGATTTGTAGTTTGGCCCACTAAAAGCATAAGAAAGTTGGTAAACACCTAATTGTGTTATAGCTACTGTGTGAACAAGATTGTTAGCATCTACAAAACTAGTTAAGCCTAAAACTGGAGTTTGATCTGGTGGTGCTAAACAAATATTTTTGCAAGCAAAACGTGTTCTTATCTCACCCTTCCTCAGAATGAAGTTATTAATAAAAGGACTTGCAGCAGGATCAATATCAGTCTCTGGGAGACTAGTATCTACCCCCTTCCACAAGCCCTTATATGTGAGTTCTATTTGAGGCATAAAAAGTTTTACTTAGAAACTACTACCGAAAGTTTACCTGAAGTAAGAGTAGGAACTTGCATTCCTAATATCCATCCAGGGTTATTCATAATAACTGTTGTGTTAGCTGTTACAGAGATAGAATCTTGTACTACCTTGCCGTTTCTATCCTGTATAATTACTTGTGCGCCTGCTGCCATATCACTCCAAGTAATTGATTTAGCAAAGATATTATTATTAGTAATATGATTCTTTGCTATAGGAGCAGCGAACACAGTGTCTATTGTCCACGGATTCGCACTAAAATCGTTAGCCACAAAGACCTCTTTTAAGCTATTGAGAAAACACCGTAGTTAGTTGTTTCATTAGTGTTATCTGTTACATGAACAAGAATTGTAGCATAAACATCTTCTCCTGTGGGAAAAGTAGCTACACAGTTAATATAAACATTTCCTGTTACTATTCCTACTGGAGTAAAAACAACGTTATTACCACTCATAGCAGCAGTACCCACATTAGGATCGGATGTAAATGCTGAAAAAGTAGTACCTGTCGGCAAAGTAATACCAGCATTGTTATTATCCATCCAATGTGGAATAAAGGTTTTGCTACCACCCGTGCGTAGAACTTTAAAAGGCATTTCGTTTTTTCTCCTGTTTTTACGGTACGCTTGTTGGATAAACTGCAAAGAAGGCATCTTTTAGCACTATAGAATTTAGTGCTGTAGTATGTGTAGTCCCGTTAAGCTTTGGCTTGCCAGCCGCCGCACTAGTAAGGTTTATTGCTCCTACTTGAGTAGAAGGGCCATAATAAGTTGTAAAAGTAGCTCCACCTGCTAAAGCAATTACTAATTTAGCTATGGACTGTACAACGCCAGCAGCACCAGCAGTCGTTACAATAGTCTCATACTCTAAAAAGAACGGCGCATTTGTAACACTAGCTGTCAAAGCACCTGACGTTATAGTCATTATATCTGTACCGGCGAATTCTAAAGTAAAATCTACCGTAGGTACTTGCGCTACTGCTGAGGTAAAAACACCATTGAACTTTGTAATAAGTTTTCTTCCTACAGCGTTTAACACTCCTGCGGTAAAAGTAAAAATATTAGCTATTTGCAACTCATTGTTTGCTACAAACGGCCCTGCACTACCTTGGTTAAACACAGTTTGTAAAGCGAGTATTCCACCACCAGCAGATTGGTAAGTAGGAACTGTGTCCATTCCATTAGAAGTTAAGACTTGTCCAGCAGTACCCGTGCCCTTAGGTAAATAAGTTATTGTACCGTCGGAATGAAATATTCCTATAGCATCATCTCCTGTATCATACCATACTCCACCTGGTTCTGGTACAGTAGGTTCTATACCTGGAGGTATAACTAAACCACACTTACCTGCTGTACTTGGAGTTGTACTTGTAATGCCTGACATATTTCCACTAACTTGAATTTCTCCAGCCATAAAGCATCCTTTTCTTAATCTTTAAAGTGATTTAGTTAAAGTTAAACGTTACATGCATCGAAACACTATAAAGTCTATAAGTTCCGCCAGCAGGAGTAGTAGCATCAATTTCTAACCACAAATCAGCTAAGTCAGATACTTGAAAAACAGGACTCACAAGAGATACTTTTGTTACATAAGGATTAGCTTGTGCCGCTGTAGCTAGTCCATTTGCTGCATTAGCAAGAATATCAGTAACAACTATAGCCGCATTATTGGCAAACACACTCTTTGAAAAGCCAATAGTGTGAAGAGAAAGAGGATTTGTTCCTATCAAGTACTTAACTGTAAAATCAGTTATCTTAATCCCTTTTGGGATAAAACCTGTTGCAGGAGTTAGCAGAATTGTCCCTGTCTGCGGTGGTACTCCTACCTGCGCATCAGGAGAAGAAGTATTAGCTACAGCAGTAGGCCCAGCTACTCCAGCAGCGGTTCCAAATTGCTGTTGTAAGAAAGGTAACATACCTGTTCTAAAGATAAGTCCTTCTAAACTAGTAGAAAACACCGTTACTTGCGAAGCTGCAACGTTAAAACTGTAGTCACCTTTGGCATTACGTGTCTTTGTCGCCGCACCTGCACCATAATTATTAAAGAGATCTATTGTCAACCCTACTACTCCATCAGTCATCGGAGTATCCATCTCAAATCTACCTTGGGTATTCATAACAATCTTTCTAGCTGATATTCATATGCGTCAGCTACGCGGTTCAGAAAAAAGTTAGATCTTAAAAGACACATCATCTTCTTGTTGAAGAGTAGCTTCGGTTAACATACGATCAGGTTGCAACTCTCTACTATCTGTGTAAGAAGCAAGCAATCTTGCTATTTCTCTATCTCTATCTCCTATAGATGGAAAGCTTCCTTTATCTACACATTTTTCATCTACAAGAACACCTCTTTGATACTTCATTTGTCCTAAAGGAATTCTGTCACCACAAATACCACAGTAGTGATATTTGTTCAACATGTAGCCGCGTATTAAAGCCATAAAAAATCCTTTAAAGACGGGTAGGAGGAAAGAGCTATGTAAGAAACCTCCTACCCTTTAGTCACAGTTTACTCAAATTACTTGCATAGGAGTACAAGTAATTCTTTTAACTATGATATTATGGCCCGTTACTTCCCCAAGTACCAATCCAAGTTGTTGCACCAGCACTAAAACGCATAGTAGACTTGGTTTTCATCGCGCCTGTGTCAAAATCATCATCGTAAGCGTTATCTGGTTTGTATCGCCAGAAGAACTTAAGCTGATGATTCGCTTTATCAGCTACCGCAAACCAAGCACTTTGTGAAGTAAACCAATGGATTACACGGAAAGAGAGATCAAGAGGCAACAAAGCATTAATCTCATTATCTCCCGTATAAGGTTTTCCAGGAGAACCCAAAAGCTCCGTAGCAATAAAACGTAGTTCAGGAGGAATTTGAAGCTCTTTAGGTCTTACTGCAATAGGAATACCTTGACTGTCTGGCATTCTTTCAAACTGGTTATTCATTAACTGAATAGCAGTAATAGAAAGATCTACGTCAGGAGAAGGTCTGTTAGGATATGTTCCTGCGCTCGCAATTACATTTGTCAAGCCAGGAGCCATGGTTGTAGAGATTGGACCACCTAAAAGAGGGTGACTTGTGTTAAACAAACTAACGCCGTCTGTAGTAGTCAAAGAAGTAAATCCAAGATTGAAAACGTTCCAAGGAACTGCTTCTTGTGTATACTGCGCGCTACGTGCTATTGCTTTAGGCACCTGCTTAATAACACCATACTGATCGTCTTCAAGAAGTTCCCAAGATGTGCGGCAACCAAGGGAGTAGGTCAAATTAACATAGTTAATCGCACCACCTTGCAAACCATCTCTGTACTCAGTAGGCGCGTTCTCAGTCTTTTCAGGCATAGGAGGTAGACCAGCAAACTGTATTTCTGTTTCCATTTGCTTGGTCGAAGTCTCCATATTAAACACCTTATCATACTCAAGATCACGTATGAAAGTATCTAGCCACTCCACAAATAAAGCATGTGCCCCTACAGCCATGAGCTGCGAGAAACCTGCTCTCACCATTGTCATAAAAGCTTCTCCATTTTCTCGCAGCATTGCTGCGTAAAAGTTTTCTAAAACAAGCTTTTATGCTTGTGCTAGTTGGCAAATGCCCAAAAGAAATTTAAAGTAAACACGACCATTTTGAATCGCGCCGTCAAGAGGGTTAAGATCTACAATAGTT